>Ga0315285_10000191_pt1 | contig 60841 bp, 78 predicted proteins | sample YL17G09_36_MG_FD_203698 | JGI IMG/M metagenome (GOLD analysis project Ga0315285, IMG submission 203698) | Sediment microbial communities from Yellowstone Lake, YNP, Wyoming, USA - YL17G09_36 | ecosystem: Environmental > Aquatic > Freshwater > Lake > Sediment | place: USA: Wyoming | collected... | reverse complement strand
GGCTGCACCATCGAATGCCAGGGTAAGTCGGCGGTCCTAGAAAACACCTTCCACAAGATTACCGTCTCGGTAGACGGTACCAAGACGGCTACCCAGCTAGTGAATGAGCTACTAGCGGCGTCCGGCCTAACAGCCTATTCCGTGACCCTACCGGCCTGGACGCCGGGGACTGTCTGCCCCGAGGACCTGGAGTTTTCCACTTACTCAGAGGCCATTACCAAGATCGCCGAGGTAGACGGAGGCCAGTGGTTCGAACTACCCACCGGCACGGTCATGGTGGCTGTCCTCGATCCAATACCCAGCGCGACGGCATGGCGCGTCTACTTCAGCGGCGTCCTGACGGGGCCGGTAGAGGGCTACCCGCCGGGCGTGGTCTCCGGTCGGCCCCGCCTACGGCGCATCGCGCAAGCGCAACAGACGCGGGATGTCAAGAATCAGGCGTGGGCGCGCGGCTGCACCTATACCCAGACTAACCCTGACGGTACCGAGGTCTCGATCGACGTAGAGGGCACGGCCATGGCGGCGAGCCCGTGGGTAAAGAACCCTGACGGGAGCCAGGCCTATAACGACTATCTTTTCTCGAACGAACTTATCGATACGCCGGTCAAGGCCGGCACTGTGGCGGCCCGGCTGGTCACCCTCTATAACCGTCGGCTAACCCAGATCACCGCGCAGGTGGATGGCGACCCCCAGGTCGCGTTAGGCGTCACCATCGGTTTCGAGGACCCTTCGTACAGTGGCACCACGGGCAACTGGTTCGTCGGCGACTACCGGACGCGCATCGACTCGTCGCAGTTCGTGACCGACTTTACCACGCTGTTCGGCGGCCCCGATTCCGGCTCCACCGTGAACATCTGCCCCTTCGCCCTGTTCACCTACTTTACCGACCTCCAGGTGATAGGCGATCGGGTGTGGGCGATCGTGACCCTCGACGGCTGCACCAGTGTCGACCCCGATGGTACGATCGCCCTCTACTCTTGGACTGATAACCAAACGCCCCACCAGGTCTCGGCCAGCGGGACCGACTGCATCCTGACCCGACGGGTAGACCCGACGGCGCTGACCGGCACCTGGCAGGTCACCCTCACGGTCACCGACGACAAGGGTTGCGCCGACGACATCACCCTACCGGTGGCCGTAGTGGAGGGCTCCGCGATCGTGCAGGTACCGGCCCTGTTCGTCGCCTTCGACGCCTGGTTCAGCGCCTCGCCGGATGGCGGCCAGACGTGGAATGACCAGGCGGCTCCGGCCGGCCGAGCCGTGGTCAGCGTCTCCGCCAAACCCGCTGACGGCGAGCACTACGGCTATGGGGTCTACGGTCTCAGCGGTACGGCCACCAGCGCCGGCGATGTCTACTTGACCACCGACTACTGCGCCACGGCACCGGTGCCGGTCCTGACGGGGCTGGATTCGCCCGTTGTTCACTGTTGGTGGGATACGAACCATCCCACCGATGTCTTTGCCCTGACATGGCTGGGGGGCCTGTGGCGTTCGCAGAATAATGGGGCAGTTGGCTCCTGGTCCCTCTACAAGAACCTGAACGCGCTGCCTTGGCTGAACGCTGGCGAGTACGTCCGCGGTAGCCGGATCGCTACGCCGCCGCCAAACGGGGTATGGGTCTTCGGCGGCCAATACATCGACCGGGGCGCGGGAATCGTGGGCTGGCCGCTAGTCTGCTGGGATGCCAACCTAAACGGTAACTGGGGGCAGGCGGCCATCGGCGGCGAACTGCGGGCCGATCTAGGCGTCGGTGGCCCCCTGGACCTCTACGTGCGCGAAGCCGCTAGCCGCCAGGCCGGCGAACTCGCCATCCTCTTTAACTCGGCCACGTGGATGTCGGGGGTCTACTACACGCCGACCGTCCTGGGCGACGGCTCGGGCTGGCTGCGGGCTACCGGCGCGCCGACTAAGAGCCGTGGCCGCTGGATCGCGCCGGACTTCGCGGTGGGCAAGTTCGCCTTTGCCTACAACGACGCCGTCATCTACCTGGGCAACGTGGACCCGGTGACAAACCGCATGGCCGTTACCGTCGCGCCGGCCCATCTCGACACCGGGCCCAGCGGCACGGACCAGCCCAACTACGGCCAGTGGATCGGCGCCTTCAACTGGTGGCTACCCGGCGTCTATCTGGTGGCCGCTGAGGGGCCAAACTATCCCGGCCTGGTCTACAAGTCCTGGGATCGGTTCCTCACCATCGGGAAGTTGCGGCCCGCCACGGGTTTCGAGGCGGCCCATGCCGGCTCCAAGGGACGGATGTTCGCGCTCTCCGGCTCGGGCGAGGCCGCGCCGTCAGGTCCGAGTAGGCCCTACATGCTGATCCGAAACGCCGCTAACACCGATCGCCGGCTGGTCAAGCTCGAGGCCGGCGTGTGGTCTACGATCAAGAGCGGGATGCCCAACGGGTTCTGGGGCCTACGGTACTGGGGCACCGGCCGGTTCACGCACCTGGTGGACGCCGCCTTACCGCAATACTCGGGCGACTACGGTGCCACGTGGTTGCCTGCCACGCCCCCGACCGGCGTACTCTACGGCCCCTACGTCGAATGCCTAGGGATCGACAAGAGTGAATATAGCGACCGCCTCTGGGGCATCTGGAAGGACGGGACGGGTACCGGGCCGTCAACGACCATACACTACTGCGTCGCCTATAGCGACGACTGGGGCGCGACGTGGACACTCTCGTTCGAGGAGACGCTAGCGGTCTCGGGCTACTTCCTGCCCTACTACTCGATCGCCTGCCACCCGACCAACCCTAATCTCATCTTCACCGTCGGAAAGTTCAGGCCGCTGGGGAACCAGTCCGGCCGGATCACGCAGAATGGCGGCGGAATCTGGACACTCTATAGCATCAACCCTACCCGGGATGACCAGTCCTCCGACCCCCCGTCGACCAGCGCGGCCCAGATGAACGCCATCTGGGCAACGTCTGGCAACCGGATGCTGGTTCACGTCCGCACCTCCGCTGGTCCCAATTCCTATATCGCTCGGTCGGACGATTTTGGGGTTACATGGGCGTATTTCAACATTAGTCCAGGTCTCGCAGCGAATATAGCGATTGACATCCAGATCATCAGGGCAGGGCCAACCGGCTCGCTGTTTATTGTTCATCGTTATGGGGTGACCAGCACAGTTACTTCTTTGTTCCGGTCGCATGACCATGGCACTACCTGGGAAGTTGTGGGGAGACTCACTCTCGGTGGCGAGATGGCTCTAGGTTACGATCTCTGCAACGACTTCTTGTGGCTTGGGGTGGACATTGCGAGCGCAGATACCATCTACTCTATGACTCCTAGTAGTACCGGCGGGGCCGGCGATTGGACCAGTCGAGAATATAACCTAGACAGCATTGGTGCGGGTATGGATGCTCCCCGGCAGAGGGGTATTCAGATCGTGTGGGATTAGATGAGGCTCGCCGAGTGGGATAGGACCAACGCCGCCCTCAAACAGGCCGAGCGCGAGATCCGACGGCTCCGGGTGCGTATGGACGCGATCGCGGCCGGGTCCTCGCTGCGCGCCACGGCCATTACCGGCGTAATCCCAGCCGCAAACCGGCCCGTCGAGTGGTGGTTCAACGCTAACCTTCTCGGCCTGGGCGACGAACTCGAACTCCACATCGGCGGCGGCGTTTGGATCAGTGGCTCCTTTGCCGCCGGCCGTGCCCACTACGTTATCGGTTCCTACTGCGCGCCCCCTTGTGGCGGTGGCGGCGGTGCCAGCGGTACGGTCGGCTGGTACGCCAACGGTGGCTGGTTCTGCAACGCCCTGGAGGCCGACCTTCAAGAGGAGGCTGGGGTCTGGATTAGTGGGTCCTGCGGCGGCGGACGGCCCGTCTATCACGTCGGGGCCTACCCGGTCGGCGCTGGCGGCGGCCTCAGCGGAGTCTCGATCGGCCTAGAGGGGGCGGACTTCTGTTTCGCCGGCGGCCTGGACTTCCATCAGGGGGCCGGCGTCTGGATCTCGGGGTCCTGCGCTGCTGGTCAGGCGGACGTCACGGTTGGCGCGTACCCTGCGGCCTCTCCGCCGACCTCTATCTCCGGCGTCGATGTCCTGGTGAAAGATACCGAGGTTTGCTTCGCGCGGGCGGTCGATTTCCACGAGGGGACCGGACTCTGGATCAGTGGCTCGTGTGCCGGCGCTGAGGCCACGGTCGAGTTCGGCGTCTATCCCGCTGCTGCGCCGCCAACCTCCATCTCGGGCGTGGACTTTGACCTGAACGGCGCCGACCTCGGCTACGGCGCTGGCCTAGACATCCAGCAGCGCCCTGGCGTCTGGATCAGTGGCAGCATGAGCGGCGGCCGCGCCGACTACCAGATCGGGGCCTACACCGACAACGATCCGTTTCTATCCGGCGTGAGCTTCGCTGCCAGGGGCGGTGCCCTCTGCGTAGGCCAAGGCATTGACCTTCGCGAGGGAACCGGCATCTGGATCAGCGGTTCCTGTTCGGCAGGAGAAGCCCAGTACAACATCGGGGTCAAGGCTGGTAATCTCTACTCAGTCCACGACCACATTTTCGCGCCCAACGCGGCACCCGGCGCGACGGTTGCCTCTGGCACGGCCCAGGGACTCTACCACCATTCCGGCCCCGACGGCGAGACCGCGGTCCGCCTCTACGTGGACGCCAAGACGGCGCCCGGTGCGAGCGGCCTACCTGTCACCGTCCAGTTCGGAGACACCGACGACCTAGACACGGTCAGCGCCTGGACCCCGATCGTAGGATGGACCCTCTCGTCCGAAAAGTCCCACTACAATGATTCTATGATCAGCGGTACAATTCCGGCCAACCGCCTCCTACGGGCCGATTGGGGCGCGATAGTAGGAACGCCGACCGATGCCCAGGCCCTACTCCGGGTACGCCGCCCCTTGGGTACGGCAATACCATGACCGCACGACTAGCCAATCTCAGCGACGTGGATTACATTAGGAGGAAGCTCCTCAGTCGTGGGCAGAACTACGCCGACTCTGCCATCCAGAAGATGGCTACCAGCCCACGATTCCTAACTGTCGTTGCCCCTCCGACTGGCCTGTTCTGGCTTTGCCAGGACGAGGCCGACCTGACACTTCTCCACGCGGGCCTTACCTTTAGCAGCGGCCCTGCTCAGACCATTGAGATGCTCAGGCTGATGCTCGCCCTCAACCCCTGGCCGAATTGGAAACTGTGTCGCGTCCAGGCCGACCCCGCCGTGTGTAGTGCCGACGCGCAACAGGCGATAACCGACGTGGCCAAGATGTCCGTGGTGGGGCAGGTGGGCAAGGCCAAAGTATATGAGATTACGAAGGCGACCCTGCTAAAGAACTTGGGAGTAAAACCATGAGTTGGGGTCACGAAGCACGGGATGTTGAGCGTCCCGATCACTGGATACCGAAGGATGCAGGACCAGGCATACCGACCCGCCCCAAGAGCCCTTTCTACCGCGCAGTTTGTGGCGAGCGGGCACAACCCTATGGCCCTTGCCCACCGCCATCTGAAGAACTGCGATGCCTGGAATGTCTCAGGCTCGCGGGTGACGAGATCGCGGCCTACGAGAAGGGCCTCGAAGGAATGGTCTTCGCATGACCATCCGCTACCAAGACTTCTTTGGCGGCGAGAGCGGCACCCTGCTAATCGATGGCGACAAGGCGCCTCCTGGGGACGTTGCTCCGGCAGGTTGGGCTAATGTCTCCTCCCCCGTCAAGACCGGAGCGAGGGCCATCCGCATCAACGTCAACGGTAGTCAGTCGAGTCAGGCTGGCATAATTTCCTACTACGACGAACCCGAGGTCTCCTGTTGGATGATGCAACTGCACGCCTGGGTCGTGCAGTCAGGAGTGCCTGCACTTCCCTATTGCCTCGCTGGATTTGTTTGGTCAACGCGGGTTGGCCTAGAAGTTGGCACCGACAGTAAGATTCGATTGGTACAGATGGGTGCCTCGTATACTCCCGCGATTGCTTGGGCTGACCGCGTGGCCCTCACGGACTGGTCAATCGATGCCTTGGCGACAGACGATGTGACGTTCAAGGAGGTTAGTTTCTGGCTCGACCCCAAAACCCTTGGGATGGACCATACCTGGGCCACGTTGATTATTGATGATGTCGTGCAGTGGTCGGCAGATATTGGAGACACGTCTGGCTCGGCAAGTGCGGCTTGGATATTCTACACCTGCCCCGCTGCGGCCAACGCTGCCATCTATGTAACCCTGGACGACTGTGTTGGCCTCGCTTCAACCTTAGCCGCCGATGCGCCCCACCTTGTCAAATGGCCGAAGCCGGAGGTCCACGCCCAGGCAGCCATCGCCGACGTGGTAGGGAGGGACGAGTGGACGGGTACGCCGGAGGCGACGGACCAGTGGAAGAACTGGCTCACTGACGATGGGGATACGAGTTACAACTACCCCTCTGTTACCAGCCAGAAACAGGCCAGCGACGGCCAGACGGCAGCGACGGTGGGGATAACCGGACACACCGTCCTTACCGAGTTAATGTCAGGCATCTATGGCCCTATCCTCAACTTTGTCCACCGCGACACCGGCTCTGGAACCAAATGGAATAACGCAATCTACAACAGCCTGGGGACCGCGTTTCCAGCCACTATAGGCAGGCCAGGTACGACCTACATCGGCAGCCGGTCCTTCTTCGTTCGGAGTAGTGGTAGTTGGGCCGTCGCAGACCTTGCGGACCTAAACTTCGGCCTGACCGCCGGAGACACCCTCGATGTACCCTGGCGCGTGACCCTGTGTGTCATGCAGTGGTGTACCTATATCAATACCTTTGCGCTACTTCCGATTCCCGGAGAGCCGTGGCCACCCGTGGGGGGTCAGCGACGACAACTCGGAGCATTTGTGTAGGATTGCCAATGGCCAGCCGTCAGCGTAGGCTCTAGGCGTGGTTACGATCGACGGCGCTGACCTGGCCCTGGCTCCCGAGGTGGTGGGGATGATCCAGGCCGTAGCCCGGCGGGCCGGCATCGCCGACGGCGTCGGCTACCTAGGCCGCGAGGACGTTCTAAGCGAGCTAATGCTGGTGGCCCTCCAGGCCGAGCCGCTATACGATCCTACGCGCGGCAAGTTCACCACCTTCGTCTGGAAGCGCCTGTGGGGCCGCGCCGTCGACCTGCGCCGCCGGCATGGGCGGCAGCTACGTGACGGCCAGCCTCGCCCCGTAGAGGTCGGCCTGGAGGAGGCCGAGTCCCTCGAGGATGGCTCGCCGTCCGCCAGCGACGGCAGTTTGATGCACGCCATCTCTCGCCTACCGGGCCGCGAGCGCGCGGCCCTTTTGATGCGCGACGTGGGCGGCGTGCCGGCCGCTGACGTGGGGCGCGTCCTGGGCATCGGTAAGAGCCAAGCCAAGGACCTACGCCGGCAGGCGGTCCGCCGGCTACATGTTGCCTTCCGGCCGGCAGGTGGCCGACCATTAGGGTAGGAGGATAAGGCCGCATGAACATAAAGCTGAACGAGAAGCACATCATCCTAGGCGTCGTGGGCGGCGCCTTCCTGATTATGCTCCTCACGGCTAGCGTCTGTGTCATGCTCGGCCACGACGTGCCAGACGACTATTTCGCCTTCATGAAGGAGCTCGGCACCTTCTTCCTCGGCGGTAGCGCCATCGCCATTTTCGCCAACGGGGCTAAGAACGGGTGGAATAAGTTGAACGGCGGGACCACACCGGCGCCGCCTCCAGCGGTGGGGTCGGGGGCGCCGCCAGGCTAGGGTCAGATGCACGTCCTGGTCGACATCAAGACCCGCCGCGTAGCGGCCCGCCGGGATTGGACCCCCCGCGCCGCTAACGCCTTTGTCGACCGCGCCGTAGAGATCACCGGGCTTAGCCCATTCGGCGAGCGCCAGGTAATCGAGCACGACGACCTGGTGATCTTCTGCCAGCTCATCGCCGAATCCCACATCATCGGCCACCTGGATCGCCACCGCGGGCGGGCCTGGGTGGACGTCTTCTCGTGCCGGGATGTCGACGCCGACCTCGTGGAGGCCGCCGTCCTTCAGTACCTGGTGCCGCCCAGCGCCGCCAGCACCAGTACGGTGCGCGTCCTCGATCGGGGCATCCTACCATGAGGCCCGTCGGTGGAGACCTGGACGCCGCCCCGTTTCAGCACCGACCTGAGCGCCGGCAACCGCTTTAGTCCTGTCGGCTTTGACCGCCTGATCGGAAGGAGACTCACCATGACACCGCAGCTCGCCGGCCGGCCTTGGGCCTGGTGGAATCAAAACAGCGACATCTCCTTTGACCTTGCCCGGCTCGTGCAGCGCGCCCTAGATGCGCGCCTGGGCGGCATACTCGCCAAATGGGGCTACCCGGATGTCGAGGCCGCCTTCGCCCGCGCGGGTCTGCCCTGGGGAACCGAGCGCTACGTATACCCTCACCAGGCCCAGCTCGAAGGGAATAGGCTGGCCGACGCGGTCGACGCCGGCGCCGTCCTGGCGGTGATCAACGCTGAGAAGGAGTGGGAAGCGCTGGACGCGGCGCCGATGGAGCTGTTGATCGCCACGTTCAGGGCGCGCCATCCGACTACGGAGCTCTACGCTTCCGTCGACACCAGGGGGAACCGGCTAACGCTACCCTACCAGCGGGTCCTCGCCCAGCACGTCGCTGGCTGGTTGCCGATGATCTACCCGTTCGCCTTCTACGGCCGCGACGGCGAGGGTAACAGGATCACCCCGCCGCCGGACTTCGTGGCCCGAGCCTTCGCCGCCTGCATCGACGGCCACGACTTCGGCGGAATCCCCGTCTACCCGACGATCCAACTGTACGACGACATAGGCGCCGCGGCCGTCCAGCAGGAGCTTGCCGAGGTCGCCGCGCGAGGGCTGGAGGGCTACCAAGCCTACACGATCCCCCACGCTACGGCGCCTGAGTGGGCCGTGATCGTGAACGCGGCCCAGGAGGCCCCCATCGCGGAGCCGACCGTCGCCCAGGAGCTGGCCGCCATCCGTGCGCTCCAGCCGGCGCTGACGGCGGTAGACCTAGCGAAGCTGGTTGGGCAAATCCGCTGGCTCTACCTCCAGGCCGGCCGGCCGTTCCCGTCCTAGCCGCATGACGTGGCTCTACTATCGCGGTAACGCCCGCCGGACCATCGCCGGGCCCGCGACCGGCATGGCCTATAGCTGTGCGCCGCGTTCCTTCATCCAGGCCGAGGATGCTGACGTGGCCGGCCTTCTCCGCATGGTCAAGAGCCGGTGTGGCTGTGGCCACATGTTTCAGCGCCGGCAACCCCGCCGAGCTTGACACAGACTGGCCGTTACGGCTATCATACCTTCCGCCATGATAACGCGCGCCAGGGCCGTCCAGCGGTGGGCGAAGGATCGCCTATGCGCCGAGTGCGGCACCCGCCTAGTCGCAGGGCCGGCCGGCCCCCTCTGCCCTCTAACTCCGGGGCATGTGGGTTCCCTGACCGCCCCATCGGGCATCCTGGCGCGCGTCATGGTGGAATGGGGGCGGGGGCTGGAGGCCGATGCTGAAGTGGTGGCGGCCTATCGGGGGCCGCTGGCCTATTGGCTAATGCGGCTGCACATGTGGGGAAATCATCGCCTCTGCCCCTTCCTAAATCCGCTGTTGGGGGAGAACCTGGACTGTTACGCCGGCGAGGCGTTGAAGCATCCGCCGCCCTATCCGGGCCTGGCCGCGATCTCCCCGTCAGAGTGTGCCGCCGACTGTACCGCCGAGTGTACCGATCTCGGGACAGATCGTGCGACAGTCGAGGCGGCCCTAGGAGGTTGCCAGTGACCCAGAATCAAGACCAGGCCCTGGTAGTAGTCGGCACGCGGCCGCTACCGGCCACCAAGCAAAACGTCGACACCATGAAGCGGTTCGTCCAGGTGATGGACCCCCGCGCCGACCCGAAACAGGCCTGGGCGCTAGCGGTCGTCGCCGTACGGCTCGGCCTGCACCCGTTCAATAACGAGGTCATGCTGTACGAGGGCCAGGTGTTCATCACGATCCACGGCCGGCGCCGGCTAGCGGAGCGGAGTGGCGATCTGGCCGCCATCCAGCCAGGGATCGTCAGGGACGAGCAACTCCGGCGCGACATGGGCGCCACCATCAAGGGCGACATCGTGGCCGAGTGCCGAATCTACCGGCGTAGCGACGAGCGCCCGACCATCCAGTACAGCCTGGTCCGCGCCATGGAGCGCTGGCCTAGCGACAAGGAAGCCGAGGCCCTCGGCGTTAGCCGCCAGCAGCTCGAGAAGCTGCGTAACAACGATGATCCCGACGGCCTGTTCGCCCTGGTTACAAATCCCCGCGCCAAGGTCCGGCCCATCATCATGCAGCCGCAGCTCATGGCGATGAAGCGGGCGGAGGCCCGCGCGCTCGACGCCCTGGCCGGCGTACCCCTACCGACATACGACCCGGAGATGGGTACCCAGGTCGCCAACGGCGTCCTGCCGGGCTACATGCTTCAGGAGGACCCAGAGCCCGCTCCGGCCCCGTCTACGGCCGAGCCATCGCCGCCGCCGCCGCCATCGACGCCGTCACAGCAAGAGGGCGGCGCCCAGCCCGAGCTCCGCCCGCCCTGCCCGAATAACTGGCAGACGTGCAACTGCGCCGAGCACCAGGCGGAGCGCCAGGCCCGCCGCGCCAGGGAGTAGCTCATGGGCGGACGGAACCTAGCCACGTACCCGCGATGTCCGAAGTGTCACCGCAAGCGCGATGTGGCTAGGTTCCCCAGGGCCTGGCCCCCGTGGTATTGCCAGCCGTGCGACCTTAACTTCTACGTCCGCCTCGGCTTCTCGACCGTTGATGATAGCGACCTGCCGCCGTACCCTAGCGACATCAAGCCGGCCTGTAAGCCCCAAGGATTGGGGGTAGCCCATGACCCGACCTAAGACGGATGAAGCCGTCGGCCCGCCGGCCAACACCACGGCCGGCGACGTGACCGACCAGGCCCAAGAACCGCCGGCGATCGAGACGATCCCGCGCCGGCCGCCGGAGCCGGCCGACCTGCCCGAGGTTCCAGAGGAGCCCGCCGCCGCGGAGGCCGAGACCCTCGAGCGGCTACCGCCGGCGCCACTTCATCTAACCCTGGAGGCGAAGGGCCGCGTGGTAGCGTGGGCACCCAAGGCGACCGATACCGGCCAGGTTTGCCGGATCACCTTCGAGACCTCCGACATCGACGGCGACGATCTCGACCTTCTATGGTCCGCCCAGCCCTTCCTTGCCCACATGACGCTGACCTTCTCCGGCCGGAGCCAGCGCATGCCGATGGAGGCACGCGCCCAGGAGATCGACACAGGGGCACCGGCCGCCGAGCCCGACGCCTCCGGCGAACCGCTGGCCGAGGTCCGTGTCAGCATTGGACTAGGCGGCTCGGCATTCGCCCAGCCGGGCGAGGGCCGACAGCCGGAAGGGTACGCCGTGCCGCCGGACGAGACCGACCAGAAAGCGGCGTCGGATGAACCCTAAGCTGCGCCGGCTTGTGGCCGAGCTCATAGGCGGCTGCCAGGTGCCGCGTTCCCTGGGGGTATTAGGGGCCGCCGAGGCGCCCTTTGACGGCCTGTGCGACGCCCTTCACCTGTTCGGCTATCCCGACGCCGACGAGATTGAGCGCAAGCTGGAGCTGGCCGAGGCCGACCCTCGTACCGTGAAGTTACCGACAGCCGGCCGGCCAGGAGCGGTCTAGGGAGGCGCCTGTCGGCTAAGGCGCGTAAGCCCATCAATAACCTTGACGCAGGGCCGCCTCCGGCTATGATCCAGGGGCGGCCCTAATAAATGGGCGCAGCCGCGAGGCTGGGGGCCTCCGGCTGCATGGCACTAGGAAAGTCAGGTTCCCGATGCCCCTCCAAGATACCATAATCCCCGAAGAATGGCACCCCGTCGCCCGGTATGAAGGCTGGTACGAGGTCTCGAACCTCGGCCGCATACGACCTTGCCCTTATCGGTAGTTTTAAGGTAAGAAAGGACTCTCCCCATGCCGCGCCGCCGCTTACCGCCCCACGTTCTCGACATTGCCGCGCCCCAATATCCCCTCCCAGAGGCCTCGCGTAGTGCGCGCGCCTGCGCGCCCCTCCCCGGCCGTAATGATGATGATGATGATCACATAACTACTGATCTACATCATCATCATCATGTGGGGGGACGGGGGGCGCGCCTGCGCGCAACCCCTAGCGAGAGACGACTGGCGCGATGGCTCGCCGGCCACCTCTCTTTCGGCAATGCTCTGCCCTTCGTGGTCCGCCACGGCGCCACTACGGTCGCTAACATCCTACATTGGGAAGGCGTAGTCTCGCCGCGCGTCGAGGGGGGGTGGGACGTTAACTCGCGCTTCCATACGCCGGGCGGTTTCTTACGCCGGGCGGTAGAGCGCTGGGCGCCTACTGCCATGCCGTCGCCTACGGCCCTAGAGTTCCGGCGCCAGCGGGACCTAGCCGAGGGCGGCCGGTTGACAGGGGCTAGCCGTAACGGCTATCATGTCGAAGCCGCGCCGGTTACAGAGCCGCGCCGGCTAGCGATCGGAGGTAAGTAATCATGGCAGAGGAAGACGAGCCGCGCCTGGCAATCTCGGTTGAGATGAAGGTCAATCTGGGAAACTACGAGAGCGGCAGTGCCTTCGTTTCCATGAACGGCCTTACGGCTAGGACGGCGCCGGAGGAAATGGAGGCCTTATTGGCCAATGGTCAGCTAGCCTGGGATAAGGTGCGGACCGACCTGGCGGCCAAGGTGGCCGAGATCAGGCGCATACGATGAGCGACCTCATTCGAGGCATAGCGACGGCGGATCTCCATCTGGGCATCGACAACGTCGGCGGCGTGAACCAGTACGGCCTGCCGGCGCGCGTTGACGACTTCTTCGGCGCCCTAGACCACATCTGCATGATCGCCCTCGGCATGGAGGGCGCGGGCTTCGCGGCGACGCAGACAAGGCCAAAGGCCGACCTGCTGGTGATCGCCGGCGACCTAACCCGGCACCGGAACCCGCCCCAGCGCATCATGGCGCCCCTGCTGTATCGACTACGCGAGATGTCCAATCGGGGCATCACCGTGGTCCTGGTACGGGGCAACCACGACGGCGACTCCGGCGGGGGCCAGAGCAACCTGCTAGATTCGGCCCAGATGGTGGGGATGTCTAAGGACGCCCCCATCGTGACATTCAACGAGCCGGCGTCGACTACGCTCGAGGTCGGGCCGCCGCCGGGCAAGAAGGTGCGGATCATCGGCGTTCCCTGGCCGCGGCTAGGGCGAGCCGACAACCGGCCGCTAGACGAGGTCACGATGGCGGCTGACGAGGCGGTCCGCCAGACCATCGCATGGGCCACGGCGCGGGGCCAGGGCTACGGCGAGCCGATGCTGATGGTCGGCCACCTGGCGGTAGCGGGCGCAGATCGGGCCAGCGACGTGTGGATGACTCTAGGCTGGGAGCCGCTGGTCCGGCCGGTCGACTTTCCTGGCCACGTCGACCTGACGGTCCTGGGCCACTACCACAAGCCAGGGCTAGTCAAGGCAACCCGTACGCCCGTGGTCTACTGCGGATCGCCCATCACGATCGACTTCGGCGAAGAAGGCCAGGAGAAGGTATGCTGGAGCTTCGCCCTTGACCCGAGCCAGCCGGAGGGGAAGCGGTGCGTAGAGCTGACGCCGATCCCGCTGCCGGGCCGGCCCTTCCGAACCCTCGAGCTTGACATGGCCGACTTCATCGACCCCGAGGCGGTCACCGGGGCCGCTGTCGACGCGATCCACCAGGCCGGCGGCCTCGCCGACGCCGTCGTCAGGGTACGGGTGAAGTGCAGGGCGGCCGCCCAGGCGGGCGCGCTAAAGCTGGGCGCCATCGACGCGGCGCTCCGCCAGGACGGCGCCTGGTACGTGGCCGGCATAACTGTCGAGGCCCCGCGGGCCGAGCGCCGCTGGGCCGGCGGCGAGGGACTCACGGCGCGGCCGCCCGACGAACTCCTACGCGAGTACCTGGAGCGGACCGAGCCGGACGAGACCCGCCGGGCCCGCCTGTTCGGGCTGGCGATGGGGCTAAGGGCCGACAATGCCTAGGCCATTCTGCCCCAGGGCCTACGCCCACCTACGCAAGAGGTACGAGGCCTATCCCGATCCATGGTGGCGGGCCTGGCTAAACGAGACGATCGACATCTTAGAGTGGGCGGCGGGGCAAGAGGAAGCCTTTGCCTTTATGATGGCCCCATTTCAGACCGGGGCAGCGCCGCCTCCCGACCCATGGGTGGGGTTTCTCCGGCAGCTTGGGGCGCGGGCGCGCGAGGCGGGGGTCCATGCTGATGCTAGGGACTAAGACGCGGTCCACGGATAGACAGATCGTGGCCGGCCTGGAGGCCGAGTGCCGAACCCATTGGGCGCTTCTACACCAGTGGCGCCAGCGCTACCGCCAAGGCGGCGAGGAATGGTGCCGGAAGGCTGCGATCGATACCTGGTACACGCTCCGGCTTCTACTTAGCCTCCGGCGGGGCGGTTGACTAGACTAGCCGAGACGGCTAGTGTGGAGGCGCCATGATACCTATACGCATCGCCGCTACGAACTTCCTAAGCTACGGCCAGGTCGATGTCGACCTGCGGGGCCTCTCGATGGTAGCCCTTGCCGGCGACAACGGCGCCGGTAAGTCGGCCCTGGCCGTCGACGCCCTAACGTGGGCGCTGTGGGGCGAGAGCCGGGCCCGCTCGGACGACGACCTGGTCCGCGCCGGCGCGGATGAATGCCAGGTAGCGATAGACGTCCAGGCCGAGCGGGGCTGCTACCGGATAACGCGCCGGCGCCGGCTGGCCGGTAGCGGCCGGGCCGGCACCAGCGGCTTGACGGTCGAGCTGCTGAATCTGGCCGGCGCCCCCGCTACTAAGCTGACGGCCGAGACCATCAAAGAGACCCAGGAGCGCATCGACGCCATCCTAGGGCTCGACGGCAAGACCTTCATCAACACCGCTTGCCTGGTACAGGGCCGCGCCGACGAATTCGCGCGCGCCGGCCCCAAGGACCGTAAGGACCTGCTAACCGAGATCCTCGGCGTCCGGTCCTGGCAGGTCTGGGCCGTGCGCGCCCACGAGGCGCGCCGCGACGCCACGGCGTCGGCAGAGGCCGAGGCTGCCGCCGGCGCGGCTATGCGCCAGGTCCTGGCCGGCTCCAGCGACCTAAAGACACGGCTAGCCGACTTCGAGAGCAAGGCCAAGGTGGAGGCCGATACCGTCGGCTATAAGGAACGGGCCGTCGCAGATGCCCAGGGGCTGGCGCAGGCCCAAGCCGCGACGCTTACTACCCGTAACCAGCTCAAGGCTGACCTGGGCCACGTGGAGGCCCAGAAGCGCCAATCGCGGTTTAACGTGGAAACCCTCACCAGGCAGGTGCAGGCGATCGATGTGCCGCCGGCGGGCGTCTCGCCGCGGACCTGCCCGACCTGCGGCCAGGAGATAGCCGACCAGGGCGCCGCCGCGCGCCTGGAGGAATGGGCCGCGCGGCAGAGGGCGCTGCGGGCGGAGCTGGCGGAGCGCCTGGTCAAGGCCCAGGCCGCGATGGACGTGGCCGTTGTCGAGGTCGGCGCCGTGCGAGAGCGTCTTACCGCGATCGAGATCGAGATCGAGGGCGTCGGCGACATGGGCCACGTGCTGAAGGTCGCCGAGGATGGGCTAGACGGGGCGCGCCGGGCCCTATCCTACTACCAGACCGAGGCCGCCACAATAAGGGGCCGCCTTGACCAGCTACGGGCGCTGGAGGGCGATCTGGAGGCTACAGAGGAGCGCCAGGCGAGGGCGGCCGCGCGGGCGGAAGACCTGGGCGCGGTCGAGGCCGCCCTAGGGCCGAATGGCATCCAGGCCATGCTAATCGACGCCGCTATCCCCGAGATCGTGGACGAGGCCAACCGTTTGCTAGACATCCTGACCGGCGGCACGACGACCATTGATCTGAGGACACAGCGCGCCGGTAAGACGACCGGCCGCGACATCGAAACACTAGACCTACTGATCAGCGACGCCCTGGGCATCCGCCCTTACGAGCTCTACTCCGGCGGCGAGCGCTTCCGGGTCGACTTCGCAACACGGATCGCATTATCCCGACTGCTGGCCAGGAGGGCTTCGGCGCCATGCAGGACGCTAGTGATAGACGAGGGTTTCGGGAGCCAGGATGGCCACGGCCGCGAGGCGCTGATGGAGTGCCTTTCGATGATACGGGCCGAGTTCGGCCTGATTCTGGTGATCAGTCACGTGGACGATTTGAGGGAAGCACTTCCGAGCACGATCCTGGTCGAGAAAGGACCCAATGGTTCGCGGGCCAGCCTACACTGACCGGCCCCACAACCGCCACTCAGGGCGGGCTGCCTGGGGCAAAGCCACGCGGAATCGGAAGCATCGGCGCGGCTTTCGGCGATGGACTGGCTGGACGGTTCGGCAGCGGCCGCTTTGGGCCAACTAGCGATCCTCGAACGGAGGCCAGCATGCAGACAGGGACGAGGTTCTGAGATGGCGGTTGCTCGGGGCGACACTGCTAGCCACGATCGTCCTGGGCGCTGGAACTGCATGCGGAGGCGCCTATCGTCAAATTGAACCACCGCCGGTGGCCTCAGCCACCAGCAACCCACCGGCTTTGGTTACGGCCGGCGCCCGGATGTGCCCAGGTCCACGCCCCGCCAACAACAGGACGTGGGGTACTCCGGCGCCGGCCCCTACAATTCATGCCATGGCGGCCCCTACGCTGGCAAAGGCGGCGCCGCCGACGGGGACTGCTCAGCCCCCCGTCGGCGGCCCGCCTACTATTCGCGACGCTTTCCTGGCCGGCTATGCCGCCGCCGGCGGCCCTCCCGAGCTGGCCCTGCATTTTGTGGACGTCGTAATCCCCTGCGAAGACCCCCGCTGGGATCTGGACCCGGTCGGCCACCACGCCGGCCTAACCCAATTCGCGCCGGAGACGTGGGCTAAGGCCGCCCGCCCTGGCGCCGACTACCGCGACCCCTGGGAGCAGGGCTACGCCGTCGGCACGTGGATTGGGCCGATGGGCGTCGACCCCGCCGGCTCCGGCGGCTGGGCGGCCTGTTGGTGAAGCGCCCACGTTGCCCGTAGGGCCGTTTGATGGGGCCGGCCCGTAGTGGGCGGCGACCCCCGCCCTTTACCCTATGCCTTGCCCTGCCACGGGCCAGCGCGAGGCCGTCAGGCGGTGGTCCTGCCTCGATAATTCCGCCACTTAGGCGATCTCCGCGAATGTCACCCGATCGTCACCCTTTGGATGGTTGCCCGGACTAGCCGTAGCGGCTATACTGCCGATACATAGAGTAGAAGGACAGAGGGGCGAATCATGAAGACACAATGCAGATGCAGCAACCCGATCATCATCAAGATCATGGGTGCCGAGAGTTGCACGAAGTGCAAGGGGCTGATAGTTCGATAGGGGCTGGCCATGCAGACATTCACCACGGTCAAGATCGGCGGCGAGGAGTGGGTCATGGTCAAGCGGGCGCCGCGCGAGGAGTTCCGCGAGGCGACAGCGAAAGCCATGGAGAACGCTGGGATCGTGGCCCGGCTAACGGTCCGCCGGTACAGCGGGCGCCTGCTCTACCACGTCAACGAATACGCCGACGGCGGCCTCGGGCCGCCGCGCCGCGCCATGTAGGAGGCTACGGCCTCCGGCCCTGGGCCGGCGAAAGAAACCTAGTACCAGCTACGGCTGCGAACGGGCCTCCAGTACCCGACCCAGGGCCGGCGGTCGACAACCGCCGAAGGAGGTAGATGTGGAACAAAACCAGTACGACCGGATCGACAACGGCCTAGCGCGTGCCGCCAGTGGCATAGCGGCGGTACTCACCGCCGGCCGTCGGGGGCGCGTCCAGATGGCAAAGGGCGAGGCGGATGCGCTACGGATCGCCCGCCGCCACCTTGACATAGCGATTGAGGCGGTACGGCCGTACGATCCCAGCGCTAAACCGGCCTAGTGGGGCTTCCTGCCCCCTAGCGCGCCGACCCTCTTGGGCCGGCGGGCACATGAGGCAGGAGGTAAGTGCGATGGCGCACGAATTGGAGATCAAGAAGGACGGCAAGGCCAGCATGTTCTATGTAGACTGGCAGGCCCCATGGCACGGCCTGGGGGTGTCGGTAGCGGAGGCGCCGAACGGCGCCGAAGCGCGGAAGCTGGCAGGGACCGATTGGGAGGTCGCTATGCGGCCGATCCACACCGAAGCCGGCGAGGTAATCGACGGATACAAAGCGGTGACGCGGCTGACCGACAACAAGGTCTTCGCGGTTACGAGCAACCGCTGGACCCCCTTCCAGAACGAGCAGATCGGCGACTTCGTGGACGACCTGGTCGTGGCCGGCAGGCTCAAGAGGGAGACGGCCGGCGGAGGCGAGGGCCGGATATGACGACCCCGAATTACTAGCCGGTATCCTACTGGCCGGGAGTACCTAGCCAGTATGTTACCGGCTAGGGAAGGAGGACCGCCACCATGAAAAGCGCAAGGATCATCCTACGCTGTGTTGTGGGGCTAATCGGTACGGTTCACGCGGCCGCCGTCGCCCTACAGGAGGACCACGAAGCCGAATATCAGCAGGCGCGCCGGGACTTCGACGCCGTCTGTGCCGAGAGCGACTATCTACTGGCGGAAGCCGACGGGGCTGCGGCCGACGCCGCCTCATGGCTTGGCCTACGGCGAGCGGAAGGCCCCGCGAGAGTGAGCAATCACCAGTTCCTCAGCTCTCCCCCATCTGCCATGACCCGTAGGCTAGGCCACCAGTAACAGCGGTATCGGAGTTTGACGAGGCTAGCCGTACCGGCTAGTATGGAGGGGCCATGAGCAACGGAACCAAGGTACCAAGGGGGCAGGCCGCCGCCGCTGGCTACAAGGTCATGGCGGCGATCGGGCCGTACGTCCGGCGGGCCGAGATCTGCGGCTCCATCCGCCGGGGAGTCGAGTTAGTCCACGACTGCGACATCGTCGCCGTGGCCTACCACGACGAGGCCGCCGCGGCCGCGATGGAAGCCCTGGCCGGCATGGGCGAGATCATCCGCGCCGGCAAGAAGCTGACAAGCGCCCGCGTCGAGGGCGTCCAGGTGGACCTATGGCTGGTCCCTAACGAGTCCTGGGGCGCGGCCCTGATGTTCGCTACCGGAAGCCCGCACCTTAACATCCGCCAGCGCCAGATGGCGCGCCGGCGCGGAATGGTCCTGAATCGGTACGGGCTCTACCGCGATGGCGACCCCGTCGCCGGCGAGACCGAGCAAGAGGTCTACGAGGCGCTCGGCATGGCCTACCTGGAGCCGGCGGAGAGGAGTTGGGACTGATGGCGAGTCTGCTGTTACCTCGAGCGCAGACCTGCCGGCACTGCCGTGGCCCCATTCGATTCGAGAGGGGCCGCGGCTACGTCCACGCCAACGGCGGCGGCTCGTATGAGATGTCTTGCCCCGGCTGCGGCTGGGTAGGCACCCCGTACCCGTCGCCGACGCGGTGCCCAAGCTGCGGGAGCACGGAGGTCCGCGACGACCACATAGCCGAGCCGGACCACAGCCGACAAGATTGGGGGTCCTGATGGACAAGCCAGAGTGTGAGCTAATCGGCGGCGACGGCAATGTCTTCGCCATCATGGGCGCCGTCAGGCGGGCGAAGGAAGGATGGGTAACAATATACTTGACTCAGCACGCCGTAGCTGCGATGCTGAGTCTGGCGCGGGGTGGCGTATGACAGGAAGTTACGTCGCCCGCGCGCTAAGGTCGGCATTCCCGTTCTCACTTCCGCTTGCTGAGCGCCTTGTGATGGCGATGCAGATAGATGGCTATTTCGACGAAAGCGGAACCCACCATGGTTCCGAAGGCATCGTTGCAGCCGGATACCTAGCTGGGCCGCAACGCTGGGAGCAGTTCGAGGGCAAATGGAACGAGGCGCTGGCTGATTTTGGCGTCGAATCCTTCCACATGGCCGACTTCGTTGCGAGGCAGCCGCCTTTTGATACCGAGGACTGGCGAGGTCGAAGCGGCGAGGCTCGATTTCGGAGGCTTGCGCAGATAGTGAATGAGGCCGCCGAATGGGGCGTCGGCATCGCCGTTCCCCGTGCGGGCCTAGATGCGTTTGTTGGGCCTGATCTCAGGAAGCAGTCGACCTACGCCTATGCTTTGGCCACTGTCTTCTGCACACTGGATGTGGGCCTCATCTTGCGGGCGAATTATCCAGACGGCCGCTTGGCATTGTTCTTTGACGCTGGGGCTCCCGGAGAAGGGCTTGCTGAAGGTAGACTTCGCCGTGCACTGAAAAGTCCCGTCGGTCAGGCCGCTGTCCCATTAGATAGCATCGACTTTGTGGATAGGCACCGCTTCGTTCCACTACAGGCTGCCGACATTTTGGTGCATTCTCTCTATAGGCGGTTCTGCCAGCGACGAACGTATATGGACATCCTCGAAGCACCTCTCTATTGGTCAGTCCTAGACGAGGATGAAGTTGCCGCGTGCTCGACCTTGTTCAATCTTTGGTCGATTTCCTACGGCAAGCCAGCTCGTCCCAGGAAGCGCCCGCCGCCACCGCCGCTGCCGGAGAGGCTACGACCGCATGGCGTTATCATCGACTACCGCAGCTTCAAGCAAGAGAACTGAGGACTACTGCTGTGGCTTATCGCGTCGCTTGGCCAGCCGGTCCTTCGGGACGTTCACTATCTTCTTGGCCAACCGCTCGAATCTCTGGAAGGCCGTCTCCGTCTTCGGTTGCTGGCTGTCTTTCGCCATGCTTCAACCTTCCCGCCTTACGCTTGCGTCGTGGTGGCTCCAATCAACTGGCTGTAGGTCAGCCGCTTGCCAACAACAGCCCTAGAGACGCTGCGGAAGCGCTCACCATCGTTGCCTCTGCGACTGTTGAAGCGGAAGACTTCTTCGTCGAGATAACGGAACAGGTGGAACGGCTCGACATTGACGTACGTGCCCCTGATGGCCCGCTTCAAGAGACTCCAGAAGTTTTCGAGGCCGTTGGTGTGCACCTGGCCCCTGACATAGGTCTCGGCGTGGTCAATGACCTCATGGGCGTATTCGTACTTGACCATCCGGTAAGACGGGTGCTCGTCAGTGAAGACCTGAACGCCAGCCCTAACGTGGCGCTTGATTTCGGGAAGCAGCACCCGACGGCGGTTGTTGGGAACCACCTTCGCCCGAACCAGGCTATAGCCGTCCGGCCCGTGACGTTCGAGCAGCCCGAATACGACGGTCTTTCCGGCTGGCCCCGTGGACTTGATCTTCCGCTGTCGCTTTTCCTTGTGCATGTTCGCGGACTTGCCGCCGATGAAGGTTTCATCGGCCTCAACCGGCCCGTTGATCATGCCGAAGCCGTCCGACTGCATGGCGAGCCGGATACGGTGAAGCATGAACCAAGCGGTCTTCTGAGTCACACCGAGAGCCCGATGCACTTCATAGGAGCTAACACCGTTCTTGTCATTGGCGATCATCCAGATGGCCGCGAGCCACTTGTCGAGCCCGATGGGGCTGTCCTCGAAGATGGTGCCGACCTTGATGGAGAATTGCCGCTTGGGGTGCTCGGCCTTGCACTCCCAAATGCGCCGCGTCGAGATGAACCGGACATCGGTGCGCCCGCATGTCGGGCAGGTGGCTTCGCCGTTCGGCCAGCGAAGGCGTGCCATGAAGTCCAAGCACACGTCGGGGTCAGAGAAGTACCGGATGGCTTCGAGGAAGGTCTGCGGTTCGGTGTTCATACTCTTGGCTCCTAGCTACACCAAGAGCGTAGCACAGACTGGCTACTGTGTCAAGTATATTATTGCCGAAGGATGAGAAGATGCTCTGGACGAAGATCTCCCTTATCGTGCTTGCCCTGAGCCTGTGGGCAGAGTGCGGCCTCCGGCTCGCTGGCAATCATGTCGAACCGAACAATGTCATCATGACGATGATCGCGGGATTCGGACTGCTCTGGGGTGGTTGGCCCAGAGGGCCGGCAGGCCATGACGAGCCGAAAGGGTGAGGGGATGGAGGCACCGGCATAGGTGGGCGCCGGCCAGCCCCATCAGTCCGACGTGGGACGGCAACAACGCGGTGGCTCGGCGGCTGGCGGCGGACCCGAAGCTAGCCCACTACGCCTGCGACTGCGGCGCGGTCGGGACCGTGCGTCTGACGACGCGCCGCCTATACTTCGCCGTCAGCCGGCCCGCCGCCGACGGCGGACGGAGGGTCTGGACCAGTCTACGTCGGCTGGCCAGCCGAAAAAGAACCGCTAACGCGCCTATACTAGCGGACGGAGTCTTGACACGCGGCTAGCCGTAGCGTTAGGATCGCCGACGGAGGCTAACCGATGGAGACCGAGAACGTACCGACCAGCCTGCGGCCCCGCCCGCCAATACCGCGCGCAACGCCGGCGATGCTCCGGGCCTTCCGCTCGGAGTTTGGTCTAACCCAAGCCGACCTGGTCCGTGACCTGGGCGTCACAGGACAGGCCGTCAGCCGGTGGGAGCGCAACGCGCAGAACATCCGGCACCCCCAAATGCTCTACCTGGCGCTTCAGCGCCTGCGCTGCATGTATCACCGGCGCGCCAGGCAGGCCCGACTGTCGAAGGTGGCGCCTAGGGCGGCCGCGTGAGCCAAAGCGGCGGCGCGGCGGCTGACCGTCCGCCCTGGGCACCCCGATCGCCGATCCTAGTGATCGGCGACATCTGTACTGACGTATTCCTCCGGGTAGCGGCCTCGCGTTTGTCGCGCGAGGCGCCGTTACCCGTTTTCTCGTTGGAGGAGGATGCGATGGTGCCGGCCGGAGAGGCGGAGGGCGGCGCCGGCAACGTGGCGCGCCAGCTTCGGGCCTACGGCGTCGATGCCGTGCTAGTGCCTACCGGCCATCAGCCCAAGGTGCGCGTCTTGGCTGGCGTGCCGCCCCGCGAGGTCTTCCGGCTTGACGGCGTGTGGGCCGCGCCAGCTTCGGAGACGATGGCCCGCGCGGCCGTCGAGATAGCGCGGCGGACGTTCTCGGCCGCCGTCTACGTTGACTATCAGGGAAGGGCTGGCCCGGCACCGGGCGCGGCAGTGGTCCTAGCCGGCCTACCGCGCGGCGAATGCCCGCTCCTGGTCGATGCCCGCTCTAGCCTCGAGGGCTGGTGGGGCGTCGACCTACTCAAGATGCACATCAGCGACGCCGGCCTGGGCGAGAGCCCGAACCCGACCGAGGTTCGGGCCGCCCTGGAGCGGTCGGGCGCCTTTCGCCTTATCCTGACGCGCGGCGCCGCCGGCCACATCCTAGTCGGCCCCCGCTGGATCTCTCCCCGGCCGGCGGTACAACTGGAGGGGCCGGTCCTGAACACCAGCGGCGCCGGCGACATCTTTACCGCTACCCTGGCCGCCCTAGTCGCCGGCCGGCCCTCGCTTCTAGCCAACAGGGGCCAGTTGGAAGGCGCGGCCGAGATCGCCAGTCGGGCGGCCGCGCTGCGGGTCCGCAAGTCGGGCTATAATGAGGCCGTCACGAGCGAGGAGATGGCGCCATGGTGGCCGTCTGGAACGCCGAGCCCCTAGCCGACCTGGCGGCGCGCTGCCAAGCCCTCCGCCAACACCCGCCCCGCCGGCGCATCGCCCTGATTAACGGCTGCTTCGATGTCCTGCACCCTGGCCACGTCCTCATGATCCAAGACGCCGCTAGCCGATGCGACGTGCTGGTCGTGGCGATCGATACCGATGGCCAGGTGCATGCACTAAAGGGGCGCGATCGGCCGCTCCGGTCCTGGGCCGAGCGGGCCTTCATGGTGGCCTCCATCCGCCGGGTCTTCGGCGTCGTGTCGCTGGGCGAGGGCCAGGCCCTGGCGACGGTCCTAGCCGCCATCAAGCCGGATCTCTACATGCACCGCGCCGGCGCCCCGCAGGCGGAGCTCGACGCGGCGACCGCTCTGGCCGTAGAGCTAGTCGAACTACCGGCCCACGGCCACTGGAGCACCACGAGGGAGTTGACACGATGGGAAGAAAGGCGACGAGACCTCCGGTAGGGCAGCGCGAGCCGCTCGAAATCCGCTACGCCGACCCCCGCACGCTGACGCTGAACGAGCAAAACCCCAGGTGGATGCCCCCAGAGGAGATGGCGGCGCTGAAGCGCTCGCTGGCTACCTGGGGCGTGGTCGACCCCATCATCGTGCGTCGCGAAGACGGCCAGGTAATCGGCGGCCACCAGCGGATCGCCGCCGCCATCGAGCTCGGGCTGGCCCAGGTGCCGGTCGTGGACGTGGAGATCTCCGGCATGGACGCCGCGCTCCTGGCTCAGGCCCTGAACCGAATCATGGGCCGCTGGGATGAGCCGACCCTGTCGATTGTCCAGCAGCAGCTCCGCCTACAGGGCGCCGACCTGACCCTGACGGGCTTCACGGAGGGGGAGTTACAGCTTTACGCTGGCCCGAAGCCGGGCCTGACCGACCCCGACGCCGTGCCGGAGATGCCGGAGCCCGTCTCGAAGCTGGGCGACCTCTGGCTGTGCGGAGAGCACCGCCTCCTGTGCGGGGACGCGACGAAGGCGGAGGATGTCGACAGGCTGATGGCGGGGGAGCGGGCAGCCCTGTTCGCTACTGACCCGCCCTATGGCTGCGATGCTGGCAATATCGGATTCACGGCCCAACGGGACAAAATTGAGGCCATCACCAAGGATGACTTGGAAGGGCGGGAGATGCAAGCTTTTCTGGAAAGCGCCTTTCGCTCTGCTATTCCCTATCTGAACCTCGACTGTGCCTGGTATCTCTGGCATCCGATGCTGACGCAGGGCTACTTTGCTGCTGCTGCTGCTGCTGCTGCTGACCTAATCATTCATAGACAAATAATCTGGGTCAAGGAACAGTTCATCTTCGGTCGCGGCGATTATCATTGGCAACATGAACTTTGCTTCTTTGGCTGGCGTCAAGGATACCGGCCACCGTTCTACGGGGAACGCAATCAGTCAACGGTCTGGTCGATCGCCTGGGGAGAGAAGCGGGGAGCGGTAGGTCATCCGACCGTGAAGCCTGTAACCCTATTTGAGATACCACTTCGCAATCACACGAAAGCGGGCGGCATTGCCCTTGATCCCTTCCTCGGCTCCGGCACTACCATGATCGCCTGCGAGCGCCTGGGGCGGCGGTGCTACGGCATGGAGATCGAGCCCCGCTATGTGGATGTAGCCGTGAAGCGCTGGGAGCAGTTCACAGGCCGGGAGGCGCAGCGTGGATAGCCTGTCATTCGCAGACTCAGCACCGAACGGCGCGTGTACGCACCCGTGCGCGACGCCAACTCCTGGGGCAGCAGACTGACTCTGGCGTGGCGCGGAAATCTACCCTCACCCGGCTACCGGCCGATCTCATAGGCCAGCGCCGCGAACACGTCCGGCGCCTGGACCTCATCGGTGCCACGATCCCCACCATTCTCGCTACCCTACAAGCCAGCGCGGCCCACCTGATCGACGATCAGGCTAACCCGGCCCAAACCATACGGGACGACCTGGACGTGATCCGGGCCCGCGCCGTTGACGAACTCTCAGACCTTGGCTCGGCCGCGCCCGGCGCCCGCGCGCTGGTCGACTACATCGCCCTGAAGCGGGTGCTTCTGAGCAACGCTATGGCGATGGCAGAGTCGCCGGCGCTAGCCCCCAGGGATCGCGCCAAGTTCCTCCAGGTGGCCAGCGTGACGGCAGACGACATCGCGCGGGCCAGAGGCGTACCCGTAGACCGGCCGGCCTTCAACATCAACTTCCAACAGCAGCTCCTGGCCCTGGGCCTGCCGGCCGAAATGGTCGACATGTTAACAGCGGGTCCGGTTCGACAGGCTCAACAGGCGCCCCTTCTCCTACCGCCTGGCGCCGGCGGCGGGATCGTGGACGCCGTCACGTTCGGGATCTCGCCGGAGTTCTGTAACCTGCCGACCCTGGCGGAGTCCTACCCGATGCAGGAGCGGGTACTACGCGATTTCATGTCGCCGCGGTCACTCTACCGCGTGCTGGTCCTGGTCTGCGGGATGCGCTCGGGCAAGGGCGTGGTGGGTAGCGTCGTCGCCTGGTACGCCGCTTATCAGCTCCTCTCGCTGGCCGACCCGCAGCGCTACTACGGCCTGGCGCCGGGCCAGGAAATCCAGATCGTCACCATGGCAACATCCCAGGACCAGGCCAAGCGCAACGTCTTTAAGCACATCGTTGACCGGCTGGAGACCGGCGGCGCCTGGTTTCAAGCCCTGCGCGCCCAGGCGGAGGTCGTGAGCCTGGAGATCCGCCTGCCCAAGAACATCCTGATCCGGTGCGGCCACTCCAAGGCGTCGACCCAGGTGGGCTCGACATCCTTCCTCGTGATCCTTGACGAGCTGGCCCGCATGAAAGACACGGAGGGCCGCGACAACGCCGACGAGGTCTACGACAAGATGTCTGCTACGACCGCGACCTTCCCTGAGCATGGGAAGGTCCTGGTCCTCACGTCGCCGGAGTGGGAAGGCGACAAGAGCATGAGGCTGTTGGAGGAGGCTACTGCCGTCGACCAGGACGGCCGGCAGATCAATCCCGATATGATGGGCCTCCAGCTCGCCACCTGGGAAGCCAACCTAAACCTGAGCGAGGACGCCCTGGCCGAAGCCTTCCATCGCGACGCGAATCCTATGGCGTTCTGGCGCGACTTCGGGGCCCGGCCGCCGCTAGCCGCCGAGGGTTACTACCCTGACCCGAGCCGATGGGATCGCCAGGCCGACCCAGACCTGCGGCATCCGTACGACGAGAACGAGCAGCTCGCCGATTGGTGGCTGCCGTGCTGCGACTCCCGCCGCTACGTCCACATCGACCTGGGCGCCAAGCGCGACGCGTGCGGGCTCTCCATGGCCCACGCGCCAGTCGCTGGCTGCCCGTACTACAAGACCATCATGCAGGACGGCCAGCTAGTCGAGAATCCGCGCGCCCGCGCGGTGGTGGTCGACATGATCCACCAGCTCGTCCCCGGCCGCCGGCGGGAGATGAAGGGCGAGGTCTCCTTCGAGACCGTACGCCAGATGATCCGTGATTGGCAGGATCGGGGCTTCAAAATCAAGGGCGGCCTGGTCAGCTACGACGGCTGGCAGAGCCTCGATAGCCGGCAGCTCTTGAAGCGCGAGGGCTACAAGGTGGCGGAGTTCTCGCTAGACCGGAACACCGAGGGCCACGACACGCTTCAGGAGCTCATCAACACCGACCGCCTGGCGTACTACGCCCATGCCGTCCTCATCGCCGAAGGCAAGCGCCTCATGCTCGTACACGGCAAGAAGGTCGACCATCCCAAGGGGGGCTGCTTTACTGGGGATACCAGGATCGCACTGCTCGATGGCAGCAATCCAACCATCGCAGAATTGGCGGCGCGCGGCCCAGGTCCCTATTACGTCTTTACGATGGGAGAAGACGGAATCACGGTCGGCGTTGCACACTCGGCCCGACTCACCTCGCCGGACGCAGAGATCATCGAGTTGACCTTGGACAGGTTCGATACGGTTCGCTGTACGCCCGACCATCGCTTCCGCCTCCTGGACGGCCAATACAAGGAAGCCCGTGCGCTGCTTCCGGCGGATCGCCTTGCGCCTCTCTACCGCGCTGTCGTCATGGAAGGCGGCTGGCAGGGGTATGTACGGATTACGTGCCCCGTTAATGGCCGCCGGATGGTTCACGACCTCGTCGGCCAATGGAAATATGGTCCCAAGCCAGTTGGGATGCTTTACCACCACCTAGACAACGATGGGATGAATAACGATCCGGCCAATGTTGACATATGGACCGAGGCCGAGCACGCACGGTACCACACTACGCTGCGCCACAAGACCGATCCGGGATACAACCTGAAGGTCCGCCTAGGGGCGGCGGCTTATGCCCGGTCGGAAGGGGGTCGTCAGAAGTCTAGGGAGACGATCCTTGCCAATATGCCAAAGTTGCTGGCCGCCCGGCGCATTGGCCCCAATCATCGGGTCGTTAGGATAACTGCCGCTGGCCGCGCCTCCGTTTACGATCTCACCGTCGAGGGCACCTCCAACTTTGCCCTCTCCGCTGGCGTCTTCGTGCACAACTCGAAGGATGTGGTCGACGCGGTCGCCGGCGCCGTCTACCACGCGCTGAAGCATGGCGGACGCATCGCCTTCGTGGGCTAGGGGTTGATCGCCCCTAGCCGTAGCGCCTATCATGCGGGCATGCGGCTAGTCTCGCCCAAGGTGAATGACGAGTGGGGCAATCCTATCTACCCTAGGCATGGCAGGCCACCCCCCGGTGCCACGGGGATCATCTGCGTCAGGCTAATTCTGAAGCCCAGCCCCGTTGCCGTTATGAATGGCGGCTCGCGAGAGTTCCTGATTACCCACGAGGTCTGCCGGGGTGAGATCGTCGGGGGGTCTGGCGATGAGACTTGCTCCTGGTGCGGCGCGCGTCCACTGTGGGCTTGACAAAAGATAGCCGTACCGGCTAGTATCTACGGGCGATGCTATCGCCTACATTCCGGTCCTCCTTACTCTTGGTGCTGGCGGCTGTGGCGGTAGTGGCGGCTACCGCCCCCGCCGGCGCCAGGCCGGCGCCCAGGCCCCCGCCTATCTGCCGCTGGTATCCCCAGCTCCGGCTGTGCCGGACCCCGACGCCATCGGCCACGACGACGGCGACGCCATCGACAACGACAACGCCCTCGCCGCCGCCCCCGCCGACGCCATCGCTGTCGCCTACGCCATCGCCTGCGGCAACCCCCACGTCAACGCCGACGGCAACAGCACAGCCGACGGCTACGCCTTCGGCAACGGTTACGCCTATGCCAACGGCCACGCCTATGCCGCTGCCTACGTCAACGCCCACGCCCATCCGGCACCTACAGGGCGACCTAAACGGCGACTGTGCGGTCGACATCCTAGACTGGCAGATCATCGCCCCGCGCTTCGGGTGCGTGTGGGGGCGGCTGTGCTATAGCCGCACCTATGACCTGGAGCCTCCCGGCGGCGACGAGGACATCGACATCTTCGACCTCCAGTACGTCTGTGGCCGGATGGGAAGCACCTGCGCTAACCCGTACCCGCCGCAATAACGCCCCTTTGACATCGGGTAGTCGTATCGGCTAGTCTTGCCCCATGGCGCCGGCGCCGGTCGACAGGGGCAGCTTGGGGCATGCGTTAGGTAACGCGGGGGCCTCTGCGGCACCGGCGCTGGTATTGAGCCCGCTTAGTGTAAGTAGCATACCTAACGTCGTACGCGATCGCCGGCTAATCGATATTGGAGGACCGGGGAGGGCCGCGCCCCCGGAGCGGGCACCAGGCCAATGACCAGCGATGATGGCCTGATCATCGCGGCCGAGCGGCGCCGAGGACCGCCAACGGAGTACGACTTGAGCTTTAAGGGCCTACGGGCGCTGGGGCCGCCGTGACGGGTCTACCGACGCCGGCCTATGACCAGGACGGGGTCCGTCTCTACCTGGGCGACTGCCGCGACTCACCCAACCGCGCAGACATGGATGCTGAGGCTGGCCCCGCCTTCGCACACTACCTGAGAACGGACAAGAGCGGTGCTCGGCCCATCCCGCCTGAACTCCTAGAGGCGTGGATCGAGTGCAGGTGGCTGGGGCGTGTAGTCGTGCCAGCGGCACCGCCTAGCCAGTACGAGCCCGGCCTGGTCCTCGACCCGTTCATGGGCACGGGCACGACGGCCATGGCGGCGGTGAAGCTAGGACGTCGGTGCATCGGCCTGGATGCCAGCCAGGACTACGTGAAGCAGGCCATCACCCGGCTATCGGTCGGCGACGCCGGCGTCCGGCGCATCGTGGAGGCCCAGCGCGCCGGCGTCGAGCAGCCGACGCTGTTCGGATAATATGATCATCTGCCTTGCCTGCCATTGGAAGGGCTGGATCATGCTGGAGTTCTGCCCATGGTGCGGGCGGGCCACGCTAGCCGACGAGCACGACTTTGGCGTTAACCCCATCGACGCTGCTAATATGCAGGCGAATCTCGAACACGAGAGGAAGCGGCGAAATGGAGACCCTAGACATCCGCCAGGTGCAGACCAAGCTGGGCCTAATCGCCCAGGTAACGGCCGACGTAGACCTTGAGGGCTTCCTAGCCGAGCTCGAGATGGCCGATGCCGTGGGCCCGGTTCTCTACCCGAGCGAGTGGATCGCGGACGTTGTGGCCCAATGCGACGAGGCCCGCGTGCCGGTCTACGTCAAACAGGACGCCGGCCGCTACCCTGGGCGCCAGGGCCGGATACCGGACGCCCTGTGGGCGCGGAGGGAGCTACCGTGGGGCTAGGTTGGTTGCTGGGCCGCCTACGGACTTGGCGTGAGCGCCGGCGGACCATCCGCCAGCTCCGCCGGATGGCGCGGGCTGCCGAGAAGGTCGCCGCTAGCCTGCAGAATCTCGGCGAGGCTACCCATAGGACGCAGGCCGTTATCCGCCAGGCACCCGTTCGGAGCGGGGCCCGGCGCAACGGAGACCGGCCGGGGCTATGGTGATTCGCGGCCGGCGCGACGACCCCATGCGGAATTGGGAGCCGGACGCCGGCGCCAGCGTCTTCGGCGCCTACGGCCTCAAGAATCCCCTGGTCCTCTACCTACTGAGGACGGCGCCGGAGCTCCTGAGCCTAACACCCGACCAGCTCTACGGCCGCGTTAGGGTCCGGCCGCCGGACTGCCGGCTCTGCCAGCGCCCGATGGCCTTCCGCCTGGACGGCTGGGTCTGCTATCGACACGCCGAGCCGGTCCGGCTAGCATTCGACTATGAGCCCCAGGCGGCCCGCGTCAGCGGCCGCCGCGACATCCTAGCGGACCTGGGCCGCGAGCTCGACATCATCTACGCCAGTGGCCGCTGGCACGTGGTCGACATGGAGATGCCGGCCGGCCCGCCCGTACGCCGTCGACCATTTAGGCAGGCGGGTGCCGCGCCGCCCGCGATGAAGGAGCCGCCCGATGGTGAGCACCGACCTGGCCGACCGCGCAAAGCAACACGGCGCCGAACCTAAGCCCAAGGGAGTACGCGAACCCGCCTTCATAGTGCGCCAGCCGGCGCTTTTCTTGGACCCCATGGGCCTGACAGCGGCAGCATGGCGCCGGGTCGTGGCGGCCGCGCCCGTCGTCCGGTCCTGTATCCAGACCCTGGTGATGCAGATCACCGGCCTGGAGTGGACCATCGAGAGCGAGGACGATGGCCTAGTCGACTACTTCACCAAGGTACTGAACGGCGCCGACAACGGCACCGGCTTCGACACCATGATCGCCCGCGTCGTGGAGGACTGCCTGACGGTTCCCTTCGGCGGCGCCTGGGAAAATGGGGCCTACCGCGATGGTACGATCGCCTGGGTTGCCCACCTGGACGCCGGGCTCATGCAGCCCACCAATGACTCTAACTACCCCTTCGCCCAGGTGACGCCGTGGTCCGGGCCCCTAGACGTAGCCCTGTTCGCGCCGAACGACGTGTCCCGCGTCATGTGGCAGCCCCAAACCGACGTGCGGATGTACGGCTGGACCCGTACGCCGGTGATGGACTGCCTGCCGGCCATCCAGGGCTTGCTTCGCTCGGACCGCTTCTGGCAGACCCTCCTGACGGATAGCCCGCCGCCCGGCGTCCTCGACGTAATCGGCTGGACCGAGGAGGAGGCCCGCGACTGGCTAGAGGGTTGGAAGACCATGATGGCCGGCGTGGACGCGCTGAAGGTGCCGATCCTCTACGGCCGTGAGAAGGGCGAGGCGGCCCAATTCATCTCGTTCGGATCTACCGCAACCGAGGCCCAGCTACCCGAACTGGTCAAGCGGTACTGCGAGATCGTCTGCGCCGCCTTCGGCATGAACGTGGGCGACCTCGGCCTGTACGGCCAGGAACTGCGCCTGGCCGGCGCCACCAAGATCATCGAGCTATCGAAGCGCCAGGGCCTTGCCCACGTCCTACGGCGCATCAAGCAGCGCTTCGACAATGACGTGCTGCCCGACAAGGTCAACTTTAAGTGGGAAGACGTGGAGCTGGAGGATAAACTACGGCGCGAGACCGCGAAGAAGATGGCGGCCGAGCGCCTATCGACCCTCACCATGGCCTTCATCATCGACCCCCAGGTGGCGCTTGACCAGGCGGTAGCGGAGGGGCTGATCACGGTCGACGCTGGCAGCGCACCCGCGCCGCCTGCCGCGCCCGAGCCCCCGACCGGCGACGAGACCGTGACCACGAGCGGCGATCAGAAGGGCGACCAGGGCCAACAGGGGCGCCATCGCCCTTTTGGCGACGCCCTGCTAAGGCAGGGCCAGCAGAGCGAGCCGGCCCGAGCCCGCCCCATTACTAGCCCGTCTGCCCAGAGTCTAGGAAAGATCGTCGGGCCGTGGATCGCCAAGATCGCCGGCACCATTACGCGCGCGCGCATCGAGACTCTCCTGGCCGCCGGCCTGGCCGCCGCGGAGAAGGCGGGCGGCATAGGAGAGGGCGCCACGGCCCATCGGGCGCTGGAGCCCAGCCCTGCCGAGAAGGCGATCGAGGACCTCCTCTCCCATGAGTCGTGGTGGCGGGCGCCCAACATCGCCGAGCGCATCGCCGCTACGCTCCAGCTAGCCTATGCCGAGGGCCTAGTCGACCAGGCCCACGCCATCGAGAAAGCCCTGGTCAATGCCGGCAAAATTTCCAGGCCCCGCGTCGTGCCCGCCGTCACCAAGATCACCGACCCGATGGCCTTGCGGCAACTGGAGGGCCGCGCCCTGGGCCTGATTAAGGACGTGGACAAGGGGACCGACCTGTTCATCCGGCGGGAGATTATGACTGGCGTGAAGGCCGGCCTCCACTCACCGGAGATCGCCCGTAAGATGCTGGTGGACGACGTCCGCCGAGGCATCATCGAGACGTTCCGGGGCCGCGCCCTCTCGATTACTAACACCGAGATCAACTGGGCGCAGACCCAGGGGGCCATCATCCAGAACCAATCGGTAGGACTGACCAGGCGCGTGTGGAAGGCTCTACCAGACGCCTGCGATGTCTGTGATGATAACGCTGGGATGGGGCCGATCGGTCCTAACGAGTCCTTCGAGAATGTCTGGGGCGAATGTGACGGCCCCCCTGGGCACCCCAATTGCCTCTGTTGGATCACCTTCGACCTCGACCAGCTAGCGGCCGTAGCCGGCGCGCCGGACTACTTCACCGGCTAACCGGCCACGGTTGACACCTACTAGCCGCAGCGGCTATCATCGGCCAAAGAAGCCCGCATCATAGGCCATCCTGGACCCCGGTGCTCAGAGGATGAAGATGAGCGTAATTGTGAACTATCTACTTGGGAAACCATGCCCCCTCACCCGGCTAGAACACATAACCATACAGGTAGTCACAGGCGTTCCTTTTGCCCTGCTGTGCTATTGGGCGGGTACGCAACACTGGCTCTGGTAATGGTGAGGGACTAGTGGTGGAACCCTTGGAACCAACGAATCATGCGGGGAACGTGCGCGGCCATTCTCGTGCTGTCGCGCTTAGGACGGCTGCTAGGGTGGTGGTAGGCGGCCGGCCCTTCGGCCGCCGTCTGATGATGGCCGCCCTCGCCAGGGGCGAGGAGCCGCTTTTCCCCCTGCCGCTGGCCTACCGGCAGGCGATGGCCACCATCACCCACGACGCTCCCCACGTCTGCGGCGTGGCCAACATCGGCGCCGCCGGCGCCTACGTCCTGACCCTTATCTGTACGGCCTGCGAGCCCGTCTATAACTCCGGCCCGGTCTCGGTCTGCGCTGAGAGCGCGGAGATGGCGCGCGAACGCCTGATGCGCCGGCATGCTTCGGAGGTCCACGGATGGGCCGCCCCGATGATCTTCAGCTAGCGGACCTGGCCGTCGATGGGCTGGTCAACGCCCAGGTGACGGCGATCGTGGTTGATAGCGACCTGTTCGAGCCGGTCCGCGACCTAGCCGCCCTGGCGCTGCCGGCCCCGTGGTGCGACCTCCTGACTTGCTACCTCTGTACCGGCACGTGGGTAGCGATCTTCCAAGCCCTCGCGAGAGGCGGCCGCGCCGGCTTTGTTCGCCGAGCCTTCGCTACGGCCTGCGTGGGCCGGCTAATCCGCGCCCTAACCGACCATCCTGCCTAATCCCCCAGGCTTCGCCGCGTCGACCATTACGGTGAGATGCTCGAGACGCGCCCCTACACCGGCCCCGGCGACGATTCCCTGCCCGCTGGCGTCAAGGCGCTACCGGACCACGCCAAGGCGATCTGGGTTGCTGCCTTCAACAGCGCGTATGAGTCCTGGGACTCCGGCAAGACGGATCAGACCCAGGAGGGCTACGCCTTCGCGGTAGCGTGGGCCGCCGTCAAGAAACAGTACCAGAAGGACGCCGACGGCAACTGGACTAAGCGGTCGGGGTTTGAGGCCGCCGGGCACCTTACCAAGGTCTGGCGGTCCGGCGATGGCCAGCGCCATTGGCGCGCTACCGTCATGGACGATGGGGTCGACTGCTACGCCACGCGTATGACGACCGACTTTCAGGACGATGTCTGCGCGCGCGCCGCCGCCGGCGCCGCGGGCATGCCCTGGCTAGGCGTGGCCCACTTCGGCCGCGAGAGCCAGATCGGCGAGACCACGCGCCTCTATCGCGATGGCCGGGTCGTCAAGGCCGAGGGCATCTTCCTGGCGGAGCCGCCTACGGCCCTACAGCGCGAGCTGGTCGAGGCCGCATGGGCGTCGGCTTTTAAGGAGGTGGACCTCCTACCGGCGCACCGGAGCATCTGCACCAGCCAGGCCTTCTACCCGGAGGCCCACATTGTCGAGGACTGCGGCGTGCTAGGGTATACGCGCGGCCGCATGGATCACATCGCCCTAACCGTCCGGCCTGGGAACTCGCGGGCCGACTTCGGCGTAGAGGAGGCCAACATGCGGAGCAGCACGCAGGGCAAGAAGTCGCGGCGGGAGCTACGGCGCGAGGACGCCGCCTCTATCGTGGGCGAGGACCTCGCTGGCCGGCTAGACCAGGCAACCCGCTCGGCCGAGGCGCCAACGGTAGAGGACGATGGCCTTCAGTACCGGATGTACGCAGTCGGCGCCGACGGCGATCTCGCCCTGGAGGTAAGCGCCGACGGCCAGACCTGGCAGGACCTGGAGCCCTACATCCGCGCCATGGTTCCGACCCACAAGCCGCCCCTGAACGATCCGGCCGAAGCCTGGGATGCTGCCGCGGCCAGGAGCGGGATCTGGGATTGGGCCACGACCGACACCGCGTTCGACGCCAAGAAGGCTCGCCAGGGCTTCGCTATCTACGACAGCGACAACCCGGACAACAAGACGGGCATGGCCCTACCCCACCACGTCGTGACCGACAGCAAGCTCATCACTCACCAGCGCGGCGTCATGGCTGCCGGCAACGTCACCATGGGCGCGCGCGGGGGCGTGGCCGGCTTCCAGACCGGCGACAACGAGAAGGCCCAGACCCACCTGGGCGTTCACTATGACCAGATGAAGCGGACGCCGCCGTGGCAGCGCCAGGAAAGCAGCCTACGGCATTGGGCCGAGGCCATGGAGGAGGTCGAGGAGCTAGCCGCTGCCGCCCTTCTAGGCCGGACCGACGCCGATGTGGCGAACGCCCGCGCGTTCCTCCAGCACCGCCTGGGCGACGGCACCATTACCCTGCCGACGCTGGCCGGGGCCGTCCAGGCCTTCGCCGGCGACGTGGCGCTGGGCGGCGCGCTCCTACGCGCTACCGGCGAGGCCGACTTCGCCGACGCCATCAGGGCCGTCGTGAGCGATCCCGACAGCGTGGGCTCGCCAGCCCCAGCGCCGACGGCAGATCCGGCGCCAGAGACCCGCGAGGGCCGGCGCGTCAGGGCCGAGAAGCTGGCCGCTGTCACCGACGCCGTCAAGGCGCTCACCGGCGCCGGCAAGACCATCGGAGACTTCGTGACATGGGCGGGCGAGAACCTACGGGCGGACTCTAGCGCCCCCGATCATCGCCTTCTCATGCCGGACGCCGATTTCGGCGCCGAGCTACGCGACCGCTGGGGTATGGACCCCAACGCCGACCTGATGGCGGAGATGAACGAGAAGAAGCTGCTGGAGGTCATCTACGCGGCCGGCTACACGTTCCTCGACATCGTTGTGGCCAACGTGCAGGCCGAGCCCGGCGAGTTGACCCAGGAGCAGCGCCTTACGAACGTACAGCAAGCCCTCAACGAGTTTGGCCAGATCGTCGCCGGCGTAATCGGCCAGGTGGCGCCAGGAAATGCCCCGCGGTCGAGCGGAGCAGCGACGGGGAACGACGTAAAGCCCAACAGCGCAGGTGGAGCCACCAACGCGCCGTCGGACGGGTCGGCCCCCGAGGCTCGCGCTGCCGTGACCGAAACCATGGACGCGATCGCCGCTGCCCTACAGCGCGGCGCCAACGCCCAGGAAATGCAGGGCCTTCTGGAGGACCTGACCGACGACCTCCGGCGATGTGTACCGGCGCCCGAGCCAGCGGGCGACGGCCAGAACCAGAACGTCCTGGTGGCAATCCTAGGCAAGCTACAGACAATTGAGGACCGCATGGACGCTCCAGCAGAGCCAGCGCCGGCGGATGGGGAGGACCGTAGCGGCGGGCCGCCGGCCGCCCCGCCCAGGCGTAAGGGCTTCTCGCCGCGACTCGACACCGACGTACTGAGCCAGCGCCGCCGGACCTCGCGGCCGGGCCAGTACGGATGGTCGCCGCAGCAATTCGCGCACGGCGAACACAGGCGCGGCCAGAGTGACCTGCGGGCCTAAAGGAGGAGGCTAATATCATGACGATGCGTTATGCGGGGCCGCCGTTTGGGCCGCACCCCGCGCTTCGCACGCCCAACCTGTTCGGAGGTCCAGGCGTCGACCCGCGTTACTTCGGGTCCGGCGCCTACCGGACCATGAGCTTCTCGGCCTGGAAGGAGCAGGAGGAGCTGATCGCCGCCCAGGAGGGCCGGCGGGCTCACATTCCGCCTACCGACCGCCAGGGGATTCCGAGGGACATCGCCCACGTCGCCGACCCGGACGAGTTGCTGGCGTGGGCACAGGGCATCATCAAGCGTCACGCCGACACCGACCAGACCCAGAAGGCCGCGGCCGCGGTGGCGGCGAAGATGAGCGACGACTGGAAGCGGGCCGTCGCCTCGTCTGACCCCGAGGCCATCCGGGCCGTCGTGCGGGCGGCCGCCATGGAGCTTCGGGACACCGACCCCAACATCTGGCCGTCGCCGCCGGTCACGCCGGGCGACTTCCTGCTGGAGTTCGGCGTACCGATCGACCCGACTGAGCTGATCGTGCTGTGCGAGGAGCTTGGGCTCTACACGGCGCTACCAGAGATCACCAACGGGTCGGCCGTCGAGATCTACAGGGAAATGGACCAGCTCGAGTTCGCGTCGGGCTGCGACTCGTGCGCTTTCCCCAAGGGGGCGTGCCCGGAGGACTTCGTGCATGACACCGATGTCCTCTCCATGACGAAGCGTCACATCGGCGTCAAGAAGACCCTCAGCGAGTCGGACATCCGGCACTCGATCGCCGGTATCGCCGGCGGCATGGGCGTGAACCAGCTCATCGGCGGGTTCAACGATCAGGGCCTGCCCGGCGAGAAGGACGTAGCCAGTCTCATCAGGGGCGGCGTCGCCGACCTGAAGGAGAAGGAACTCCGGCTGGCGATGATTCTCGTCCTGAATTGTTGGGATGACCTCATTGTCAACGGCGACAACTTCGCGAACCCGCTGGAGTTCGACGGCATCACCAACCTGATCACCGCCGCCAACGGCGCCCGCGCCTGTCCGGCGTGGATGTCGGGAACGTTCAGCGCGACCAACTTCGACCGCTTTATCGCCGGCGGGTGCTCGCACCCCCAGGCCATCATGGCGCACCCGACGGCGCTGGCCGAGATCGCGCTGGCCTACTACTCCATCGGTAGCCAGACCGTGATGTTCGACAAGAACGAGGGGATCGTGCCCGGTCTCAACTTCGCGTCGCAGATCATGGCTGGAATCGGGCCGGTTGCTCTGATCGGGGACTCGCGCTTCCCGCGCCAGGACAACGGCAACGGAACGTTCGACACCATCGTCTACCCGGTCCGCCTGACCCACAACGGCGAGCCGCTCATCTACAAGGCGACCCAGATCCCCTTGAGCGCCAAGGACCTGACGCCAGGGTGTACCTCGATCGCCTTCGAGATATGGGCGGTAACTGCGCTCGTTGTGAAGGCATTGTGTGCGCAGTCGCTCTGTTCGATGCGCTTCACCGGACTCGTGGATGATGGGTGTACCTACGTACATCCGTGCACCCCGACACGCCTACCGGGTGGCGACTAACCCAGCCGCCTAGCCCCCAACAGGCCGGTGGGAGAGGCCCCGCAGGAATGCGGGGCTTCTCCCTTTGTGTCTTGACCCCAATGGCCGTAGCGGCTACTATTACCCTAATGACTCGCGATCGAGTTGCCAGGGCCGCCTACCAGAGAGGATATTTCCTACGAAATAAGGAACGGATCGGTGCTAACCGTCGAGCGCGCGACCTACCAAATAGGGACCGATTAGCGGCTCGCCAGAGACTTTGGCGCGAGGAACACCCAGGATACGACACCGTCTGCCAGACCAAGTTTCGATGGGGCCTGCGGCGGGCGATGATTGCCGCCTACGGCGGCCGATGTGCCCATTGCGGGGAGGCAGACCGACCATTCCTTGTCCTCGATCACATGAATGGCGGGGGCAAGAAAGACAGACGGGGCTCCGGCGGGGCCAGAGGCGTCTGGATACGGTTGCGGCGCGAAGGGTGGCCACCTGGCTACCAGGTTCTCTGCGCCAACTGCAACGCTGCCAAGCGGCGGATGGCGAACTGTGGTCGGTCGCGATCTGCATTAGGGTGGCAACGGTTACGAGGGCAGATGCTCGCAGCCTACGGCGGGGAATGCGTATGTTGCGGTGAGACCGACCCTCTGTCCCTAGAACTTGACCACATCAACGGTGGAGGAGGCAAAGAATACCGTGGGTCGGGCGGGCATGGCCCCACCTACCGCCGCCTCCGCCGCGAGGCCTGGCCGCCCGGATACCAAATCCTCTGTGCCAACTGCAACATGGCCAAGGAACGGCCAGGCGGTTGCCCCCACCAGAGACAATCTTGACACCCCCCGCGCCGTAGCGTACAGTCGGGCCAGCCTTGATAGCCGGAAGGAGGCCCCATGCCAGGCGAAGATAAAGACCCCGCCCAGGACCCGGCAGCCGACGAGGCCGGCGTCCTACTAGAAGCCCCCTCCACCCTCGAGCCGACCCTACAGGCCCTGACCCGCGCGTTCGAGTCCTTTGTCAGCACCGTACGGGTGCCGGCCGACCTTTCGCCTTACCGTTCGATCACAGCCGCCCGCGGCCTACAGGAGTGCCAGGCCATGCTGGACGGCGGCTGGGATATCGTTCACGCCGACTTCTGCGAGGAGGTTCGGCGCCGGAGCGGCGTAGGGCGCCAGGCGGCCGTTCTGGCCTGGACGCCCTATTTCATCATGGGGCGGCGCGAGACCCTTCTGGCCAAGGATAAGGCCGCCATCGTCCAGGCCGACGACCAGCGGGCCATGAATGCTGGCGTGCCGATGCGCGAGGGCGACGACGAGGAGGTCGACCAGGACCCCGCCGGGGACACCACGCCCCCGCCCGCTGCCGCCGGCGCGCCGCCGGCCAATCCGGCCACGCCGCGCGGGCGCCATGTAACGGCTCAGGGGCCGAGGTCGATTGGGGCAGAGGGCCAGGGAGCGCTAGTGGGGCGATAGGGTGACGGTTCGACTACGGTATCGCCGCTCCGGCCCGGCGACCGTGGGAGCCAAGACCAGGCTACCCAGCGGCAAGACCTACCGTGTAGCCATCTTCGGCCGGCGGACCATCGACGTAGAGGAGGAGGACGTGGACGTCCTCCTCGCCTTCAAGGGCGAGTGCTGCGCCGGCGGCCGGGGGAAGACCCCGCTGTTCGAGCGCGACGAATAGGAGGCATCACCGTGTCGGTAGAGCTAGGCGTAAGGGTTCGCGAGAAGGTGACGGGCGCAGAGGGGGTCGTCGTCGGCAGGGCCGAGTACCTATACGGGTCTTCGTGCGTCCTCCTTCAGCCCGAGAACCTGAAGGATGGGGCGCCGGTCAAGGCTCAGTGGCTGGAGGAGGCCCAGGTAGAGGCCCTACCTGCCTAGTCGGCCGGGCCCATCATGCCGGCCACGGTCTACCTTCTCGACATGCGATGGGGGCTGGGCGACGTGCTGTGCTGCACGCCGGCGGTACGGGCTCTCCGCGAGCGCGAGCCGGAAGCCACGATCCTCTTTCGTACTATTACGAAGGGGCGGCACCGCGTAGAGTACGACCCGCCAGGCAGCCCGCCGGGTAGCGGCGGCGCGCCTGACGAGATGCTCTGGTACAACCCCTACATTGCCCGAATCCTTGACGTAGACGAGCGCGCGCCGGCCGGCGTTGCGGCGACCGAGCTCTACTACGTCAAGTATGGCGGGCCGCCGCTGGATAGACCGCTCCAGGGTCGCTACTTCGACTGCCTGGGGCTACCGTGGCCCGAGCGCTTTGACCTCGACTACTACATTCAGGATTTCGAGAGGGCCGACGCTGCCACCCTTCTCCAGCAGCAGGGCGGCAGCGCCCCGTACTGTGTCCTGACGCCGCGCGTGGGCTGGCCAGGCAAGATGTGGAGCGACGAGGGCTGGACCTACATCATCGGCCGGCTACGCGAGTTCGGCTGGACGCCGGTAGTGATGGCGGGCCGCCGGCTACAGGGCCGGCCATGGGCCGACGCCGTGAACCTATCCGGCACGCTTGACGTCCGCGAGACCGCCGGCGTGCTCGACGCCTGCGAGGCGATGGTCTGCACCGAGGGCGGCCTGGCCCACCTGCGCTTCGCCCTGGGGAAGCCGGCCGTGGTCCTGACCTGCGCTACCTCCTACAAGGTCCAGGTCTGGGCGCCGCCCGAGCTCGTAACCGAGGTCCGGCATGCCCAATGGTGCGAGCCCTGCATGTGGCGCTTCGGCCACGTCGAGGGCCGGCCCAGCACACCGCCAGGAAACACCCACGATTGCCCGCGCGGCATAACGCTCCGCGATCTGTCGGGCGACGCCGTCTGGGCCGTACTGCGGGAAAGGCTTTATGGGACGTAGCCGATACGGTTATAATCCGGTCCAGGGGTGGCGAGATGAGACTCAAGTTCTGGCATAATCGAACAAAAGTGGGGAAGCCCTACAGTTGGTCCTTTAGGTCTCGACCAGTCCTGTTCCCTAAGTCCTGGGGCAATCAGCGCATGGGAGCCACTCCAATACGTCACTCTTATGGCCCCAATGATAGTCGCCTGGAGGACGGCGGCCGCCTGAGCGGCATTGAGAAGCATTTTATGGACGCGCAGGGCGAGAAGGGCCTATTTGTCATGCGTTTCCTATTTTTTGATCTAGAACAAGCGGTCGCGTATTACATGGATTTGCTTATGCAGCAGTGCGGGCGTCTCTTAGAGGGCAATGATTCGCTCGCGGAGCGGGTTCGCAGTCTGCGATTGGAAGACCGGGCCTCATGGCGGGTGATCGCTGAGACCATCCACGAGGAAGGGGACGGCCAATGGAATCCGCCATTCAATCAGTTTGCCGGACTGGCCCTTTGTTTACTGGTGGCCGACAGGGCCAGCGAGAGCGGCCTGGCACCGCCATGGAACGACCAACCTCTCCGCGAAGGTGAGGAGGCCGTTTGGCTGGCCCATTTAAAGGCGGCGACTCGATGACTAAGCCGCCGCGGGTCCTGCACGTCTCCTGGCTGAAGCGCTCGGACGGCGAGACCGGGGGCGTGGAGAAGTTCGCCGCCTACCTGAAGGGCGCCCTGACCGAGCGCGGCTGGGAAGTCGTGGTGATTAGCTGGTCCGACATGCCGGGCCACGAGCGGTACGACAGGCAGAGCCTGGGGAATCCCGACAAAGCCTACATCCTCGGCCAGTGGCTGGACGGGCCGGCCTTCGGCGTCGGGTACGACATAGCCGTCAGCGACGGCTATTGGGGGATCGGGATCACGAGCCGGCCCGTCGTGCCGGTCGTCCACGGTACCTGGGCCGAGATGTTCGTGAGAATGGGGATGCGTCCGACCGACGAGGTCCAGCGCCAGGGAGAAGCCTTCAACGCTCCTAACGCCTATCCGGTTGCGTGTAGCGCCGCGTCGGCGCGCGAGCTCCGCCGGCACTACGGCCGGACCGCCGTGGCCACGATCCACCATGGGGTCGACCTTGCAGCCTTTCACCCTAGGGATGAACCGCTGCCGCCGGGCCCGCCGTGGATCGTGCTGGAGGCGGCCGGCCAGAACGCCAAGAAGGGCGGGCGGGTCATGCCGGCGATCGCGGCGCTGCTAGGGAGCCCGTACCGGATCGACTACCTGAACGCCGGCGTCGGCCAGGAGCCCGACGCCTTCCGGCGCGGCCACATGTTCCTACACCCGACCCGCCACGAGGGCAACGCCTATGCTTGCCTGGAGGCTCTAGCTACGGACCTGCCGATCGTGACGACGCAGGCCGGCATTTTCGAGGACATTCCCTGGAGCGGTAGCGGCCAGACCGTGCTGGGGTATACTCTACCCGTAACGGCTAGGCCGGAGGACTTGGCGCATGCAGTCCGCCAGCTCTGCCGCGATGTCGAGACGGGGAACATGCGAGGCATACCGCGCCGATGGGCCGAGACCAACGCCAACCTGACGGGCTTCGCCGACCGCTGGGATCGGCTACTGCGGGAGATCGCCAGTGACCACGCGCCCTCTTGACCATACGCCTACCGGCCTCGTCAACTTTGACGCGGCCTACGCTGCCCTTGCCCTCGCCAGCACGATTGACGAGGCGCGCGAGATTAGGAACGCGGCGGTCGCCTTCCACGTCTACGCCAAGCAAGCTGGCCTCTCTCTGGAAATGCAGAACAAGGCCGCTGAGATCAAGTTGCGCGCCGAGAGGCGCTGCGGGGAACTCCTGGGGGAGATGGCGGAGAGGGGCGAGAGGGCTACCGATGGCAAACCATCACAGGACGTTATGGTTTCACCCCCAACCCTGGCCGATCTCGGCGTCGAACCGATGCAGTCCTCCCGATGGCAAAAGCTGGCGGCCATTCCCGCGCCGGCCTTCGAGCGCTACATCGCCGACAAGCGGGACAGTGCCCAGGAGATCACCACCGCCGGGTTGCTGGCGCGGGGCGACAACCGGCCAGTCCTGTCCTCAGAATCCTACGAATGGTACACGCCAGCCCTCTATGTCCAGGCGGCCCGCCGCGTCCTGGGCGGTATCGATCTAGATCCTGCCTCCTGTGATCGAGCCAACGAGATCGTCAGGGCCGATGTCTACTTCACCCGCGAAGACGACGGCCTGGCCCATGACTGGCGGGGCCGCATCTGGTTGAACCCGCCCTACGGTGGGGCGCAAGCCGCCTTCACCGATCATCTGGTCGCCGAATATGAACGTGGCCACATCCTGGCGGCAATCCTTCTCGTCAATTCCCACGCGACCGACACGGACTGGTTCCAACCTTTGTGGGACCACCTCCTTTGTTTCTCAGAGGGGCGCATCAACTTCATCGGCCCAACTGGAGAGATCGAGTCCGGTTCGACGCATGGCAGCGTGTTCGCCTACCTGGGTCCTGACCGTGCCGCCTTCGCTGGCCAATTCCGCGACTTCGGCGCAATCGTCGAGAGATATCATGACGATTCGTGACCTCGACAAGTACGTGGCCCGGCTGTGGGATTGGGGGTTTCTAGACCAATGCTTCGGTGCCACCGGCATCAGGGTCTCGGACCTAGATGGCATCGTCGAGAGAAACGGCCGGTTCTTGGTAATCGAGGCTAAGGGGACGGGGCAAGCCGTTCCTGTCGGACAGGCGCGCCTGTTCAGGGCCTTCGTCAATACGGGCCTGTTCACGGTTCTTGTCCTTTGGGGCGAGACGAACAAACCAGCCAGAATGTCGGCCTTCCCAGGGCCAGCAACGGCTTGCACGACGGCCGACATTCTGGACTTTGTAACGGTCTGGTTTCAATATGCGGATGAGGCCAGGCCATGATCCACCCCCACCTGGTCCTGCGATTCATGGCGCCTTACCCGCCGCCGGCGCTCCTACCCAATAGCCGCGCGCATTGGGCCGCGAAAGCGAACGCGGCCACCAAATATGGCCTGGAGGCTGGCGACGCCATCATGGCCTACTGCGCCCAGGCGGGCCTCCAGCTTCCGCTCGGCTACCGGCATGGACGGTTAGCCACTACCCACCACTTCACCCGCCAGGCGGCCGACCCGGACAACTGCGTCGGCGCCCTGAAGCCCCTGATCGACATCCTCCAGATGGCCAACGCCGGTAGCGGCGTCCGGTTCCGTCTGGGCATCATCGAGAACGACCGCAACCTCCAGGTCTCCGAGCCCGTCCGCCGGCCGCGTAGCCCGTTCGGGAAGGTGATCGAGTGCGTTTTGGAGGTATGGTGAGGATCGACAAGATCATCGACGCCATCGGGATCTGGCCGTTTCGCCGGCCCCCGCGCCCGCCCGATCCCGACCTACCGCCGGACCGTATCACCAAGGGCTTTCCGCCGGCGCCGCTGGGGCCGAATTATGTTGAGGGCGGCCACGACTGCCCTGCCTGTGGGCGGTTCTACGTCTGGCCATGGTGGCACCGACTGGTCAGGGGGCATTGGCCTACGCGATGAACATCTGGCTACAGTCCAGCGTCTTCGCCCCTACGCCAGCCCATGCCACGGCGGCTCTGGAGTACCTGGTCGCCAAGTTGGGCGAGAACCTGAGCGGCCTGGGGCACCATGTCACGCTCTTTGCCCTCCAGGGCTCCGACGTACCCCGCGTCGAGCTCGTCACGGTACCGCGGTACACCACGCCATCGGCGACCGAGACCGCGATCGTAGACCGGATGGAGCGCCTACCGCGCCCCGACGTACTCTTTGACCACAGCCGCTGGCAACAGGCCCAGACCCGATGGCCGGCCCTACCGGCCGTCACGATGATCCACGGCAACGCATCCCTGGAGGCCCACGCCCGTAATCTCGTCTTCTGCTCTGTGGCTCACGGCCGCTGGCACGGCCGGCCGAACCCGGTCGCCTTGCACAACGGGATCGAGCCGGCCGACTTTCGCGTAGGCCCGCCGATGGCGCAGCGCCGCGGCGCCCTGTGGATGGGGCGCATCATGCCCTATAAGCGGCCGCATTTGGCCGTGGACATGTGCGAGCAGGCCGGCGTAGCGCTCACCATCGCGGGCCCGGCGGCCGACGCCGGCTACTTCCAAATGTCCATGCGGCCTCGGTTGAAGCCGGAGGGCTGGGCCGACTACGCCGGCGAGGTCGCCGGCGACGAGCGCCTCCGCCTCCTGTCCGAGTCCTGCTGCCTCCTTATGACGTCAGAGGCCCAGGACCCGGCGCCGATCGTGGTGATAGAGGCCATGGCGTCCGGCACCCCGGTCTTCGCCTTCGACCACGGCTCGCTACCGGAGTTCGTCCGATTTGGCGTAAGCGGTTTCCTCTGGAAGACCGTTGACGAGTTCGTCGAGGCCCTACGGCTACACCAGTGGCAACAGATCGACCCGGCCGTGTGCCGGCAGCACGTGGAGGACCACCTGAGCATGGCCACGATGGCGCGCAAGGCCGAGGCCCTGCTGGCCCAAGCCGCAGAGGGGGCGACATGGTAGACGAGGCCACGGAATACTGCTTCCAGCTAGCCTCTGAATACTGGCCCGGCCTACCCCGCGAGGAGTTCGACGCCTGTAGCGCCGTGGGCGCCGAGGCCGCCGTATTGCTGGAGGCCGAATGGCAAGACGTGACCGGCCCGGACTTCGACTGGCAGGACATGAGCGCGGCCGCCCAGATACCGCCAGCCGCGGTCCGCGCCTTCTACGAGCGCTGCTTCGGCCTAATCTTCGAGCTAATGCGCGGGATCGGCCCACCTGACGAGATGTGGGCTGGCGACCATCGGGCCAACATCGTCCATCAGTACATGACACACCTTACGGCCCATGGTCCGGTCCTCGACTATGGCGGAGGGATCGGCCAGCAGTCGATGTTCCTGGCGGCTCGGGGCTGGACGGTGGGATTTGCCGACCTAGGCGAGACCGCCGCCTTCGCCAGGTGGCGGTTCGAGCGGGCCAACCTACTAGCCTTGCCCGACGGCTGGCGCGGCGGTACAATCCGGGCCTTCCCGCCCAGCGTAGCCCTGAGACATCAGGGCTGGGGCAGTCTACTAGCCCTTGACGTGGTCGAGCATATCCCTGACCCCATCGGTCTACTTCGGCGCTTCGACTCCTGCCTAGCGCCTGATGGCGTCCTATACCTGACGCGTCATAGCTTTCGGCCCTACCCAACTCATCTACCCGAGAGCGCGCCGCTCATGGAGACCCTAGACGACGTGCTAGCCAGCATGGGATACCGGCGCGCCATCGAACCTGACGGCCATTTCGGAATCGGTGCCTGGCGGAAGGTGGCGGCATGAGGCTAGGTAAAGGTCATCGCACAACCCTCGTCCAGATGGGGCTCGATCCAGACAAGCCTACCGTCAGGCAGTATGGCCGCGCCCCCGTTGATCATTCGGTACCCGATAGCGCCCTAGTAACCTTCTTTACCTTCGTCGATACGGGGATACGACCAAATAGGCCATGGACAGACATCGAGGGAGAGCTATTGGCCCTTTTCAAGATTATTGCAGTCAATAACGGAATGAAGCGATCCGATGCGCTCTGAGGTCATGAACTGGATGCGCCAGGCCGTGCGGCGCTATAATCCCGACCCTCCGGTCCTCGAGGTCGGGGCCTACAACGAGAACGGCACGGCCCGCTCGCTGTTTCCCCAGCCTGGCTACCTGGGCATAGACGTCCGCCCTGGGCCAGGCGTCGACATGGTGGCCGATATCCTGGGGCCAACGGAATTCGCCGGCTACGGTACGGCCTACGCCTGCGAGACCTTGGAGCATGTGCTGGAGCCTTGGGTAGCGATCGAGCGGATGTTTGCTGCCCTTCGGCCCGGCGGCCTATTCCTGGCGACCTGGTGTTTCAGCTTCCCGATCCACGCCGCGCCCCGCGACTTCTACCGCGTCACGCCCTACGGCCTCCACTACCTCCTGAGCCGCGCCGGCTTCGTGGAGATCGCGGTCGATACCGCCGGCACGAATCGCCCCGCCGGCCGGCCGCCCGCGGAGGAGGACTGGCAGTGGCCCGACATGGTGGCGGCGGCCGCTCGGAGGCCGGTATGACGTGGGAGCAGATGCAGCGCGGCGAGCTGGAGTGGTGGCGAGCCTTCCTGGCCCGGCCCCACGCGCTGGAGCGCCTGTTCGCCCTCTACGGCTATCGCTACCTGGACTTCTTCTTCAAGGAGTTCAACGACCTCGGCAACGTGATCGACTTCGGCTCGGGGCCGGTATCGGCCGCTTGGATAGCCGACCGGCCGCCAGAGGAAGTGACCTGCATCGACCCACTGTTCACGGCCTACCGTAAGGTTGGGTTAGTCTATGGTAGGGCCAGGGAACCCGCAGGTACGATTCCGGCCGAGTTTGACACAGCCCTGGTCCTGAATGTCCTAGACCACGCCGACGATCCAGTCCCCATACTGATAACCGTAGCGGGAACGCTTAAGCCGGGCGGCAAAGCGCTTGTGTGGGTTCACGTGGAGCAGCCAGCGGACGCCTTGCACCGCCTCATCACGGCAGGCGATGTTCGAGGCTGGCTGAAGTTGGTGGGTCTGACAATCACGCGAAGCAACATCCGGCGCGGCCTCGGTCCGGCGCAGTTCATGGCTGTGGCGGAGCGGCAGTAATGAGCAACCTACCGGCGCCGGCGTGGCTCGAGCTAGGTTGTGGCCTGAACAAAGCGGAGGGCTACTTCGGCGTAGACCGCGCCGGGCTGGTCGGCGTTGACCTGGTACATGACCTGGAGATCCACCCCTGGCCCATCAGCGCCGGCTGTGCCGAGCGGGTCGCCTGCTATCAGACCCTCGAGCATATCCGCGACATGCTGGCCTTCATGGCCGACCTCTGGCGGGTCTGCTCCGCAGAGCCGCAGGCCTGGGTCGAGATCACGGTGCCGTACCACGCGGCGCCGACGGCATGGGGCGACCCCACGCATGTCCGCGCCTTCACCGAGGACACCTTTCGGTACTTCGAGCCCGGCTACGTCGAGCGCTTCAGCGACTATGGCATCGCGCCCCACCACTTCCACATCGTTGACCTGGCGTTTCGGCTGGCCGGCAACCTGTGGGTCCTCCTCCGGCCGCTCAAGACCGAGGCCCAGCTAGCCGCCCATGAGGAGGAGCGCTGGTGGCGCGATCGGAGGGCGGCGATGGTCGGCTAGAAGGCTTGGAATTTGGCCCATGTTTAGAATCTGACGTTTTTGTCGCAAGGGGTGATGTATGGGGCCTACTGCCAGCATTGTGGTCCTGACGATGAACCGCCGACAGGCCCTAGAGGACTGCCTGGCGGCCATCGTGGAGAAGACTACCACGCCCTATGAACTACTTGTGGTCGACAATGGCAGCACCGATGGTACGGTAGCCTGGCTAGAGGCCGCAATCCCGCGCGGGATCAACACCTACGCCCCCTGGCGGACGTTCTGCATGAGCGAAAACTGCGGCGTTTGTGCCCGAAATGTTGCCCTGGACGCGGCCGCCGGCGCCTTCATCCTTCAGGTAGACGACGATGTGGTCGTGGGGCCCGGCTGGGATATCGCTCTGCTGAAGCCTCTGCTGGCGGACCCCGCCGTCGGGGCCGTCGGCCAGCAGGGATTCTGGCTTAACTGGCCAGGCCTCCAGCATCCGGGCCGGACGCTATTCCTAGACCAGCGCCTACCCCAAGCCGGCGACTTCTGCGACCTGGTGATGGGCTACTGCTGGGCCTGGCGGAATGACCGCCTGCCGGCTACCCTGAGTCAGCATACCGAGGGCACCCCGACGGTCCCGCGCTTCCGGTATGACGAACGCTTCAATCCACACTGGCACGAGGAAACCGACCTCCAGCTCCAGATCAAGGCCGCCGGCTACCGTATCCGGTGCGGGCCGGTCGTGAGCCAACACCGTAGCATGAAGTCCTGGCACGCCGCCCACAACGGCGACCCGATGGTCGGGCTCCAGCACGCCGTCGCGCACGAGCACCTGCTAGTCCAGAAATGGGGCGGGCGGCGCCAGGACCTAGGATTAGAGTTAGACAGGAGGGGATTGCAGTGAGTGGCATGAAGCGGATGTCTGTCGAGGACTTTCAACGCCTGGGCTATTTGCAGGAGGTGAACCGCCAGTTTCTTCACCCACTTGGCCTGGCCCTGGAGGTCACCACTGGCGGCGGCGAGCCAAGCCGCCTAAGTGGCATCTGGGACTGCCGAGACGAGCCCGATGGCTTGATTTTCGAGGAATCCGAACTCGGCGAAGCGGAGCGCACCCTCGCTAACCGCATAGAGGAGGAGGGCAAGGTCAAGGCCACTCACCGTCTGGCTTCCCTGGGCTACATCGTGCAGCCCATCGGCCAGTGAGCCTCTTTCTGCGGCGCGCCTGGCACATCATCGCCGGCCACGGCAAGTCGTTTGAGATGGGCATTTTCTACTCCAGGTGCCGGCGCTGCCGTCGCGCCTGGGCGACGACCAGCTCGGGCGCGCTCTCCGGCCTGGCCGGCGAAGCGGCGCGCATTGTTCTGGACGAGGTGAAGTGAGTAAGCATTTGGCGCGGAAGTGCTCATAATATGCGCAGTTTTGAGCCGTCCGACTACCGGCCGCGCGTCCTGTTCACCCAGGTGCCCGGCGGCTATCCACCAGCGATGGCCTGGGCGCGACGCCAGCAGGGACGAGGCCGCCGCGATCGGGCATGGGGCGGCCGGCTACGGCGGGCGCATCTGGACGTGCTAGCGGCCCGCCGGCGCGCCGCGGACGAGCGGCTGAACGCCTTAGGCCGGCTCGCCATGGTGGGCGAGAGGCTCGGCTTATTGTCCACGTCCGGCGACAAACCGCGCGACATTCCGGGTGCCGGCCCACATCTACGGTAGATTCGCGCGGCCGCGACATTGGGCGCGACAATAGAAGGGGAACCGTCCCAATCCTGAAGGAACTGGACAGGAGGGATCTACAGTGAAAATGGTCTTGGATAACGGCCGGGGCACGGTCACCATCAGCCTTGAGGACGGCGATTTCCTGGGCGACTACCAATACTATCGAGGACCTACCATCGAGGAGACCTTCCCTGTGACCGACCTAGGGGGCCGTCTGTGGGCAGACTACCAATTGGTTAGATTTGCCTGGGAGCATTTCGCGGGCCGACAAGGGACTCATAGTTTCGCTGGCACCGTAATCCAGAAGGAAGAATGACGTGAAGGTAGTAGTGATCAGCGAGTTCAACCTAGCCGTGGGGTCCGGCTACACGACGATCGCGCGCGCCATCGGCGCCGGCCTGGGCGAGCGCGGGCATGACGTGAAGGTCCTGGGCATCGACTACAACGGCTGCGAGCACCGCCTACCGATCACGGTCCTAGGCGCTGACGAGCGTTTCCTAATCCCCCACCTACGGCAGCTCGACCTGGCGTGGGGCATCGAGGCCGTGGTCGTGACCCACGACATTACCAAGCATCTACAGTTTCGCGCCATCATGGACGCCTACCCGTACGTCGGCATCTTCCCGCTGGAGAGTGACCCGCTCATGCACCCCAGCGAGTGGACGCGCACCATCGACGGCATGGGCGCCGCCCTGGCCGAGACCGAGTGGGCGACCCAGCTCTGTGCCGATGTCGGCCTGACGGTCCGCCACATCCCGATCGGCGTCGACAGCGAGTTCTGGCACCCGCCGGCGCCGGCGGACCGCGACGCCATCCGCGCCAGGCTAGGCGTGGCCGACCGCTACGTGCTCCTGACCGTCTCGGATAACCACGAGCGCAAGAACCTGCCGGCCGTCTTCGCGACGGCGGCCCTCCTCCAGGGCCGCGACATCGAATGGCCCGCTGGTAGTGGCCATCGAATCTCCATGCCGGTTAACCCTGGAGAGGGCTATTTCCTGATCGTCAACACTAAGCGCCGGCCGGAGTCGGTCGGCTACTCGCTCTGGGATCTGGCCAGCACGTTCCAGCTCCAGAATGACACCACGTTCTATCAGCATGAGCGGTACGGCGGCCTGAGCGACGCGGAGCTGCGGAACCTGTATTGGGCGGGCGATTGCTTTGTCCTGCTCTCGAAGGCGGAGGGGCTCGGGCTGCCGGTAATGGAGGCGATGGCCTGCGGCTTGCCGTGCGTCTGCACCGACGCCGGCGGCATGGCGGAGAACCTGGCCGATGGCCGCGGCTGGCTAGTGCCGGCCGAGTATAGCCACATAGACCCGTTCTGTAACCAGATCCGGCGGTACGCCGACCCCTACGAGGCCGCCAAGGCGATCGCCGACTTACGGGCGCGTGACGATGATCGCGCCGGGCGGGTCGTGGCCGCCCTGGAGTGGGCGCGGGGCCGGACGTGGGGTAAGGCTCTGGACGTGCTAGAGGAGGCGCTTGATGGACTCGTCAAAGCGAAGACAGAACAGGCGGGGGCGGCCCCACCAGCGGCCGCCTACGCCGGCGCTCTCGCCGGCGGCAATCCCGCTTCGCGGTAGCGTCGACGCCGTCGTTTCGGCGCGCCATGAGGTCGGGCGCCTACCGGCCTGCCTGGCGGCGCTAAGGGCGTACCTACCGGCCGACGCCACCATCACGGTCGCCGACAGCCCGCCGGGCCGGCCGGCCGAGGCCAATGCCGGCGAGCGCCATACCCAGATCGCTCGCATGGCGCGAGAGGTCAACGGCCGCACCGTAGTCAACGGCCATGGTCAGTGGGAGTGCCGTAACAGGGCGGCCGCCCAGGGCTTCGCCCCTTTCATCCTTTTCCTTGACGGCGATGTGGTCCTGACGCCCGACGCCTGGCCGACGCTTCTGGGCGCCATGGCCCACGAGGAGGTCGGGATCGCGACGGGCCTGCTACTGTGGGATGAAGGCCTGGCGCCCCGCGAGATGCCCCTGGCATCCTGCATCAAGTTCGCCGGGTACGCCTTCGGCCTCCGGCGCCTGCCCTATGCGCGCTTCGTGGGCTGGCTGCCCGACAACCCCAAGGTCTACCCCTGCTCGGACCTCCAGGCCGTCAGCGCCGCCTTAATGCTGACGCGCCGGCCGCTCTGGCGCTCGCTCGAGGGGTTCGCTACCGACTACGGCAGCCGCCCCCTGGCCGATGTAGACTTCTGTGTGCGGGCCCGGAGCCAGGGGCCGGTAATCGCCTTCGAGCCGGCGGCCCTGGCGCTAGCCGGCCTGGAGCCACTAGCGGACGACATGATCCTCTTACAGCAGGGCGGCGCCATCCTAGACGCCCGGCTCGGGCCACACCGGCAGTATGATGAGTTTAACCTGCTGTGATGCTATAATGGTGGCATGCTATCCGCGCCCGAAATCTGGCTTGCCGTCGTCGGCTACGAAGGTCTCTACGAGGTCTCTGATCTTGGCCGGGTCCGACGAGTCAAGGCTGGCCACCACACGCGCCCCGGCCTCGTGCTAGCCGCCCGCGCAAATAATACGGGCCGGCTGTATGTGAACCTCTACGGGTCCGCGCGACGTAGGAGCCACACGATTCATCGTCTGGTCGCGCTTAGTTTCTTGGGGCCGGCCCCGCCCAGCCATGAGGTCAATCACAAGAATGGGGACCATACCGACAACCGGCTTGCCAACCTGGAGTGGATGACGCGGCCCGATAATGGTCGCCACGCTGCCGTTGCCGACCTGAAGGCATCCGGCGAGCGCCATCCCAACGCTAAACTCCGCAGGGCCGACGTAGAGGCCATAAGGGCGGCGCGCGGCCGTAGGACACAACAAGACCTGGCGCGCGAGTTTGGCGTAAGCCAGCCCGTCATCTCCAGCATCCAGCGCGGCCAACATTGGAAGCACTAAGGTACACCTAGACCTCCTAGCGCATCCCCGTGCATCCCAGGGGGCCGTTCAGGTCGACCATTCTAGCGAGGAGGTCGCCATGCCCCCCCCTGACGCCGGCACTCTGCACGCCCTCCAGGCGGAGATGTACGCCGTTGGCTTCCCGACCGGAACCGCCGCGGTCGAGGACATGGCCTGGGAAGCCGCTTGGGATGGGGCCGAGACCCTGCTGGGCACCAACCTCCTGACCGGCACCGTGGGGCCTGAACGCCACATCTGGCCGCGCGGCTGGGTCGATTGGGATACGCGCTACCGCTATCTCCAGCTCGACAGGACGTACCTCGTGTCGGTCGTGACCGCTACGCTGACGCATGACCTGGGCGAGTGTGACTGCGGCACCGACGACGTGAGTGCATGCGTCCTTCCCTACGACCTCCGCCGATCGGTCGTGGAGGTCCGGCCTGCTGACGCGGGGATCTGCGCCGGGTGCGGCTGTGTCCTATGCGACAAAGAGGCCTGGATTGACGTAACCTACATCGCCGGCGTCTGGAACACGCTGGGCGACATCCCCGCCACGGTCAAGCTGGCGATCGCCACGCTGGCCCAGGAGTGGAAGCAGATCATGGCGACCGCCGGCGCCAGCGCCGCGTCGGCCCTCGTGACACAGTGGTCCTCGATGGACTACTCGGAGACCAAGGGCCTCCAGGTCAAGACGGCGGCCGGCCCATCGCCGGCCGCCAACCTGGCCGCCGGCGTCTTCCGTAGGTACAAGGTCAACCGGATGGTGGGCCTGCGGGGCCGGCCCAGCATAACCGGCTAGCCGGGGGATATCGTTCTAATAGCGTTCTGAAAAAAGATATCTTTTATGGAGGGGCTGAACGTCACGGTCGACATCTACGAGCGCGCCCACGCCCCCGACGACACCGTGGGCGGCGCGGTCCGCAGCGATTCGCTGCGATATGCTGCCGTGCCGGCGCGCATCGCCAACGATCGGGTCTCGGCCGACTTCCGGGCCCAGGGTCTGGAGCTACCGCGCACCGTGCGGATCATCCTCTGGCCCGACTCGGCGCCCGGCGTAGAGGCCGGCGACATCGTGATACCGGCGTCCGGCGCATGGGCCGGCCAGCGCCTACGAGTAACAGGAGTCCAGCGGTCGAGCGTCCTGCCTGGTGACGCCCGCTCGCACATTCAGCTAACAGCGATCCACACCGACTACGCGGATCGCGAGGAGACCTAAGGAGGGCAACATGACATCACTGGCAACGGTAGTGGCGGCCGTTAACGCGGCCGGCGGCGCCGACCTAGCGGCGTACGAGGCCCTGAGCAAGGCCAACCGCAAGACCGTGACCCAAGAAGCGCTGGTGTGGATTCAGATCTGGACGGCACTAGCCTACCCGTAGGAGGCCGCCGATGCCAGCACCCAATTTCGAGGTGGTCCTGGCCCAGATCAAGGCCCTGGGTCCAGACCTCGGACCGTATGAGATTCTGGTGCCAGCGGACCGGAGGATAGTAACCTCCGATATTAAGTCAACGGTTCATACGTGGCTAATAGGAAATTGGCCGCCAGGACTATCTGTGAGGCAGTATTGGCGGGCACTGTAGAGCGTACCCACAAGCTGCGGGATCGGGTCCGCCAGCTGGAGGCCCAGATGCGCCAGGGTCTGATGCTAGCCGGCAAGGTGGTACAGCAGGCCGGCCAGCTAAAGGCGCCCGAGCTAACCGGCCAAATGACCCGCAGCGTGACGGTGAGCGAGCCCCGGTACGTCGGCGGGGTGCTCACGGTCTACATCGGGCCGGGGCCGGAGAGCGCGGCCTACGCCAAATTCAGCGAGCTTCCGCGCTACATCGCCATGCGGCCAGGCCTGGGGCCGATCAGCCGCCGGAAGGGTGCCACCAAGCCGTGGCTGAAGCCGGCGCTGGACACTCACCGCCAACAGGTGGTCGACATCCTGCGTAGCTCGCTCCGGAAGGGGCTCCAAGACATCGCGAGGGGCTAGATGCTATCGCCTACCAAGGTCCAGGCCGCGCTGGTGGCGCTCCTCAAGGCTAACGGCCTGCTGGTGGCGGGGTTGCCGGCCGCCGACGCTATCAAAGAGGCACAGTGGCGCGGCTCCAAGTTCGACTACCCGGCGGTTCGGGTCGACATCTCCGACATGCGGCCCCAGGGGAACGGCGCCTGCGCCAACCGCTGGCTGGCCACGGCCGGCTCGATCCTGGTCTACAGCAAGGGCGATTCATCGGCCGAATGCGAGAACGTCCTGGGCCTAGTAGAGAACGCTATCGTGAGGCGGCACCTGTCGGCTGCCGGCTTGACCAGCCTAGAACTCCGCGTCGACCAGGTGGTCTGCCCGTTCCGCGAGAGCAACCTGTGGCGCGGCGAAATCCTCTTTGCCACTACCGCCATCGAGACCTAGCCGTCCGGCGGTCGCTTGTCGACCATTAGGGTGATGAACCCTGACGACAAACCGAGGGAGGTCTACCAATGCCGACGCTAGGAACGGGGACCGACACTCCGATCGGGCCTGGTATCACCAATGAGGACATCTACGTCCAGGGGGGGCCGACCATGTGGTTCCAAGACTACGGAGCCACAGAGGAGCATCACCCTGATAGTGACGGCTTCTACTGGGGCCTGAGCGGGACCGCGGCCTATCCGGTCTACGCCCTAGGCTGCTACGACGACCTGACGGTCGGCGACACCCGGACCACCAACGCGGTTAGGTGCGCGGCCGTGGGCGATGTGGCCCAGATGCAGAGCCGCGACGCCCTTGAGATCGCCTTCACCCTCAAGTCGCTGTTCCCGCTGGAGACCCTCCGTTGGATCATCGGCGGCGGGGCGGTGACGCATAACGTGGCCGAGGAAACCTCGAAGATGGGGCTTGGCCCCCTCCCGGTCAACCAGTACTTCCACCTGGTCACGAGCCGCGTGTACGACGAGGACGCCGGCGACTTCCTGCTGGAGACCTTCCACAAGGTCCAGTTCATCGACGCCACGCCGCTGACCATGGCCTACGGGAAGGAGTGGACCTACGCCGTCAAGGCGATGGCCCTGGCCGACACCACGATGCCGAAGGCGCAACGGTTCTCGACCAAGGTCCGCTACGATCCAAGCGTCTTGTAGGTAGGCTGCCGGGGTCGACCATGAAGGTGTGGAACCCGTAGACTACCTAGAGGCCCTTGCTGCAAAGGACGCGGCCGCCGAGATCCAGATCGGCGGCCGCTCTGTCTCCGTCGCGCGCGCCCGCCTAGGTCAGCATTACCGCCTCCACAGCATCCTGGCCAGCGGACGTCCGCTAGGCGACCTGGCCGCCGACTACGTGGCGGCGGCATCGGGCCTGTCCCTAGCCGAAATCGACGCCGGCAAGCCGGCCGAGCTGATGGTGGCCGCGAACACGCTGGTCGACCTCAATCGCTTCCACGGCACCCTGGCTGTTCTCTGGCCGCACCCGCCGGGGCCCGATGGCCCACGACCGGAGGACTACCCACACCGAGCCCTGGCGTCAGTAGTGGCTTTGCTGGCCCGCGCCTACGGCTGGCCCGCCGACCATATCCTTGAAGGGCTGGGGCCAGAGGAGGCGATGTGCTACGTGCAGGAGGCCCGCGTCCTCGAGCACCAGCGCCAGGAGTGGCAGTGGCTGATGGCCGGCGGCGGGATCGGTAAGGACGGTAAGCCGGCAACCTTCCCGCCGATACCGTGGGGCCGGCCCGAAGATGCCCCGCCACGCCGGCCAGTACGGCCCATACCTAGGTTCCTACAGCCTGTTGGAGTGGTGATTTCGTCACAGGAGGAGGCTCGCGCACATGCCAGAACTAGAGTCGGTCAAGTTGGGGGATGAGGAATTCCCGCTGAAGCAGATCACGGCCCGCCGCGGCCTGACGGCGGCAAGCCTATTGCTGCCCTACGTCTCGGCCTTAAAGCCGGTCCTCGAGAAGGCGGCTGGCGGCCGCCCTGGCAAGGCGCCTAGCCCGGCCATGGGCATGACGCTTCTGATGGAGACCCTCAACGCCCTGGCGCCTGTCTTGAACCCTGAGACCTTTCTGGAGGTAGCAAGCGCCGCGACCGGGATCGAGAAGGAAATGCTAGCGGAGGCGCCCCTGGAGGACGTGCTGGCCGCCACTATGAGGGCCCTCAAGGCCCTCAACCTGATGGAGATCGTAAGGACCGGCATGGGCATATTCGGCCAGATTCCCGAGTAACGGAGGCGACGGCTGGTGGGCGACCCCATCGAAGAAGTCCGCGTAAAGCTCTCGGCTGACACCACGGCATTTTTCGGCCAGGTCGACGGCGCCGTCAACGGCGCCACTACCCGCATGGGTAAAATCGGCACCTTCCTCCAGAGTAGCGTGGTGAAATGGGGCGCCATGATTGCCGGCGCGGCCGCTGGCTTTGCGTCCTGGCGCACACTCGAGTCGGCCATCTCTAGCACCCAGGACTTGGGATTGGCCGTCGGTAAACTTAGCCGTGAGACCGGACTATCGGCAGAGGCCTCCTCTCAACTGTTGTTCGCCTTCAAGCACTTTGGCCTGGAGGCCGACGATGCCAGCCGGTCCATCGGCATCTTCGCCAAGAAGCTAAAGGGCGTCTCCGACGAGGAGACCGGCGTCACGACCGGCGGCAAGAGCACGGCCCAGATCCTCGCCGACATCGGCGTAAAGGCTACCGACGCCGCGGGCAACCTCAAGCCCATGATGGACATCCTGCTCCCGCTGGCCGACCAGTTCCAAACGATGCCCGACGGCCTGGAGAAGACCGGCCTGGCGATGCAACTCTTTGGCCGGTCGGGCAAGGACATGATCCCGCTACTGAACGCCGGCAGCGAGGGCCTAAAGGAATTGGCTGGCCAGGCCGACAAGTTGGGCCTCACCCTAACGGCCAAGAATGTAGCCGCTATTAAGGCTTATACCTTTGCCCAGCGGGGCATGAACGAGGCCCTGGGCGGCCTGAAACTCATGCTCGGCCTGGCGGTGATGCCGGTCCTGACACGGTTTCTACAATGGCTGATTAGCGTCCAGCCGGCCGCCAGGGCGTTCCTAGACAACGTGATCAAGAAGTTCCGGGCCGCCGCCGACGCCGCGCGTCCATTTGTGGAGGCGACCAAGCGGATCGCGCAGGTCTTCGACGCCGTGGGGGCCGACCTGGTCGATCTGATCATAGTGCTGACCGCGGCGGCGGCCGGGTTTGCCGCCCTCAACTTCGCCGCTGATGCGATAGACCTGGCCACCCTAATCATCCAGACGATCCAGCTACAAATGGCCCTGGCGACCACCACGACCGTCATGGCTTCGCTTAGGGCTGCCATGCTGACGCTGCCCGGCATCCTGATGATGGTCACGGTCGCGTTCCTCGTCATAAACCAGGCCTGCCAAATCTTCCTGGGCTTCGGCTTGCTGGATGCGCTCACCGGCGCTGGCGCGGCGGCCAAACGAAACGCCGCCTTCCTAAAGGAATTCGGGGATAACGTGGCCCGCATAGACGCGCTGACGCGCGAGGGCGCGTCGCCCGAACAGGCCCATCTAATCCGCCTCAATGAGCTCGCCAAGAGCTCCCACGACCTGACGGCTGAGACAAAGGCCCTGGCAGACGCCGGCGATCTAGGGTTTAAGGGCGCCCTCCACTACAAGGAGGGCATGGAGGTTCTGGGAAAGCAACTCATCGACCTGCACCTGACCTACGAGGAATGGCTGGCAGTTCTCAAGCAGGCTCCCGACCTGACAATGGTGTCGGATGTTAGGGACGCCGTAGACGAAGCCCGGCAGGCGTTCATCGACCTGAACGTCACCCAGCGGGCATCCTACCCGAAGGAACTGATTAGCCGGATTTTCGCTACTGGCGCCGCCATCCAGAAAACGGCCAAGGACATCACCGACGCCATCACCGCATTCGGGACGGCTACCGACCAGCTCACAACGGTTTACCTCGACAAGCTGGGCGGCAGTCTCGAGCGCCTGGAACTAGAGAGGACGGCCAACCGATTAGAGGCCCTCAAGACCAAACTGGGGGACGCCTTTAAGGATCAGGCAGCCCTCGATCAGGTCAACGGGAAGCTAGACCTGCTGGATCGGCGCGATCAAGCCGTGACGCTGAGCTTACAGGTCGTGGGCGAGCGTCTACGCGAGGCGTTTGGGGCGCACGCTGCTGACAAGATAGACGCGATCGCTAACGCCATCGCCGACATGCCGGACGAAAAGGCCATCGAGATCTTGCCCCTGCTGGACGTACTTCGCGCCAAGCAGATCATCACCTTCATGGACTACCTCAAGCGCGGCGTGACCGTTAACGTGGCCCTTGCCATGGCGCTGTACAACATCCCCAGCGTGGCGATCTCGCCAGCGGTCAAGTTTGCCTTGCCTGTCATCGAGAAGGCCATCGGCGTATTCGGGGAGCAGGCCGCAGCCGCCGCCCAGGCCTCGTTTAACCTAGACCAGTATGGCGGCAGTGTTGCCGCCGCCGGCGACAAGACGGCCGCGGCTACCGACCAGACGGCTGCGGCTACCGACCAGTTCACAGATTTTACCGACACCCTAGACGAAACTACCAAGACCCTCCTGGGGCTGGGGCGGGCCGCCGGCATGACCGACCAGCAGCTAGCCGGCTACCCCTGGACCCTCGACCTGGCCCGCCGGGCAGCCGAGCGCCTGGGCCTCACGACCGACGACCTGCTTGACATATTCAACCGTACGGGCGCCGGCTTCGCGGACTTCATGCGCGCCCTGGCGGCTAGCGAATCCCTCGACCAGCTAAAGAAGATCTCCGACGCAGTAGTCTCCAGCCTGTCGGACCTGCGTAACCAGTTCAACACCCTGTTTGGCGCGCCTACTAAGGAGCAGGCGGCCATCAATTACCAGGTCGCCCAACTGAAGCTCCGGCGCGCCCAGATGGTCGCCGGCGGCGCTACCGAGGAAGCCCTGGCCGGCGTAGACCGGCAGATCGCCAAGATGGAGGCGGTCAACACCGTGCGCCAGGCCGAGGTGGACGTCATGCGCGCCCAGCTCGACATGGCCGACAAGACCCTCCTGACGGACGCCCAGCAGTTCGCCCAGGGCCAGAACCTGGTAGCCAAGATGGCCGATCTCTCCGCGGCCGCCCAACCCGTGATCGACCTCTACCGGAGCCAGGCCGCCCTCATGCAGGGCTGGATGGACTCGCTGAGTAAGATCGTGTTCATGGCGGCCGCCCTGCCGCTACCGGCCGCCCAGGTACCGTCTGCGCAGACCGGCGGGATCGTGCCGGGCCCGCGTGGCCAGCCCCAACTGATCATCGCCCACGGCGGCGAGGCGGTCCTGCCCCTAGGCTCGAGCCTTAGCTTTGCCATGCCGATAACCGTGAACGTGAGCGGCGGCACGCCAGACTGGACCGAAGTGCTCCGGCGGGCTCAGGAGGCGGTTGCGGAGGCGGTACACGGCGCCCGCCAGCGCAGTTATCTCCAGGGTGCCCCGCTGGGCTCCGGTATCGGATAGGAGGGGGCCGTGGCCAGCTTTGGAGGCTTCACCTTCGCCACCGACGAGGCTCCGGCACCCGGCGCCGACACCGGCTGGGTCACGCAGCTAAAGTTAGACCGCGCGACGCCCCTGGGGGCCGCGAGGGATAGCATCGTAACCCTGGGCGTCGGGTCCGCCACGCGGGTCTTCGAGGTCTCCCTGACGCTAGCCCGGTACGCCGTCCTGCTCGCCATGCTGAATACCGTGGCTACCTTCACCGATTGGGAAGCCGTCCCCAACGTGCGGTCCGCGTTCCTCGCTGGAGTTACGCCGGTCGACCAGGCGGGGCCATGGAGCGGCGAGACCGGCAACCGCATCGCGGTCCGCGGCGAGCTGATCTCGCAGTAGGATGGTCTCGAACCTCTATCAGAACGTAGACGCCAAGACCGCCACGCTGCGCGTGGTTATCGGCGGCAGCCTGATCCCCGAGGTTCTCTCCGCCGAGTGGGCCTTCGGCTTCCAGCGGCCCCCTACGGCTACCCTCCGAGTCCGTAACCCGCCGCCCGCCGCCGCCACCTTCGGCGCCGCCGTAACAATCGACGCTGGCTGGAACGGGTTGACGGCGCGTTGCTTCACCGGCACGGTCCTCAATGTCAACCCGGATGAGACAGGCTGCACCATCGAATGCCAGGGTAAGTCGGCGGTCCTAGAAAACACCTTCCACAAGATTACCGTCTCGGTAGACGGTACCAAGACGGCTACCCAGCTAGTGAATGAGCTACTAGCGGCGTCCGGCATAACAGCCTATTC
>Ga0315285_10000190_pt1 | contig 60964 bp, 53 predicted proteins | sample YL17G09_36_MG_FD_203698 | JGI IMG/M metagenome (GOLD analysis project Ga0315285, IMG submission 203698) | Sediment microbial communities from Yellowstone Lake, YNP, Wyoming, USA - YL17G09_36 | ecosystem: Environmental > Aquatic > Freshwater > Lake > Sediment | place: USA: Wyoming | collected... | reverse complement strand
TCCGACGCGGCCAACCAGGCCAAGTCCGCCTACGACAACGAAATCCTCTACTGCGGCTACCGCTTCGACCCCGAAAGCGGCCTGTACCACGTCCGCCGCCGGCCGTACCACCCGACGCTGGGGAGGTGGCTGACGCCCGACCCGATCGTGTATGGCGATGGGATGAATTGGTATCAGTATGTAAAAGACAATCCAATTAGCAGCCGCGATCCATCTGGACTCCTTTGCTGCGTATGTCCGCCTGCGCCTCCAGGGACTTTTCCGTTCTTAGGCGGGGGGTGTCCTACCGTTGGGCTCACCATGACAGTGATATCGGCATGGGCCCGTTGCTCCCCACAGCCATTCATCACCGTCCCATCTGTAACTGCCTCCGTCACTGTCACCGGCCCATCTCGAACTGTCTTCGCCACTGTCACCACCCCACCTGCCACGATCCCAAACCCCATTGGCGCTGTCTCTGCATTGAATTGCCTAGTACTCAGTTGTCGATGGAGGGCAGACTATATTTGCACTAACTGGCCGGCGTTCGGTGGGATGAACTTTTGGACTAACACAACACTCACCCCATACCAGAGACTGTGGGACAGATGCTACTTTCTTACAAACTGAACGTCACTACGATTGCACGTGGGTCGACACTTAACAGAGGATTTATTGCTTCAGGCAAACACGTTATATCTAACCGAAGTAACGATTGCGGGACTATGCTGCCATAACCGCCCATCATAAAGGACTGTAGGATCTGACATACCGGCTACGTGTAACTCATATTGGTATTGGTTCATGAATAGGATACAATAGAAGCAATTGTCACAGGTTGCCAGAATACCCTGTCCCCCGGTCTGAGCATTGTGGGAAACGAGTGTGTCTGTGTTGATGAAAAACAAATGAACCAGCCATTGAAGCGTTTAAGGAGAGTACAGTATGCAGGATATCCAACAGACTGTCTCAGGGATGTTACTGGCCATGCTGCTCTTGACAATGGGGTGTAACGGGAATAAAGATAGACCACCACGGACCGCTACGTTCCCGAAGGCCAGCCAGCGTATGGACCCCAATGATCAGACGTTCGGGTTTTCCGAAGGTCTGGGTAGGGTCGAGTTGGGCGGCAAACGGGGGTTTATTGACAAGACCGGCCGGCTTGTGATCCAGCCTCAGTTCGAGAAGGCATGGGACTTCTCATGCGGGCGGGCAATGATCGAGAAGGATGGCAAGAGGGGATACATAGACCCGACAGGGCGCCCCGTGATCGAGCCGCGATTTCCCGACGCCCGATCCTTTTCTGAAGGGCTTGCCGGTGTGAGGAAGGACGCACTCTGGGGGTTCATCGATCCTTCCGGAAAGTTCGCCATCCTTCCCAAGTTCGAGGATATGGATCGTGGGTTTAGCGAAGGACTGGCGGCCGTTGGCGCCGACGGCTTATATGGGTTTATCGATAAGACCGGTAAATTCGTTGTGAAGCCGCGGTACGACAACGCGACAAACATGCTTCGGGGACGAGCTGCCGTGCGAAAAGGCAAATACTGGGCCTACATCAACAAGGAAGGCAAAGAGGTAACACCATTTATATTTGCGTCCACTGTGGGGTTTGGAAAAGACCCTTGCGTCGCCTACGTCAATATCCCGACTGCTTCCACGTGGTTCATGCCGAATGATCCCAATGACAAGACTGGCACGATCGCGCTGGGCGTCAAGACTTGCTTCATTGATCCGAACGGCAAGATCGTCTTTAATCCGCCTCCGGGCGTAGATGTTGGCTTCTTCAATGAAGGCCTTTGTATGGCCATTGATAGGACATCGGGGCAGTTTTTGGGGTGCGGGTACATGGACCTGTCGGGCAAATGGGTTGTCAAGCCCCAGTATGAGGCGGCAAGTTTAATGTTCAGCGAAGGCATGGGGGCGGTCAAGCTGGAGGGGCGGTGGGGGTATGTCAACAGATCAGGGACCATGGTCATTAAGCCCTCCTTCGAACTCGCATTGCCTTTTCAGGGAGGCTTTGCGAGAGTCGCAGTAAAGGGCTCGTGGGGCTATATTGACCCGAACGGGAACCTTGTTTGGAAACCGACGAGATAGGTACGCTCGCGAGGCATTACTTGCGGAGGCGTGCCGGGGCTGTGTAATCAGAATGATAGGTTATTTGTATCCGTCCGGCCAAGCACATCTGGTTAGCAATTGAGGAAAAAAGGGGAAAAAGGGGAAAAAAGGGGTCAGGAACCTTTTCAGTTGCAGAAGAGAGAGAGAGAGAGAGAGAGAGAGAGAGAGAGAGAGAGAAAGACAGGAAAGATAGGTAATGGCCGGGACAGTCTGCAAGTTCCGTGGCCAACGAGGTCGCCTTCGAGTATGGCCCGTGGGGCGTGGTGGCCAAGAGTATGCAGGACCACGCCGCGGCGGCCAGGTACGCCCGGCTGGAAAAAGTTACCCTTCCCGGCGGGAGGGAGATATACTACAATTATGAGGGCGCCAACGCGTTCGCGCCGTAGCACGGGCATCCTGCCCGTGAGTCGCAGGGCCATCCTGGCCCTGTCGTGGCTGGGCAAGCTTACGGGCAAGATGCCCGTGGTACTCATGGGCAAGATGCCCGTGGTACTCATGGGCAAGATGCCCGTGGTACTCATGGGCAAGATGCCCGTGGTACTCATGGGCAAGATGCCCATGCTACGATTTCATGGGAGAAAAAAGGGGTCAGGAAAAAAGGGGTCAGGAGGAAAAAAGGGGTCAGGAACCTTTTCTGCCTGACTTTCGGTTGTCGGCGAAGGGAACCGGGGTCGTGTTCGAGTACGGCGCATGGGGCGCGGTGACAAAGAGTATGCAGGACCACGAGGATGAAGCCGGCAGCACCGACCCGAACGTGCAGTACGCCTACGAGGACGGGATCGCGAGCAACGAGGCCAAGTACGTCCGGCCGGACTACGTAACTTATCCTGGCCCGACCACCCGGCGGGCGGTATACTTTAACTATCCGACGAGCGGCGTGGGCGCCGCGCTGGGCCGGCTGGACAACATCGCGTCGGCCGGTAGCCCGAGCGCCTCGCAGAAATACGCCTCCTACACGTTCCTGGGAGCGGGCACGATGGTGGATGAAGAAATCTGGGGACACCATACAGATTAAATTGCAGCCGCGCGGCGCTGAGGCCGCGTTGGACGGCCCGGCCACCGATACCGACCCCAACGTCGCCTACACGTGGGGCTACGGCCTGTCGGGCAGCGCGGCCACGTACGTTCGGCTGGAAAAAATCACGCTTCCCGGCGGGCGGCAGGTATACTACAACTATGAGAGCCAGTACGAGGGCCTGGCCAAGTTCGCGTCGCTCAACCGGGTGGCGAACATCGCCGCAAACGGCTCGCCCGACGACGCGAACACGTACGTGGCCTACAAGTACCTGGGAGCCTCGATGGTGGTGGATGCCAATCATCCCGCCGTGCCGGCCTGCCCGCGGCTGACGCTGGACCCCAACGCCGACAAGGCCTACGCCGGCTTCGACCGTCTCGGCCGGGTCATCGCGCAGAAGTGGGTGAGGTCCGCCGGCTCGGCCGCCGACCGCTTCGCGTACACGTACGGCCGGAGCTCCAACCGGCTGACGCGCTCGCAGGCCCTCAAGGCGGACTACAACGAGACTTACCATTACGACTTCCTGGACCGGCTCAAGGACGCCAACCGGCCGGGCGACGGCAACGGCGGCAGCCTGGATCAGTCCTGGTCGCTGACGCCAATCGGCAACTGGTCTTATTGAGTTTTCGAGCGCATCGTGCTCAGCATGCCGAGGCGCGAGAATGAGACCGAACTGCGATTATCGCGCCTGTCGCAGGAGGCGGACGTTGCCCTTGACCCTGGCCCGCTCGCAGGAGAACAGGCCCAGCCGCACCAACTGGGCGACGTAAGCCGAGAACGTTCTGGGGGCCAGGGGCTTGCGGTCACACCGGCTGCACTTTTCGAGGTAGACATCCCACAACGCCGTGGACAACATCTCCTTCTGTTCGGCTACGATCTGGTGAAACATCTTGTGGTCTTCCGTAAGCCGGGCGAGAACCTGGTCTGCCTTGATACGCTGGGAATCGTTCCAGCCCGCGGCCAAGTCCTTAGGGCCAATGCGGGCATGACCGGCCCGATCAGTGGCCTCGGCCGCGTTCCTCAGTGTCTTGATCGCCACGCGGGCGTCGCCGTTGCACACGGCGGCGATGCGTTTGAGCAGGAAGGCAGGGCAGGCATCGAGAGCCAGCGCCTGTTGGGCCCTGCTGGTGAGAATCGCCGTGATGTCCTCCGCACGGTAGGAGGTGAAGTGGACCGTCCTGGGGTTGATCCTGGAGCGAACCCGCTCTTCCACGTCGAATAGCGAGGCGAGGTCTGCGGAGATGCAGACCAGGCCGGTGTTGCCGAGGGCGTCGAGGCTGTAGAGCACCTTGGCCCTTTCGGTGGGGGCTATCTTGTCCACCTCGTCCAGCAAGATCAGCAGGCAGCGGCCCTGAAGCTGGCGCTTGAGCCGCTCCAGCTTGACGCTGGTCCTGTGCTCCTCCGCCCGGAATACCCGTAGGTCGGTGATGATCTGGTCGAGGATTTCGTAGAGGGTGTCTTTTTCCCAGCAGTTAACCGAAACAAACTGGACGCCTGCCTCTTGGCGAAGTCTGGTCAAAACGGACGTTGCGACGGCCGTCTTGCCCGCGCCGGAACTGCCGTGTAGCCAGACGTGCATGGGCTTTCTCCCGCTGCGCGCCGGTTCCAGGCAGCCCTCGATAATCGAGCACTGGGATCCACGGGCGACTAACTCGGGCGGGACGAATTCTTCTCGCAGGGCGTCTTCCTCGATTATGGTGCGGACCGTGCTGGTGGCCATCTTTTTGCTATTGAACAGTGGTACTTAAAGCCCACACACACCTTGCCGGCCATGCCGTTTATCGTGTCGGCGCCTGGCTCTGGATGGCCGGGATGAACAAGGCCAACAGAAGAACGAGAAAGTGGTGCGACTGCCACCGCTCAGCCAACTCAAGGCCCGGCCGCGTCAGGCAGTCTGGCAGTAGGCGATTGAGGATGTCGTCAAGCACAGCCACGAGAAACCCGTACTCCGCCGCCTCGAAATACTCCTGGCGGCTTGAAATCGGTCAGTTTGAGTATTTGACATCCGTGCCAGCAATCGTATAATCAAGACTAGCAAAGGTTCAGCTTTGGTGCGAAGTCTGAACTTTTTTATTGCGCTCACCAGCACTATTTCCCACGCCCGCCTAATGAATCCGCCTCCCGCCAAGCACCGGCCCTATGACTCCACAGGTTGCCGCGCATCATATAAGTCGCCGCCACCAAGAGCATAATTGCATTTCCTGCCGCATATTGTGAGGCGCCCGATTCGGTTCGCCTGCTTGCCAAAGGTTCGCGTTTCGCACCATACGTGAACCCGCCCGACAGGGAGGCATGCGGACGTGATGGACAATGCCAGGTTTCAACTGGGTACTGGATCCGAGGAAGTGCCTCGCCCGGGCAGAGGTAAGACGGCTTCGCCGGATGCTCGGGAAAGACGCGCGCACGGCGAGGGCGAGCGGGCGAAAAGTGCCGGTCCGGGATTGGTTCATCGTGGAACTGGCTCTGGCGACCGGGTTACGCGTCATGGAGATCGCCCGGCTGGACTGCGGCGATGTTCTTGTGGACAGCCGGGACTCGTCGGTGATGGTCAGAAGAGGCAAGGGCGGGAAGGCAAGGTTGGTGCGAGTCGCCGACGCATTCGCGAAGCTGTGCCAGGAATACCTCCTCTGGAAACGGAATGTCCGAGAGCCTATTTCCGCGGAATCGCCGTTGCTTCGCTCCAGCAACACAGGCAAGCACATGACCACGCGGGCGATCCAGAAGGCGTTCAAGCGGAGCGCCGCCAGGGCGGGTCTTCCCAGTCGCTACTCCATCCACTGCCTCCGCCACACCTACGCCTGCGAGCTCTACAAGGCCAGCGGGTACAACCTGCGTCTGGTGCAGAAGCAACTTGGGCACGCCAGAATCGCGACCACGCAGGTCTACGCGGACGTAATGGACCCGGAGGTGCGCCGGGCCCTGGAACGCCTGTACACGTGACCGCAAACGCGGGACGCCTATTTAACCAGCCGCGGACAATAGATAGGAGGGGCGCCAACTGCTGGCGTCCCGACGGTGGTTGCGTGGTCCTGGCCTGGATTTTCAAGAAGCTGCTTTGGGCAAACGCTTTCAGCACCGAACGGGGAAGGATACGGCTTTTCAGGAGCATGGACTGGACCTTGTTCCCATCTCGCGCCCTGGCGATCAACCTCCAGATGGTCGGCGAGAAACTCGGTGAGGGATTCGTCTACAAGCTCGGGTACGAGGCCGGCAAGGACGCGGCCAAGGAGATGGTCAAGTACATGGGCCTGAAACCCAGGGGCGGCTGGGTGACGCAGAAGGCGGTCATTTCCCTGCTCGATTTCATCGGCTTCGGAACGCCCGTTTTCGTCCGCGCGAAGATCCGCCATGGCCACCATCACATCATCGTCCACGTGTCGGACAACCCTGTCATCGAGCACGGAGCCAGGATGTTCGGCGCCAGGTCGGTCGCCTGCAAGTGGTTCATGGGCGTCTACGCGGCCCACGGGGAAGCCGAGCTCGGCGTCAAGCACGTGAAGCTGAAAGAGAACAAGTGCATTCGGTTAGGAGCCCCCTACTGTGAATGGGAAACGAAACGGTAAGAATCTTGGCGAGCGGCACGGGCTTGCCGCCCGCGTGATCGCAAAACTGGGGCGCCCCATCATCCGCCGCATCAGCGAGCTTGCACGGGAATCGCTGAACGAGCCAGGGAGTTGGCGGTGCCTGGAAATGATCTACCGGAACCAGCCGGCAAAACTGCTCGACCGTGTGTTCCTGAGCAGCCGATCTGCCAGGGGCGCGAGGAGCCGGCTGAATGTCCTCGAGGACGAGATCTGCAGGGCCATCGAACGACGAGCGACACTTCGCAACCCGGTCAAGCTGATAAGCTTCGGCTCTGGCCCAGGCCACGAAGTGCTCGACTGCGTCGATCACTTACGGACCAAGGTGGTCGTGCAGGGCACCTGCGTGGACAAAGAGCGCGATCCTCTCGAATACGGAAGGAAGCTGGCGATCCAGATGGGATTGGACGACTGCGTCACCTATCGCCAGGGCAACGTCCTGCGCACGGACTGGGCGATCGACAGGTACGACATCGGCGTCATGTCCGGATTGATTGACTATTTCGACTTTGAGACCGCGGTGTCGGTCCTCGATAAGGTCAGGCAGACGCTCTTTCCCGCAGGAGTTGTCTTCATTGCGAACATGAGGCGGCACAGCCTTGCCTCGGTAATGAGCGTCCTCGGCAAATGGACGCTGGTCTACAGGGAGCCGGACGAGGTTGAGGAGCTTCTTGCCGCGAGCGGCTACGAGCAACCCAAGGTGTGGCTTGAGCCGGAAGGCGTGTTCTGCATCGGCATGGGAACAAAGTCGCCTTAGTTCATGAGGTTGTTTGGACAGGTCGCCTCGCCCAAACTCTGGATCCGCCAGGCCAGCACAAAACGGCCGCTGACGACTGCGTGGGCTCGTCCACCAGTTCCATGTGCTACTGCCGCACCGCCAGTTTCGAATTGCTCTTCGCCATGTCTGCTCTCCTTGAACCATTGGCCAGATCATCCTCAGGCTGCCTGCTACAAGGCATGGTGACATCGCCGGACGGCTACGTAGTGCTGCACATGACGATACGGGCAAGCGACCGCCGAAAGGGCAGCCGCACGCGACCACACTTCTAAACAGTTACACCGTCACGCGATGCCGAGAAAGTACGATCATTACGCGCATACCACGAATGCCTGTTTCTGACCATTACGTCGCCGAATCGCTTCTCGGACGACATCAGAATTGCTTCTAAGTAGTTCGGAGTTACGTGGGCAGGATGATACCATTGGCCTTCTTCAAAACGATCAAATGGAAAGCCACGGTTGGGAGGAATCTGGTCAAATCTTCCTGCCTTGCCACGGCCACCAGGGGTTCCAGGGTGATACGATAAGACCGATTCGCTTACAAGCTTGATAGTTCCCTCCTGAACCCATCGCTCAACGAAATCCAATGTTGCGGCAATGGACTTTTCGGTCTCGTATTCTAGTCCGTACAGCAGTGACACGCCTACTTGGAATCCAGAATCGGCCAAGAGTTCCATTGCTCGCTGCATCTGGAGCGTACTCTCCCCCTTCTTCATCTGCTTAAGAGCGCCGTCAGAGAACTGCTCAATGGCGCAATAGACGTACTTGAAACCAGCATTATGATAAACCTCAACAAGGTCTGGTTCAATTAGATGATCGAACCGATTAAGGCATCCATACGTCAACCCCATCTTGCCCAATGCGCACAACAGGTCCCTCAATCTTGGATATGAGCCAAACGTGCTGTCGTCAAAAAAGATGGCCTTGTATCCCTGTTCTTTTCGTAGTCTGATTTCCTCCAGGAGATTGTCGATTGACCGTGAGTTGGGGTAGGCAAGCCCACGCTGCTCCGAGCAGAACTCGCAACTATAAGCACACCCTCGCTTGGCGATCATCTGTACAGTCGGCAGGATATCTTGTTTGTCAGATAATATGTCAAAATCATTGGCATGCCTTGCCGAGTCGGCGAGTTTGATGGGCATAAAAGGCAGGGTGTTTAGATCGAGCGGTTGCCCGTTTGTGGCTTGGCGAAAAGCGTCACCGTAAATCCATGCTCGGCCAGGTATTTGAGAGGCGTCAAAACCATAGAGACGTTTCTCAGATATTGCCTCAAGCAGGGCCTTCAGGGCATACTCGCCATCTCCGGCGATCCCAAAATCAACCAATTCAAGGCAGGGCTCCATCTCGTTACCTCGATGTAAAGTATGGATTTCATCGAAGTGTGGCCCGCCGAGAACGGTGAGGACTTTAGGATTCATTGTTTTTGCTTCTGCAAACAACTGGATTGTTGGATAAAGCGAATCATAAGTGGCACTCGCACAGACAATATCGACGCCATCCATTTGCTCCTTAAACTCACGTTTTACTGCCTCGTTGTTCCTGCCCTCGATGTAGGATATGGGGTCGAATATCTGGGGTACGTACCCAAGCGACAGCTCCCCATCCTGAATCGCCTTCACAGTTGGGGCAATAGCATAGAGCAGCGAAGTCGGCCACCCGAAGAATCGGTCGGACGCATCCTGAGAAGGGCCGTTAACGAAGAGGACTTTTCGAGACATATGTACGCTCCACACACATTCATCCCAACAGGCATTTTACAGAATCATCCTTCATCAACGACCAAGACATCATTGTTCACGACCTATGTCATGTTGCGGGCCATCTCTGACTCCTGTCGATATAATACGATATGGATAGCGGCGTTATATACCTTAACAGAGGTTTTTCAAATGCACCTGGCCGGCGACCACCACAGACCACTTTGCACCTACTCTCTCCCTTGCATCAAGATGCCTACAAACACCTTTCGCTCCGTTTGTTGTACGTTGTTCCTTCGTCGTCGGTTCCAGCCGCCGGCATGGGCGGAACTGGCCCTTGGCGACTAAGAGAACGCCCTTGGGGCCTGATGGAGACAGGCTGCCTCCGCAGATCCCATCTTCGTCTTCGGTTATTCCGCCTTCTGCCGTCATCTCGGCATCGCCTTGGGTAACCTCAGCCGTCAAATCAGGTCGAAGAATACCTATCAAGGAATAGAATGCTCGTGCGAATCACCTAACGCAAGAGCCAGTCCAACTGCGTGCCCTTTACTTCAAACGGGTTCCTCGCGTGCTGAAGAAGCTCTTTGACCGTTATCCAGTCCTTCTGTCGGCTGGCCTGTTCAGAGAACTCTCGTCTACCCGTATGGGAGTTGAGGTACATACCGCCATTAGGTTCCTGTTGAGTATTACCCCACTCCAAGTGGAAATCATGTACACCACGTATCGTGCTGCACACCTGGGCATCAACAAAAAACAGCGGCACTCCGAACACCTTATGGAGATTCAGCAATACGAGAGCCGAAGGCGCATAGAGCGCTTCGGGTTTCCAAACGAGTATGCGGGCCAAATCAAAATGCAGTTCCAGTATAGGCGCATCTCCCGTCGTTCTAGGCGAGCCTAGCTTGTCACTTACAGCTGTCTCGATCTCAGGTAGTGGGTGCTGCCATCCGCGTGCTGGTGAGGGATGGGCGAATACGTCATGATTACGTTCAATATAGACGCGAAATAGCGAGGCGGCATTCTCGATAAGATCTGGCCGGCCCCACGTACCATCGCCACTGTAGTCTACAAACACCATGGCCTGAGTGTCGGGCGACTTCGCTCTTCCCGTGATCTCCTTAACGAAGGTCTCATCAACTCCTCGACTTCCGCCAGCCGCGAATTCTTGGATACTCCGCACTGCTATCGACAGGAACTTATCGCCTTCAGCTATTGCACGCGGAGTAATGACTTTGGAGTCAATCGTGTTAACCAACTCCCGAACGCCAAGCGTGGTCACGACATTACAGTGCAAGTGACAGTTAAGACGCTCATCTGTCTGCGAAGTATCTGCCCCGCGTATGTGTACCCATCGTGCGATGTGTCGGCCAGGCTGCTTCATGGCACCCACCACATCCGCGTCGGCGGCAATTACAGCATTGCATATCTCTACACCCGTTTGGAACATGCGCGTGTATTCGCGTATGCTGATAGCCATGCCACCGTAGCCATTGCGAGCGATCTCAACGGTGTGCATTCCAAAACGATCAACGTCATCGGGGTTAGTGAACTGCCCACCGGATAATGATAGTATTTCGTTCACGCGGACAACACCTGGGCCGAAGCGATGCCTTACACCAGTAAGTAGGCTGCAACCGAGGTAGTGCTTGTGTCCATTAAGGATGAATTGGAACCCCGTGTCTTCAAGTTTCCCGGCGATTTCCATACCATTGCCTACAATATCAAAACCACGATAGGTGCTTTCAACAGGCGGCAGAGCCCATAGTGGATGGTGCGCGACGGCAATGCGCAATGGCTGTTTCCCAACAGCCGTCGTCGGGTCGAGGCAGTCCTGGATAAGCGCGTCGATGTCCTCCGTGCGCACAAATGGCATGTCTGTCCGAAGGAGGCCCATGAACTTGTCAATTAAGACTGGATCGACTCCCTTCAACGATTCGATCTTTCTTCTGTACTCCAGCGGAAGATCGCCGCTTACCCACGTTGTGCATATCGGCACAATCACAATACCTCCCGCCGACGGTGTAAAATAATGCCTATCCCCAGACAGCTCTAGAAGTGGAGCTATGCAACTGACGCCCGAATCAAGCATTGCACGTCGAAAATTACCAAATCGCGTCTGAGTACGCTTTGCCTCATCGTCGTTTGGTTCTGGTCTTACAACATCCTGGTTGCCTGGCGTGACAATCAGCGGGACTGGTGTGTGTGCTGTGCCACCCGCCAACTCGCATAGATGCTTTAAGTACGCAAAACCGGAACGAAGAGACTCCTCGGTACCGTTATCCCCAATGTCACCAGAACAGATGACTGCGTCGAACCCTAATGCACCGGCCAAATTCTTTATCCTATGCTCCCACCACTTGTCGTTGGTTAAGGATGTCCTGGATGCGCCATGAAGGTCGGATAAATGCAACAGTCGAACGGTGGAATGCGGAATCACCATGACATCTCCTAAACACAAGTCAGTCGCAATGCTGCAATACATTGCCGTCAGTTCGGAATTCGATCGCCAGATGTACTGGACTGCGTAAGGCTACTTCTGCACGACCTGTGTGGTCAACGATAACCATAGTTGTACCATCGCAGGCAGCTTGGTCTATGATCGACAGGACGTACTGTGCGTTCTTGTCATCCAGTCCAGCGAATGGTTCATCTAGCATGAGTAAACGGAGACCTGGGGCGAAGAGTGACGTCAAGAGGATAGCCTTGGCTTCACCTCCGCTTGCACCGGCAGCCAGTCTGTTCGCGACGCCAGGGCGAAGGAACAACGGCGTCTTACGGGGCATTCCATTAAAGGATGGACAGAGGTTGCGAGCAGCGAGACGAATGTGTTCATCTGGCGTCAGGCGAGGGAAGACTCGCTTGCCTTGTGGAAGGAGTCGTAGCCCCTGACGAGGTCTGTCGTGAGCCCGAATTGTATTGAGGTTCTGGAACATATAGGTGGCATGGCCAACGAGGTCCGGACCAATCCCGGCCAATCCGCACAAGAGGCTGGACTTCCCGGACCCGTTTGGACCTTGGAGAACAACAATGGTGCCGGGGAGGAGCCGTAGCGAGGGTACTCGTAGGATGCAGGTCTGACCGTACTGCACACTGATGTCCATTATTTCCAATAAAGGTCCACAAGTGTCCATTATGTGAATATTCATATGGGGAACACCTCACACGTGCAGTCTGCATTCCACAAGTGCCGCTCTGCTGTGTGCGCGACGACGAGAAGTGTACCACCCTGGCGCCTGAACTCGCCTAGCAGGGCTACGCACCAGTCGAGCCGCTGCTGGGAAAGCCCCGCAAGTGGTTCGTCGGCCAGAAGAAGTTGAGGGCGAGCATACAAAGACAACCGAATATCGACGAGGCGCCGTTGCCCGTGCGAGAGTGTGCCAAGCGCGGTGTGACGCGAGTGGCCGGTGATCTCTTCGAGTTCTTCTGTCACCCGCCCCAGGTTGACATCCCATGAAGAAACTGGCCGACACAAATACCACCCATTCAAGTACTCGCGTATTGTGAGGTCGGGCGGATGCATCGGAAACTGCGGAATCATGCGAAGGAATGATCGAGTCAATCGCCACGTGCTGCCAAATCGGACGGCCTCGCCACAGATCCGGACGGAGCCTGATGTAATCCGCAGTTCCCCTGAGATAGCACGAAGCAAGGATGTCTTCCCGGAACCATTGCCCCCCGTCAAAACGCCCAACTGCGCAGCAGCAAGCTGTAAACTGACAGGGGCATGAACTGGATGCCCGGCTATCTCGGATACAACATTATCCACTGTGACTATAGGCGTTCCCACAGGTGTTCGTCCTCTTTATCTGTAAGCCGGCTCAGCCTGAGAGCGGCAGCTATGATGATCACGCCTACTAGAAGGTCATGGAAAGCAAAACGGGTTGCACTTGTGCCCATAAAACGAAGAAGCTCTCGCAGTCCGAATAGGCCCAAGGTCAATATGATAACGTCCAAGAGTATGTGGCGCGGACGAATGGCAAGGCCTACAGCCAGTGCCGGCAAACCCATGGTCATTCCTAAGTCATCAGGGTGAATGTACTGGATTGTGAGGGCATACAAAATGCCGGCGATAGCGGCTAGTGAGCCTCCAATCGCCCCGATAACGAGTTCGTATTTCTTAATGTTAATGCCAAGAAGAGCCGCCCAGCGAGGCGAAGCACCGACGATACGTAGTGCCGCACCACGGCGACTTCGCCATCCCAACACAGCGACGAGAACTGCGAGGACCGCAATCACCGCCGCGATGGAGGCGCCGGCCACAGGCGGAACCCAAGGTGTGTCTTTAACGCTTAAGCCATTTGTGCCGCCTGTAATAGAAGATAATATGTATGCTAAACGATGGATAATCTCGACAAGTGCAAGGCCGAGAAGCATGAATTCGGCTCGTGAGACGCCGTGACTGGCGAGCGGTAGCAAAAGGCCGATCGAGCTCCCAGCCATGACAGCAATGGCGATGCTGGTGACGATAGGGAAGCCCGCATTGAATGAAAGTGCGAAGGCATAGGCGGCGAGCAAAGCCAAACCACCAGTTGCTGGCATTAGCTGTCTGCTGCCCTGCCAGTAGAGGTGGGCAGACAGCCCCAGAAGGGTTCCCAATGCCAACATAAGGCCGATATATGCCACAAAGCCCATACGCTATGCCATTTTCCTCAGCCGGCGAATTCGGTGAATACCTTCTCGGATGCCAGGTCGCAGCAGGAGGGCTCCAGCAAGTAGAAGAAACCCCGCGGCCTCGCGCGCGTGACCGCCAAAGTAGAATGCAGCAGTATTCTCTGCCAATATCATAAGCACGGTTAGCGGAAGGAGGTAGGACCAATGCCCACCTGTTGCAATAAGAACACCAAAGGCCTTGATGCACGTGCTAAAACCTAAGTCGGGACGTAATCCCGCGTCAGCGGCCATGAGAACGCCAGTGAAGCCTCCCAGTGCGCCCCCAAGGAGTTGAACATAAAGTGAAGTGTAGAGGCTGGAGACACCAAAGAGTGTGGCAAGGTCATTATCATCGCCCACTGCGATGGCATCCAGGCGTAGTCCTCCAAAGCGGTATGCAAAACTGAGAAGGATGATGAACAGGAGAATGCCGATCATGGCTGTTGGCAACCAGACTGGGCTGGTGAGCCAATTGGGGAAGAAATGCGGCGCGTGAAAAACGATAGGAAGGGCGCGAACTCCACCATGTCCGCTGATTTCTATCAACGCTTGGAACACTTTGACAAAGCCGAAGCTTGCCAATAGTGCGAGGGCGCGGACACGGACGCCTGCCCAGCGGTCGAAGAGACCGCCGACGATAGCGGCGATAATGCCCCCGACCATACCGATCAATAGACGAGGAACGGCGGGGCCGGGGCCGATAGTTGCAGCAGCATAGGCACCGGCGGCAAACGAAGCCGCCAGAGAGAGCGTGATCAGTCGTAGGTATAAGAACTGACCGGAGAAGGTGAGAACGGTCAGAGCCAAGATCAACCAACTTGCCGCAAAATTCCCCACAGTTTGCATGATGTCCGGTCACCTTGTAACGAAGGGTCTACTTGGCCAATTCGATTTGGCCGTTTTTGATTTGCATCAGGCGAGGTTCCTGGTTCGAGTCGCCCTTTTCATTAATGTCAAATCGGCCACTAGCACCGTCAAAACCACGGATCTGAAGCAGACCCAACCGAATCTTCTCTGGATCTGTACCATGTTTGGCGACAACCGCAGCCAAGACATAGACGGCATCGTAAGCATTGGCGGCGAATATGCCGGGGTCTTCACCATGCCGAGATCGGTAGGCTGTAATGAATGCTTTTTGGATACCCGTCGCGAAACTCCCGTAGATCGTGGGCGTCGTAAACACAACCCCCTCCGCCGCATTTCCGGCGATCTCACGGACCTTAGGTTCTTCCATGACCTGAAAAGACAAAATAGGCGTCTTCGCATCTTGTTCACGGTACTGCTTGATCATGGCCCCAAGCTCAAGCGCATACCCCAGGAGATAAACCGCATCCGGTTTCGCCGCTGAAAGCTTGGTGATTTGAACGCGTACGTCGGTGACGCCCTGCGGCACTTCCTCAAATGCCACAACTTGCGTATCGACGCCAGAGAACGATTTTCTGAACACGACGGCGGGGCCCTTAGTGCCTGCGTTGTCGACGTAGGCGATGGCAACGCGACGGAAGCCCTGGGACTTGGCATATTTGGCCATCGCTTCGGCCTCGTAATTGTCCGGGGCGATGGTGCGAAAAACCCAAGGGCTCATGCCGCTGATGTCATTAGCCGTGGAGGACGGGCTTATGAGGATCGTGTGTGCCTTCTCAGCGACTTTGCTTGCGGCAATTGTGCTGGAACTGGCCACAGGTCCGATAATCACGGAAATGCGGCTGTCGCTGATCAGCTTTTGGACAGCACCCACGGCCACAGATGTCTGAAGCTGATCGTCCTCGTACAGAGCTACCATCTTTCGGCCGTTGACCCCACCCCTTGCGTTGATCTCGGACAGTGCGAGTTCTACAGCCTGTCTTATATTCTTGCCATAGACTGAGGCGCCTTCCTGGCCACTAAAGGGGGCGACAACGCCGAACGCATAGTCGAAGGAGGTACCTTGCTTGCCTCGCAAGGAAAAATAGGCAATCGTGACAAGGGCAAGGAGGAGTATCACAACAGCCGGCCACCAACGAGTAATGGATTTGGTCATCGCCATGTGGATACCTTTCATCAACTGGTAGCCGGCAATTACTTAGCGGGTTAGCCGCCCCGTTGGCGGCATGGTTCTATTTCGGTTGATTTTGCCGTCGAATGCCGCTCACGTCAACATGTTTTCGCACGATTTTTCCTCATCCAGAGTGCCGGATCGGGCCGATGGCATTCGGTCCGCCGGATCGCGGCGTTCCATCGCGGCTTTGGAACCACCGGCGGAACGGGTCAAGGATGGCCCAGCCTACCTACGAACAATTGCGGCAACGGCTGGCCGAACTGGAGGCTTAGGTCCGCCAGTCGGCGGATCGGCGGACGGCCGGGGGGTCTTCCCACGTCAGGTCCGCCAACTCCTGACCGATGCCTTGGCCCTCCCGCAGCCGCCGGATAACGGCCAAACGTCCCCACATGGCCTGCCCGTTGCCGTCGGGCACCTGGAGGGCCATCTGGCGCTAAACCTTGCCCCAACGGTGGTTGCCGCTGGTCCGGGATGATACTCCGATCATCCACATGTCCAACATCGCCTACATCGCCCCGTTCGGGCCATCCCGCCAATCGGCCGAGAGCTTTGGCACTTCTTGACGCTGAGGTCGTACCCCGAAGTGGCTGGGACAATTGCTTCCCCACGATTCGTGCCCAAGGATGGCAGTCGGCCGAACCAAGTGAACTCTTGGATTCGTGCCCACTGCCTGTGCAATCGCATCTAAGGCACCCGCCGACACGGCCACAACGATGACTCTGTCCATACCTGCCTCCAGGCACTTCTGGACGTTGCCGGCAACGTCGGATTGGCCCGTCTCGATCTCGAACGCGATGCGTTTACCGTCCTTGACGGCCACGATGTCGATGGCCTTCCCGCCCCCTGCCGGCGCCTCCTCCTGGACTTCGTACCCATGCTGCCGCAGGTGGTCAGCCAGGCGGGCTTGCCAGTAGCGGTGCATGAGACCGCCTCGCCGGCTGGCGGGACCGGCCACGATGCCCAGCAGTTGCCTGCCCTCATCGGTAAGCCCAAGAATTCTGCCTCGGCCCCTGTCAAGCTCTACTGCTGCTGCACACAGCAGCCCTGCTGACATCAGGCGCTGCTGTATTCCGGTGCCTTTTCGCGCCCCAAGCCCCAGACGATGATAACGATCAACAACAAAACTGCTTGGATGTTCGTGAACGTCCAACAGGAATTTTCGATACTGCGTTGTGAGCCTAATTGCGCACCCATTTCCTTCTTCTTCCCCTCCTTTCTTGTCCCCGCGTGGAATACATCTCTTCTCCGCGTCTTCCGTGCCCTTCGGCCTGAAATCCCCCGATTCCGCCGGAATCGGTAGGGAATTTGTTTCCTTGCGACCAGGCTCAATGGGCGGGAGTTCCGTCATGGCGGCCGACCGTTCTCTGATCATCGCATCCGTCACGCTTCCTTTGGGCACTTGAATGAGCGGCAACTTGACCAGGAACGGCCAGAACCAGCGGCCCTGGAGCTTCACCACCGCCCATCCCACCTCCAGCCGGCCCAGGTAATCGGTCTGCTCGGCGTCCAGCAGCAGGCAGTCCTGCATCATGGCCAGGTCCCCGCGGTGCTTGAGGTTGAAGGCGAAGGTGGTGTAGGTGTTGCCCAGAGCGGGCTTGGAGATCAGGCTGGGGTGCTGGTCCAGGCAGATCACCGCCTCCCCAAGCTCGCGGATCTCCCTGAGAATCACGTCCGTGACCATCTCCTCCCCGGTGGCCTCCTGCTTCTTGCGAAGCAGGACGTGGTGGGCCTCCTCGATGAAGATGGCGTGCTTGAAGATCTCGCGCTCGGCCTGGGCCAGCCGGTAGTGGTGGACCCAGAGCAACAGGGATTCTATCAGGAAGGTCTTGTCCGCATTGGTCAGGGCGTCCAGTTCCAGCACCACCTGGCGGTTGAGCAGGTCGCTGATGTCCAGGGGGCCTGGGCTGTTGAGCACGCGGCCCATCTCGCCGAAGCAGAGCACTTCCACGGCGCGCATGGCGGATTCCATCCAACCGGCCTCCCTGCCCTTGGCCTTCCGGTCCAGCAGGAAATCGCGCACGTCAGCGATGGTGGGTGTGCGCACCGGAGCGCCGTCGTAGACGCCGTAACGCCGGTAGAGACTGTCCATGGCCCGCATCAGCAGCACGGTCACGCCTTCGCCCAGGAAGTAGGCGTGGCACATAACCTCGATGAGTTTTTTCAGCCAGACCGTGGCCTGGGTCCCGGGCGGGGGTATCAGAGGATTGAACCGGAAAGGCGCCACATCCCTGCCCACGGTCAGGACCAGCATGTCGCCGCACTCGGGCAGCGAGAGCAGATCGCGGTAATTCCGCTTCCAGTCGAAGACCAGGAAGGGCTTGCCTGCCTTGACCAGGTCAAGGACCAGCAGGTAGGCCAGGTTGGTCTTGCCGCTGCCGGAACGGCCGAACACGCCCACGTGCTGAATGAACTCCTCCTCGCGGATGGCGAAGGGGTGCTGTTCCTGCGTGGCGTAGCAGACCTGGCCGGCCGGGTAGTCGCCGGCCGCCAGTTCAGCGGGCAGCGGCTTCAGCAGTATGTCCTTGCTCTCGAAGGTCTCATTGAGCCTCTGGGCCAGTTCGATGCGGAGCACGCGTTCGATCTCCTGGCGGACCTCGGGGCCTGCGATCACGTATTCCTGCCAGAGCAGGTCCAGCCTGGGCCCCATGACCGGCCGGAGCTTGCGGAAGACGTCATCGATCTTCATCCGCCGTCAGCCTCCTGCGCATGCCCATCAGCGCCTTGTACTCGTCCACGAACTTCCTTCGCTCCTTGTTCAGGTTGACGGCGTCCTCCCAGTACTTGAACTGCTCGCGGCGGTGGTCGGTGGCCCTGCTGGTAACGCTCTTGTGCAAGCTCAGGCGAAGGAACTCGATCTGCGGGTAGAAGCCGGTGCGCCAGGGCGGCTGGAGTGTTTCGAGTTGGTGCATGGCCGCGTCCCTTTCGTGGTCGATCTGCTCCAGGAACCGGAAGTTGAGGATCTTCCTTCGGGCCAGGGCGTCGTCGATTTCCTGGATGGCCTCTCGGAGATTGCGGATGCGTTCGTCGAGAACACCGGATACGGCAGGCGATGGGGCGTCGCCGTGGTTCTGGGTGGATTCATCTGGCCCCACAGCGACATAATTGCCATGGCCATTCTTTTTCCCCCTGGTGCTGCCGTTTCCGTTCATGCCGACCACGCGCCCGCAGGCCGCTAATCCTCCCAGGCGATGCCGCCCTTGTCAGAACGCACGCAGCCGGCCCTCATCGCGGCGGAAGCCGGGAGCACCACGATGCGCCTCGGTTCAGGCAGGAACCCGACGACCAGATACAGTGTTTCCCTGAGCTGCCTGGCCCGGCTGAAATGGAGGCGAATTCCTGCCAGCTCGGATCTGCTGAACCTTCGGGTGCGACCCTCCGAGACCCACAGCAGCCAACGATAGCGGCGGTTCTTGCCGTTCCTGGACCGGATGACAGCGGTGGCGCCGCTCTCGCCGGCGACACGGTGACAGTCCTTGAGCAGGCATGCCAGCCACGAATCCCTGAGCAGGTCCAACAGGATGCGGTCGCTCATGGACAAGGGCTTGGCGGGAACGGCTTAATAGCGCTGTGAGCGCGGATTGCGGAGCTTGCCAGTGTTTCTCTTCCCGGTAACACAAAGCGCGACGATCGGGCAGTAACAGCACTTCGGTACGGACGGAACACAGAATTCTCTACCGAGTTGGACGAAGCTCACGTGAAGAGAACGTCTCAAACCTTTCGGAATGCCGTCCTGCAGTTTCTCCGCCACGCGGGGCGTTAGCGTCGGTGCAGACATCCAACCTAACCGCCTCGCCACGCGAAAACAGTGCGCGTCCACTGGGAAGACCTCTCGGCCCAGCGCGAAGAGGAGGACACATCGCGCAATCTTGATTCCCACCCCCGGTAGGCTCGTCAGAAACGCTTCGGTTTCGCGATCGTCCATCCTCCTGAGAGGCGCCAGCGTGACTCTACCGAACCGTTTCTTCAGGCGCTTGGCGATGGCGACTATTTGCGCACCCCTCTTTTGCGCTAGGCCACCTCTATCGACAGCCTTCGCCACTGCACCCGGCTGTGCCTCCGCCAACTCGTCTGCCAGCGGGAACCGCTTTCTAAGAGACCTGTAGGTCTCCCGGTAACGGCTCGATGGAGTTTTCGAGGACAGAATAATGTACACGAGTTCGTCGAACGGGTTCTTCTTGTTGCCCAGTGTCTTCGCACCGTAGCGCCGGTCAAGTATCCTCGTCACCGACCGCACGCTCCGGAATCTCCTGGGCTTCCAGTCCATGCGATCACTCGTTCGACTGTCCCTCAGCCAAGCGTCGCTTCGGCAGCTTGCCTGCCAGCAGTTCCTTGAGAACTTGTCCGTGAAGGTAACTGAACCACGGAGGGATGGCCTCCCCGACCACTTCACGGATGAGGTAGTGGTGGCCGTCCTCCATCGCCCACTCCCACGAGTAGGCTTTGGGAACGGTCTGCAATTCCACGCACTCCCTGATGCTGAGCACCCGATTCTCCCACGGGTGGATTTTGTAGTCGCTGCCGAGGTGGCTGCTGGCCGTCGTGACCGTCGGGGCCGGACGATCCGGGCACATCCTGCGGTAGCTCGACTTGAACCCACGGACCAGCCTGGTTTTGCCGTCCTGGCCTTCGACGTAAGGTCTGTTGACCATCGTGGACTTGCACCTGGGGCAGTGGACTAACCCCTCTTTCACGCGTTTCTTTCCGCAACGAGGGCACGTGTCGTTCTGGTAAGCGCTTCGTCCGCTGTTCGGCGGGATATCACTCACCCAACGATAACGGTCTGCGCCGTAGTGCGGCACGAAGTGCAAAGGGTCCTCCGCGTCTCTGGCACTGTCTTCGCTCCGTGCGTCGAGGGCCTGATAGCCGCGCCTCGTGAACCACTCATTTAGGGTAACCCATCCCAGATGGCCATCGTTCTGGTGCTCCGCGTGAGTAGCCCTGGGCCACGGGAGAAGTCCCTCGGCCTCCAGCCGCCCTACGCACGGAAGCTCCTTGTCCATGAGCAGAAGCACGGAACGACGTCGCACCTGCGGTACCCCGTAGTCGGCCATCTGGACAACTCCAGCAAAAACGGTGTAGTCGTCTAGCCGTTCGAAGAAGGTCTCCACGAGCCGCTTCGGCCTCTCGTGTGGCGACAATTGCACCGTGCGAAGGAGGACCTGCGGCACATTCTCTACGACTACGCACCACGGGCGCAGGCGTTGGATGATTGGCACGGCAGCGAGCAGCAACAGGTTTCGGTCGTTCCTGCCGTTGCCGTCGGGCTCACTGCTCTTTCCCCTGCTGGGATTTGAACTGCTCATGCCCTGGCACGGCGGAGTTACCGAAAGCAAGGCAGGTCTTTGAGACGATCTCCTCCGGTACGTACTGACGATCTTACGCCAGTTCTTCCTCACGTCTCCAACGATTACCTTAGACGCCGGAAAGTTTTCTGAACACAGCCTGGCGCGTTGAGGGTCCAACTCGGCCTGTACTAGGAACCGGAAACCGGCCATTTCGTATCCCAAGTCGCTTATACCTGCCCCTGAAAACAGTGACAACGCGGAAAGCGTGCCGTTCCGCTTTCGGTGCCGCGTCAAGAACTGCTCCAACTCGTGCAGTGCCGGTTGATTGTGCCTATCCACGGTCATGCTAATCGCCCTTTTGGGCGCCCTCCTTTTGGGGATCGATGTCGAGCTTCCTAATCCTTGGATCCTCCGATGGCGCTCGTCTTTTAGCCACATCCATGAATTGCCGATGCGTCTCGCGAGCTGTACGCAGCAGTACTTCCCACGGTCGAACGAAGATACGGTGCGGTTCCAGCCTATCCCTTTCCGCTGTTGCCTCTGGCGCCACACTGTGAGCGACCAGGTACCCACAAACTGTGTGCCCTGGACGCTGAGGATCGGTCGACTGGCCTTCGCTTTTCTTAAGAAAATCGACGTAGTCGACGAGTTGTCGAAGCTCCTTCTTGCCTACGACATCACCGGGCCGTTTGACTTCGACGACGATGACGCGGCTTGCGTCGCCCAGGCAAAAGAAGTCTACGCGTTTGCGCCCTCCTTCAGTTTTGGTCGCCTTGACGTGAAACTGCCGGACGAGCAATGTGTCCAGGCGTTTCTCGTGCTCCACCATCGTCCACGCTTGATCTATCAGCCACGGATGGTCCCGAAGGAAATCCTGCATGTCCGGTTTCTCTTTGACTTTTGCGTCGATCATCTGTTCAAATTTTCGGATGACCTCCAGACGCCCGCGTACGATCTGCGCCGTGGAAATGGCTTCCAGAACGTCCCATTCCTTGAGCAAGTCGAGGACTTCGACCTGCGCCTCGGGACTCGCGGCATTGATTTGCCGGATCAACGTCATGAAAGTCTCATTTTCGTAGGCTTTCACGAGGAAATCCACCAATTCGTCTAGTCGGTCGTCCTCGATGGTCGGTATACTTGCGAGCTTCTCTATCGCTGTAGTCAGTTCTCGACGCTCACGAGCCGGAAATCGTTCGATCCTGTCCCAGTACTGGGTCGTCGTCTTCACGCGCTCCATGCGGGTTTTGGCGCGCATTTCGGCCCACTTGGTTAGCAGTTCCTTGACCTTGGCCTGTCCCCAGTCGGCCAGAGCCTTTGCCTTCGTATCTTCCCACAGCACGCCGGCACGGTCTGTAGCCACCAAGTCAGCCTCTTCGTCGAGTCCGTCAGCTTGCACCTCGCCCGTCATGTACTGGAGCCCGTGCTGCCCGTACACGCCCCCGCTCAATCCAAAGAACCACGGCGTCTGAACGAGTTTCCCCCTGGCGAGCACCGAAACCCCGCGAACGTCCTCGTGGGGTATAGGGTCTTTCGTGAATCCGATCCACCACTTGACGTGGCCGAAACCCGACACATCGTCCTCCTGCCACTGCCCCTTCTTCGGCGGAAACCGGAACTGGTAGGCGCCTTCTTTCTTCTCCAGAGGGACTCCGTTCACCCATACACGGAAATCGCCAGAGTAGACTGCGAACCGATGCAGCAGGCTCCTGAAGAACTGTTCGCCCGGAACCGAACGTTTGAGTTTCAGTTGGGTAAGACGAATGGTAGTCCGATGTTTCTCCTTCGTGGCTTCGTCTGCTTCGACGGTTGGGCGGTAGTCACTTCCGAAATGGCCCGCGCGTTCAATTTCCTGATAATCCAAAGCGAAGCGAGTCAGGTGACCGTCTCTGACCGTCTCCACCGTTATCCGGTCGGCTATGCCGAACCCGGCGAGTTTACCTATGCCCTTGTGCGCCATGACCGGACGCTTCTTGCGACCGGAGGAATAGTTTCCCTCTTCTGCCCGTCTGTTTCGCCCCAACACAAGGTACTTGTTGTCGCAGTCCTCGAAGGACATGCCCTGTCCGTCGTCGGTCACTTCGATCACGGAGCTTGGCTGAAGGGACCGATCCAACGGGATCGTTATGCGCACGTTCTCAGCCTCGGCGTCCCACGCGTTGGCCACGAGTTCGGCGATCGCAGGCACGGCACCCGAGTACATCTGGAGGCCAAGGTGCTTAACCAATCCTCCTGCAAACTTCATCGTCAGTTGTCGCCGATTTGGTTTCGCGGCCATTCAATCGCCCTTCCAGATGTGGTTGCTCCGTCACGAGCGCCTTGGAGCCCGTTTGGCAATGATCTATAACTATTTGATGCTTGGCTTAAATTGGTTCTCTAGTCTCATCCGAGCAGCTTGGCCACGTAATCGTAATCGCTCGTCCGCGCGAAGAACAGGATGTGGCAGTCGGCAAACCTCTGCTTCGACCAAGTGCCGTCGCCGTAGTAGTCGCGCAGCGTGTCGTAGGGCGTCGCCGAGATGATGAAGGAGTCGAGGCTAACGCCTTTCAGGCCGGCCTTCGAGCCCCAGGTCTCGGCCAGGGCCGTCAGCCGCTCGTGCAACTGGACCTTGTCGCTGTTCCAGTAGGTCTTCTCCATCAGCATCCCGTGGGGTTCGACGAAGACGATGCGCTGCCGGTCTCCCTCCTTGATCCACAGGATGAAGTCGGGATAGAAGCCTTCGTTCTCGAAGAAGCCGACGCCCTTGCCGCGGCTCAGGTTGCGGAGGAGGAAGATCTCCTTCGTCGCCAGGGACTTGCCCGCCTCCTGGCGGACATGGTCGCGCACGTCTCGAACGAATCTCAGTTCGCTCTCGTTCAGCCCGGGCGGGTCGCTCTTGATCCTGTCGCCCCGCTCGACGAGCAGCGGCTGGTAGAGATGGCGGTCGAAGTGGATGCTGGGCAACTCGTGCCTGTCCTCGCTGTAGATGCGCGTGCCCTCGTCGATGAGTTTCTTGACGGCGGCGATCAGCTCCGCCTCGGTGCGGGAGATGCTGACGGTGTAATCGTGGAAGTTGGGATCCCTGGCGGTCAGCGCGCCGTACACCATGTTGTCCGACTCCCAGCGTTCCTGGGAGACCCGGTAGTATTTCTCCACGTACTTGCGGAGGATGGAAAGCACGGCCTCGCGCAGAATGGCGACGTCCTCGAAAGAACGCGGCGCCACCGTCGGTTCGTCCGCAACCAGCGTGTAAAGCCTTGGCTCCGCCGTCGCCACGATCTTCCTCGGCGTGTCCGGCTGGACGACCAGGTTGGCGAAGCCCTTCTCCTCCTTGAATTCGAGGAGGTCCATGTAGACCTGCTCCCAGTCAATCAGGTCGAGGCTCTCCGGCGGGATCACCTGCTGCTGGCCCGCCTTCATGGCGACCGTGGCGACGCCGCCCGACGTGCTGCGCATGGACTCAACCCGCAGCGACATGTCCACGGTCACCCTGGCCGCCTTGTCGGGCGCCAGCAGGATGTCGCATTCGGCGGCGAAGCACTTGCCCTCAGGAACCCTCGGCACGAGCAGCCCCTTACCCAGGAAATCCTTGTTAGGCCGGATGGCAAGCGGCAGCTCCACCTGGCCCAGCGTCTCGACGCCCTCGCGCTCCAGGTATTCGCGGAATTGGGCCATGTAGTTGGCGCGAACCGCAAAGATGTTCAGCGTCTCCAGGAGCTTGAGGTGCTCGGGGTGCTGGCCGCCAATCGCGCTGCTGCGCTTGAGGCTGAAGCCCATGCCGCGCAGCCGGACGCCGCGGCCGAAGAGCTGGATGATCTCGGAACCTTCGCTCCGGCCGATGTTCAGCAGGCCCATGTTGGAGACGCGCCAGGAATTCCAGCCCTCCATGAACTTTTTCGCGCCGACGAGGATGTTGATCGATGTGTCCGGCTGGTTGATGGCGTCGAAAAGCGATTCGGAAACGACGTCTTCCTCGACGACGATACCGGCGTCGTCTTCGACCACCAGGCCCTTGAACGTCGCAGTGTCACCGATGTAAATCAGGCCGAAGTAGTCCTCGGCGCCGCTCACCTTCAGGCCCAGCTCCCCGGCCCTGCCGCGGATGTCGCACAGGTGCAGCGCGCCGCCGGCGGGCGCCTGGAAGATGCTGCCCAGCACATCGCGGTAGATGGATTCCGCGCCCCTGCGCGACCTGCGCAGGTACTCGAACTTGCCGGCAAACACATCCTCGCCGTCGGCGTCGACCAGGCCGGTCTTGCCCTCGATAATCTTCTCGATGCCCCGGACGGCCCAGTCACGCCTGTTCTCCAGGAAGTGATGCAGGAACCGGGCCACGGTCAGCACATCGGAGCGTCTGCGCCCGCCCTCGCTGTAGACCGCATTCACGCTGCTGCCAACGAAGACCCACAGCGGCCTGTCCAGGTTGTAAGGCCGGATGCGCTCCGTTTGCTCGCGGAAGCATCGCTGCTGCTCGTAGAAGCTCAGCAGGTTGCCTAGCAGGAGCATCCCGGTTCGCTCTTCGGTGGCTTCGTCGCGCAGGTTCAGGATGTGGAAGTCCTTGCCGTAGCCGTCGCCGTGGAAGTACTTGTAGGAGTAGTCGAAGACAATGGCCTTGCCGTACTCGGCGGTCAACGCGTCGTCGCGGGCGGCCGTCAGCGCCTGGCCAAAGGTGGCGCTGTACTCGAAGGTGAAGCCCGTCTGCCCCAGGGCGTCGCGGAACTTGCGCCACGCCTCGCCGCCCGAGCCCTTGTGCCCCTCGTCGACCAGGATGAGGTTGTTGCCCTCGAACGCGTCCACTGGCACGCTCACCCCGCCACCGCGCTTCTCCTGGACCAACTTGGTTATTTCGATGACCCGGATCACGTTCCGGTCTGCCATGCGAAGGCCGCTTTCCTCCAGGCTGAAGCGCTCGCAGCGGATGCTGGAGGCCTCCATCTCGGCCATGTGCTGCTCGGTGAGCCCTTCCTTGGGCGTGATGAGCAGAATGTTGTCCAACTGGCCGCGGTTGTAGTGGAGGAACTGTCGGTAGTTGACGTGCATGATCAGCGTCTTGCCGCTGCCAGTGGCCATCCAGTAGGCCAGCTTGTTAAGGTCGGCTTCGGTGAACGCGGCATCGCTCGGGTCGCCGGGTGAACGCCGGGCGTTGCGGGAATCGGCGAATTGGTTCAACTCGCGCAGCAACTCGCCGGGGCGGTTGAAGCGCCAGTCCAGGTAGATCTCCGTGTACAGCAGCGCCAGATACTGGAAATACCTCAGGGTGATGGGTTCGGGCCGGCGGGCGTTGATGGCGGCAAGGTGGTTGCGGATGTTGTCGTCGTACCGGCCCAGGTCGGGCAGCGGGACCTTGAGCTTCTCGCCCTGGCCGACCAGGCGGTGGTAGATGAAGGAGCGGCCGTAGGGGTCGAAACCCTCGTCCGCCGGCTTCATGTCGGCCAGCAACTCCTGGTTGCTCTTGTAGCCGACGAGGCTGTTCAGCCAGGCCAGGAGGACCAGGCGCCTCTCCAACTTCACGTATTCGATGCCGTTGGTTGCCCGGGCCATGGGCTAGACGCCTCCAAACATGCGGCTCTTGAACACCGGCTCCAGGGCCCTGGCGCCGGGGATGAAGCTGTCGCCGTTGACGAACACCTCGTCCGCCCCTTGCGCGAGTTTCTGATCCGCGACGAACTTCTTGTCCCGTTCGTAGTCCTTCTTGTCCCAGCCCCTGGTGTCGCGCCAGATGACGGCGACCTCGCGGTGGTCGATGCACCCGCGGTAAACCAGGTAGCGGCGGTCCCTGTCGGCGTGCGCTCGCCGCGTCTTGACGTGCAGGCCCAGCAGGTAGGCGAACGTCTCCGGGATGTCCACGGTCTTCCGGGTAGTTTGCTGGCCGTCAGTGATGGTCAGTCCGTAAGAGAAGGGGCTGGCCAGTTTCTCGACGTTCAGCAGCGTCTCGCTCTCCTTGGTCTCCCACTGGAGCATGTACTTCAGCAGGTAGTCGTCGAACTCCAGGACCTTCTGGCCCTTGGGCAGCGTGAAGGAGATGTTGTTCAGCGCGTCCTCGTAACTCTCGAGACAGATGTACTTCACGATTCGCGGGCTGCGCTCGGCCTCCTCGCGCGTTGCCTGCCGGACCGGCTTTCCGGCCTTCCATTCCGGCGAGAACGTCACCTTCTTGATTCGAGGAAGCAGGACCGTGTCGAAGTACTCGCCCATTTCGGCGAGGATGAAATGGCGCTGCCCACCTTCCTCCTGGTTCAGTTTGATGACGGCATGCCCAGTTGTGCCGGAGCCGGCGAAGTAGTCCAGAACAGTAGCCCCCTCATCGACCCAGAACCGCAGGCAATCCATAACCAAGAAGAGCGACTTCGGATAGCTGAACAACTGCTTTCCAAGAATATCAATGAGTAGCTTGGTTCCGTGGGTAGTCGCTGAGTACTTTGGGTCCTTCCAGAGCGTCTTTGGTTTCTTCCCCTCTGGCATGTAGGACTTCTTGATAACCTCTTGGCGGCCAGCCTTGATCGTGACGGCAATATCCCCTGACTTAATGAATCTCCGTGCGCCATCGGGGTTGACTCGCCAGATTCGCTTCTCGCCCTTTGGGTCGATGGGCCATACTTCGGTCTCACCTTTCCGAGGCTTGTCCTTGACCAACCATTTCTTTCCTGATTCATCCCACTCCATATCGGGGACGCGAACCCCTTTGTCTGTAATGAACAACGGAAACCATTGACCAGGGCGGTCCGACGGGCGTGAATTCCCTCCTCTGCGACGCAGATTGTCCCACAAATATGAACCGTTATCGTCCTTCTCTTCGTAAGTCCCCATCTCCTCGTCGGTCAATTCCCGCAGGAGCATTTCCATTGCATCGATGTTTTCAGCGTAAACGTGGCAATAATCATGGCTCAAGGCGGGTGTATTGGGACGAAGATTTTGCCCTGCGGGATTCACTTCGGCTGCGATAGTTGCGACGCGGTTGCCTTCCCCAAACAGACCATCCAAGATGGTCCGCAAGTAATTGGTTTCGGTATCGTCAATTGCTACCTGGAGGACTCCACCTGACACAAGCAACCGCCGGCTTATCCCAAGCCGGTTACTCATCATGGCAATCCAAGACGAGTGTTTATAGCTGTTCTTGTAGACGAATGTGTTCTCGCTCGTATTGTATGGCGGGTCGATGTAGATGCACTTGACCTTCCCGCGGTACTTTTCCATGAGCAGGTTGAGGGCCTGGAAGTTCTCGCTGTGGAGGAGGAGGCCGTCGGTCATCTCGTCGAGGTCGTCGAAGCTGGCCAGCAGCCGGTCCTTGAAGTCGTGGTCGAAGTGGCGAGTGTCCAGGACCAGCGTCGGATGGGCCTTCAGGAAGACCACGCGACGGTCCTTCCTGCTCTTGGCGCTGGCGTTGAAGAGGTTCTTCTCCTCCTCGTCGATGTGGAACAGGTCCTTCCACTCCTGCCACTGGGCGTCGTTGGCCGCGATTTCCTCGTGGAAGGCGGTGGCGACGTTGCCCACGGTGATGCAGTAGTTGGTCTCGACGATGAACTTCTTCTTCTCGAAGAGCCTCTTCTGGAAGTCCTCGATCTGGGCCAGAAAGAGGATGATCTTCTCGCCGATGGCCCGGATGACGCGCATGACCTGGAACCAGCCCTCGGCCCTGGTCTCGCCGGCGGCTTCCACATCGTCCAGGTTCAGGACTTCGTTCTTGAGGTAGAAGTCCAGCTCGTGGAGCAAGAAGCCCTTGAGGTCCTTGTGGACGAAGAAGTCCGAGGTGTTGACCTGGGTGTATCGGCGCAGGTGGTGCTCCAGGCAACTGACCAGTTGGCCTTCCGCGGTTTGGTGGTGGACCGCCGTCAGGGCAGCGAGGACTTCATTCGCCTTGCCGAACTGCTTCAGGATGGCTTCCTGCGCCTCGGCCAGAATCTGCTCTTGCTGGTTGCGCCTGCCGTACTTCACGTCTTCCTGCTCGGTCAGCGGCCGGTACTGGAACGGGACGACGATTTCCTTCGCCTTGGCGTCGAAGACCGCTACCTTGGGCAGCGGGACGAAAAATCGCTTGTCGCCCTTGGCGTTGTCGCGCTCGACGCTGGCCTGCTGGAGCCGGAAGTGAACCGTCAGCCCGCGCGACGTGAAACGGTAGTCGGTGAAGTGCTCGCCGGTCTTGACGTAGTACTGGTCGCTGTTGGCCCAGTGCAGGTAGACCTCCTCGCCGTTGTACGGGATGGCGTATTTTTCCTTGCGGCTGTAGCGGCGTTTGGAGAGGAAGTCGCCGGCGTCGTAGTAGCGGCTGAAGAACGCGTACAGGTGGTTGAAGATGGCGGCTTCCAGGGCGGGCCTTGCCTGGGCGCCGGTTGCCCGGGCCTGCAAGTCCATGTAGCGCTTGCCGAGCGGCGTTCCGTGGTAGGCCTCGGCCAGCCGGCCGTCGCCGTTCAGGGCGGCGTCGCCCAGCGACTCGCGGATCTGGCCGGCAACCTCGTGGAGCTCGGCCACCGCACGCGACTGACTGGCCAGCACGCCGCTGCTCAGCTCCTTCGTGATGGCCGCGGGTAGGTCCTTCTGAATGAACCGCTCGACGGCGTCCCGCTTGTGGTTCATGATGCGATAGATGCCGAAGTCCAAGTCCGAGCAATCGAACTGAAACATCTGCCTCAGCAGCCGCTGAAGCTTCTCCAGGTTGCTTTCCGTAGCCATGTCGATCTCCCAGCAGGCGCCTGCGGGGGCGCAGAAGCCTTACGAAACTATTGGCGGGAAGGCATTATAAACCCCGTGGCGGGCGGATGCGCGTCTATTCCTGCGCGGAGATTTAGAGCGGGCTGGCTTCAGGCGTCTTCCGCCTCTTCGATAGACGTCCCCACGTCCGCTAGTTCCGCCTGCTCTTCTGCGGATTCATCCGGTTTCTGCAGCGATTCCCGCGTGCTGTCGTAGGTTGTGCTGGCCTTCACAGGTACCCCTTCCTTTCCATGACGCGCTGCGGTTTTCCTGCCCCGCGTGCGTGCGCCACCGTGGTGCCGTGCCGCCATGCCACGCCCGGCGCCGTCAATCCGTGTGCCTTTCTTGTCGGCAAGGATTATAAGGGCATCGCGGCAGGCACAACAGTCCGTCCCTATTGCTGCTTGCTGGGAGGAGCGGATTGTTGCGGCGGCGTCACGTTCGATCCGCCGCTGGGCGGATTCTGCCCCTCCGGTCGCGCTGATGCCTGGGGCTGATAGCCCTTTTGAATCACGCCTTCCGGCCGGACACTCGTCGTCTCGCAGACCGGTTGATAGCCAGCGGCAATGTCTTTCGGTTGTCCTTTGTCAGCCATTTTTGTTCTCCATCTCGTCTGTCCAGAACTCAATGTACTTGATCTGATCGCCTGAAATCAAGACGCCATCATTACCCGGCACACGTTGCCACTGACCTTCGCCAGGCACGCGAAAAACCGACTGGATATACAGATCTCTCTCGGAAGGGTCAGAGGATGCGAAAGATCGGCTGCCAAACAGGCCGGCAACTTGCCCGCCGTCTTTCAAGGTTACGAGAACCCATACGGCCTTCTCGATCTTGCTAAACCTGAAATCCCAGGCTGTCGGGATCGCATGCATAGGAACAAGCCCACATCGCTGCAGAAGCTTCCTTACCAAGTTGTTCTGGCTCAGGAACCCGCCAAGCATTCCAAGGGCAATAGGGCTGAGGAGTATGACGATGCCCCAGGCGATGGCAACTCGGGCCGGATGGTCTTTGAAGAAAGCCGTTGCAGAGATGAGATAGATCAGCCAAGACCAGAGGGCGTAGTTGGCGCAGCTGAGGCTCAGGAATCGCAGCAAGGACAGCTGCGGCTGCTCGGCCTTCCGAGGAACAAATACAGCGATGGTAGAATGCAAGAGAAACCCTGGGACAACGAAGGCTAGCGTGTAGAAGAGGGCTTCGAAACCGCTAATGGTCATGGATCACCTCAACTGGGTGCCTGCTTTTTCAGAACATCCGCTCGCGATTCTTCTCCGCCACCTTCGGCTTCCTCAATGCCCTGGGGAAAAGTCAAAAGGCAGCAACCAATTCTTCTCCTCCTATAACTCGGTTCTTCTGCGATGGCAAGGATGTTGTTCGGCCGGTTGTTTTCGGATCATGCCTCCCAGATGCGATGCTTCTTGAACGATCTCGAGCCCGTGGTCTCACCAGAGACCCCGTCAAAGAGACGGAAATCGCTCACCGACACCAGCATGCCGGCCTCCCTTCTGTTTCCTTCCCGGGCTCAGTACGGGCGCTTGGCAAACTCGGCTCAGTGATCCTGGCCTCAGATGTCGAGCCACCACCACTTGTCGACGGCGACGCCCCAAAGGCTGGCCTGCAGTTGGGCGTCCTGGAGACAGGACTTCGGTACGATGATCTCGAACCGATAGGGGCTTCGCGAGAAAGCCGTCCACTGATCGCGCGTATTGGAGTCCGCGATTGTGTCGCAAGTTTCGGCCTCGGCGACGATTCGGAGGGTGCCTCCAAGATAAGCAGCGACATCCGGCACGTGTCCGTTGACCTCCGGAGGGCTTCCGTTCGGGTGGCCGATGTGGTCGGCTTGGACATAGTATCCCTTCGACTCGTACTCGCGGGCCAAAGCCCGAACCAGTTGACCGTGGACCGTCCTTGACGCTTCCGTGATTCGTGTTGCCATGAGCATGGACTCCTGTGTAGAATCCGGTCAGACCCTGTGCCTGACCTGATAGACCACTCGCGGGGCACGGGCCGAGGGACCAAGGATTCCGGTTTTTTTCTTGGATTCGTTGTAGACTGCGGTGTTTTCCTGGCCCCGCGCCGGTGCTGCTGCGAGTATTCAACTGTGGGTGGTGCAGTGACAGACGCCTCTGAGACTAACAAGGCCGCGAGGCTCGATGCCGACGAGGTGGGCATCCTGCTCATCGGCAACCGGGAGGAGCAGGACCGGGGCATCGACTTGATTGACAGGCACTTGCGCGGGGTGATCTTCGGTGTGATGCGGGGGGTGGCGTTGAGCTTGCGGGCCGATGAGTTGCGCGACGGGTACCAGGATGTGATGCTGGCCATCACCCAGGCAGCCAGGGAGAAGCGGTACGACGCCAACCAGCCGCTCCTGCCGTTTCTCTTCACACTGGCCCGACGAAAGGCCATTGACCTGGTTCGGAAGAAAACACGCAAGGTTGGGGTCGAGCAGGTGTTGGATGCAATCACCGGGGCCTTGGCGGACACGAAGGTGGGAGAAGCATGGCGAATCGTGGCTGCGAAACATGATGGACAGCGGATGTTGGATCGCTTCAGGAACGCTGTTGTCCGCATGCCAGAACGGCAGAGGCTGGTGGCTTCGGTGATGATTGACGGGTTTCCCGATGAGCTTTCGTTGCAGGAGATCCAAGAGGAATTGCACCGGAGGACCGGGGAGCAGTTGACTGTGGTTGCGGTCAGGAGCGCCCGGCGAGAGGTGAGAAGGAAGATAGCAGAACAGTTGGTCCGCGCGGGGTACATGGAGCGTGAAAACCATGACGACACCGAGTGAACATGCCGACAATGAAAGGGCACTTGACGCCTTGATGGCGGCGGCCTTCCGCGCGGAAGACCCGGACCGGCCTGTCAGCGAGGAAGAGGCCGGTCGTCTGGTGGAGAATCCGCCTGCTCTGAGCCCGGAGGACGAGGAAGTCTTGGCGTCGATGAGTCCGGATTATGTGCAGAGCCTGCTCAGGTCGGCCCGTGCCGATGGGGTTGCCCCGCGGTTCGAGGAGCGCCAGGCAGCCCCGGATGCCTCGATAAGAGATGCGTACGCGGCGATGAACCGGGGCAGGGAAGGTGATGAACTGGACGACGAGGCCCGTCGGGAGATCGAGAAGAAGAGACGCGAGTTGCTTGGCGAGCCCGAGGCAGGCGCCCAATCCCAAGGCGATGAACAAGATGGATCGTGAGCAGATAGAGGAAGTGGCTGCCGGCGTGCGGAAGGAAATAGGCGAGGGCAAACCGCCTGTCAACGTCCTCCGAATTGCCGGAGAAGAGAGCATTCTCCTGGCTCCGGGAGACTATGGCGAAAACTTCGACGGCCGAATCGAGTATCACCGCAAGAAAGGCAAGTTCATTCTCTTCTACCCGGGCCAGAACAGCACCCGCACGGAGGGCCGGGTCCGGTTCTCGGTAGCACACGAATTGGGGCACTACTATCTGCCCAGGCACCGCGAGCTGCTACTGGGCGGCAAGTTTCACTGCTCGCAGGTGGGTTTCATCTGTGACAACCGACTCGAGCGCGAGGCGGACTTGTTCGCCGCCAGCTTGCTCGTCCCAGAAGCGGTTCTCTCGGACCTCTGTGAAAGGCGGAAGTTTCTCAACTTGAAGGACATCCTGCAGCTGGCCAACGCATGGAACGTGTCTGCCACCTGCGCGGCCATCCGTTACGTCGAGTACGCCTCGGAAGCCTGCGCGCTACTGGTTTCCCGCAACGGCGAGGTGCTCTATTACATTCCGTCAGAGGATGCTGCTTATCGAGGGTTTGAGTGGCTGGGAGCAAAGACCATCCCGCGACACAGCGCCACTGCCGAAGCGGCAGCAACGAACGGGCCCGGGCATATCATCGAGAGAGAAACGCACACGGAGACCTGGTTCTCTCAGCGCCGAGCCGGATGTAGCCTGTGGGAAGAGGCATACGCGCTGGGCTACACCGGCCTGGTGCTGACGATGCTGGCCTTTGATGTTGAAGGCCAAGACGACGATGAGTGAAGTGAAGCCTGCGGAGGCCATCTTCTTGTCGGGCATTCTTCGGGTAGCGGAGACGATTCAGCGGGCCATTGCTGGCGCTCCGACCGGGGCGATACTGGGTCTAATCGTTGGCCCGGCGAGGCGCAAGAAGCGAGCGACCGTCTCCCAAAGCAATGACCCGCGATAGACATCCGAACTGCTGTCCCTGGCACGCTCAGGCATCGACCCCGCCCCATTCTCAAGGAGGCGCAGTACTGGCCTCTTCTGGTTGGGGATCTCCGTGCTAGCCGTCCTGTCTAATCGCGCGCAGCCTGTCTTCGGCATGCGGGTGGGCATAACCGAGGAGCAGGTCTGGCTGACACAGTGCCGCGAGCACGGTGGCGTGGCGTTTGAAACTCTGCCATCGCTTTTGCCACCATGTGGTTGCCTCTTGCCGTGGAAACCGAACGATGGGCCGCTTTCCTGTTTTGCCCACTATCCAGCCAAAAGATGCTCTTACGATCGCGCTAACCAAGGGATCTTTCCGGCCCGTCAGATCAACCGCCGTCCTGTCAGCCCGTATCTCCCTGGACTCGGTGTCGAGCATTACCGCGAACACATTGCATGGGAACAATGCCAGAAGCGATACCCATCGCGTCAGCCGTATCATCCGAGCATCGTACTTGGCGTGGGCCAACTCATGGGCGAGGGCCGCCTCCATCTCGGCACTGCTGAAGATAATCACGGCACCACTGCTAACCAGAACCGTTGGCTGGACAGCGAACCACGGAATGCGCGTCTCCAGACAGGGCCGGTCATCGACGACAAGACGTACCTGCGGGCACCTGATACCCAGCATGGAGGATAGACGCTCGACCATCTTCACCACTTCGGGACAGGAAGCCGTGGACCGAGAGAAACGTAGTCTTCTTGTGAGACCGATGGTAACTGTGGGCAGCCAGGTGCATAGGACGAGCAGTGTTGGGAGCATGAGCAGCGCGGCAAGAGCTGCCCCGAAGGCACTTACGTGAACGCTACCCTCCGCTGCAGCCCGGTAGTCCAGGACGATCCAGCCAATCACCTCGCCCATCGTCTGACTGAACACGGCCTTTCCTCGGAGGAGTACGGAAGCTGTCTCCACCGTCAGGAGTGCGTGAATAACATTCGTCAAGACAACCAGCACAAGCCACGTAAACATGAGGCCCTTGGAAGCGCGTGTCCAGGTGCCACATCGCAAGCTGGGAAGCGTGGGTAAAGGATTGCCATCCGGCCTCGCGCGTACCCAGACCCTCACCCAATCCCAAAACCCCTTGAAGTCCCAGTAGAGCATGATGACGCACATGACCGCCATCACCCACCACACGGCGACGAGAATGTCCAGCCGCCCCCACGAGGGACAGAGGAAATCTGGCCTTGTGACGACATGCTGCAGGGCCTTTGCATCAGATGCGAGAGCATTTGCTCCCGCAGGCACCGTCCAGTGAAAGAACTTCAGTTGAATCGCGGCAATGAACGTGTCCGTCTGCACCTGCTCCTGTTGGAGCAGGACCATCGTTGCATGACCTGCATAGAACATGGCGATGGCCAGGAACGCGGGGTGACACATGAGCGAGCGGGCACTTGCCCAGCCAGTAAGAAGAAGACGCCACGCCGCACGGGGCAAGTTATTGACTGCACGCGTTGCATAGGCACGGGCGACCAGCCCGAGAATGATTGGGACAATCGGGCCACCCAGGAGGGGGGCTGCCCGGACGAGACCAGCGAGGAGTATGGCAAACGGAACATGGAGAAGCAATACCTGGGCCAGAAACGACATCCCTTCCACATCCGGTGGCTGCTCCGTCTCCATGGCGAACGAACGCAACCGCTCGGCAAATCGCCGTTCGAGTGCGACCAGTGAGATGCAGACAGTTGGGAATCTCAGCTTCAGATACGTGACCATCCCAACGCCAGAGAGTGCCATTGCCAGGAGGAAGATTCCGCTGCCGATCGCAGGCAGCCCCATTGCGAGCATCATGCCGCCCATGCAGACTATCCCCACGGCCACGCAAGCAATGGCCGGGTAGAACCAGGTCATGAGCCAGCGTGACGGTACCGGCTTCATGGCAACCACAGTGCCAGTGCCTCGCCGGCGGCATGTCCATGCGGCACGGGAACCGAGCCAGTCCGTGCCCGCCGCGATAGCCGTCGTTGTCCCGTCCGGCCGCGTCTCGACGTGCATGGCCCCCAGACCTTCGGCAGCCGCAAAGGCGCCGATGGTTTCCACCGCTTGTTCCGTGCTGGTCTGGATGTAGTAGCTACCCATGGTTGTAGCCCGACATGTGCGCGTGCCAGGCATTATACTGCTGGAGGAACGTGCGTCCATCCATGTTTCCTTTTGCCAAATCCGTGCCCGGTGCTTCAGCCGCAGCAATCAGGTCGCAGGACGAGCGGCGCGTCTTGAAGGATAAAAGGCATCGCGACCATTTTGGATAGGAAGAGCAGACTTGAACCGCTCAGCGAATCGTATTATTATCCTTTGCAGCCGTTTACATCGACGTGAAGCGGCTGCGTGGAAGAGACGATGCCCACAGAGAAAGACATCCGAGTCGCAAAGGCCGTTTCGCGGGGCCTGGTATCCGAACTGTTTCCTTCCCAGGCAGGGCGGTTCGACGACATCTGGTTGGGATTATCGCCGTTCCTTGGCAACCTGACTCAACTGGAAGTGTCTGGCGCCCAGTTTGACGGAAAGGCTCTTTCATTTACGCAGGGCTTTGGCGAACAAGGGGGGCAGTTCTGGGCCGCTGCTGTGGCCGTGATGGTCGTCGCGGGAGCCGTGCTGGAGATGGTCGAGGCCGGCGGTGTGCCGCTGGAAGGCAACATCCGTTCTAGCGTGCGGAAATACGCCGAAATGCTCGGCGCACCCGGGGACCTTCGCCAACTGCTTGAGCAGAAAGGCCCATCGTTCTGCCTCGATGTGATTTCCCAAGCCGCAGTGACTGCCCGTGCTGTCCCTGCAACCGGCGATCTTGAAGCAGACGGAGTGCCGGGGTGCGATTACCTTGTCCTCACGCACGATCGCGAAGAACAACCAATGACTCAGAGGCAGTTGGTAGCCTTCAAAAAGAAGACTGATCCCAAGCGGTATTTTGTTTGGATTGATGATACCCAGCCGAAGGTTCTGATTGACCGTTGCGAAGTTATGCTGCCACCGATGCCTCGCCGAGTCCTTGCGTTCTTGGTGGCATTGCGAGGACAAACCGCGCCACACAAAGACATCGTTCAGAATTGCGGGACAAGAGCAACATACGAGACAGGCGTCGGAAGGACCAGTAGGCTTTGGGTACAGGAGCTTCGGGGCAAGCTGCAATCGGCGAAACCAGGCCTGAAAGACATCGTGGTCACTGGAGAAGGGGGATTCTCCTATGGAGGAAAGGACTCCTTCTGCTTGATCATGGATCTTCGAAGAAAGTCCTCATAGAACGTCCCATCGTTTCGCGGGCCGCTCGAGTCCAGGAAAGCCGTAGTTGGAACCGTGAGCAGGGAAGCGCCTGCTACCTGTCATGTCGTCGAGGTAGGCTGCCCACGCCCGCGTGAATCCTTCCCTATCGAGGTACTCGGCATCCGATTTCTCCCGAAAACCGAGGGCGTTGATCCATTCGTCGCATACTTCCCACACTTCGTCGAGCGTCACTCCCAAATCGGGCACGTACAGGATGACGTTCTGCATGTAGTTTCGCCTGCCCTGTTCTTCATCGTGACGGAACTCGGCGCGCAGGTGTGGAAGGTAACGTGTGTGGATGTCGCGCAAGATTAGTCCCGCGCCGGAAGGCTTCTCGATGCTGTCGCGTGTGCGCCGTGTGCCGAAGGCCCGGTAACGGCGATCACGGGGATGCTCGTGTTCCCCACCGAAGTGCGACCCTTCGACGAAAACCTGCACCGCGTTGCGGTACAGCACGAAGGGATTGGCTTCCTGGGGCTGTGTCTGAAGCTTGGCCAAGTGCCGCTTTATTCGACTATGCCAGTATTCGTGGCTGACGCACGCGGTCTCTCTGATTTCGCCCCACGGAAGCGACGCGATTTCCTCTGGTGTGGGCGTAAATCCATCGACCATGACTGCGCCGACCTTCGTATCTGTCGGGAGCTTCTCGATTCTCACCATGACGAAGTAGTGACAGCAGGCTTTATAAAGCTTGCTGGTGTCCTGTGTGCCGTCCTGTGTGCCGTCCTGTGTATCGGCATTGCGCGGCATTCGGGAAGATGGAGGCATGTCAGTGATGATGCGAAGCCATAGCGAAAAGGCAGTAGAGCTCGGCGGCCGGCTGGTGGTGGCGCCCCAATGCCGAAATAACGCTGGCCGTAAGCACCTGGGGCCGGGCGCTCCGGAAGGGGCGCCCGGCACTGGCCTGACACGGCCAGAACGAGCCGAACAACGACGAGAACAGTTCGCCTGGATACATCGCGAGGCAAGGTGCCTCGCAATGACCCTTAGCATAGGAGATGAACGATGACCGAGAAGAGGTTGGTTATTGTGAACGGGATGACCGGCCAGGAGACGCCGGTCAAGGTGGCGGAAGGGGCGACGCCGGCTGATATTCTAGGCAAGCTGGGGCTTGCGGACTGCCAGCTTGCCAGAATCAAGGACCGGCAGGTTCTCCAGCCCCAGAGCGACCTGGTGCGGTCGGTGGAAAACGGCGAGCGGATGTTCGCCTTCTCGCGCATGGAGGTAGGAGGTGGCCGATGGGACGCCTGAGCGACGCGCTGCGAAGGTTCATTCTGGGCGAGCCGGACGTCGTTGCTCCACGGGCTCGGTGCCTCGTGGAACCGAGGGTCGTTTCCCCGGTACCGCAGGCGCGGCCCGGGGGCACGGCCTATCCCGCAACCGTAGGACGGCCAACCTTGGTACCCCAGCAGTTCTCAGCCAGATCTGCCCCACCATCCACCCCTCCCATTGGCTTCGCCGTGAACAGTATGTTCCTCCACAATTGCTTCAGGGCGCTGACGAGGACCGAGGACGAAGGCCTGCACGCCGTGAGCGGCTCGGTGGTCGGACGTTTGAGGACTCTTGACCGCATGGTGCCGCTGCGCCTGAGCCGCCAGAGTATTGCCGGCGCTTCGGCCGATGATCGGTCGCTGGCGGAGACACGGCGCGTGGGCGCTGAGATCGCTGTGGCGCCAGTGCGCTCGCTCGGCGTGGTTTTGAAAGGAGCGGCCTTACGGATGCCGCCCACGTTGATGGCATTGCTTGAACGGACGAAGGTGAGCCTCGCCGCAGCGAACAACCGGCCCTCTCATGGCGTGGATGTCACGCAACTCGCGGTTGGCCTGGAGGATGCGCAATGATTCCAACGATCACATGTGAGCCCCAAAGCGAGGGAGTTGGCGTAGAGCCCACGGTCCTTGTTGGCACCGAGACCAACGATTTCCGGTTCGTGGAGTTGTTTCTGGACAAGGAGAACCTGCAACGATCAATGGCTGATCGAGGGGTGCTCAAGCCCGACTGGCAGGGCTTGGTCTGGCACATCGCAGGCGAGGTGGCAGAGGTCTTGGACCTCAGACTCATTGGGCCGGGCGGTCCTGAACGCGATGGCGGAACGGCGGGAAAGGCGGCTGTTCGCCGCGGCACAGTCTGGGCGTTCGCGTCACAGCCTGTAAACTGTCATCCCAGCGACGTGTGCATCGCGGAAGCGGTTGCAAACTCGCTGGACGGGCTCCGCCAGCTTGATGGTTTCCGGGTGCAGGTCTGGCCGAGGGACTTGCACGGTAGGCCCATGGCCAGTCTGTCTGATCCCGAAAGCCGGCGCGAGAAGTTTGTGGACGGGGCTGTCTCGACGCTGCTCACGAAGCGCTGCATGTCCGCAGATCCGCCTGCCATCATTGTGATGGCGAGTGGCGATGCGGACCACATCCCGGCGCTGAAGACCATCCTGGAGGATCATCCAACTATCGAGGTATTCGTTGCGGCATTCACTGACGCGCTGTCCAGCGATTACCGGTCGGGTCGTCGGGTCGACGTTACATGGCAGCACCAACCGATCCTGTTGGACGGCTGGCTGGCGGATCAAGGCCGCCATTCTCAAGAGAAGCTGGCTAGGCAGCAGGTAACTCTATCACCAAGACAAGGAGTCCAACACATGACATCGTTGGGTGAACATGGCGTACGAGACGGATGTGGCGCAGGTGGGCGTTGGCCCGGAGCCAGGGACCTACAGGTAGGCCAAATGGCTGTGTCCTGGCCGATGTTCGCGCGGCTGGAGGTTTACACCAAGAAGGCATCTGGCCAACTGGGGGCTACGGTCGTCTGTGACGAGGACGGCGGCAAGTACGGCGTGACCTTGGGTGTGATGAAGAGATACCCGGAACTTGGGTCTTACGCAGGCTGGGTCTGGGTGGACAGGTCGAGGATGCTGGCCTTCAGGTTCGACGCCGGGGAAGCCGCCACTCGTCCGGCGCCGCTGCTGGCCATTCAAGCCGGCCGCGATCGGGCAGAAGTCGATTCGAGGTGCTGGAACGGCCCGATCCCGGAACAGGGCGCACTGGTGGCATTTCGCGCCCGCGTGGTCGGAAGCACAATTCGGGGCCAACTGCGCCGAAGGGTCACCCAGATCCTCCCACTGGACAAGCAGCACGTGTTGGTTATTGCGAACATGATCTGGGGTCGGCAATTCGTCTTCCCCGAGCATTCGGATGTGTTGCCGGTCCTTTTCGAGGCCCTTGCTGCCCAGACGCTGCCGGTCCTCCAGAATCGCGACCTGCTGGACGCTGCCCTGGAACGGCTCTCGGAGTATCCCGGTGTGCCCACCGAGTTTCAGATGCTGGCGCGTGTGGAGAGGTCCAAACTCGCAGCGCCCGCCAGAGGTCACGTGGGCCAGTCCGTGCCACCCCCGGGGATCGCACCGCAGGACGCCGGCGGTTCCGGCAAGCCAGGGCAGACCAGCGACAGCCCTCCGCAGGTAACAGCCCCCGGCGATGTCGCGCGAATCCGGCTTGACATCAACTAGGAGACCGACCCATGGAGAAGACCCTGGAAATCCGTCTCAGGTCCAAGTGCGAGATGCTCTGGGTATCGACCCTCGAGGAGGACCGCACCGCGGCGCGGATTCAGGCGATGGCGGAAGCGATGGCGTATACGGTCGTGGACTGGAAATGCGTGAGCGGCTTTGAAGCCCGGTCACAAGGCAAGTTCCGCCTGCCTGGCGACGGCCAATGCACGAACATCGACCAGGCGCTCAGGGCAATCGCGGAGTACAAGCAGCAACGCGCGCTCATCATTTTCCGGGACATGCATCTGCTGGCCAGGAGGCTGGAGAATTCCCCGGACTACGTGGCGATCGCAAGACGCGTGAAAGAAGTCTCCCGCGCACTTCGACAGAACGGCAATACCGTGGTCTTCCTGGCCTCGTCCTCCGTAATGCCTGCGGAGCTTGAGGAGTACCTGACGCTGGTGGAGGTGCCGCTGCCGGATGCAGATGAGCGCACTGCCATCGTCAATGCCTGGATTGCGGCAAATTGCAGCAACGTGCCTTGCCAGGCCGGCGACGAGAAGCTTCACCAACTCGCGACTGTCTCGTCGGGAATGACCTCACGCCAGATCCAGTCTGCACTTGCCATGACGGTCGTGAAGAACAAGGGGCTCGGCGCACAGGCGGTGGACGATGTTCTGGCCGAGAAGGTCGCGGTCGTGAAGACCAGTGAGCTGCTGGAATGCGTCCGCGTGGGCGAGAAGATGGAGGATGTCGGCGGGCTGGCCGCCATCAAGGACTATCTCCAGAAGCGTGCGATGTCCTTCGGGCGGGCCGCGGAGCGGTACGGCCTGCCCAAGCCCAAGGGCATTCTGATCGTTGGCATCCCGGGCACGGGCAAGTCCCTTCTGGCCAAGATAATCGCCAGTGTCCTCCATCTGGCGCTGTTGCGTTTTGATCTCGGCAGGGTCCATGGATCGCTGGTAGGCGAAAGCGAGGCGCGGATGAGACGCGCTCTGGTGATCGCGGAGAGCCAGGCGCCGGTGGTGATCTGGATCGACGAAGTGGAAAAGGCGTTCGCCGGCGTGTCAGGCCCCTCGGGGGACAGCGGCGTGGGCCAGCGCATATTCGGGCACTTCCTGACTTGGACGCAGGAACGGACCAAGCCGGTGTTCCTCGTCGCCACCGCCAATAATCTTCGCCAGCTACCCCTGGAATTCCTTCGCAGGGGCCGGTTCGACGAGATCTTCTTCGTGGATCTGCCAACACCTCAGGAGCGCAAAGCCATCCTCGAAGTGCAGCTGCGCAAGTACGGCTTGCCGGCACGAGGCCTGATTACCGACGACCTCGTCTCCAGGCTGGACCGCTATACCGGCGCGGAGATCGAGTGCGTGATCACGGAGGCCATGTTCGAGGCGTTCAGCGACAACCAGCGCCCGATCGCGATGAGAGACTTGGAAGCAGCAACGGCGAGAATCGTTCCCCTTGCCGACCAGATGCGAGATGAGATCGAGGCCATCCGCGCTTGGGGCCGAGCGAATGCCCGGTCTGCTTCGTGAACCTTTGATTGAGGAGACAGGAAATGTCCGGACCAAAGAGAGGCACTTGGCGAATCTACCACGATCCGACACCGGCGCGGTTAGCCGATCTGGAACAGTTTGCCGCCAACCAGGACGCCTGGCTTGCGAGAAACGGCTCCTTCATCGAGCGGTTCCTGGGGCGTGAGGCTTTAGAGAGGGCGCGGTCTGCCTACACCCGCGTGCTGGATTGCGTAGACAGCGGCGACCCTGACAGCGGCTTCGACCGCTACGGACAGGCCTGGGAAATCTTCAACGAATTGCGGCGCCAGGCAACCGAGGCAAAACAGCAGGCTCACGTGCAGCGACAACTTCGGGAGCAGCAGCGCCGGTTCGCCGAACACCAGCTCCGGATCCAGCGGCAGCAGAGAGAAGACCAGCGTCGCCTCGCCCAACAACGGGCGGCGGCGGAAGCACTGCGAGAGTGCCAGGAAGCGTGGCAGGATTCGGAGAGCCAGGCACTTCTTCGCCGGTGGATGGATCCATCGGAGTGCCACCGACTGGCCGCGGCATTGGAGGCCGCGGCCGTCGGCTCTCCGGAACAAGTCCAGGAGAAATCTCGCGCGTGGCAGAACAGCCTCAGAACGGTCTTGGCGGCCGCGAATCGGCGGGCTGCCGAGAATGCCAGGGCGATTCGCGAATGCCGGCCGGCCTTGTCAACTGCCAGGCAATTGCTGGATTCCCTGAACATCTCGGTCCTCACGGACTCCCAGCGGAACGGCTTTAGCCGGCTGAAGCGCCAGTTTCAGACTCAGGTCGATGAAGCACTGTCGGCGGAGAACCTGCGGGAACTTCGCTTATTCATCGCGCAGATCCGAGAACTGGCAGCCAGGTATCAGCCCCAGATCAAGGCGGCTGAGTTGGAAAAGGCGAGCCAGGTCTGGCGCGATGCCCTCACCAGGTGCGGCTATTCCGTGGTTTCGCGGACAGGACCGGACGGGGCCGTCATCCTCCAGGCCAGCAGCTTCCCCATGAAGTCCCTGAACGTCGAGGTTCGCCCCGACACGAAAGAAGTCAGGCTGGACGTGAACGGCAAGCACGACCACGCAGGGTGCGTCAAGGACGTTCAGTCGCTCCAGGCGGAACTGGCGCGACAGGGCGTGCAGTTGACGATGACCGACTGGGGAACCGGCAAGCCCGGCGGCGTTGGAAGACAACTGGTGCAGGGCCTTTCGATCGGAGGTGCGAGATGAACCCAGTGCATGGCAAGATTCTCGCCAGGCCCGATGCCGTGAACATTGCCCACGTGGTCGAACGATGCCGTGTTCTCGGTCCGGGCGAGCGGTTCGTGATCTGGGTGCAGGGCTGCCCGCTACGGTGTCCAGGCTGCCACAACCCGCAATTTCTCGCCTTCCGTGACGCAGCGTGGGTTGACGTGGGCGACCTTGCTGACCACGTCAAGATCATTCATGGCATTGAGGGTGTGACGTTCGTGGGCGGCGAGCCGTTCGCCCAGGCACGGGCACTGGCATCCCTCGCAGCACGCCTCCGTGACACAGGGTTGAGCGTCATGGCGTATTCTGGCTTCACGCTGGACCAACTTCTCGCCGGCGTGACGCCTGACGCCTTGGCCCTTCTGAACGCCTGCGACCTGCTCATGGACGGGCCGTATCTCCGGGGCAGCGCGACCCAGAAGCCCTGGCGTGGTTCGGACAACCAGCAACTCATCGCGCTGTCCAACCGGTACGGGGCGGAAGTCAGAGGCTGGAATCAGCCCACCGGACAGAGCTTTGAGATGCGCGTCGCGCCGGATGGGACGCTGGAGGTGCTGGGTATTCCACCTCTGGACCTTGTCGCGTCGTCGCCAACGCGCGTATCCGCTGCCACGAGAACAAGGCCGCCGGCTTCACAGGTGAGCGATGCATCCCCGGGCAAGATCGCCCGACGCACCGATGGCGAAGAGACTGAGGACAACCTTTTCAAGAAAGGAATGATCCCATGAACAAGCTCCTTTGGCTGCTTCTTACTCTCCGCGTTCTTTGGGTTCTGGCGCCGTTCCTGGCCAGCCTCGTGATAACCCTGCTTATATTTGGCCACGTCCATCCGACGCTGCCGAGTGGTTGGACGGCGCTGTTGTTCGTGTTCTTCGTCTTGTATGGGGCTGGCAGCATCAAGGGCGCCTTTTCCAATACCAAAGACCGATCGTCGTCGCGCGGTGGGCGCCGAGACGAACAAGATTAGGAGAACGGCCATGTACATCTGCCCCAACTGCAAGGAGACGCTTCAAACGTCGGAACCGGATAGCCCCAGGCAATTCCCGGCTCTTACGCTGGCTGGCGGCCTGCTGGGCACTGTCGCCGGCGTGGTCAGCGGCGCAGTTCTCCTGGTGCCCCTGGGACTCTTCGCCGGCGCGGCCGCGGATGTCCGGCGCTGCGGATCCTGCGGCCGCCCGATCGCCGAGGGCGAAGAGGGCTATCGCGCCATGACAGAGTTCGACGACGGCCTGGGCGGCCAGGTCTATCGTCCGGCAGCACCGAGATCGCCATCGCCAACTGCGTCGCAAGGGCCCGGTCCGGCGCAGTCTTCTTACGGCGGCCAGGGATTGGCACAGACGGCCTCGTCAAGCAAACCGCCTCCTTCCGAACTTGCCCCGTCCCCGGTGCGGGGGCGAGCGCAGAGTGATTTCGTGTTCGACGAGATGGGCGGCACCTTCGTCGAGAAACAGCCTCCATCAGACAACCGAACGCTCTTCGACGAGCCGCTGGACGGCCCTTCGGCGCAGTTTGAGACCGACGCGAATGACGGGGCGTTCGGGATGTCGTTGGACGACGTCTTCACCGATCCTTTTCTTGATCCAGGTCTGCTTGATGCTGACCCGTTTGCAGACCCTGGCCCGTTTCCGGAACCGCCCATCGAGGCGCTGCCCTTATGAGGAAGATTCTCAGACGCATCCTAAACGTCGATCATCTGGGACGGCTGCTCTCGTCGCGCACAGAGGAAGTCACCGACGATGAACAGGGAACCATCCAGGAGGTCAGCACGAACGACCTGTACGTCTGCCAGGCCTGTCAGCGTCCGCTGGAAGAACTGAAAGAAATCCGCGGTGTCTGCGTGGTCTGTCGCCGCCAGTGTTGTGTGACCTGCGCCGGGGCGTGCGGGGTCTGCGGCAAGATGATGTGTTCTGACTGCAGGGAAGGCTTCGCCGAAAGACCAATGAGCGTCTGTGACGATTGTTTGGTGGCTCTGGAGCAGCGGTTGGCATATCACGACCGGACGCAGGAGGACAAGGCAGCCTTCGAACGGCTCATGGCCGTCTACGGCGCCGAGATGAAGCTCGTCGAACAGCTTACCCGTGACAAGGGCTCGATCATGGAGCTCATCGGACAGATCGCGCAGCTCCGCCTGGCTGGAAAGCTTTCTCATCTGGAACGGCGGATTGTGCAGGGAGATCGGCATGGACAGCGGCTCCTGCCATGAGATGTTGAAGAACGCCGGCTTTGCGCCCATCGGTTCGCTGTCCACCGACGTGCGGATGACCTTGTGGTGGAACGGGGTTCATCACGTTGAAGTGGCGGTGGTGGACCTGGAATCGGCCGCGCTTCTGCGGGCCACCAAGTGCTACCGCCTGACAGCCATGGGAGAAGAGGGGGAGATGTACAGCCGTGACCTGGCGGCGTTCGAGGCGTCACTGACTTCGGGGTTGTTCAACGAGGTCCACATGCATCTTTCCTACTATCCGGATATTACGCCCAGCATGGCGCGCCGGCGCATAGGCGAAAAGCGATTCCGTCAGGCAGATGGCCAGACGCCGGACTCGCAGGCGATGACCGAAAGGCTGGAGCAGTCTCGGGCGCGGTTTCAGTCCCTTCAGGAGGAACTGCGGCGGAACGAATCTCTTCTGCGGCTTGACCATGGCAGGTCCACGCTCACACAACGTTATCTCCAGGAGCAGATCAGCCGTTTGCGTACCGCCCTGCAGCAGCTTCAGAACAGCACCAGGACCGACAGCCAGAACCTCGCGGCCCAACGACAACTGGAAGCGGAGTACCAGCAGAAAGGCTCTGCCACCTGCCTGCTTCTTTCCATCTGTTCCAACGTGCAACTGGCATTGAGCGATCAGGAATTCGCCGATGCCGTGGAAGGCGCGGTCAAGGAAGTCCGGGACCTCGACCGCTACCAGCTTCGCCAGAAACTCCAGGGCGGGAAGCTCCAGATCTTCCTGGAGGCTGTCGATTCTCCGGGGATCTCTCTCCTGACACGCTGGGCTGGTGGGTCGATGTGCCCGAGGCAGTTGGCAAGGCTGGGGCCCGAAGCCGAGCCGCTCCGCCGCAAGGTCGAGGAGCAGTTCATGGTGCTGCCGCGGACGGACATTCTGCTGGGCGGGGCAATCCAGGATGAGAGAAAGCTCGTGGGGGCGAGAATCGTCAGGAACTTCATGGAGCGGCTCGAGAAAGTGCCATCTGCTTCAACGACCCGGATTGCCTTGCCCAAGGGCCTCATGCCGGTGTGGATTGGCAGCGCGGTAATGACAGGGGATCACAAAGGCCAGCCGTGGGAATTGCCGTTGGGAGGGATGCTGCATTGTCTGATCAGCGGACGAACCGGATCGGGCAAGTCCTGCTTGGCTCGGGTGCTCGTGGAAGGTCTTGTCGTCTACGAAGACCTGGCAATCCTGATCCTTGATCCCCGCTGCCAGTGGGCAGGGCTGCTTTGGCCCGAGGACAGGTCCGATGTGCTGGCCAGGTACGGCAGCTTCGGATTTGAACCAGGTCAGGCGAGAAGCTTCCCCTTCACCTGTCACGGCGTCGGCTCGAACCTGGGCGAGCCTTTGCCGGAAGACCTGAAGCAGCTTGCTCTTGGTCGAAGGATCGTCAGTTTCAAGGGAATGGACGACCGTGCCAGGTGCGAACTGTTCGCGCGGATACTTGAAGAGGCTTTCGAGGCGAATGCCACTGCCGAATCCGACCGGCCGAGACTGCTGGTCGTCGTCGAGGAAATCACTCGCTTCCTCAAGAAGGGCGTCCCGGACGAGGCCCAGGATGCCGCGCACCACGCAGAACTGAGCGTCGACCGTGTCGCCCGCGAGGGCCGAAAATACGGTGTGAATCTGCTGCTCCTGGGCCAGTCGAGCAAGGACCTCTCCTACACCATGGCCTCGACGCGGCAGAACATCACCACCCGGATCTTCATGGGCAACAGCGACCGGGAAATCGAGTACGCCGACGAGTTCCTCGAAGATGGCCGGATGATCGTCTCGCTGCCGCCAGGAGAGGCGATAGTCTGCAACCCTCAGTGGGGCCAAGTCAGGATCGCCGTGCGTCCGCCTTTATCCAAAGTCTGGGAACCGGGAGATGAAGAACTCCGCAGGTTGGTGGGCACGCGGCAGGGTCGGCCTCATGCGGCGCTTTCAGCCGACGCCCATGCCGTGTTGGAACTCGTCGGAGACATCCATCGCCAGACCGCGCAACCCGTCAGGCTTTTGCAGGTGGTCCGTCAGCTTGGAATCACCAGCCGGCGGCGGATTGACCGGATCGTTGCCGAGCTCCAACAGGCCGCTGCCGCACGATTCCAACACCTTCCCGAGCGGGGACAGCCGCTAATTGTGATCCCGATTCTGCCCGATCCATGCATGCAGAAACCGGGCGGAAACGTGGACAGAACCGGACGGAAAGAAGGTGTGTCGTGATCGCCGGACAATATAACATCCCTGTATGGATGAAGTTAGGAACGAGAGATTTCTGCTCGCATGGCGGGTTCTGTCCGTTCCAGAGATTTGCGTACAGGGGGTTCAATTCACAATCGAGGGGAAACGCCGGAACCGAGGTAACTCTGCCCCTTGGACAAGCACGTCTCGCACCTGCCGCAGGGATTCCTGCCTGTAAGCGAAGCGATGACGCCAGCAGTCGGCACGCCGCTGCTATAGCCGATCGCGACCTGAGGATCGCTGACCTCAAGAGGCGGTTTCCGCGGGAATTGGCCGAGGTCCTCGTTACGGCCCACGATGTATCCCCGGAATGGCATGTCAGGGTGCAAGCCGCCTTCCAAAGCCACATCGACAGCGCAGTTTCGAAGACCGTGAATCTGCCGGAAGACGCCACGGTGGCGGATGTGGACAAGACCTTTCGCTTGGCCTACGAACTAGGCTGCAAGGGCATCACCGTCTTTCGCGATCGGTCCTGCGATGCACAAACGTTTACGGCAGCAGGCAGTCTGCGGAGAACCGCACCCGGCTCCGACAAGAGGCGTGCGCCAGCCAATCGCGCAACCTCGGCCGAGAGAGTGGGTTTGCCAGTGAGCGGTGATACTGCCTGTCCCGTGTGCGAGCGGCACTCGCCGAACGAACTCGGCGTGACCAAGAACACCGCGTGTGGAGTGGCAGAAGATGGGGCGAAGCAGCGAACGCGCACTCAGCCGGCGACTCGGCGGCGCCAGGCCCTTCGCCGGGCATTGAAGTCCTCGACGGCCAGGACAGGATATGGATAATCAATCCGACCATCATGGTTCCAGGCAGATACTGGGCCACCAGGCTTCCGCCCACGCCGAGAACAACTGGCTGACTGTCTCAGAGGTGGCCGCCCGACTTCGCGTGTCACGGGATACGGTTGAACGCTGGATCCACACAGGCCAGCTCCTCGCTGTGAACGTCAGCGCCAACCACCTCCTCGCCCATCATCGAGCAAGTTGGCGCGTAAATCCGAAATCGCTGGAGGATTTCTTAAACACGAGGTTCAGCAAGTCGCCTTTGCCCGCACGGCGCAAGTTCCGTCAACGGAACTCCGACCTCATCGAGTTTATCAAGTGACGGTTGGGGTGTCGCCCACACCAGGGGCGGAGGCATCCGGTTTGCCGAAGAGCTTATTCCGCACATGGTCAACGACTTCCCGCAGGCGGTGAAGCTCGATCCGCTCCACGTAGATGCCTGACATGCCGGGAATCGCGTGCCCCATAATCCTGTGGATGGCGTGCTGATCTCGTACCTCATCCGCCCATGTCCTGAACGTGTGGCGAAGGGCATAGAAGCCCAACCCCTTTCGCTTCAGGCCAAGGTGATTCAGGAGCTTGCCAAACTCCTCGCCAATCGCATCTACGGAAACAACCTTCTCGATGCCGTTGTCTTCCGAGCGATGCAGATTCTCGCGGACCCACGGTCGACCGTAGGCGGTGAGAAACACCAACTTCTCCGCCTCGTGTCCGGCAGGCTTGGGCCTTTGAGCCAGGACTAGCCGGATCGCCTCGACGGTTTCCGGCCAGAGTGGCACCACCCGCTCAATGCCGGTCTTTGGGCGATCGAACTCAATCACCGCCCCCTCGAGATCCACTGCCTTGATCGGCAGGCGGGCACAGTCCGTATTGCCCATACCGCCGTTGATGCCAAGCAGGATCATGGCTCGCAGGGGGGCGCTAGCGTTTTTCAGCAGCCGCCGTATTTCGCTTGATTCAAACAGCCTCTTTCCGTTCTCAAGATCAGCCGCCTGCCTTGCTTTTCGCTTAAGGGTAGCAGAGGGCTTGTCAAATCCGGCCCCGAACCTCATGGGCCTATCGATCAGGTCGTTGCTGTAGGCATACTTGAACATGCTGCGGATGACGGCAATGGCCCGATTGAGGGCATGGACTCCCAAGTGTCTGCGTCTTCGGCCGAGGCCGTTGCGTGCGATCCCGATGCGGTATTGCTCGAAGTCTGCCGGCCCAAGGGAGGCTACGGGGCGGCTGGCACCGACGTAGAAGGCAAAACTCTGCACGGTAATCCGGCAGTCCTCAAACGTGCTGGCACGGATTTCTGCGTTCAGGACCTTCTGAAGCTGGTGGTTGAGGTAGCGATTGCAGATGTCCTTGACTATCAAGCCTTCTGGAGATAAGGTTGCCTGCAGTGGATGCTTGCCGGCATGGAGGTCGGCGGCCACTCCGAGGTACTTGTCCAAGGCGGCTTGAGGATCAGCCCAGACGCCGAAGAAGTGGACCTTGCCGCGGATCTTCTTGCACCACTGGCCGTTGTTGTGGGCGGTTAGCGGAAACGACGGGTACGGTTTGCGTGGCTTCTTTCGCCGAACGAGTGCGGACATGGCTGGCTCCTTGACACAAGACCGAATGGGCTGTCATCACTTACCTGCCGAGATTGTAGCCTCTATCTTGGTTGTCGTCAAGGTTGTCGTGGCAAGGAATTTGTCTGGCGATGCTTCTATAAGTTATTTTTAGATAAAAGTTTGGGCCCTTAGCTCAGCGGTCAGAGCAGGGGACTCATAATCCCTTGGTCCAAGGTTCGATCCCTTGAGGGCCCAGTTGCGAGTCCGCCGCGGCGGACTCTCTCCGTCTGAACAACCCGCTGGATCACTCCGGCGGCCGAGTCGTTAACCCACACGGGAGCAAGGGGTTCGGCGTTTTTTTGCCGGCCCGCCCAAGCCGTCCGTGACGTGACTCGGTACGCCCCCCCCAAAAAACGCCGAGACGAGATAGGCCGCTTTCCTCTCTCTTTGTCCGGAACCTATCTGATTCGTCGGGACACGCCCCCTGGCGCATCACGTCAGACGTATGTTTATTCTCGACATGGTGTTGCGCTGATCCTCTGACGTGACGCGCTGCGCGGTTCGCCGCGGAACACCGCCATAATCCGCTATGAAAAGGGTTGCGAATAATAAATTTGAGAAGTTTTAGGCTTGACAGACTTGGAAATCGAGGTACAATATTGATATTAATCGCTCAGTAGGGCTTTGGAAGCAAGGAACGGGCCGCTCAGTCCGTCTTGTTTCCGAGGTGAGGTACAAGAGAGGAGAGTGCTCAGTATGGTTAAGTTGCTTGAACGAGTGGCGTTGGTGACTGTTGTCTTCCTGGTGGGCGGGCTAGGCCCTGTTCCAGACCCGCTGCATGCCTCGGTCACCCCCATCCCCATCCAGACAGCCGACATTGTGGCGATACCGCCGCACTTGACCGGATCGGGCAACGGCACTCTCGATCTACGGATGTTCACCTTTTCGGGCTCCGAGATTCCTAACACGGCGGGATCATTCAATGGGGACAATGGCAACAACACCCTGCCACAAGGCGGCGGAGCGGACACCTCGTCGTTTGCCGAGTCCTATGTCACCACAGCCGGCGAATTGAAGGCCTACTACAACCTCAATTTCCCATCAGGGTCCATCCACGAGATATCGCTATTCCTGGACCTCAATGAGACGGGCGGCGGCGAGCCGAACAATACGCTGGCGAAGTTGGATATCATTCTCAATCCGACGAGCATCCAAGGTAATCCCAATCCCATCGGTGACGTGTCGAGCGACGCGCAGGCGGCGATCAACCAAGTCTACACCGGCGGGACGATGATCGCCAACCTTAACCCGCAACCCGCCGCTAACCTGCCCGTCAACAACCAGGGGGCGGGCTTCGCCGACTACGCCATCTTCACGGGCATCGATCCGTTTGGCCTCAACGACAGCGACGTGCTGCTGTTCAACATCAGCATGAGCCTCCTCAACAATGGCGCTGAGGAGATATTTCTCAGCGGCAACTATGCGCCGAGCGACGTTCCCGAGCCCGCCACAATGGCCTTGCTGGCCCTGGGCGGGCTGGCCCTCCTTCGCCGCAAGAGCGGCTACGGCGGGTAAACTTTGATCCGCCGCAGGCGCAAGTAGCAGGATCGCGACGTCCTCACGTTTTTCAGACGGGCGGGCCTTCGGGTCCGCCCGTTATCTTGCGCGGGCTGATGCACAGTCGGTCACGCGGCCCTGCTCGCGAAGAGCGGCCGGACAAAATGGGCCACCGACACCACCGCCGGGTCGAACTGCGATCCGGGCCCCCGGCGAAGTTCCGCCAAGGCCTCCACGGCCGAACGGGCGGGCTGGAACCGATGATCGCGGACGGGACGGTGGCGCCACGAAGGCAATCCGAGCCATGCCACCAGCCATAATCTGTATGATTCCCCCAGATTCTTACGGTTCTTCCGGGGTCCGCCGTTCAATTCACCGGCTACCGGCTACCAACTACCGAGTTCCCGGTTCCACCGTTTTCTTTTCCCGACTACCGGGGCAGCGCGTTGATGATCTCGTCCAGCGACGCGCCAAGCACCTGCCGGGCGACCTGGTCCAGCGCCGGCCTCGGGCCGGTCAGGTGGAATGTGCGGCTGGTGTGGCGGATCTGCTGGCCGGGCTTCAATTCCGCGGCCGGGGATGACGTTTCCAACTCGTAGAACGGCCCGAGCGGCTTCTTGCCGGGGCCGGGCACGCCGTCGTTGTAGCTGTTGGTCACATCGCCGCCGAACGGGTCCTTCTGGATCTCCCAGGTGCTCTTGACGTACTGGGTGGCGCCCGGCGGCTGATCGTACTGGACGATGGTCAGGATGTTGTCGTCGGCGTTATAGCTGCCCAGGACGGGCGTGGCACGCTTCGGGCTCAGGCCGATCTTCGAGCGATGCAGGCCGTCGGCCTTGAAGAACACCACGTTCGGGTCGGCACGCAGACGAGTTGCGTCGAGCTTGTTGAACGACTCGTATACGTTCACGCGGGGGCCGAGAGTCTTCTCATCGCCGGGCTTAATGGGCATGACGACGGTTGTGCGGGGCGAGTGTACGTACATGCCCAGCAGCCAGATCGACAGCAGGCCGGTCTTGGGCGTCCATGCTTCCTTGCCGGTGTTCGTCATGGCGTTGACCGTCTCGTAGCCGACCATCGACAGCTTGTCGCCGCCGCCGGACAGCTTGAGCAACTCGGCGATGCGCTTGGGCTCGATGACCGCAACGGAGCGGTCGATCCGCAGGTCGAAGGTGAATCCGGCCCGGTTGGTCAGTTTGGCGTCCTTGCGGAACACGGCGTGGCCGGGTTTCCGCTCGACCAACTCGAACGGCTCGGTGTCGATCAGGGCGGGCACCTTCCAGTGGTCGATGTCGAACGGATCGCCGGGCTTGAAGTAGATGGAGAACTGCCCGCCCTCCGGGCCGATCCAGAACCGCTCTTCGCCGCCGTAGGCGTTCATCGCGACCGCGGAGACGCCCGCCTTAATGACGGCGGGGTTGATCCAGCCCAGGCTCTTGCCGTCCGGCCCGGCGCAGGTGCTCGTCATCACGCGGCCCTGGTACTGCGGCACGATGGCGACGCGGCCGTGGCCGGTGCTGTCGGCCAGTTCGAAGCCGTCCGTATGCTGCTTCAAAAAGGCCAGGTCATCCTCATATACACCGGTGGCAACGGACCCGGCGCATCCGACCAGGCATGGAGCGATCATCAGCAGGACAATCAGCAATTCGGTGGTTATGTGCATAAACCGGCTCGCTTTCGTGAATCGAGGCGCGTTAAACGATGTTTCCCAGCCAGCTTGACCCACGACCGCCGTGGGCTTCTGAGTGGGGATTCTATCCTTCCGCCTAATAGCGGGCAAGAATACTTCGTCCGTCGATTTGTTTTCTCCTGGCAAGCAGGCAGTGGAGCAGTTCGACCGGCACGACGATCGCGCCCAAGACCACCCGCCTGCTACCGCTGGTCCGTGAGCCGGACCCGCCGCACGAAGGCCTCGTAGTCGGCCGGGGTGTCGATGCCTGCCCCGTTGTATTGAACCTCGGCCGTCACTATCGACCAGCCGTTCTCCAGCACGCGAAGCTGCTCGAGCTTCTCCGCCAACTCCGCCGGCGTGGCCGGCAGCTTGGTGTACCGCTTGAGAAATCCCGCGCTATAGGCGTATATGCCCAGGTGCAGCTTGTACGCGACGCCGCCGGCAGAGTCGCGGTCGTGAGGAATGCGGCTTCGCGAAAAGTACAGTGCCCGCCCCGCCCTGTCGGTCACACACTTTACGCGGTTGGGGTCCGCGGCCTGGTCGGCGTCCAGGGCCGTCAGGAGCGTCGCCATCTCGGCGCCGGTCGTCTCGAGCAGTTCCACCAGCCGATCCACGCAGGAGGCGGGAATCTCCGGCTCATCGCCCTGGACGTTGACGACTATCTCCCCGTCGCCGAGTGCCAGGATTTCCGCCGCCTCGGCCAAGCGGTCGCTGCCGCTGCGATGGTCCGCCCGCGTCATTACCGCCTGCCCGCCGAAGGCCCGCACGGCCGCGGCTATGCGATCGTCGTCGGTCGCCACGACGATCCGCCCCACCCGCCGCGCGGCCGCCACAGTCTCGACAACATGCTGGATCAGCGGCTTGCCCGTCTCGGCAAGCAGCGGCTTGCCCGGCAGCCGCATGGACGCGTACCGGGCAGGGATTATTGCCGTGGCTTTGGCGCCGGTGCCCATGGGCGTGACTGTAAGCCCGCACGCGGCCGATTGCAATAGGGCAAAGCTCCAGCAATCTCACCGCAAGGCCCCCTTTGAACTGCCCTGGCAGCCCTGAACTTATTGTCATCTCGGCACTTGACGCCACCCGAGGCCAGAGGTATACTGCTTTCACCGTGTGACTTACGGCCTGCAGCCGGGCCTGTGGCGATGGGTCGTTCCCAGATCCGCCGAAACCGTGCTCGATACGACCCGAAATCCGGCTTCCACCAAGCACGGCGGATTTCTTTTTTTAGGCCAAGAAGGCGCAAGAAGGCGATTGAACCAGCGAAACACGACGTTCAGGAGCATCGAACTGGCCTACTATACTCCCCGTTCCCGGTCGGTTCCCCACGCCAAGTCGAATTGCCTATCAGTCTATCTATCCACCTGCCACTTATAAGAAGGGAGAGTATTATCAATGACTAAAGTATTGTTGATAAACGCTCCAGTAATACATAATCCAATTGCCCATAGGAGTACCTATTTCCCGCTCGCGCTCCTTTCTATCGCCACGTTCCTGAAGCATGAGCACATTGATGCAACTGTTTTGGATTCCGGTAACTACTTCGCTCACGACCATTTAGGGCAGACTGAACTGACTGTTTATGTTCAGCGTGAACTCAGAGATCATATTGCCAGGCTGAGGCCTGATATCATTGGTATTGGTGCCGTGTTTTCAGGAGCATTCGGCGCCTTAACAGAATTTGCACAAGGTATTAAAACTTTCTTTCCACACATACCCATTGTGATTGGCGGAATACATGCAACCATCTTCGCCAAAGAAATCCTGGAGCGGTATGAGTATATCGATTTCGCTATTCTGGGTGAAGGCGAGTACTCGTTTTTGCAATTGGTTAGATGTATCACTTCCGGCCAAAGTGTAGACGAGATTGACGGTCTTGCTTTTCGTCAATCGGGAATAGTTAAGCTTAACCCCAAAGTGTCCTTTATTTCCGATCTGAATGCGTTGCCGGTAACGGATTATGATCTGATTGATCTTACACAATATCAATTTGACACTTCAGACTGGTACTCTCCCAAGAAATTGCAGATAGGTCAGCCGTTTCCCGTTATCTCCAGCAGAAGCTGCCCCAATCGATGCACCTTTTGCAGCATGTGGCTTGTTCATGGCCCCAGATTCCGAGCCAGATCCGCCAAACACGTCGTGGATGAATTGGAATATCTTTACAACAAGTACGGCGTGCGATATTTTGAATTCATGGATGACAATCTGACTTTTGATAAAGCCCGGACACTGGATATCTGTAATGGAATCATAAAAAGAAACCTCAATATCCAGTTTTCCACCCCTAATGGTGTTGCAGTAAACAGGTTAGACAAGGAAATAGTTGATGCCCTGGTTGCCGCTGGTCTGATTCGTGTTGCTTTGGCTATTGAGCATGGTTCAGAGTATATCCGCAAACAGGTCATGCGGAAGCCATTAGACACGGAGAGAATATATCAAGTCACGGAGGCGTGCGCAAAACATAAGCACCTGTATATAATTGGATACTTTGTTATCGGCATGCCACAGGAAACTCAGGATACGCTGGATGAGACTTATAAGATCATTACAAAGTTGCCGTTGGATCATTTTCAAATCAATTGGGCTACTCCATATCCCGGAACGGAATTGTTCCGCTACTGTATGGAACATAAGCTGCTTTCTGGTAAACTTGAGGATTACATGACCAGTGAGCATCTTCATTATAATACTGTTAAACCTCATTTCAAACCGCATGATTTGACCATGGAGGCATTGGTCGCTTTTAAGGATAAATGCTTCAACTATTTGAAGGATAAAAAAGCAGCGTTGGGTGTTGCGTATCATTTGCCTATGAGGAGGGGGTTGGATGGTTGAAGGTAAGGAGAAACACAACCCCATTGCGGAGAAGTTCAACGTGCGTGAAACGATAAAGCCAAGCGTATCGGCAAGTTCCGTGATCGTCCTGGTCGCGGCGGTTCTCGCTTTGGGCGGGTTGTGCCTGGCGGCGGATTGGCCCTGCTGGCGCGGTCCGGCGGGGACTGGGTACGTCCAGGCCGGGGCCGCTGTTCCGGCCAAGCTGCCGGCCGAGCCGCCGGTGATCTGGCAGATCAAGATCGGCTCGGGCCTTGCCTCGCCTGTCGTGGCGTCGGGCAAGGTCGTGTACATCGACCACCAGCGCGGCAAGGAGATAGTCCATGCCGCCGCATGCGCCGACGGCAGGGAGATATGGTCCGCCCAGCTCGACGATGCCCACAAGGACTTCCAGTCCCCGCCGGGCCCGCGCTGCACCCCGCTGATCGACGGCGACCGCGTGTACGCCCAAAGCTGCCGCGGCGAGTTCCAATGCCTGGGCCTGGCCGATGGAAAACTCCGCTGGCGGGTGAACTACGTCAAGGATTTCGGCGCGCTGTACTTTGGCGAGACAGGCCCGGCCACGGGGGCAAGCCGGCACGGTTACAGCGGCTCGGGCGTCATTGACGGCGACCGCATTATCGTCGCAGCCGGCGGGGTCAAGGGCGCCGGCGTCGTCTGCATGGCAAAGCTAACCGGCAAGGTGATCTGGCAGAGCCAGAACGACGTGCCCGGATACGCCGGGCCGGTCGTGGCGACGATAGCCGGCGTCAAGCAGGCAGTCTCTTTCACGGCCGAGGCGGTTATCGGCCTGGATGCCGCCGACGGCAAGGCCCTGTGGCGCGTGCCCGTCAAGACGGGCTTTGGCCGGCACGTGACCACGCCGGTGATCTTCGAGGACGTGGTGGTCGTCTCCAGCCACGAGGCCGGGCTCATCGCCGTACGCGTGACCAAGGCCGCTGACGGGCTCAAGGCCGAGCGGGCCTGGGCGTCGTCGGACCTGGCGATCAACTTCTGCAGCCCGGTCGCCGTCGGCGGATACCTTTACGGCCTGGGCCCGCCCAAAAAGCTCTTTTGCGCCGACATCCGCACCGGCAAGCCGGCATGGGTCAAGAGCGAGTTCTACTCCGGGGGCAAGGGCCACGCGTCGTTTACCGTGATGGGCCCAAACATCCTGGTGCTGGCCGAGGACGGGCAACTGACGCTTATCGCCGCCGACAGCACGGCGCTGACGGCTATCTCCACCGCCAAGGCATGCGGCGCCAACTGGTGTACGCCCGCCTACGCCGACGGCAAGCTCTACATCCGCGACGACAAGCAACTCCTTTGCCTGGACCTCATGCCGTGAGCCCCCAAAAATGCCGAGGCCCGGTCGGAAGTAAGTCCGGCCGGGCTTGCGGTGCAGGCGGGGCGGGTTCCCTCGAAGCGACTCAGCCGCGCCCTGCCCGCATCGATGAACACGACGCTCCGCCAGGACGCTTGTTGAAGGCGCTTGCAAACGGCATGCGACAATGCGAGAATGCCGCCTCCGGCGGCTTGGTTGTCCGGCGGCCCGGCGGCGTCTGGCAGTCGCCGGGTGAGTGTCGAGGTGGCGGAAAGGAGCTTCGAATGCGAACTATCCGAGTAGGCTTGACGTGTCTGTTGGGGATGGCATGGCTGGCGGGCTGCGATCGCTACCAGATGGCGGCATCGAAACTTGGCCCGGCCTCGGAGATTGTCTCCGCCTCGATCGAGAATCTCGGCTGGGGCAAGGTCTTCGGCGGCTCGCTGGGCAGCGTCTCGTTCACCGCGATCGTAACCACTTACGACAAGGACGGCCAGAAGTACACCGACCGCCAGAAGATGGTCGTGGGCCTTGGCGCCAACACCATTACCGCCAAGGGCGCCACGCCCCTGGGGACCTGGACGGCCTTGGCCGGGCAAGGCGGCCTGGTTTCCGTCGCCGCCGAGCCGGGCGTCGATGTCGCCCTGGTCAGGTGGCGCATGGGCATGGTGTTGCCCATCCTGCTGCACCGCCTCCGCGGGCCATACAACCTGCTGGAAGGCGCCGAGGCCGCCCGCTCCCCGCAGAACGCCCAGGTCGGCGGCGTGCCGGTCATTCGCGTCGGCGTCACGGGCGACAACAGGCAAGCCATCGCGTATTACTTCGGCCCGGCGACGGGAATTCTCAAGTACGTCACAGCCGGGGCCGACTCGCCCGGCGGCAATGGAGCGGTGACCAGCTACGAGTACCGCTCGCTCGCCAACGGCGCGACGTTCCCCAGCCTCATCCAGGTCAACCGCATCGGCAGCAACGTGCTGCTCGGCGAGACTCCGGTATTCCAGGTCGAGATCTCCGACGTGAAATTCTGACGTCCAGGCTGCAAGGCACGCGCTGCCCTGACGGCCCGGATTGTGTAGAATATAGAGAGCGATGAGTCTCGACATATCACACATCCTGAGCCAATGGCCGTACAAGCCGGGCGAGGTGACGGCCAGGCGGGTTGTCGGCGCCGACGGGCAGGAGAAGATCCAGCTTCGGTTGGACCTCGGCCTGCTCCAGATGGAAGCCAGTGGCCGGCCCGACGGTCAGAGGCCCCAGGGCCACGAGAGCCTGCTGGCCTACCATGAGTACCTTCTCCAGAAGCACATCGACCAGACCGGTCGGGATGCGGGCTTTTCCCTTGACGAGGCCGACTGCGAGATGCTGCGTGGCGAGGGCGTGATGTATTACCACCGATACCTGGCGGAGTTCGTGCTGGGCGACTACGAGCGCGTGGACCGCGACACTATGCGAAACATGCGCCTGATGGACTTCTGCCGCAAGTACGCGCGCGACGAGTCGGACAAGTACATCCTCGAACAGTACCGCCCGTACGTGATCATGATGTGTACCCGCGCGCGGGCCCATCTTGCGATGAACGACAGCCGGCTCAAGGTCGCCCTTGCCGCCGCCCGCAAGGGCATCGCCGACATCGAGGCATTCTACGACGCCTTCGGCGGCGAGAAGATGCGCGAACATTCCGGCGAGCTTGCCATCCTGAGGGCACTGGAGAAGGACCTCGAATCCAAGATCCCCATGGACCCCGTCCAGAAACTCCGGCAGGAACTCGCCCAGGCCATCGAGGCCGAGCAATACGAACGAGCCGCCAAGCTCCGCGACCGGCTGCGGAACATTGGCAGCCAGGAGTTGGGATGACCCAGTACGAGCATGCACTGGCCGGGGCGATCACGCCGGAGATGAGGCGCGTCGCCCAGCGGGAACAACGGGATGCGGAGTTCATCCGCGCCGAGGCCGCCGCCGGGCGGCTCGTGATCCCAGCCAACATTCGCCACCTGTCGCCCGCCGATGCTTCCGCGGCCAGGCTGGACCCTTGCGGCATAGGCCGGGCGCTGACAACCAAGATCAACGCCAACATCGGCGCCTCGCCTCTGAGCAGTTGCAAGGCGCAGGAGTTGCTCAAGCTCCAGTGGGCCGTCAAGTACGGCGCCGACGCGGTCATGGACCTGTCCACCGGCGGCGATCTCGACGACATCCGCACGCACATCATCGCAAACTCGACCGTGCCGATCGGCACGGTGCCGATCTACTCGATGATAGTTGCCAGGTGCGTCGAGGAGCTTACCGTCGCGGACATCCTGGCGACCGTCGAAAAGCAGGCCCGGCAGGGCGTGGACTTCTTCACCATCCACGCCGGGCTGCTCCGCAGGCACCTGCCGCTGATCGGCAAACGCAAGATGGGCATCGTCTCGCGCGGCGGCAGCCTGCTGGCCAAGTGGATGGTCCACCACGGGCGCGAGAACCCCATGTACGAGGCCTTCGACGAGATCAGCGCCATCTGCCGGCAGTACGACGTGACGTACTCGCTGGGCGACGGCCTGCGTCCCGGCTGCCTTGCCGACGCGTCCGACGAGGCCCAGTTCGCCGAGCTGGACACGCTGGGCGAGCTCGTCCGGCGCGCCCGCGCATCCGGCGTGCAGGTAATGGTCGAAGGTCCCGGCCACGTGCCGTTCGACCAGATCGAGATGAACATGACTCGCCAGCAGAAGGTCTGCGACGGCTCGCCGTTCTATGTTCTGGGGCCCGTGGTCACCGACGTGTTCCCCGGCTACGACCACATCGTATCGGCCATCGGCGCCACGGCGGCGGCGTACTGGGGGGCGAGTTTCCTTTGCTACGTTACCCCGACGGAGCACCTGGCCCTGCCGGCGCCCGAGGATGTCCGCCAGGGCTGTATCGCATACAAGATCGCCGCCCACGCCGCCGACGTGGCACGACACCTTCCGGCGGCGCGCGACTGGGACGACCGCATGAGCGAGGCCCGCGCCAACTTCGACTGGAAGCGCCAGTTCGAACTCGCCTTCGACGGCGAGGCCGCGCGAGCCATCCGCAAAAGGGACAACGTCGATGCCGACGCCGACTACTGCTCGATGTGCGGACGGGACTGGTGCGCTGTGCGAATCAGCAAGCAGGTGGTGGCATGGAACACGGAACACGGAACACCGAATACGGAACACTGAATGTGGAGGATGGAATAAGGAACATGGAATACCCGACGTTTCGCCCCGATTTCATCGGGGCTCAACATCGGGCGTTTCCGATTTCATCGGGGCTCAACATCGGGCGTTTCAGATTTCATCGGGGCTCAACATCGGGCGTTTCAGATTTCATCGGGGCTCAACATCGGGCGTTTCAGATTTCATCGGGGCTCAA
>Ga0315285_10000189_pt1 | contig 61109 bp, 53 predicted proteins | sample YL17G09_36_MG_FD_203698 | JGI IMG/M metagenome (GOLD analysis project Ga0315285, IMG submission 203698) | Sediment microbial communities from Yellowstone Lake, YNP, Wyoming, USA - YL17G09_36 | ecosystem: Environmental > Aquatic > Freshwater > Lake > Sediment | place: USA: Wyoming | collected... | reverse complement strand
TGACGAGCTTCATCTCCTCCTTGGTGTAGCCGTTGTCCAAGAAGGCGTCGATGTGGGGCAAGATGTTGAAGGCGATCTGGTAGGGAAACACCTCCACGGGCAGCGGTTCGCCCTTCGCCCAGGCGCGGACCTGCACCTTCAGCTCTTCCAGGGCCTTGGCACCCGCGCCCGAGACCGCCTGGTAGCTGGAGGCCACGACCCGCTTGATGCGGCTGTAGCGGTGCAGTGGCGCCAGAGCCATCAGGGTCACGATGGTGGTGCAGTTCGGGTTGGCGATGATCCCCCGGTTCGTGTACTGGGCGATGGCGTGCGGATTGATCTCGGGGACGACCAGGGGGACGTCCGGCTCCATCCGGAAGGCGGAGCTGTTGTCCACCACGACCGTGCCGGACTTCCAGGCGGCCGGTGCAAACTCCTTGCTCCGGCTGGCCCCTGCCGAGAAGAGGGCGATGTCCACTCCCTCGAAGGAGCTGAGGGTAAGCTGCTCGACCTTGATCTCCTCGCCCTGAAACTTCAGGACCTTGCCGACTGACCGTTCCGACGCCAAAAGCTTCACCCGGCAAACCGGGAACTTCCGCTCCTCCAGGACCTGGAGCATGACCTCCCCGACCGCGCCCGTGGCCCCCGCCACGGCAACCACATAGCCGTCCCTTCGCATGATCCCGACTCTCCCCGGGTTAGCCCGGATAATTCACGAAGGTGATTGTGAATTCTCCGGATCAAATGACCAATTCCCAAATCCCAATGGGGCCGCGATCCTGGTCCGCAATGTCCCTCGCCGCCACTGGAAGCGGAACTCCGTTTGGTCATTGGTCATTGGGATTTGGTCATTCCTCCGGCTTAGATTGCCCGCCGTTCCCTCTCCAGTTCGCTGACCCTCTTCTTTCCGCCGGCCGCCACCACCTTGTTGATGGCGTGCAGATAGGCCCGCACGCTGGCCTCGATGACGTCCGTGGAACTGCCGCGGCCGACAACCCGCTGGCCGTCCATCTCCACGGCGACCGTGACCTCGCCTATGGCGTCCTTCCCTCCGGTCACGGCCCGGAGGTTGTACTCCAGCAGCTTCCCGGGGATCTTGGTGACCAGGTCAATGGCCTTGTAAGCCGCGTCCACCGGCCCGTCGCCCCAGCCCGACTCCTGGTAGACCTCGTCGTGCATCTTGAGCCGAACCGTGGCCGTGGGCACAATGTTGGTCCCGCTGGTGAACTGGAGGTGCTCCAGGGTGTAGGTCTCGGCCGGCGCCATGACCTCCTCTTCCACCAGGGTGAGGAGATCCTCGTCGAAGACTTCCTTCTTCCGGTCACAGAGGGCCTTGAACCGGACGAAGGCCTTGTTCATGTCATCGTCGTTGAGCTCGACGCCCAGCTCCTCCAGCCGCTTCTTGAAGGCGTGGCGGCCCGAGTGCTTGCCCAGGACTAGCCGGCTCTTGGGGACGCCCACCGACTCCGGCGTCATGATCTCGTACGTCAGCGGCTTCTGCAGGACGCCGTGCTGGTGGATGCCCGCCTCGTGGGCGAAGGCGTTGGCGCCCACGATGGCCTTGTTGGGCTGCACGCTGATCCCGGTGATGGACTGGAGCAGCTTGGACGTCCGGTAGATCTCCTCCGTCCGGATGCCGACCTCGTACCCCAGGAAGTCCTTGCGGGTCCGGAGGCTCATCACGATCTCCTCGAGCGAGGCGTTCCCCGCCCGCTCGCCGATCCCGTTGATGGTGCACTCCACCTGCCGCGCCCCGGCGCGGACGGCCTCCAGGGAGTTGGCCACCGCCAGCCCCAGGTCGTTGTGGCAGTGGGCGCTCACCACGACTCGGTCAATGCCCCGCACCCGGTTCATGAGGTCTCGGATGCGCTGGCCGAACTCCCAGGGGATGCCGTAGCCCACCGTGTCCGGGATATTGATGGTCGTGGCACCGGCCTTGATGGCCGCCTCCACCACCTTGCACAGGAAGTCCTGGTCGGTCCGGTGGGCATCCTCAGCCGAGAACTCGACGTCCTCGGTGTAGCGCTTGGCCCGCTTCACGGCCGCCACGGTGGCCTCCAGAACCTCCTCCTGGGTGGACTTCAGCTTGTACTTGATGTGGATCTCGGAGGTGGCGATGAAGGTGTGGATGCGCGGGCGGTCGGCGTGCTTCAGCGCCTCCCAGGCGCGGTCGATGTCCACATCCTTCGCCCGAGCCAGCCCGGCGATGATCGGCCCGCCCTTCAGGTGCTGGGCGATGGTTTTGACCGCTTCGAAGTCGTCCTCGGAGGCGATCGGGAAGCCCGCCTCCATGACGTCCACGCCCAGGCGGGCGAGTTGCTTCGCCATCTCCAGCTTTTCCTTGGTGTTCATGCTGTACCCAGGCGACTGCTCGCCGTCCCGCAGGGTGGTATCGAAGATCAGGATGCGCTCACCCATGATGCGATTCCTCCAGCCAACTGGCCCCGCCCTACTGCTTGCCGGGCGCCGGTTGCTCGGTAGTGTCCACGGGGTGTCGTTTCTGCCAGACCGGCAACGCACGCACGATGCCGGACACCGCATACAGGGAAAAGAACAGGAACAGGAACAGGATGGGATGCGACGCCACGACCACGAACACCAGGAGCAGCGTCGTCATGATGGTGAAGGGTCGCCGCCTCCGCATCTCCAGTCCCTTCAGGCTGCGGTAGCGGATCTTGCTCACCATCAGGAACCCCAGCCCGTACATCCCCAGCAAGACGCCGGCGGCCGTCGCTCCCGGCGGAACCAGTACCCGCCCGAACACGACTACCGCCGAGGACTCCTTCATGAACAGCACGAACGCGGCCACCACCGCGGCCGCAGCCGGAATGGGCAAGCCGACGAAGAAGCGCTTGTCCAGGGTGCGCGTCTGGACGTTGAAGCGGGCCAGCCGGAATGCGCCGCAGGCCGCGAAGGCGAAGGCTGCCAAGCCGCCGATCCAGCCGAAGGGCTTCAGGGCAAAGACGTAGGCCAAGAGTCCGGGGGCCACCCCGAATGAGACGAGGTCGGCCAGCGAATCCAGCTCAACGCCGAGATCGCTGGTGGCGCCGGTCATCCGGGCCACCCCACCATCCAGGTAGTCGAAGACCAGCGCCAGCAGGATGGCCACGGCGGCCGCCACGTACTCGTCGTTGTACACCGCCACCAGGGCATAGAAGCCACAGGAGAGGTTCCCCAGCGTCAGGATGCTGGGAAGCAGGTACACCCCCCGCCGCATCCGCCGCCGCATGCCCACCCGCCCTGTCTTCATGGAATCACCTCCACCGCTTTCCAGCCAATTTCAAATGGAAACCGACAATGGAAAACCGGCCAATCCCCCCGCACTTTTCGTTCTCGGTTTCGCATTGTCAGTTGTCCGTTGTCGGTTTTTCATTGCCCCGAGGGGTCATCACGGGATGACCCCGAGGATGGTGCTCCCCCCCTTGACCGCCTGCCCGCGACGGACCTTCAACTCGGCGGTGGCGGGAAGGATACAATCCACCCGCGACCCGAACCGGATCAGCCCAATACGGTCGCCCGCGGCGACCTTGACGCCCGGGCGCACCCGACACACGATCCGACGCGCCAGGAGGCCGGCGATCTGCTTGACCCAGACATCCCCGTCGGGGGAGGCGAAGTGGATCAGGGTCTGCTCGTTCTCGGCCGACGCGGCCTCGCCCCAGGCCGCCACGAATCTCCCCGGCGAATGCGTGACCGCGTTCACCACCGACGTAAGGGGCGCCCGGTTGACGTGAACATCGAAGATCGAGAGGAAGATGCTCACGCGGGTGAGCGACTCGCCGAACGGTCCCTTCCAGTCCGCGAGGGGCTTGATGGCGACGATCCGCCCATCCGCCGGGGCCAGGATCAACCGCTCCCCCTGGGGAATCGCCCGCTCGGGGTCGCGGAAGAAGTACGCCAGGAACGCCGCCAGCAGCAGGACCCCGGTGGCCCACCAGGGGAAGCGCAGCGCGTACAGCAGGCCGCTCACCCCGAGCGTGGGCAGGATGAACACGAATCCGTCCCGCTCGATCGGCACCCGAAGGCTCTGCGCCGCAGGCAAATTTGTCATTTATAGCACCCGGCTCCGAAGGGATTCAAGAAAAACGTGACCCTTTCCTCCCCGGCCCGACCGGCGCATCCCCGAGCCCTGCCGGCATGCTCGTGCGCTATCCTTGCTTGGCGAGCTGATCGCGGACCAGATCGGGCAGCTTGGCGAGTGCCTCTGGAATCCGGGAAGGATCCTTCCCGCCTGCCTCGGCCACATCGGGCCGTCCGCCCCCACCCCCGCCGGTCAGTCTCGCCAGGTCCCGGGCGAGATGGCCCGCGTGAAGCCTGGCCGTCAGATCCTTCGTCACCATCGTGACCCACGTGACGCGCTCTCCTGCCTGGCTCGCCAGCACCACCACCCCGCTCCCCAGCTCACCCCGCAGGCGATCGCCCAGCTCCCGCATCCCCTTGGGATCCCGGAGGTCCACGAGCGACGCTACCACGCGAACCCCGTCCACCTCGACGGCTTGCCGGAGCAGGCCTTCCAGCGCCCCCGCCGCCAGGCGACCCTGCAGGCGCTGGATCTCGCGCTCCAGCTCGCGGGCGCTGCCGGCCAGTTTCTCCACCTTTTCCGACAGCTCCAGCGGGCGTGCCTTGATCCGTTCGGCTGCCTCGGCCAGGACCTGCTCCTCGTGCTTGACGTGGCGGAAGGCACCCGGGCCAGTGAAGGCCTCGACACGACGGACGCCCGCAGCGACGCCCCCCTGGCTCACGAGCTTGAACAGGCCGATCTCACCCGTCGCCGTGACGTGCGTCCCGCCGCACAGCTCGACGCTGAACTCAGGCACCGTCACGACCCGGACGCGCTCGCCGTACTTCTCGCCGAAGAGGGCCATGGCGCCGGACGCCAGTGCCCGGTCCAGGTCCATGACCTCGATCTGCAGGATCCGGTTCTCCCACACCTGCTCGTTGACCAGCTCCTCGATGCGATCCATCTCCCGGTCGGTCAGGGGGCTGAAGTGGCTGAAGTCGAAGCGCAGGCGATCGGGCGCCACCAGCGAACCGGCCTGCTTCACATGATCCCCCAGGACCTGCCGGAGCGCAGCGTGCAGCAGGTGCGTGGCCGTATGGTTCTTGGCCATCACCTTCCGGCGCGCCGCATCCACCACGGCATGCACCGTCTGTCCTTTAATCAGGCTTCCCCGCTTCACCCGCACCCGGTGCAGCACCAGGCTGGGAATGGGCCTTCGGGTATCCAGCACCTCCACTGCGGTCCCGTCCGCTGTCAGCGTTCCCACATCGCCGATCTGCCCGCCCGCCTCGGGGTAGAACGGCGTCCGGTTGAGGACCACCTCACCCGACTCCCCCTCCCTCAGGACCGGGACGACCTGGCCATCCCCATTGAGGAGTGCCTGCACGACCCCTTCAGCCTGGAGCATCTGGTGCCAGAGCGGCTCGACCGGGGCCATGGCCGCCGTGAGATCCTTGAGGCTCGCGGGAACTTCCACCTCCCCGGAGCCGACCCACGACTCGCGAGCCCTGGCCCGCTGATCGGCCATCTCACGCTCGAACCCTGCCTCGTCCAGTTCAAGACCCTGCTCCGCCACAATGTCCCGCAGCAGGTCCAGAGGGAAACCATACGTATCGTAGAGGCGGAAGATCTCCACGCCGGGGATTGCCGCAGCGCCCTTGGCCTTGAGCTCTCCCACGAGGGATTCGACCAGCTTCAGGCCCACCCGCAGGGTGTGACCGAATCGCTCTTCCTCGTTCTGCGTGACGCGCGCCACGTAGTCGCGACTCTCGGCAAGCTCGGGGTAGGCCGCCTGCATGAGGTCCACGACCCGCCCCGTCACCGTGGCCATGAAGGGCTCCTCCAGGCCGAGGAGGCGCCCGTGGCGCAAGCCGCGGCGCAGGATGCGCCGCAGGACGTAGCCGCGTCCCTCGTTGCTGGGAAGGACCCCATCCGTCACCAGGAAGGCCGTGGCCCGGGCATGATCGGCGATCACCCGCATGGAGACATCGACGGCGTGGCTGGCGCCGTAGCGCTTGCCCGTCAGCTCCTCCACCGTGGCGATGATGGGCCGCAGGAGGTCGGTGCCGAAATTGCTCGCCACGCCCTGCAGGATGGCGGCGATGCGCTCCAGGCCGGCACCGGTGTCGATGCTCGGTCGGGGCAGTGGCGCCAAGGCGCCATCGGCGCTCCGCTCGAACTGCATGAAGACCAGGTTCCATAGTTCCAGGTACCGGTCGCAGTCGCATCCCACGGCGCAGGTCGGCTTGCCGCAACCCAGCCCTGGCCCCTGGTCGTAGACGATCTCCGAGCACGGTCCGCAGGGACCCGTGTCGCCCATGGCCCAGAAGTTGTCCTTGGTGGAACACTCCACGATCCGGGCATCGGGGACGTAGCGCCGCCAGAGGGACCGGGCCTCCTCGTCCGGGCCGATGCCCATGGCGGCATCCCCCTCGTGGATCGTCACCCAGAGCCTGTCGGCCGGCAGCCCGAGGGATGTCGTCAGGAATTCCCATCCGTACTCAACAGCCCGTTCCTTGAAATAGTCGCCGAAGGAGAAGTTCCCCAGCATTTCGAAGAAGGTGTGGTGGCGGGCAGTACGGCCGACGTTCTCCAGGTCGTTGTGCTTGCCGCCGGCCCGAACGCATTTCTGCACGGTCACCGCCCGGACGTAGGGTCGCTTCTCCTTCCCCGTGAAGACGTCCTTGAACTGGACCATGCCCGCATTGGTGAAGAGCAGCGTCGGGTCGGCCTTGGGCACCAGCGGGGAGCTGAGGACGTGGGTGTGGCCGCGCTGGGTAAAATAGCTCACGAACCCGCTGCGGATCTCGTTGCCTGACTTGGGCCTCATGGCCATCTTGGTATCCACATCATTCGGCCCCCCGGGTAAACCCGGGGGCACCCAGCGCACATCGCCGGGCAACCCGTGCGGTGCGCCGGGTCCCGGCTTCGCGCGGTGATTCCCCGCCAGGATAAACCTGGCCGTTTCGCTTACTGGTCCTCTGGTTCTTCCACGCTGGGGAAGTGCTTGCGGCACAGCGCCAGGACGATCTCGACGGCGAACCCCCGCCGTGTGAGGTACGCGGCTAGCCGGCGTCGGGCGACCTCCGGGGCCAACGCTCGGAGTCCTTGGAGCTTCCGGACCGCCGCGGCCTCGGCGGATTCTCTGGCATCCCGCTCGGCGAAGGCCTCGCGCAGCGCGCTGGAGATTTCGCCTTCGCCGATGCCTTTGGCGTGGAGCTCTCGCGTCAGACGAGCCGGCCCCAGGGAACGACGATGGGCCCGGGCACGCGCCCAGGCCCTGGCGTATTCCGCGTCATCGAGGTAACGGGAGGCGGTGAGCCTGACAATCACCGCCTGGACTTGATCCGGGGCATAGCCCCGCCGGGCCAGGCGCTGCCGCAGCTCTTGCGTGGTCAGGGCGTGCATGGCCAGCAGTTTGACCGCAACCTCCCACGGGTCCGGCCGCTCCGCCGCCGTGCCCTCCCTGCCGCCCTGTCCACGTCTCACCAGATTCCGCTTCCCTCCCGCTCAACACTTCCCAATCCTGACACGCCTATTCATTCCGCATTCGGGCACCCTCTGGGTGTTCGCCACTCCGCATTCAGTCAGAGTCGCGTCATCCCCGGGATCGTCTTGGGCACCTCCTCCTGCATCCCCTGCCACGTGGTATCGGCGGTGGACGTGACGCCGCGCACCCGCAGGGCAAAGTCGTCGGGGTTGCTGCACCAGTGCAGCGCCTCCTCATAGGTGATCAGGCCGCGCGTGTACAGCGACATCAGCGACTGGTCGAACGTCTGCATTCCGTACTGGCTGACGCTGGCACCGATCGCGTCGTTCAGCTTCCGGGTCTTGTCCGGATCCACGATACACTCCCGCACCGTGCCCGTGGCGATGCACACCTCCACGGCCGGCACGCGGCCCTTGCCGTCGGCCCGCGGGATCAGCCGCTGGGCGATGATCCCCTTGAGGACCGCCGCGAGCTGGAGCCGGATCTGCTTCTGTTGATAGGGCGGGAAGACGGAGATGACCCGGTTGATCGTCTCGGTGGCGTCCAGGGTGTGGAGCGTGCTCATGACCAGGTGACCCGTCTCGGCCGCCAAGATGGCGGTGGAGATCGTCTCATAGTCCCGCATCTCGCCCACCAGGATGATGTCGGGATCCTGGCGCAGGGCGCTCCGCAAGGCCTCGCTGAACGAGGGGGTATCCATCCCGACCTCTCGCTGGTTGACCAGGCACTTCTTGTCCCGGTGCAGGAACTCGATGGGGTCCTCGATGGTGAGGATATGCCCCGAGCGGTTGGCGTTGATGTAGTCGATCATGGCCGCCAGGGTCGAGGACTTGCCCGAGCCCGTCGTCCCCGTGACCAGTACCAGGCCCCGGGGCTCCAGGGCGATCTTCTCCAGGACCGGGGGCAGGTTCAATTCGCTGATCGACTGGATCTTGATGGGGATGACGCGCAGGACGAGCCCTACCGTGCCCCGTTGCTGGAACACGTTGGCCCGGAAGCGGCCCAGGCCCGGGACGCCGTAGGCCAGGTCGATCTCACAGCGTTCCTTGAACTTCTCCCGCTGCTTGGCATTCATCACGCTGGCGGCCATGGTCACGACCGCGTCCTGGCCGAGACGCGGCATCTCCACCAGGGGGACCAGCTTGTCGTCGATGCGCAGGACCGGTGGGCTCCCCACCTTGAGGTGAAGGTCGGAGGCCTTCCGCTCCACCGCTATCTTGAGCAGATCAGTCAGTTCCATAGAACCTCACACCTCCGTTTCAGCGGGAGCGACCATGCCCAGGGCCGCCCGCAGCTTGGCCTCGATCTCGTCGGCCACGGCCGGGTTCTCCTGGAGGAATCGCTTGGCGTTCTCGCGTCCCTGGCCGATCCGCTCGCCGCCGAAGGCGTACCACGCCCCGCTCTTCTCCACCACCCCTTGGGTCGCGCCCAAATCCAGGAGGCTCCCCAGGCGCGAGATCCCCTCCCCGTAGATGATGTCAAACTCCGCTTCGCGGAACGGCGGGGCGACCTTGTTCTTCACCACCTTGACCTTCACCCGGCTGCCGATATTCTCTTCGCCGTCCTTGATCGCCGAGATCCGGCGGATGTCCAGGCGCACCGAGGCGTAGAACTTGAGGGCCCGGCCGCCCGTGGTGGTCTCGGGATTGCCGAACATGACCCCGATCTTCTCGCGCAGCTGGTTGATGAAGACGACGCAGGTCCGCGACTTGCTGATGGCCGCGGTGAGCTTGCGGAGGGCCTGCGACATGAGGCGGGCCTGCAGACCCGGCAGCGAATCTCCCATCTCCCCCTCGATCTCCGCCCGCGGCACCAGGGCCGCCACGGAATCGATCACCACCACGTCAACGGCGCCGCTCCGCACCAGGACTTCAGTGATCTCCAGTCCCTGCTCCCCCGTGTCCGGCTGGGAGAGCAAGAGGTCGTCGATGTTGACCCCCAGGAGTTTAGCATAGTTGGCATCCAGGGCATGCTCGGCGTCCACGAAGGCCGCGGCGCCGCCTAGCTTCTGCGCCTCGGCGATGATGTGGAGGGCCAGCGTCGTCTTGCCGCTGGCTTCGGGGCCGAAGATCTCGACGACGCGGCCGCGGGGGACGCCACCCACGCCTAGGGCGAAATCCAGCTCCAGGGATCCCGTGGGGATGGTCGTGACGGGCAGCAGCGCGCCGGAGATCCCCATCCGCATGATGGCGCCCTTGCCATACTGCTTCTCGATCTGGGAGATGGCCAGATCGAGCGCCTTCTCCCGCTCCTTCCGATCGTCCTTGACGGGCTGCTTCCGCGTTGCCACCTCGGCCATGAGAACCCCCTAGCCCTTTGGGCTGTACGAATGCCTCATTTCAAGTCAGCCTACGTGATTTCCGGAGTGAAGTCAACCCCGATTGGAGGGGAGGCTTGGCCTGGACGGAGTCCTCTGCGATCAGCAATCCTGCGGTAGCCTTCCTGCCTACGCCCCGCGGAGGGTCGGATCCAGGACATCGCGGAGCCAGTCACCCACCCGGCTGACGACCAGGGCAGTGAGCATAAGGACAAGCCCCGGGAACGCGGAGATCCACCAGGCGGTGTCGAGGTACTCACGCCCCTCGCTCATCATCCCGCCCCAGCTTGGCGTCGGCGGCTGGATCCCAAGGCCGAGGAAGCTCAGCGTGGATTCGAGGATGATCGTCCGGGCCAGCTCCAGCGTGGCAACGACAAGGAAGGATGAAAAGGTGTTGGGGAGGATGTGCGTGACGATGATGCGCCAAGTCGAGCCACCGAGCCCACGGATCGCGAGGATGAATTCCCGCTCCTTAAGGCTCAAGACCTGGGCGCGGATGATCCGAGCGTAGGTCACCCACCCGCTGATCCCAACAACGATGATCAGGTTGGTGAAGCTGGGTCCCAGGACGGCGATGATCCCGATGGCCAGCAGGATGAAAGGAAAGGCAAGCTGCGCATCCGCGGCGAGCATGATCACCTCATCCAAGACGCCCCCCGCATAGCCGGAGAGGAGGCCCAGGCTTCCCCCGGTGAGAACGCCGATGATGACCGCAGCGGAGCCCACGATCAGGGACACGCGAGAGCCGTAGATGGTCCGGCTCAAGACGTCGCGGCCGACGTGGTCGGTGCCGAGCAGGTACGGGCGCTTTCCGTCTTCCGAGGACCAACTCGGGCCGGTCAGGCGCTGACGGAGGGACTGCTGGATCGGATCGTAGGGGCTGATGACCGGCGCGAAGATGGCAGCCAGAATGGTGAGGAGCATGAAGCCAGCCGACAGCCACACATACAGGGGAACCTTCCGCCTGCGGCGTGGCACCTCAGGGGCAGCGGGTGTACCGGTTCCTTGGGAGCCGAGCAGAACGGCGTCCCGACTACTGATGCCGGATCCGGGGGTCGAGGATTCCATAGGCAACGTCAACGAGGAAGTTCAGTACGACGAACATCGCGGCGGTGAGGAAGACGCACGCCTGGACGATCGGGTAATCCCGGTTATAGATGGATTGGATGGCCAGGCGGCCGATCCCCGGCCACGAAAAGATCGTCTCCGTCACCACCGCACCACCCAGGAGGTTCCCGAACTGCAGCCCGACGATGGTCACGATGGGGATCGCGGCATTCTTCATGGTGTGCTTGGCGATGGTCCAGAATTCGGGGAGCCCCTTGGCTCGGGCGGTTCGGATGAAGTCCGCACGCAGGATCTCCAGGACGGCGGAGCGCGTGATCCGGGCGATGCTGGCCATGGCGAAGGCACCCAGGGTAATGGCCGGCAGGACCACGTGTCGCCAGTCGCCCCGTCCCGAGGTGGGGAAGAGGCCGAGATGGAGAGAGAAGATCAGGATCAGCATGATGCCGATGTAGAAGGTCGGCGCGGCCTGTCCGACGAGCGCGACACCCATGACGGCGTTATCGTAGGCGGAACCCCGCTTGACTGCCGAGAGGATTCCGGCGGGGATGGCGATCACCACGGCGCAGAGAAATGACGCCAGGGCGAGTTGGATCGTGGCCGGGACACGTTCCCAAACGACTGTCATGGCCGAGACCCGGAAGTGGATCGAGCGGCCGAAGTCGCCGCGGATCGCCTGCCGGAGAAAAACGCCATATTGGACGAAGATGGGTCGGTCCAGGCCCATCTCGGCTCGGACGCGGTGGATCTCGGCGATCGGGGCGTCGGGAGGAAGCAGCAGAGGAACCGGGTCGCCCGAGAGCCTCATGACGATGAAGACTACCGTCACGACGCTCCACAGGGCGACCATCATCCGCAACAGCCGATAGGCCACAAAGCGTCCGATGCCGCGCATACGCCGCTCCGAGAGGCCCCCTCTTTTCTGTTGCCCTTGCTATCAGGACCGAGATGGGACTGCCCTGCCCCGCGTACCCTGGGGCAGGGCAGTCCACCGCGATCCAGGTGAATACCGACCCTAGGACCGGACGAATTTCATGTTGAAGCGCCGGATCTCGAGCGTCTGATTCGGGTACGGCTTCCAGTCGAGGTACTTCTGGAGGCCGTAGGACTCGATCGGCTGGAGGATCGGGATCCACGGGAAGTTCTCCAGAAGCAGCTTCGTCATCTCCTTGTACGCCTCGCCCCGGAACTTCTCGTCGACGCTGAACCGTGCGGCATCCCCCAGTTCGTCAAAACGCGGGTGCCGGAACCAGTATCCCGTCAGCCCGCCCGGCGAGAGGTGGCGCCACATCATGCCGTCCGGATCGCCCAAGGTCGATGTCGGGTCGCTCCAGCGCAAGCCCTTGAAGCTCCTCTCCCGGATTTTCTGCATCATCACCGAGTATTCCAGCACCTCCATCTTGACTTTGATGCCGACCTGGCCCCACATGGAAACCAGCGCCTCGCTCATCGCCTTGTCGTTCGCCAGGAAGCCATAGCTGGACTCCAGGGTGATCTCCTCCCCCTTGTAGTTCGCCTCTTTGAGCAGTTGCTTGGCCTTGTCCGGATCGTACTTGAGGGGCGGGAGACTCTCGTCGTAGTGGTTGTCCCCCTTGGCAATCGGGCCGTTGGCGACGATGCCCTGGCCGCGCCACATCTCCTTGACGATGGCCTCGCGATCAATGGCCAGGGAGAGGGCCTGCCTGACCTTGATATTGTCGAGGGGCGGCTTCTGGGAGCAAACGACCATCACGTAGAGACCGGCATAGAGAGCGCCTTCGACCTTGGTGGTGGGGTTCTTCGCCACCCGGTCCACGTGATCGGGCGGGAGCTTGGTGATGAGGTCCACTTCGCCCTTGAGGAGCGCGGCGACGCGCGGGGCGATCTCGGGAATCGGCCGGAAGATCACCTGATCGGCGTCGATCTTGCCGCCCCAGTAATCGCGGTTCGCCTCGAGGACCAGGCGATCGTCCTTGACCCACGAGACAAACTTGATCGCGCCGCTCCCGATCGGCTTCGCGTTGAACTCGTCGGGGCCGATCTTCTCAAAATAGGCCTTGGGCATGATCTGGCCGCCGTAGAACGCGACCCGGGCCGGCAGGAGTGGATCCGGCTTCTTGGTGATGAAGTTCACCGTGTACGGATCGGGTGCCTCGACCCGGTCGACCGTGGTGAACACCGTGGTCACCACGCTCTTGGCCTTGGGGTCGATGGCCCGGTCGAAGCTGAATTTCACGTCGGCCGCCGTCAGCGGATCGCCGTTGTGGAACTTGACGCCGGAGCGGAGCTTGAACTGCCACATCGTGGGGTTGACGAGCTTCCACTCGGTTGCCAGCGAAGGATACAGCTTGCCGTCCCGGTGTCGGCTGAGCAGGTTGTCGTAGAGATTGAAGGTGACGCTGATGTCGTGGACCGTGGTGCTGAGGTGGGGATCAAGCTTGCTGATGTCGCCCGCCTGGGCAATAACCAGGTTGGTCTTGGTGGTTGTCTGGGCACCGACCACCCGCGCGAGGAGCCCCTCGGCGGCGGCCAGGCTGCCGACGAGCCCAACCGCTCGCGCGAGGAACCCGCGCCGGGTGATCTTCCCGTCCCGGAGCATCCGGGCCAGGCCGTCCACTGTGATGCCGTCGCGTGTCGTTTCCATAATAATCCCTCCTTCTCTCGCCCGGGGATCGCCCGCGCATGAACAGCCGGGACCACCGAGAATCCCCGAGAACACCAAAAGCGCCTACGCCCGCCGGAACTTGAAATTGAATGGACGCAGCTCGAACTGCTGGTTCGAGTTGGGCTTCCACTCCACGTACTTCTGCAATCCGTACGACTCGATCGGTTGGAGGATGGGGATCCAGGGCAAGTACTCGAGGAAGATCTTGGTCATCTCCTTGTACGCCTCGCCCCGGAACTTCTCGTCGACGCTGTACCGCGCGGCGTTCCCCAGCTCATCGAAGCGCGGGTGGCGCCAGTAGTCCAGGATCCCGCCTTGCGAGAGGAGGCGCCACATCATGCCGTCGGGGTCAGCCAGGGTGGAGGTCGGGTCCACCCACCAGAGGCCCTTGAAGGACTTCTCTCGGTTGTGCTGGGCCCGGACGGAGGATTCCATGGTCTCGATCCGGCAATTCACCCCGATGTCCCGCCACATGGCGATGATTGCCTCGGCCATCGCCTTGTCGTTCGAGAGGAGACCTACGGTGCTTTGGAAAATGATCTCCTCCGCCTTGTAGCCGGCTTCCTTGAGTCGCTGCCTGGCCAGGGCCGGATCGTACTTGAGGGGCGGGAGGCTCTCGTCGAAGTGGTTATCCCCCTTGGCGATGGGCCCGTTGCAGACGATCCCCTGGCCGCGCCACAGCTCCTTGACGATCGCCTCGCGGTCGATGGCCAAAGACATAGCCTGCTTCACCTTCGGGTTGTCCAGAGGCGGCCGCTTGGAGTTCGCGGAGATGCCATACTGGCCGCCGTACAGGGATCCCTCCACCTTGGTGGTGGGGTGCTTGGCGACCCGGTCCACGTGGTCGGGCGGGAGCTTGGTGATGATGTCCACCTCACCCTTGAGGAGCGCAGCAATGCGCGGGGCCACCTCGGGGATCGGCCTGAAGATCACCCGGTCTGCATCGATCTTGCCCTGCCAGTAATCCCGGTTGGCGTCGAGCACAACCCGCTCGTCTTTGATCCACTCCGCGAGCTTGACCGGTCCGCTGCCGATCGGCTTGACGTTAAAGGCGTCCGCGCCGCCGGCCGCCTCGTAGTACCTCTTGGGCATGATCTGGCCGCCGTAGAAGCCGAGGCGCGCCGGCAGAAGCGGATCCGGCTGCTTGGTGAGGAAATTCACCGTGAGTGCGTCGGGGGTCTCGATCCGGTCGACACTCGTGAACACGGTTCGGACCATCACACCCTTCACGGTGGGGTCGTAGGTCCGCTCGATGCTGAACTTCACGTCGGCCGAGGTGAGGGGATCGCCGTTATGGAACCTGACGCCGGGGCGGAGCCTGAACTGCCATGTGGTGGGGTTCAGGAGCTTCCATTCGGTGGCGAGCCCAGGGTAGAGCCGGCCGTCCGCATGCCGGCTGGTCAGGTTGTCGTAGAGATTGAACGTGACCGTGATTTCGAAGACGTGAGCGCTCATATGCGGATCGAGGTGCGAGACATCGCCGCTCTGGGCCACGACCAGTTCGGTTTTCCCGGTCGTTTGCGCGCCGACCACCTGGGCGAGCAGCCCCTCAGCGGCGGCCAGGCTGCCGACGAGCCCGACCGCCCGCGCGAGGAAGCCGCGCCGGGTGATCTTCCCGTCCCGGAGCATCCGGGCCAGGCCGTCCACCGTGATGCCGTCGCGTTTGGCCCCTACGTCTTCCATGGTGGTCCCTCCTTTCCCGCACACGATGCGATAAGACTGCGCCGCGGTGGAGTGATATACGGGCAGGGAGAACAAGAAGGCTCCAGCCGCCCTGCCCTAGTAGACCGGCGCCAGCCAGTGCTTGTACTTCGGCACGGACCCGCGGACCACATCGTGATACAGCTTCCGGATCTGCCGGGTCACGGGCCCGATGGTCCCGTCCCCGAGCGGGAAGCGATCCACCGAGGTGATGGGCAGGACCTCGTAGGCCGACCCGCAGAAGAAGGCCTCATCGGCGAGGTACAGCTCCGTCCGGTCGATCTCCCGCTCGAGCAACTCCAGGTGCAGCTCTTTAGCGAACAGTTCGGCCAGGCTGGTGCGGGTGATGCTCTCCAGGATGCCGGCCGTGACGGGCGGGGTGAGGGGCCGGCCGTCGCGGACAACCATCAGGCACGCCCCGGGGCCCTCCGAAACCTTGTCCCGATCGTTCAGGATGATGGCACTATCGTAGCCGTCAACTTTGGCCTGCACGGACACCAATCGGCTTTGATGGTAGTTGGCGCCTGCCTTGACCCGCGGCGGCATGACGTTGTCCGAGATCCTCCGCCAGGCGCTGACGCAGCACGCAATGCCCCGCTCGTCGTTCATCGTGCTCCGGCGTGGTGCCGCAATGATGAAAGCGCCCATGAAGATCTTGTCCGGCTCGAAGGCGAAGAGCGGCCCTTCGCCAAAGTACGCGATCACCCGAACCTGCAGGTCCTCGCGGAAACCGTCCCTGGCCACGAGTCCCGTGCAGGCCGCCGCCAGGTCGGCCTTGGAGTACGGGAGTGTCATCCGCATGATCTTCATGGACTTCCAGAGGCGCTCAAGGTGTTCCTCCAGGCGGAAGATGAACACCTGATTCTGCTCCGGACTGTGATACGCCCGCAGCCCCTCGAAGACGTTGCCCCCACGCAGCACCGTGTCTGTGGACACATGAACCTTCGCGTCCGGCCAAGGCACGTACTCCCCATTCAACCAGATGAACTGCGCCGGATAGTTCGCCATGATGCTGACTCCTCTGCTTGATTGCCGTTGAATGACTGGTCTGTCCCTACGAAAAAGCCCTTTCGCCCCCCGTCCGTCAAGCGAATCTCCCACCTGCTACCATTGTCAACCTATGCAAAGCCTCCCCACTTGTCAAGAGAAGATGCGGCCGGGACCGGAGGGGCGGCCGGCTGGCACCAGGATTGCGTTTTCATGGACTGATGTGTTAGGGTGTCGCGTCCGCATTTCTCCGCATTCACGCGCCTTTTCCCAGCGCGTGCAATTGAGGATTGACAGGCCAAGGGGCAACTGGATAAGGTGAGACGGAATCCTAACCCCAATCCGAAATTATCAACCGCCAAGGCGCCAAGAACGCCAAGACCGGATAAGCTCCTTGGGTGAAACAAACCAAGCTTCTGAAGGCCCCACGAACGCGTTTTCGCGTTCTTGGATCGGGAGATCGAAACATCGCATCTTTGGCGACCTTGGCGTCATGGCGGTTCAAGGTTTTTCTCGGATCAGGGCTAACAGGTTGGAACGCATGCACGGGGACCACTGAGACTCCCGATGGCCGATCCCCAGGAGCCGTTCATACCAGACGAGGGCCAGGTGCCGGCCTACACGGGCCCCGAGCGACGTTCGGGGCTCGACCGGCGACAGAACCGGAACCCAGAGCCTCCTCCCGGGCAGGAGGAGCGCCGACACTCCATCCGCCGGAGAGCCGACCGGGTGTCCCTCGAGGGGACCATACGCATCGGTTTGCCCGGGCCCGGTGGACGCCTGTATCGAAGGGTCCGCATCGAGGTCCTGATAATCTGCCGACCCCTCGGGTCCGGCTCCTCGCCCAACGACCCGCCCCTGCGCGGCCTCACCCACACCCTGGCACCGGGCGGCCTGGGCATGGTGCTGGAAGAGGAGTTTCGCGTCGGGACGCTCATGGAGGTCCTGGTTCGTTTTGAGGGGGACCTGCTGTCGGCGGATGTTCAGGTCGTAAGTGTGATCCCCCAAGGCACGAAGTTTCTTTACAACTGCCGTTTCACGCGGCTCGGGACGGCAGACCGCACCTGGCTAACCGAGTACCTGCGTATCCGGGATGCCCCGCCGGCCTGATTGGGGCCAGGGGTTGGGGGTTGGGACAGAAGGAATGAAACCTGTTGAACTGACCCACAGAGCCACGAAGAGAATGGGCCTCGCGCCAGGCATCCTGGCGCTCGGCCTCGCCATTGCCTGCACGCTGGGCATCGCCGCCGGACCGGGCCTGGCCGCGGATCGCCCGTTCGTTCACCGGCTCAGCAGCGAACCGGATTTGCTGGATCCGGGGAAGAGCAATAGCCTGCAGGCGGACCGGGTGATGTGGCTGCTGTACGATGCCCTCACCCAGCTTTCCGCCGACGGCACCCAGATGCTGCCCGCCCTGGCCGAACGGTGGGAGCAGAGCGCCGACGGTCTCACCTACACCTTCAGCCTGCGGCGCAACGTCCGGTTCCACGACGGGGCTGGGGTGGACGCCCACGCCGTGAAGGTGAGCTATGAGCGGCAGTTCCTCGCCGGCTCACCCTTCTACTCCACCTCTCCGCCCAACGCCTACGAGCGCGTGCTGTCGGGTCTGATCAAGGAGATCCAGGTCATCGATCCCCACACCGTTGCCATCACGCTCCACTACTCTCGGCCCCACCAGTTTGCCATCGTGAAGATCGTCAGCCCCCAGGCTCTCACGCGCCATGGGCTTCACCTGACGCGGACGCCGGTTGGGACGGGTCCCTTTCGCCTGGAGCGTTGGAACCACAACCAGATCGTCCTGACGCCCTTCACCGAAGCCTGGCATGGGCGCCCGCGGCTGAACCAGGTGGTCTTCGTCTTTGTCCCGGAGACCCAGGTCGCCATGGAGCGATTGGAGGCTGGCGACTATGATCTCGTCTCCGAGGTGCCACCGCATCTCTTCGAGCGGTTGGCAGCCAACCCCTCGCTCCGGCTGGTGAAGGTGGGCGGACTCAACGTCCGGTTCCTGGGGATGCAGTTGGAACGGCCCGCCCTTCAGGACCGGCGGGTGCGCGAGGCGATCGCCCGGGCAGTGGATCGGGAGCGGCTGGCCACCTACTTGGGGCGTGGGGCCATGCTGCCGGCGCGGGGCCCCTTGCCGCCCGCCAGCCTGGGCTATGATCCACAGATCCGCCAGCCCGCCCATGACCCCCAACGGGCGCGCGCCCTCCTCCAGGAGGCGGGCACGGGCACGGGCTTGACGCTGCGCCTGCTGTACAACGCCTCCCTCGAGGACTGGTCCGAGGTAGTTCAGGCCGTCCGGTCCGACCTGCGCAAGGTGGGCATCGGCGTCGAGCTCCTCGGGGCCCGTGACTGGAAGTCCTTCCACGAGGAGCGCCGGAAGGGGGAGCATGACCTGTATCTGTACGGCTGGTTCGTCAGCACTCCCGATCCCGAGCGGTTCCTCTTCCCCCTCTTCCAGTCCAAGTCGCCGGACAATTTCGGACACTTCAGCAACACGAAGGTGGACGATCTGCTGGCCCAGGCGCGTCAGCCCATGGAGGATGCCCGGCGGCTCCGGCTATACCGCGAGGTCACCCGGTTGGTCGTGAACGAGGTGCCGGCCGTCTTCCTGTTCCACCAGATCAGCATCGCGTCGCACCACGCCCGGGTTGCCGGGTTGACCATGAACCTCTACGGACTGCCCCAGGACAAGCTCGTCAACGTGGAGGTCCGCTGACGCGGGAGGCCCATGAGCCGGGTGGCCCCTCTCCGGGAACGATACCGGCGGCTGCGCCTGCAGACTCGTTTCGCCCTGCACATCATCCTGCTGGTGGCAGTGCTCTTTGCCCTCCTGATCCCCGCCGTCCTCTTGATCCAGGAGTCGGCGATCCTGGGAACGGCGCGAGATAACGGTCTCCGCCTGGTGACCATCTTCGCCTTCAGCAGCGTGCCAGCCCTAGTGGCGGATGATTTCCTCGGGCTCCGCCAACTGGTCAACAGCCTGAGCCAGGAGGGAGACGTCCGCTATGCCTTGATCCTGGATCTGGACGGCCGGGTGCTGATCCACAGCCGCGTGAGGGAGACCGGGATGCTCTACCAGGACCCCCTGACCCGACGTGCCCTGGCGGCGACCGCCCCGCTCTTCCAGGAGGTGCGCACCCCGCAAGGCGAGGTCCTCTACGACTTCGCGACGCCGGTCCTGGTCCTGAACCAACGGCGGGCCGTGGCGCGGGTCGGGATCTCCATTGCCGACGAGATGCGCCTGATCCGCCGGACCCGGAACACCATCCTCAGCCTGGGCGTGCTCACGCTGGTGGGGGGGCTGGTGTATGCGCACTTCCAGGCGCGTCGGCTCACCCGACCAATCCAGGCGCTGGCCCGCGGCGCCCGCGCGGTGGCGCTGGGGGAACTCGGCCACCGGATCACGCTGGACCGGCAAGACGAGGTGGGGCACCTCGCCGAAGCCTTCAACCGAATGGCCGAGTCCCTGCGGGCCCGTTTCGAGGTGGACCGGGAACTCTCCTCCACCCTGAACCTCCAGATGGTGCTGGCGACCCTAGTGCGCCACGCCCAACGGCTCTGCGATGCGGACCTTGCCTTCCTGGCGTATCGAGAGCGCGACGCATCCCACGCCGCCGTCGCCGCCTGCGCCGGCGCCGTCGGGTCGGGGATCCACGACTGGATCATCCCGGTCGGCCAGGGGCACGCCGGCGGGGTCCTTCAAAGCGGCCGCATCCTTGCGCCCTCCCTTCCCGCACCGGACGCCGATCCGCAGGAGGCCCGCATTCTTGCCGAGGAGGGACTACTGGCCTTGATCCTCGTCCCCATCAACCTGCAACAGACCTGCGTCGGGGTGCTGGGGATCGGCCGGCGGCACGCGGGAGGCTTCGGCGAGGGTACGGTCGAGATCCTCCAGCGGCTGGCGGATCAAGCGGCGGTGGCGCTCGCCAACGCCCTCGCCTACCGCGAGATCGAGTTGCTCAACCTGAGCCTGGAGGCCAAGGTGGACGAGCGGACCCGGGACCTCTCCGAGGCCAACGCCGCGCTTGAGGCCTCACACGAGAAACTCAAGGCGCTCGATCGGCTGAAGTCCGAGTTCGTGTCCAACGTCTCCCACGAACTGCGGACTCCTCTCACGGCCATCCGGATGGCGGTGGACAACCTGCTGGATGGCGTGACCGGAGAGGTGACCCCAACGCTGCAGCGCTACCTCGCCCGGATCAAGAACAACACGGACCGCCTGGTCCGCCTCATCGCCGATCTCTTGGATCTGTCGCGGATCGAGGCTGGCCGTGTCGAGCTGCACCCCACCGCGATTTCCGTCGGGGACATCATGCAGGAGGTGGCCGAGGGCCTGCGGCCGATGGCCGTGCAGAAAGGGGTGGAGCTGGCGGTCCTGCCTCCGGCCTCGCCCAGCCTGGCGTTCGCCGACCGGGACAAGCTCCAACAGGTCTTGATCAACCTCGTGGAGAATGCGGTGAAGTTTACCCCGTCCGGAGGGCGGGTTGGGATTTCAGCGCAGACGCTTTCATTGAATGGGGAATGCGGAACACCCAAAGGGTACCCGAATGCGGAATTGACGGAAGCGGCCAGTGCCACGATGACAGGCTCGCCCGGCGCGGATCGGCCCTGGATCGAATTCAGCGTGGAGGATACGGGGCAAGGGATTCCGCCCGAGGAACTCGAGGCCATCTTCGACAAGTTCCACCAGGTGCGGCGCGATGGACAGGGCAAGACCCAGGGAACGGGCCTGGGCCTGGCCATCGCCAAGAGCCTCATCGAGTTGCACGGGGGCCGGATCCGGGTGGAGAGCGAGGTGGGACGCGGCAGCCGCTTCGTGTTCACCGTACCCGCGACAGAGGCGCGATCGCGCATCGAACTCCAGGAGGAGGCAGGAAGGCGACCATGACCAGACCGCGCAGCCGGATCCTCGTGGTGGACGACGACCCCGACATCCGGGAGCTCCTCTCCGATCGCCTTCAGCTCATGCGCCTGGAGGTGGCCTGCGCCGGCGACGGCGAGGAGGCCCTCGTGCTCCTCCGCCAGGAAGCGCCCCCGCTCACCCTCCTCGACCTCCAGCTCCCCCGCGTCAATGGCATGGAGGTCCTCCAGGCTATTCGCCGCGAGGGGATCGACACGACGGTGATCGTCATCACGGCGTGGGCAACGCCGGAGCGAGCCGTGGAGGCCATGCGGGCCGGCGCCTATGACTTCATCCCCAAGCCGCTGGACCCCGCGCATCTGGAGGTGGTGATCAACAAGGCACTGGAGCGGGACTCGCTGCGCGAAGAGAACCGGCTCCTGCACGGCGAGCTGGATAGCCTGGACCGGCCGCTCATCGGAGAAAGCCCGGCCATCCAGGACGTGGTGCGCACGGCGCAGCAGGCCGCCGCCAGCAATGCCACGATCCTCCTCCGGGGAGAGAGCGGGACCGGGAAGGAGATCCTGGCCCGGGCCATCCATCGCTGGAGCCCGCGAAGGAACCGTCCGCTGGTGACCGTGAACTGCGTGGCCCTCTCCGAGGAACTGTTGGAGAGCGAGCTGTTCGGCCACGAGAAGGGTGCCTTCACGGGCGCCCACCAGAGGAAGCAGGGCAAGGTCGAGCTGACGAACAGCGGGACGTTGTTCCTGGACGAGATCGGGGACATCCGCCCGGCTCTCCAGGCGAAGCTCCTCCGGCTGATCCAGGAGCAGGAGTTCGAGCGGGTTGGCGGCACGCGGCCCATCCGGGTGGACGTGCGATTCGTGGCGGCCACAAATACCGATCTAGAACGCGCCATGAAGGAGGGACGGTTCCGGCAGGACCTGTACTATCGGCTGAACGTTGTGACCCTCGTCCTTCCCCCACTCCGCGAGCGAAAAGGGGATGTCGAGCCCCTGGCCCGGCACTTTGTCGAAAAGTACAGCACCGAACTGAAGCGGCCGCCGAAGCCGGTCTCGCCCGCTGCCCTGGCGATGCTGACCCAGTACGATTGGCCGGGCAACGTCCGCGAGCTGGAGAACGCGATCGAGCGGGCAGTGGTCCTGTCCACCGGCGCCGAGGTCGGTCCGAAGGATCTGCCGATCCTCAAGGGCGAGCCAAGCGATGAAACCTCCGAGGAGTCGGCCGGCACCTATCACGAGGCGGTGCTACAGTTCAAGCGCGAGCTGTTGCGATCGGCCCTGGCCCGCGCCAACGGGAACCAGACGCGGGCGGCCGAGACCCTGGGGTTGCAGCGGACCTATCTGTCACGCCTGCTGAAGGAACTCGGGGTCCGCGATTCCTGAGACCAGTCCCCCCCGGATAGGTCCAGAGCTTCCTGGGAACGGAGCTAGCCTCCGTTCCCTCCGTTCTCGAGGTGGTTGTTCACCACGCTGCTGAGCGATGCCATGAACTGATCCACTTCGCCCCGCTGCATGTGGCCGGTGATCTCCACGACGATCTTCACACCCAGCTTTTCCTTCTTGATCGCCTTCGTCTTCGGCATCTTCCTCCTCCGTTCACGTTGTGGGATAAGAGGGCTCCTCTCCTGACTGAGGTGAGGCCCCCGTCCCCGTTATCTCCGGTCAGATTTCCTGCTCTTCCGATGGGATCGCGCCTCACGTTCCCTTTCCGCTCCCAGACGATTTGCCGTGAGGGGACGGGGGGGGAATCTCACGATGAAGCGGTCGGCGTAGTCGGTCACCCGGCGTGTGCGGGGGTTCACGCGCACCCACCAGCCCTCGTATTTGTCCTCCTTGAAGATCCCCCAATCGTTGCGGTCGGGGGGTTTGGCACCCTCCTCTACCGAGAACCACGCGCTCTCGAAAGCCTCGGCGTCCAATTCCCATCCCCGGGCGATGTGAATCAGTTCGTGAAACAAAACCGCTGGGAGTCGAACGATGCGTGCCCGTGGCTCAGGCAGGAGGGCCTTGGAACAGAGGAGAATGCGGTAACCGGCGCTGCGCGCATAGGGCTCGTGGCAGACGCCTTGGGTGCCCCCATAGACGAGATCCACGGTGGGGCGATCTCCCGTGAGGATCGCCTGGAGTTGATCGCGAAGATCGTGGGGGATGGGGCCCGGAGGATGCTGGAGACGTTCCCGGATCAGGGCGAGGCACCGATCGACAACACGTTTCTCGGGAGGGGCGAAACCGCTGATGCGAAGCGCCATGGCACCTCCAATCGGGGATCTGGCAAAGGGCCAACTGGGATCCTGTAGGCTCGGTTGCCGAGTCGCCCGATTGCCAGATCCCCTGAGCCGCCTGAGGCGGGCTGCATTCCCTTGGCGTGTTCGAGTCAGATATCCTCATTCCCCGGTATTGTCAAGGCTGAATGCCAGGCGTGTTCGCATAGGGCCCAATCCCGCTTTAGCAGACGCCATACTCCGTCCCCAGGTCCCGCAATAACTCCTCCTGCATCTCGGTCAGTCCCCGCCCGGCTGCAACTCGCTCTTGCAGTTTTCTCACCGTGTCGGCCCTTTTCTGCGGTAGCTGTCCCGCCTCCGCCTTCTTCAGCAATTCCTCCAAGACCTGCTCGATTGGCATTTCCACGGCTCTCCCTCCTCGCTAACATGCCGTCTCCGCGATCGGATTCCACCCGACCACCTCTGATCGCAGGAAACGCACGAAGAAAACGTACTCGGCTGCCCAATTGAGCCCCGCGCATATTAGTCTTAGCCACGTGGGTTTGCCTCTTCGCTAACGATCGAGGCGATACGTCGCCACGACCCGGGGGTCGAGATCAACGCCCAGTCCCAGCCGGTCGCTGAGCTCGATGTGGCCCGTCCGATCCACAACCATAGGGTCGCGCACCAGATCAGCCATGAGCGGATGAGCCGGGAAGACCATCTCGGCCATGCTGGCATTCGCCACGGCCCCCAGCAAGTGGACCGCAGCCGCAACGGCGATCGCCGAGCCATGAATGTGCAGGGCCAGCGGCAGATTCCAGGCCTGGGCGAGGTGTGCGATCTTCAGACCCTCCGTCAGGCCGCCACACCAGGCGACATCCGGTTGGACGAAGTGAATGGCCCTGGCGGCGATGTAGTCCCGGAAGCCGATCTTTCCATAAGTGCAGGTCTCGTAGCCCGCCACCGGAATCGCGACCTTGGCCGCCACCTCGGCGCTCCCGGCCACATCGTCGGGGCAGACCGGCTCCTCATACCAGTAGATGTCGAATGGCTCCATCGCCCGACCCATCTTGATGGCCGTGGGGACGTCCCAGGCCCCGTTCGCGTCAACCATCAGGCGGACGTCCGGCCCGATCGTCTCGCGGACCGCCCGGACCCGGGCGAGATCCTCGGCCAGTGAGGCCTCGCACACGCCCCGATGCGCCATGGCGCGCAGGGGGCTCCCCTCGATGTCGCTGTTGCGCCCCACCTTCATCTTGACGGCGCGAAAGCCGTGCTGGCAGTAGGCGCGCATCTCGTCGCAGAGCTCGCGGATCCCTTTGCCCTCGGCATAGAAACCGCCCGTGGCGTAGGCGGGCACGCGTCGGCGGTAGCCCCCCAGGAGGCGCCACAGGGGCATCCCGCTCATCTTGCCCCGCAGATCCCACAGGGCGATGTCAATGCCGCTCATGGCGGCGATGAGCACCCCGCCGCGGGCGTGCTTGTAGGCGCGCTGGTGCATGTGCTCCCACAGCCGCTCGATCTCGCGCGGGTCCTCGCCTAGGAGGTGCTCCCGGAGCTCACCCTCGATGATGACCTGGGTCGAGCGGAGGGGGCCGCCGAAATGGGCCGCCTCGCCGAGGCCGATCAGGCCCTCGTCCGTCTCCACCTCGACGAGGAGCGCGGGCTTCGTGGCCATGATGTAGTTGGCGTCGAAGACGGGTTGCGGCAGGGGGTACTCCAGCGGGATCGTTCGCACGTCACGAATATGCATGGCAGGCCTCCAGTGGTCAAGAATCTCTCCGCAGGGAAAGGGGCTAGGGGATCGATCGGCAGTCTAGGAGCGAGCGGAGAACCTGTCAACCCTAGCCCCTCGCATTTCGACCACTCTATCCAAGGATTATCCTCTCCCGGCAACGTTACCGATGAAGCCCTCCTGAGCATTGTCGCTTCTTATGAACCACGACTTTCCTTTTCCCTCGAATGCTATTGACATGCCAGCGATCGGGTATACCATAGACAGAAAACGGAAGGAAGGAGAACCCATCCGTGTTCATCCTGCATCCCCGCAGGACTGCTCGGCGAATGGCGATGGGCTCTTTTCGACCGTGACGCAGTCCTTCGCCGTAACTCTCGAGACGCTGGAAGTTCCTGCCGCGTCGCTGGCGCATCGAAGCTGGTGGAGGAGATCGCTTGAAGACGAGTGACACCGCAGGAGGGATTGTTCTCTTGCTCTTCGGCGCGATCACTGTCCTGCTCTCCCTGCAACTACCCATCGGGACTTTTCGCGCTGCAGGATCCGGGCTCTTCCCTCTCTTCTTGGGATTGCTCCTCATGCTCCTCGCCGGGCTTTACCTTGTGAGCCTTCGGCTCCAGCCCCAGGGAGCAACTCCCACGCAGGAACCCGGCCCTGAAATCCCTGCCGCAAAAAAGCAACTGGCCCTCTTCCTGGGAGCCATGGCCCTGGCAACCCTCCTGTATAAGCCGCTGGGATACCCACTCGATTCCTTCCTCCTGATGCTGGCCCTCCTGAGGATCCTGGGCATGAAACGTTGGGGCTTCAACGTGCTCATATCGCTGGCCACGGCAGTGGCTTCCTATTTCCTGTTCGTGCAATGGCTCGACATCCCGCTGCCGAAGGGATGGATCGGGCTCTGAGAAGGGGTGCCTGCGTATGCTGGAATCCTTGCACCATCTCCTCAGCGGTTTTGCGATCGCCACGACGATTGACAACCTCTTCTACTGCTTGATCGGCGCCATCATTGGGACGATCGTCGGTGTCCTGCCCGGGCTCGGTCCGATCGCGGGGATTGCCCTGCTCATCCCTGCCACCTATAATCTCAACGCCACATCCGCCATCATCATGCTGGCCGGGATCTACTACGGCGCGATGTACGGTGGCTCCACTACCTCCATCCTCATCAACGTCCCCGGAGAGACAGCCTCCGTCATCACCTGCATTGACGGCTACCAGATGGCCAAGAAGGGAAGGGCCGGCCCGGCACTGGCCATCGTTGCCATCGGGTCGTTCATTGCAGGAAGCATCGGGATCTTCGGCCTGGTCTTTCTCGCGCCTCCACTGGCCGAGGCCGCGTTGGCCTTTGGGCCCCCGGAGTTTTTCTCGCTGATGGTCTTCGGCTTCATTGTCCTCAGCAACGTCACGGGCAAATCGCTCCTCAAGTCTCTGATGATGGCCGTTGTTGGACTGATCATCGGGGCCGTCGGCCTCGACCCTGTCACGGGGTTGGCGCGATTCACCTTCGGCTCGACCTACCTGCTCGGGGGAATCGAGTTCGTCGCCGTGGCCATCGGCCTCTTCGGCATCGGCGAGGTCCTGGTCAACGTCGAACAACCGGCCGAGATGCTGGAGCAAAAGGTTCTCGTCCCACGTTTGCGGGAACTCTACCCCACCCTCCAGGACCTGAAGCAATCCATTGGCGCGATCCTCCGGGGGACCGGAATCGGATTCGCCGTCGGCCTGGTCCCCGGACCCGCCCCGGTCATTGCGACCTATGCTTCGTACAAGGTGGAGAAGGGGATCTCCGACCACCCCGAGGATTTTGGCAAGGGCGCCATCGAAGGGGTCGCGGGCCCTGAATCGGCGAACAACTCCGCCTGCCAGGCGGCCTTCATCCCCCTGTTCGTCCTTGGAATCCCGTTCGCCCCGCCGACCGCAGTTCTCCTCGGCGCCCTGCTCATCCACGGGGTGACGCCTGGCCCCATGATGATCGGCCAGCACCCGGAGCTTTTCTGGGGCGTCATCGCCAGCATGTACATCGGGAACTTCATCCTCCTCCTGCTGAACCTGCCGTTCGTCCCCCTCTTCGCGAACATCTTGCGGACCCCCAAGAAGGTCCTGCTCCCGCTGGTCATCCTCTTCTGCATCACGGGGATGTACACCGTGAATAACTCGGTCGCCGATATCTGGTCGATGCTCGCGTTCGGAGCATTGGGATACCTCATGCAGAAGTGGGAGTATTCGGGGGCGCCTCTCCTTCTGGCGCTGGTTCTCGGGCCAAAGATGGAGGTCGCCTTCCGCCAAGCGCTCATGATCTCCCACGGCGACTTCGGGGTTTTCATCGAGCGTCCGGTGTCGCTGACCTTCATCCTGGCCACACTGCTCTTCCTGCTGATGCCGATGTTTCGACCCCTGTTCGCACGTTTCAAGAAAGGCACGCTTTCGCGCGCGTGAAGTCCGAGAGGCGTGGTCGTTTATTTAGCGAAAGGAGGATTCCCCATGACAGCACGACTCTTGTCCGTCTTATTCGTCATCCTGTCCCTGATCGTTGTAGCGCCCATTCAGGCCGCCGATTTTCCAACCAGGGAGGTCCAGATCATCATCCCCTGGGCCCCGGGAGGCGCCACTGACCTGATCTTCCGGGCCTTGGGGGCCACGACAAGCAAGTACCTGGGCAAGGCCGTGGTCGTGGTCAACAAGCCCGGCGGGGCCGGGGCGGTCGGCTACACGGAAGCCATGCAGGCGAGGCCGGATGGGTACACCCTGGTCTCGGCGATCACCCCGCTCACCATCCTCCCCCACCAGGTGACCACCGCGTTCACCTACAAGAGCTTCGAGCCCGTCATCAACGTGGTGGACGACCCATCCATGTTCATGGTGCGGTCGGATGCCCCCTGGAAGAGCCTCGCGGAGTTCCTGGACTTCGCCAAGAAGAACCCGGGGATGATTACCGTTGGCAATGCGGGGGCAGGCGGTGGGGTGCACCTGGTGGCCCTGGCATTCGAGAAGAAGGTCGGCGTGAAGTTCAATCACATTCCCTTCGCAGGTGGGGGACCGTCTGTGACGGCCATCCTCGGTGGCCATGTGAACGCCGTGTCCGTTTCGCCGCCGGAGGGAATCCCCCAGGCGCAGGGCGGCAAGCTGAAGATCATCGCACTGTTTGCGAAGAAGCGGCTGGAACTGTTCCCCGATGTTCCCACGGTCAGTGAGCAGGGGATCAACTTTGTCATGGGCATGTGGCGAGGATTGGCCGCGCCCAAAGGCACCCCTCCGGATGTGATCAAAACGCTCCATGACGCTTTCAAAAAGGGCATGGAGGATGACGCTCTGAAAAAGAACGCCAAGGACATGGCGGTGCACCTTTCCTACCTGGGTCCCGAGGAATTCGGCAAGCTCATGGCGAATCACCACGAGGTGTACGGGAAACTGGTCGAGGAGATCAAGAAGTAATGAGAGGAAGAAAGGGGGAACGGACGATGAAAGCTCTCAGATTGTCTCGGGTTCTCTTCATTGTCGCCCTGGTGTGCGCCCTCGCCATCTGGCCGCAGCTCTTGTCCTCGGCGCAGGCACAGGCGAAGACAGTGATCCGGGTGGGCAGCCCCTTCAAGCCCGGCCACATCCTGGTGGATGCGGCGGAGAAATTCAAGGAGTTGGTGACCCGGGGAAGCGGAGGCCAAATCGAGGTGCAGTTCGAACTCGGCACCAAATCGGAAGAGGAAATCAACACGCTGAACAGCAAAGGCGAGATCGAGATGCAGTCGAACGGCAACCGCTGGTTCGAGGAGTTCGCTCCCCAGTACTTCTTCTTCGGTGCCCCCTACGTCATGAAGGACTTCGACCACTTCATGCGCGCCTGGGACGGCAAACTTGGCCGGGCCGCCCGGGACCTGGGGGAGCAGAAGGGCAACGTGAAGTTCCTGGGGGTCGTGTACCGGGGGCTCCGGCAGACCACGGCCAAGAAACCCATCTACACGCCGGCCGATGTGTATGGCCTGAAGCTCCGGCTGCCGAACATCCCCACATGGATCGCTGTCTGGAAGGCGGAGGACGCCACACCGGTTCCGCTGACGCTTCCAGAGCTCTACGCTGGATTGAAGTCGGGTAAAGCCGACGCGTCCGAGGGTGATGTGTCGCAGATCACTTCCTTCAAGCTCGACGAGGTGCAGACGCACCTGATCATGACCAACCACATGGTGCAGATCGGCGGCATGCTGATCAACAAGCCGTTCTTCGACCGCCTGTCGAAGGCCGACCAAGACCTGATTGTCCAGGCGGCGAAGGAGGCCTGCGACTTTGCCAATGCCAAGATGAAGGCCGCTGAGAGCTCGTACCTTATCGAACTCCAGCGCAAGGGCATGCAGGTGGTGATCCCGGACGCGGAATCCTTCCGGGTGAAGGCTAAGCCGGCGGTCGAAGCCCTCTTCGAAAAGGAGTGGCCGGTAACCACGTGGAAGGAAGTCCTGGCCCAGTGACAGAGGAGGAAGTAGCCACATGATGACGAGGGACGATGAGATCAGGGAGAAGGAACGCCGCGTCAGAGACTTCCTGCAAGCGCACAGCTTGACGGCCGTCCTCCTCAAGCGGCAGGCCAACTTTTCCTGGATGACATGCGGAGGCGTGAACGCCGTTGGCCTCGCCACCGAGCTTGGGGGCACGTCCCTCGTCATCACTGAGAACGCGAAGTACGTGATCTCCAACAACATCGAAGCTCCCCGCATGATCCAGGAGGAATCTGTCGAGAAGCTGGGGTTCGCCGTGAAGACGTACTCCTGGCACGAGGACTTGGAGGCCTCCGTCCTGAGAAGCCTCGTCGGCAAGGGTCTGGTGGCTTGCGACGTGTTCGCTCCAGACACCCGGATGATGGCAGAGGACATTGCCCGCCTTCGTTACTCGCTCACGCCGGGCGAAGTCGAGCGCTACCGGTGGTTAGGGGAACGGGTGTCGCAGGCCGTCGAGAAGACCGTGGTGGAGACACGGCGGGGTGAGAAGGAATCAGAGGTCGTCGGGAGGCTGTGCCGTGAGCTCTGGAAGGATCGGATCGATCCGGTCGGCCTCATGGTTGCGGCGGATGATCGGATTCGCCGATTCCGTCATCCCATCCCCACCGAACGGCCGGTAGACAGGTTTCTGATGGTCTCTGTCAATGCGCGAAAAGGAGGCCTGATCGTCTGCCTGACCCGGTTTGTCCACTTCGGGAAAGCGCCGCCCGCCTTGCAGGAGCAGTACGAGGCCAACGTCTTCGTGGACTGCACCCTCATGGCCCACACGCGCCCCGGCGCGCCTGCACGCGACGTCTTGCAGAAGGGACTGGATGCGTATCGGGAGCGAGGGTTCCCCGACGAGTGGAAGCTGCACCACCAGGGAGGGCCGATCGGCTACCAGCAGAGGGATTACCGGGTCCATCCCGGGACGCCAGACATCATCCAGGAGAACCAGGCCTTCACCTGGAATCCGACCATCACCGGCACGAAGTCGGAGGATACCATTCTCGCCACTCCCAATGGACCGGAGATGATCACTCCCCCGGTGCGGCACCCGACGATTCCGGTGGAAGTGGCAGGCGTGCGCTTTACCCGGCCAGCCATTCTGGAGAAGGAGTAGAGGCAAACATTCAGCGGTCAGCAATCAGCTTTCAGCTTCAAACCCGATGCCACAGCATCTTCCGATGGTTCCATGAGGTGGGACTAGAGGCTGAAAGCTGACCGCTGAAGCTCATGGTCGCCCTGATGAACCATGAACCAAGAGCTATGAGCTATCGCGCCTGGCGTTGCTTCCGGACGACCTCGGCGATTCGTGTGATGTGGGCCGGGGTGCTGCCACAGCAGGCGCCGACGATGTTGGCGCCCGCGTCCAGAATGCCTGGATAGCGTGCCGCCATCTCATCGGGGGGCAACTCGTAAATGGTTCGACCAGCCTGGATCCGAGGGAGGCCCGCGTTGGGATACGCGATCAGCAGACCGTCTGTCACTTTGCGCATCGCCTGGATGATGGCCGCCGCCCGCTCCGGCCCGCCGTCACCGCAGTTACAGCCGACCACGTCGGCGCCGGCCTCGGTGAGGATCTTCACCGCCTGTTCCGGACTGGTCCCCCACATGGTCCGATCGCGGTTCTGATCCTTTTGCCACTGGAAAAACATGGTGCACATCACCGGGAGGCTCGTGCTCTCCTTGGCGGCGCGGATCGCGACGACAGCCTCCTCGGGATACATCATGGTCTCGACGGCGAACAGGTCCACACCACCCTCGGCCAGCCCGAGGGCTTGCTCCCGGAAATTCTCGTAGAACTCTTCCTCGCTGACGTGGCCGAGCGGCTCAAAGGTATCGGGCAGGTGCCCCGTCGGACCGATGGAGCCTGCCACGAACTTGTCCGGAGGGCACACGCTTCGGGCGAGCTTGGCTCCCAGCACATTCAGTTCCCTCGCGCGGTCCGCGAGGCCATAGGCCTGGAGCTTCAGCCGAGTGCCGCCGAAGGTGTTGGTCTCGACGAAGTCGCTGCCCGCGTCGAAGTAGGCCTTGTGGATGTTCCGGACCACGTCGGGGTGCGTCTCGTTCCACAGCTCGGGACAGACACCGCCCTTCAGGCCCGCCTCGAAGAGCATCGTCCCCATGGCCCCGTCGAAAACGAGAATCTCTGATTTCAGCCGCTCGAGAAATTCCTTCCCTCTGGATTCCATGATTCCCCTCGGCTCCTTGTGGAGACTACGGTGTCTCTCCCCTCCCCATCAGCGTCTTGGTCCTGGCCCGCACCAGGGTCGCCTTTGCTTCCCTGGCATAGCCGTCGCCGCCGTTCTCGTCGCAGAACGCTTGGCGCACCGGTGCCCCGCCGATCACGACGGCGATAAGGTACTCGTCCACGGTGGTCCAAGTCAAGAGCAGCGTCAATAAGTCCAGGCCAGCGTACATTGGTCGCACCGAGAGGAGAACCTGCGACACATGGATCTCGTTTCGACGGAACTCCTCGCCGGCCACATCCATGCCCGGGATCAGCAACTTGAAGATGATCCCCCTGGGACCGTCCTCTGTCCCAGGGCCTGGCGGGTCATCTGCCCCAGCACGGTATGCTGCCCGAAGATCAGCGCGGGACATGGCCGGATAGTCGAATAAATCCTGTGCAGATTTATTCCGTATATTCAATAGGTTACGTCATTTACATCAGAAGTATTATGAGGGTACTCTGAGACACTACTTGAAGATCCGAGACTCCGGAACAGTCCCAGACTCGCTCGTCCGAGATCTTTTTCCGTCCGATGATGGTCCTGTCCATCGAGACGGAGTTCATCCATCCGGAGGTCGGGCACGTGAAGATCGAGGACGCCGTGGCAGTGACGGAGATGGGCTGCGAGGGGCTCGGAGATCTCGGCCGCGAGTGGCAGGTCGTACCGGTGTAACCGATTGCGGCGCTCGGGGGGACAGCGCCCAGGGAGACAACAGGGGGCGCCGGGGATCCGGCGCGCCCTGATCCTTTTACACGAACTTGGGCATGATGAGCTTCGGGATGAACAGCACGACCTGCGGGAACACGATGATCAGGAACAGCATGATGAGCATCGGGAACAGGATGATCAGGACGTCCTTGATCACGTGGGCCACCGACGTCTTCGCGATGGCCACGTCGATCAGGAGGCACAGACCGTAGGGGGGCGTGACCAGGCCGAAGGCCAGCGACACGACCCCGATCAGCGCGAAGTGGATCGGGTGCATCCCCACCTTCGCCGCCATGGGGGCCAGGATCGGGGCGATGATGATGATCGAGGGTATCGCGTCGATGAAGCAGCCGATGAAGAGGAAGGCCGCCGCCTCCACCAGCCCCACGCTGATCACCCCCACACCGAACCGCGTCAGGTACTTGATCACCGCCGCGGGGATCTGATAGTAGGCCATCACCCAACCGAAGGCCGAGGCAGTCCCGATACAGAAGAGTGAGATCGAGGCCAACCGCGAGGTGTTGTACAGGACGTCCCAGATCTGGTTCGCGCCCATCGAGCGGTGGATGAACAGGCCGACGGCGAAGGAGTACAGCACCGCCACTGCCGCGGCCTCGGTTGGGGTGAAGAAGCCGCCCACCACGCCGCCGATGATGATGACCGGCGTCATGATGGCTGCGAGTGCGGCCCAAATTGACTGGAAGAATTCCTTCAGGGTCGGCTTGGCGTAGATGGGGTATTTCCGGATCCGGGCGTAGAACCAGGTGGCCACCATCTGGGACAGCCCCACCATGATCCCGGGGACGAAGCCACCCAGGAACATGGCGCCGATGGAGACGTTCATCACGCCCCCCCAGACCACCATCAGGATGCTGGGCGGAATGATCACCCCCATGACCGAAGAGCAGCAGGTGATGGCCACGGTGAAGCCCTTGTCGTAGCCCTGCTTCTCCATGGCCGGGATGATGATGGATCCCTCCCCCGCCGCGTCCGCCGTCGAGGAGCCCGAGATCCCGCCGAAGATCATGCTGACCACGACGTTGATATAGGCGAGTCCTCCGGCGAACCGCCCCACCAGGCACTTGGTCAGGTCGATCAGGCGGTCGGTGATCCCCGCCGAGTTCATGATGTTCGCGGCGAGGAGGAAGAACGGCACCGCCAGCAGGATGAACGAGTTGTAAGCCTTGGTCATCTCGCCCATCATGAGAATGGGGTTCAGCCGATCGTCGATGATGAAGATGGGGAGGCAGGCGAGGCCCAGGGCGAAGGCCACTGGCACCCGCAGGAGGACGAGAATGGCGAAGGTGACGAACAGGATGGCTGCGACTTCACCGGGCGACATTATAATCCCCCCGCAAGAGGGCAACGGCGCCCTCGTCGCCGCGCAGGACCCGAATCGCGACCCAGATTCGCTCTGCCAGGAACACCACCCAGGTGAGCCCCGCCACCAGGTACACGCCAAAGATGACCACCATGTTGATGCCGGTCAGCTCCGAGGTCTGCGTGTAACCGAAGGCGGCATAGGCCCAGCCGTACCGGACGAAGATATAGGTGAAGACCAGCATGAAGAAGTAGACGATCAGCTTGAGGATCGCTTCACCTCTTGGGGTTGGGGGCGTCGGGATGATGTCCACCTCGAAATGGGTCCCGTCCCGCACCGCGAGGGTGGCCCCCAGGATGATGATCCAGATGAAACAGAAGCGGGCCGCCTCCTCCGTCCAGATGTAGCGCGGAATCAACCCGGTGTAGCGCGAGAGAATCTGGATAGTAACCGGCACCACGAGCAGACCCATGAGGGCCGTGGCCAGCCACTTGATGAGGAGATAGTAGCCATGGATGATCCGGCCAACGAGTGAATGTTCAGGCATTGCCCGTCCTTCGCTTGATGCCTCGGGGCCGAGCCCTCCCCCAACCTCGGGTGGCGGGGCTCAAGCCCAGGAGCGGTTGAGGCCAGTAGCTTCGTGCAGTGGTACTCGACGACAGTCGCGTTACCTCGGTGGCCCTGCCGGCCGGCTTCCCTTCGCGGTACAGAACGAACCGGCCCCTTGGCGGTCCAGGGAGCCGGTTCGCTCGAACCCAATCTCTGACGGCGTGCGTAGTGCTTCGGCTCGCAATTACGGTTCCGTGTTTACTTCACCGCGTTGATGTCTTCCAGAACCTTCTCCGCGCCGATTTCCTTGGCGAAGGCCGTCTTGACCGGCGCCGCTAGTTCCAGGAGCTTTGCCCGGTCCTTGAACTCGTGGATCTGGATCTTGCCCTCCTTCTGCAGCCGCTGAATGATCTCACTGTCCTGGTCCTGCTCCCACTTGCGGCCATGGGCGCCCGCCGGGATCGCCGCCTTCACGATGCAGGCTTGCAGGTCCGCGGGCAGCTTCCTGAAGGTCTTGCCGCTGAAGAAGAGCGGGCGGAGGGCGATGGCGTGCATCGTCTTGGAGATGTTCGGCGCCACCTCGTGCCACTTCATCTGGAACCAGCCTGGCGATTCGTTCTCGCCCGCCACGATGACGCCCGTCTGGATGGCGTTGTACACCTCGTCATACGCGATGGTGGTCGGGGCCGCGCTCAGGGCCTGGAACATCTTAACCTGAATGGGCGCTCCCATGACCCGGATCGGCAGGTTCTTCAACTCCGCCATGTCGCGGATGGGCTTCTTCCCGACGATGTTCCGGACGCCGCCACCGGAGTAGTTGATCATCATGACGTCCCCCCTGGCCATGACGTCGTCGTAGACCAGCTTCAGGGCCTCACCGGTGGACGTGACCTTGTTAAAGTGATCCAGGTCCCGGAAGAGGAAAGGCATGTCCATCAGGGTGGACATCTTCGAGAAGGTGGCGACATGGGACGGGGCCACGACCGCGTAGTCCACCGACAGGCCCTGGCTCATGTACATGAAGTAGTCCTTCTCCAGCCCCAGCTCGCGGTTCCGGTGCAGGACAAAGTTGATCGGCTTGCCATAGCACTTCTTGGTCTCTTCCTCGAATTTCAGCATGTTCTGGTTGAAGGAGTGCTTGTCGTCGAACTGGCTGGCCCCCTTCAGGGTGATGATCTGCGCCAGTGCGGGCGATCCGGCGGTAAGGGCAACCGCCGCACAGAGCGCGAACGCAAGGATGAATCGCACTACCTTGGATCTCATGTCACGTCCCTCCTGTGTTTGAATGTACTTACGCAGGACTTCCTGCCCCCGCTTCTTCGAGCGTGTCCGACCTTTTCCGTTTCGATCAGGAACGTGCTGGTAATGTTTACCACGACCCCGGCGCGGCCGTGATGGGAGATGGCTGGTTGGCACTGGGGGAGCAGACGGGATCGCACAACATTGGAGTTTATCTCACAACCTGTGTCTGACCGTCAAGGAGAAATTGCCGACCATAGACCTTTTACAGACAATGGGAGCTGGCCGATCAGGCAGTCGGCGACAAAGAATTGCGGTGGGGGGCCATGAGGGACTGCGCCGAACCCGAGGGAGGAATTGCCCGTCCTCCTGCATCCAGTTGCAACCCAGGAGCTGGCAGGCAGACATGCCAGCTACCGCTTTGAGGCCCTGTCTTGTGCTGCGAAAGAGCAATGCGACGACGACGAAACAGCCGGGCACCGCTTGAAGAGGCCTATGCTTCTCGTACCATAATGCTTCTGGTGCAAGATCCCGCCGACTCCTACTTCTCTTTCGCTCCTCTGCCCCTGTGCCGCCAATTCCTCCGCCTCACGCTTCACGTCCGTAGCGATTCCACATTCGCCATTCCGCAATCCGCATTCATTCCGTCCCCGCTTCTCCGTTTCTCCGGCGCCCCCCTGATCTTCTTGGTTCTCGGCTCTCGGCTCTCCGATCATTCCGCACTCCGCATTCCGGATTTGATTCCCCGTTTCCCCGGTTCGCCGTTCCTCCAGCGCGCCTTGTCCCCCTCTCTCCCTGTCTCCCCTGCTCCCTGCTCCTCACTACACCGGCCCAGGCCTTTCGCTGAAGGTGCGGCAGGCGAGGCCGAAGCGGCGGTGCCGGATCATGGTGAGCAGGTCGTGCTCGACTTTCCCCGCCTGGCGCCAGTCGGGAAGACAGCCCGCCAGGCAGGCGGTGAGGCCAAGCTGGCCATCGATCACCTTGAGCAAGATGGCGCCGCCATGTTGCCGACGACGAAAGGCATCACCTGGCGACGATGGCGCGGGAGCAATTACGCCAGGCGGCGTGAAACGGAAAAACCCTTACCAATCCGCATAGGGAGTCTCGCCTTGGGGACGAGTCCCGGAGTGTGGTAAGATGGCAGCGCGCCAAGCTGCCGGAGCGGGCCGCACAGCAGGTATGACCTCAAGGTCCACCTCGTATGGGTCCCGAAGTTCCGGAAAGCGGTCCTTGTCGGCCCGGTAGCCCCCCGCGTTCGCGATCTGGTCCGGGAGATCGCGATGGAACATGAACCGACGCTTCTCTCCGGAAAGGTGGCACGCGACCACTTCCAGCTCCTGATCGCCTACCGCCGACGCCGGAGGATCAGCATGTTCGTCCAATGGCTCAAGGGGATCAGCCCCCGCATGCCCCTGGAGGAATTTCCGCACCTCCGCACACAAGTCTAGGGCCGGCACCTGTGGGCCCGCGGGTACTTCGCCGTGACCTCGGGGATCCTCACCAAGGCGATGATCAAAGAGTACATCGGCGTACCAGATGGGGAGCCGCTCCAAGACGATAGCCGATTTCGAATCGAGGACCGTCCGAGCCTACCGCCTTCCAGGCAGTAGTCGTTCAATCCTGCGCACCACAGGCGAACGAGGGGGGAAAAGGAGGAAGCGTTGGAAACCGGGGGTGCTCTGCAGGGAATTAGGGTTCTGGATTTCTCTCGGTACGAGCAGGGACCGCTTTGCTCGCAGATGTTAGGGGACATGGGCGCTGAGGTCATCAAGGTCGAGCGCCTCGGGACCGGCGCCGAGGAGCGAGGCTTTCCTGTCGGCGGCATCGAGGGAGTGAACACCTACTTCTTGGCCATCAACCGGAACAAGCGGAGCCTCACCCTCAATCTTAAACACCCACGAGCGAGGGAAATCATCAACCGCATGATCCCCACATGCGACGTCCTGCTCGAGAACTTCCGCCCCGGGACGATGGAGAAGCTCGGTCTGGGTTACGAGGAGGTACACCGGGCCAACCCGCGGCTCGTATATTGCTCCTGCTCCGGGTACGGGCAACAGGGCCCGTACCGGGACAAGCCGGGGCAGGATCTGTTGGCGCAGGCTATTTCAGGGCTGGCATGGGCAACGGGTAGGACCAACGGGTGTCCCCGGGCGGTGGGAACGTATCCGGTCGATGCCCACGGGGCCATGCTGGCGACCGTCGGCATACTTACAGCACTGGTCGCGCGGGAACGAACGGGAATGGGGCAGAAGGTAGAGGTCTGCCTGCTTGAGGCCGCGCTCCACATGCAGTGCCAGGAGATTACGTACCACTTGAACGGCGGGCAGTTCTGGCTGCGGGAGAACGAGGGGCTAGGGCATCCCCTCGAACCGGCTCCTTACGGGATCTACCCCGCCGCTGATGGCCAGTTCCTGGCCGTCTCCACCGGTCCCTGGCCCAACCTCTGCCGGGCCCTCGGACTGCCCGAGTTAGAGACGGACCCGCGGTTTGACACGGCAGGGAAACGGCTAGATCGACGGGCGGAACTGTATGCGCTGCTGGGTGGCCTTTTCCGGCGGCAGCCGCGCGCCCACTGGCTGGAGCGTCTGGGGACGGAGGGCGTGTGGAGTTCTCCCGTCAACGACTACGCGGCGATGGAGCAGGATCCCCAGGTGATGGCGAGCGGCCTAATCCTGGCCCTGCGCCGCCCGGACGGCGGCCCGCTCCGAGTCATCGGGAACCCGATCAAGATGAGCGGCACGCCCCCGACCTACCGAACACCGCCCCCTGCAGTTGGGGCGGACACGGAGGCCATCCTGGACGGTCTGGGTCTCGACCGGGCGGAGATCGCGCAACTCCGGGAGGAGGGGATCGTGTAGGTCACAGGGGATACGGGGTCGGGAGGGAATGGGAAGGAGGTCGGGATGCGCAGGATCCGCTACTATGAGGCAGCAAACATGAAGCCGTTCCGATCAAGGCAGGCACGACTCTAGACACAAGAGCGAGGCAGAGCCAAGCTAGGGCGTGATCTCTACCTATGCAGACATCAATGATCGCGAAGCCGGAAACGAGGTGCGGAGAATGTTGGCTCAGGGCATTGATGTAATTGTCGTTGGGGGCGGCGGGGCCGCATGCCGTGCGGCAATTGCGGCCGCGGATTCAGGGGCCAGGGTAGCGATGGTTGTCAAGGGGCAGTTGGGAAAATGTGGGGCAACGGCGTACAAAGTCGCAGAAATAGCTGGATTCAACGTGGCCGATGGCCAGGTGGACCCTGACGATTCGCCTGAAAAACACTATGACGACATCATGGCCGCGGCGTACGGGATGGCGGACCCCCACCTTGCGCGAATCGTTGCGGGGGAAGCTCCCCTTGCCCTGAAAAGCCTGGAAGACTGGGGGGTGCCGTTCGAACGGGACGGACAAAAATACCTTGAGTTTCTATGCTGTTTTGCAACCCGTCCGCGGACGCACGTGATTAAAGGCCACGGCGAACCCATCATACGGGCACTCGTTCGGGAACTCGAGAGACGCAGGGTACCAGTATATGAAGATTCATTGGTGACCAATCTATTTCTTCAGGATGGTGAGTGCATCGGGGTGGGGATCTTAGACAGACCCGGCCACTATCGGACGTGTGCTGCTGGGGCGGTGGTGCTAGCGACAGGAGGGGCGGGACAACTCTTCAAGCGGAATTTGAATCCTCCCGATATTTGTGGCGATGGGTATACGCTGGGGTACGAGGCAGGCGCGGACCTCATAAATATGGAGTTCATGCAGGCCGGCATTGGAATCAGCCACCCCATGGTGAACCTGTTCAACGCCTGGCTATGGACAGCCCATCCGCAACTCACCAACGCGGCGGGAAAACCATTTCTGTCCGATTACCTGCCCGCAGGATTGTCGCAAGAAGAAGTGATGGACGTGCACTCCGGCCACTTTCCGTTCAGCTCCTCAGACAATTCCCGCTATATCGAGATCGCGGTGCAAACGGAACTGACCGAAGGAAGGGGTACGCCCGAGGATGGCATCAACCTGGACCTTAGCCGCATGACAGATCAGTATCTAGAATCACTCCCGCCTGACAGTGCCTTTCGCAAAATGTGGCCGATTACCCGAGAGTATTTGCTGGACCGTGGGGTGGACGTCACGCGACAGATGGTCCAGATAGCCTGCTTCGGGCATGCCATCAACGGTGGGCTTCGGATCGATGCCCACGGAGCTACCGCGATTCCCGGTTTGTATGCGGCAGGCGAGGTTGCCGGAGGGCCCCATGGCGCCGACCGTTTGGGGGGCAACATGTTGGTGACCTGCCAAGTGTTCGGAGCTCGCGCCGGGTCGTGTGCGGCGGGGTACGCGCGGAAGAAGATCCAGGAAAGTGTTCCCGCGCCGCTGGCCGCCGCGGAAGAGCGAAGACTGCATGCGAGCTGTGGCAAGGCAATTCGCGCGCAGGAGCTAAGGGAGGATCTGCAGTCGGCCGCCCAGTCCGGATTACTGATACGGCGGAGTCAGCAAGGCCTGAGGGGCTTTCTCGACACCGTTGCCGCGATCCGAGGGGAGATCGATCGCGCGCCAGAATCCGACCGTTACAGTTGGGAGCTGTGGGAACTGGAAAGTCTTCTCCGTGCAGGCGAAATTATGGCCCGGGGCGCACTCCTTCGACGAGAGAGCCGCGGCAGCCATTTTCGTGTCGATTTTCCCCAGCGCGACGACATCCATTTTGGAAAACCGTTAATCATACGGCGGGATGCGATCGGGTCGTAGGGGTCGTTGAAGATTCGCCGAGAACGGATCGAGATAGGGTGGGTGAACAACAGCGGGGCTGAAGTTGCTTTTAGGCCGGAGATCGCACGAGTTCTATCCGACGCGAGAGCGCAGCTGGGGTGCTCTTCGGGGAGGGTGCCCCGCGTCTTGGACGCGGGTTGGATGGGCCCGATCCGCTACGTCATCTTGCCCCTGTCCCGACTGTCGCCCGCGGCCTGACAAAGCGCGACGGCGAGCGAACGCGCAAAGCGGCGAGACTTGCCGCCGATGGATTTCTGTGACGCTGCGCGGTCCCTCACTACACCGGCCCAGGCCTTTCGCTCAGGGCCCGGATGATGTCCACGTTGTTGGGCGGACAGCCCCGCACGTACCGCGGCAGCCGCCTGGCCTCGGGCAGGCTGCACGAGCCGATGCTGACCAACTCCTCCTGCGGAATGCCTCCCGGGATCACCGCTGGCCCCGCAATGATGGTGAACCCGCGCGCGCGCCCGAGGGTGCCCTCCGCCCGCATGTCGAAGAGGGAGCTCAGCAGACCGTTGCGGCAGCCGGTGCAGGTGCCCTCGCTGTGGACGATGGTGATCCCCTCCCTGTCGATGCGGTGGTCCTCCTCGCAGCGGACGAAGCGCCGTCGCACGGAGGCCACCTGCTCCCCCACCACCTCGATCTGCGCCTCGTCCATGGTGCCCAGGCCGCGCTCTGCCGCCGCCTTGGTGATGGGTACCTCCTCGGCCTCGAAGCCCATGATGCGGCTGGCCGTGGCGTCCACGGCCACCAGATCGCGACCCGCCAGAACCAAGCCAAGTCCCACGGGCAACCCCATGAGCGGCCCCATGCCTTCCTGGCCGATGAGGCCATCCACCACGGCAAAGATCGGCTTGAAGTAACTGACCAGGTCCACCGCCCCCTCGAACATGCCCTCCAGGTGGATGCGCCGCTTCTCCGCGTCGGTCACCAGACCCTTCAGGTTCTTCAGGGCCAGCGTGGCTTGCCCCTGATCGTGGGTTTTCATCACTGGCACGCTGATGATGGCATCCACCTGGGTGACCAGCCCGAACGTCGTGATCTCCTCCAAGACGCGTCCGTCAATGATCTTCACCCGTACGGTCCTGTCTTTCTTCAGGTCCACCACCTCATAGCCCTGCTGGCGGAGCTCCTCGTAGCCCATGACCCGGAGGGCAGCCTCGGTGTCCGCGCCCCTGGCCGACGACTCGGCGATGACCGGCCTGGCCCCTAACTCCCTCACCATGTCCGCCACCGCCTGGCACACCAGGGGACTGGTGCAGGCCCCCGCCTCGGCCGACGCGGGTGGCGCCACCATGTTCGGTTTCACCATCACCAGCATGCCCGGGCGGACGACATCGGCAAGGCCTCCAGCCATGCTCACGGCCTGCCGTACGCCGGCGGCTACCTGATCGCGACCCCATGGCCTATCGACCCTGACGATGGAGACTTTGGTCATCTCGCGCCCCTTTCCGCTGAGGTTCGATTGTCCATCTGGCTTACTTACCTTACTACGGCCTCAATCCGCGAATCACAGCAGACCATCAAACTCCCGGACGGTTTCGCGGATGAGTCGTTGCGCGTCGGTCAGGTGGAAATCCATGAAACACTGTTCGGCGGTTTCCGCCTTTGGCGGATTCGACGGTTCGGGGTAGAACAGTCGAACGCCCGAACCCGCGAAGGCTCGAACGCTTTCTACTAGAGAGAACATGCCACCAGTTCGGCCAAGTCCATGGGCTTCAGTTGCTCCGTCGCGTCCTTCGCCCGGATCCCATCCTCGAACATGCTCAGACAGAAGGGGCAGGCGGTGCACACCACGCCGGCTTTCACGCGCAGCGCCTCTTCGGTGCGCTCGACATTCACCCGCTTGCCGATCCGTTCCTCGAACCACACCATGCCGCCGCCGGCACCGCAGCAGAAGCCCTTCTCCCCGCTGCGCTCCATCTCCCTGGCCTGGACGCCCGGCAGGAGCCGGAGGATCTCCCGGGGCGCATCGAAGATCCGATTGTGTCGCCCCAGGTAGCACGAATCGTGATAGGCGATGGTCTGCCCGATCGGCGTCCTCGGTTTCACCCGGCCCTGCCTCAAGAGGTCGCGGATGAACACCGCGTGGTGGATGACCTGGTAGTGTCCGCCGAACTGCCCATATTCGTTCTGGAGCGTGTTGAAGCAGTGGGGGCAGGCGGTGATGATCTTCTTCACGCCGTAGCCGTTGAGGGTCTGGATGTTGGCCTGCGCCTGCATCTGGAACAGGAACTCGTGCCCGATGCGCCGGGCGACATCGCCGGTGCAGCGCTCCTCCTCGCCCAGGATGGCAAAGTCCACCCCGGCGGCCTTCAGCACCTGCACAAGCGCCCTGGCGACCTTCTGGGTGCGCTCGTCAAAGGCCGCAGCGCACCCCACCCAGTACAGGTACTCCGCCGTCCCTCTCTCTGCCATCAGGGGGACGCCCAGACCCTTGGCCCAAGACGTTCGGCTTGGCACGGCGCCCTGGTACGGGTGGCCGCGGGTCTCCATCCCTCGCATGGCCGCCTGCATCGTCTCGGGGAATCTCGCCTCCTCCATAACCAGGAAGCGGCGCATGTTGACGATCTTGGGGATCGGCTCGATGAAGACCGGGCATTCGTGGTGGCACGCGCCACATGTCGTGCAGGACCAGATCACGTCCTCGCCGATCACGCCACCCACCATGGGCTTCCCGTTACCGCTCCCGCGCGCCTGGGCCAGCAGGTGGTCGCGCAGGTCAATGATGAGCCCTTTCGGCGTGAGCGGCTTCCTCGTGGCCCAGGCGGGGCAGGCGTCCTGGCATCGGCCGCACTCCGTGCAGGCCACGAGATCCAGCAGGTCCTTGCGGGGGAATCCCTGGATCGTCGAGATGCCGAAGTGCTCTGCTTCCTCCAGGACCACCGGCTGGATCACGCCCGAGGGCTGCGGCCGGCGCAGCGCGATGTTGGCCGCCGCCGCAACGATGTGGCGGATCAGGGTGTACGGCAACAGCGCGATGAAGGCGAAGGCCAGGACCGCATGCCCCCACCAGGTCACCCGGTGCAGCAGGGTCTGCTGGGATCGCGTCAACCCTGCGAAACCAAGGCCCGTCGCCCATCCCCCTGGCGACCAGAGACCCCAGGGGTCCCTGGTGGCCGCGATTCTCAACCCCTCGACAACGAACCCGCTGACCAGGACGACGAGAAGCAGCCACAGGAAGAGGCTGTACCCCTCGGCGTCGCGCGGCTTCCATAGCCGCGTGGGTCGCAACACATAGCGCCGGATCAGGGCGACGATCACCCCCGCAACTCCCGCGACGCCGAACAGGTCCACGGTCAAGGACATGAAATACAGGTAGAAGTTGCCGGAGAGCGTCGGGATGCCGAAGTAATCCTGGAGGGCCACCATGCACGTGGCGATGAAGAGAATGCCAAACCCCCAGGAGATCCCCGCGTGCATGCCGCCGGCCAGCGGCTGGGTGAGCAGGCGGCGTTGAAGCACCGCCTGGGACAGCAGCTCCCGAATCTGCCGCGCGATCGGCGGGATATCCTTCTCGGGCTGGCCCATCCACAGGAGCTCGACGAGGCGGTAGCAGCCGTAGAGGAAGGCAGCGAGGAACGGCAGGAAGAGGGGGTACAGCAGCAGATGGGCCGGCATATTCCAGTAGATTTCCCGCGAGGGAATCATCCAGACGGCTCCAAGGAAGTCCAGCGAACTGTTACGGGGCAGATCGTCAAGAGCGTTCGAGGGTTCGGGAGTTCGGGGCACCCACGCCACGGCGGTGGGTATCCACCGCGGTGCCGTGGGTCCCGGCAGTTCGGGAACGACCGAACCACCGAACGGTCGAACTGCCGAACGCCGGATCGCTCACTGACCCCACTACCCTTATGTCAGCTCCCTGCACTTCTCGATGAACTTCGGGAGGACCGCTTTGAAGTCTCCAACGATTCCAAGGTGCGCCACCTTGAAGATCGGCGCGTCGGGATCGGTGTTGATCGCCACGATGGTCTTGGAACTGGTCATTCCCGCCAGGTGCTGGGTGGCCCCGGAGATCCCCACGGCGATGTACAGGTCGGGGTTCACGGTCTTCCCCGTTTGCCCCACCTGCCACGAGGCGGGCACCCACCCGGCATCCGTGGCGGCCCGCGAGGCCCCCACCGCCCCCTTGAGGAGTTGGGCCAACTCCTCGAGCTGTTGGAACGGCTCGGGGCCCTTGAGCCCGCGGCCGCCGCTCACGACCACCTTGGCATTTTCCAGCTTGACGCCGCGGACCTCCTCCCCGACCTTCTCGACCACTCGGGTGCGGAGGAGGGACGCATCCAGTAAGACCGTCACGGGAACCTCTTCGCCGGAGCGACCCGCCTGTTCGACCGCAGGCTCCATGGCCCGGGGTTTCACCGTGGCCACGATGGGAAATCGCTGGGCCGCGAAGGTCGCGATGGTTCGCCCCCCGTACATCTGGCGCTGGAAGAGCACGGCGGCCCCGTCCACTTCGATCCCCATCACCTCGGTTACGACCGCTCCGTTCAGGCGATGCGCCAGCCGCGGGGCCACCTGTTTTCCACACGAGTCGTCCGCGAGGAGAATCACCTGAGGTGTAGCCTGGGATGCGATCTGGGCGAGGGCTGCCACGTAGGCGTCCGTCTGGCGGTCCTTCAACAGGGGGTGTTCGACATGCAGCACCTGGTCCACCCCGTACGCGAACAGCCGGGCGCCGAGCCCGCTCTTGCGGTCTTCCAGGAGGACCGTCTTCACCTGACCCTGGGTGGCGTCCGCCAGCCGGCGCGCCGCCCCCAGGAGCTCCAGCGTCATCTGTGAAGGGGTATTCCCCTCTCCGCTCGCCAGTACCAGGACATCCGTCATGTCCTTCTCCTTCCCGATTTTCGCGTCAGCACCACTGAATGAAATCTCGCAGGCATGCTTCGCTGGTGGCTCTCGGCTCCCGGCTCTGCCGTCGGACCACCCTGAGTTCCTGGAGGCTGGGACTCGCGCTTCGGAATCACCATGTCTCGCAGCTCGAATCAGGCCGCACCCGCACCCACTACCAGGACTATGTCCGCCCCCACCGACAGGCCGCCCGCGCGCCGCGGCGGGCTCCCACGACCCCCGGCGTCCTGCATCGAGCCGGTATCATCGTCTCCGCTATGGGAAGCGGTGGGAACCAGTGAGCAAAGGCCGACTCACGAAAAACTCTTGACGGCCGGTCTTGCAAATCAGCGGCCATGACACTCAGCGATGTTATGGCGGTTGCCACTTACTTGAGAACAAGACGCGGCAGCCATAGGGTCAGGTTGGGCACATTCGTCAGCACAAACAGCATGATGATGTTCACGACGATAAAGGGGAAAGCCGCTCGGGCAATTTTATCGATGGAGAGTTTCGTGATCCCGCCGAGGATAAATAGGCTGGCACCGACCGGGGGCGTGACGAACCCAATGGACAAGTTGACACAGACAACAAGCCCGAGATGAACAGGATCAATTCCCAGATTCCTCGTCAGCGGAAGAATAATGGGAACGAGGAGAATGATCGCCGCAATGGATTCCATCAAGCAGCCGGCAATGAGGAACACGACATTGAGCAGGACCAGGATCATGACCTTGCTGGTGCTCAGTGAGAGAATAAGTTTTGTGATGAGTCCCGGAATGCCTTCGGCCGCCATGATCCAGCCGAAGATTCCGCACATGCCAACCAACAGGTAGGCCGCGCAACTGATTAAGGTCGTGCTCCAGAGAAGTTCGGGAAGATCTCTCCATGATAGCGTTTTGTAGTACCCCATGCTCAAAAAGAGACAGTAGGCAACGGCCAGAATCCCGGCCTCGGTTGGAGTCACCACGCCGGTCAAGATCCCCCCGAGGATAATCCCTGGTGCGAGTAACGCCAGGAAGGCCTCCCGGGTTTGTTGGTAGAATTCGGAGAAGGTGGCTCGCCTGTCGGCGCGGCTGTACTGCCTCCGGTAGGCAATGATCAAGATGATGAGGATGTCCGCGCCGGCTATCAACAGGCCCGGGATGATCCCGGCCAAAAAAAGCTCTGCAATCGAACATTCGGCGACCACGGCATACACCACCATGATGATGCTGGGGGGAATGATCGGACCCAGGATGGAGGCGGACGCCACCACTCCTGCCGCGAAGTCCTTGGGGTAGTTTTCCTTTTCCATGGCCGGGATCAAAACGGTGCCGAGCGCTGACGCGTCGGCCGACCCCGATCCGGAGATCCCGGAAAAGATGACCTCCACAATGACGGTTGCGGCAGCGAGCCCGCCCCGGATGCGACCCACGATCGTCTTGCCCCATTTCACGAGGATGTCCGTGACCAACCCCTGGCTCATGATGTTGCCCATGAGAACGTAAAACGGAATGGCCAACAGGACATACGAGTCCATCCCGACAAAGAGGCGCTGGGCGAGCAGGATCATCGGGAGATTGTGGCTGTACAGGTAGGCCATGGAGACTGTGCCAAGGACAAACACGACGGGCAGCCCCATAGCAAGCGTTACAATGACCAGGGCGAGGATCAGCATTCTACCTTCTCCTCCGCTACTAGCAGGCGGCGTTGCTGGGCCGGCACGCCTACTCGTATGTTATAGCGACGGATGACTGGCACCGGTTCTATTCGGCGCCAAAGCTATAGCCAGAGTCTCCTTCCTGCCGTGGGGCGGAAGAACTAACCCTGGTCCGAGAAAAACCTTGAACCGCCATGACGCCAAGGTCGCCAAAGATGCGATGTTTCGATCTCCCGATCCAAGAACGCGAAAACGCGTTCGTGGGGCCTTCAGAAGCTTGGTTTGTTTCACCTAAGGAGCTTATCCGGTCTTGGCGTTCTTGGCGCCTTGGCGGTTGATAATTTCGGATTGGGGCTAACCAATACTCATCGGCCGCACCCGTTGCCTCTATTCGATCTTTAGTACGGTCGCAGTGTGTCGCCCCGGGTGTAGGAGGTCGTTATACGTCAGCACGATCAAGTAGAAGAAGTACAGGGCAAAACCAACCGGGATTGCCATGTACGCGATCGCCATGGGCATCTCGAGCGCCGGGGACAACTGGTTCATCTCCCATTGGGACTGCATGAGCTTCAGGGCTTGATAAAAGATGGTACAGGAAAACACACCCATCAACGCCCGGAGGGCGCAAGAAACCCGAATGCGCGTACGCGGCTGCAATCGCTCTGTCAGGGTATCCACCCCGACGAGCATTCCGTATTTGAGGGCGGGACCGGATGCCAGCAGCACCGCCCAGATCATCAGGTATCGTGAAATTTCCAGAGTCCAGCGCGACGAGTAACCAAACATATATCGCAGAATGACCTGCACGAAGACGTTTACGCAAAGGATCGCGAGGATCGAGATCACGATCCATTTGATCACGGCCTCAACACGGTTCTCGAGTCTCTGCACACGCTCTTCGGCACTCATTCGCTGAAACCTCCCCGGCAACCCCGCCACGCGGAGGACAACGAGATGCATGCGCCCGAGGCCGGTGCGCGATCCTTGCTCGCACCGGCCTCGCGGCAATTGCTCCGTGACGCCTTACTTCTGGATCTGCTGGAAGGCTTCCTTGACCCAATCCGGCATCTTCTCCAGGTACTTGGCGTAGACGGGCTTCACCGCCTCCCGGAAAGGTGCCAGATCGGTCGGCACGTTGATACCCAGCCCGGCGTTCTTCATCACCGTCAGTCCCTTCTCATCCAACGCGAGATAATCCTTATCCCCCACCGCCAGCGCTTCCGGTAGGCTCTCCATGATGATGTCCCGCTGCTTCGGAGAGAGCTTGTTCCAGGTAGCCTGGCTCATCAAGACGATTGCCCCGTTGGAAAAGACGGGCAGGACGGTCACATACTTCTGAACTTCGTAGAACCTCTCCGTATAGAGAGTCGCAATGGCGTTTTCGTTTCCATCCACCGTCTTGAGTTGCAGGGCCGTGTAGAGCTCGCCAAACGGGAGAGGAACCGGGCTGGCGCCGATTGCCCTATAGGTGTCCATGTGGAGCGGCACTTCCATCAGTCGGATGCGGAGCCCCTTGAAATCGGCCGGCGAAGTGATAGGCCGGACCCCATTCATTGGCACCCGGAACACCGGCGCGAAGAAGCCCAATCCCACCATCCGCTTCGGCTCGACCGCTTTCAGAAGCCTCTTGCCAATCGGCCCATTCGTGACCTCAGTGTAATGCTTGGCATCCCTGAAGAGGAACGGCAGATTCAACACATTGATTTCCGGAACGAACGAGGCGGCGACTCCCAGGGAGCTGATCGCAAAGTCAACCGTGCCGACCTGTAGTCCCTCCAGGAGATCCCGCTCCCCTCCCAACTGGCCGGCTGGATGAACGTTGATTACCAGATTTCCACCGCTGTTGCCCTTGACAAGTTCGGCGAATTTCAGGCCGGCGGAATTGTATGGGTGCGTGGGAGCGCAGACGTGGGCAAATTTCAGAGTGACCGTTTGGCTGAATGCCTGAGGAGAAAAGGTCAGGGCACATAGTAGGGTGATGCAGCATGCGACCACGTACAAAGCAACTCCTTTTTTCATGTTCGCCTCCTTGCAATGAGTGGGTTAATGTGAAGTCCGTCTCCGCGAAGTGCCCTTGCAACTGGTGCTGTGCCAGTTCCTGTACCAGAATCCGGGCCGAGCAGCCCGCCTCCACTTCCCCGGAAATGGATGGATTGTTCTGTTCACATGACCTTCAGTTCTCGCAGTCGATCGGCGAGCCGAGTTGCCTGCTCTTCCGGCGTCTCCCCTTCGATCAGCTCGCAACGCGATTCGCGCTGCGGGATCATGACCTCACGAACCCGCAGCCGGACGGCCGAGCCCCCAAACTTGGACGCATCCAAGTCGAGGTCGGCAGCCTTCCAGGTCGGGACCTGCTTCTTCGCGGCGGCCATGATGTCTCTGAGCTTGGAGTAGCGGGGCACGTTGCTGTCGTCGCTCAAGATGCTAGCCACCATGGGCAGCGCCCCTTCCACCAGCTCGTACCCATCCTCCACGATCCGCCGCATGAGGGCCTTCCCGTCCCGGACCGCGATCCGGGTGACGAATGTCCCGCCGGACCACCCCAGCTCCTCCGCGAGAAGCGGCCCGACGACCTTGTTCCCGGTGTCGCCCGACACGCATCCGGTCAGCACCAGGTCCGGCATCCCGATCTTCTGGATGGCTTTCGCCAGGACGTGCGCCACCCCAAAGGAATCGGACGCGAGGAGCGCCGGGTCGCTCACCAGGACGCCGTCATCCACTCCCATGCCCAGGGCAGACTTCACCGCCCCCATGGCGCCCGCTTCGCCCAGGCAGAGGGCGGTGATCTTTCCCCCCACCTTCTCGCGGAGCTGCAGGGCGACCTCGAGGGCGTTCTGGTCGTAGGCGCTGATGACCAGGGACAGGCCGCCCCGCACCTGACGCTTGGTATTGGGATCCAGCTTGAACTGCTCGGCCGGGATTTCGGGATCAATGATTTGTTTGATGCAGACAACGATGTTCATCCGTCAGTCTCCGTAACCCTGGGAACTAAAGCGTTCGGGCGTTCCGGTGTTCGAAGGTTCCAGGAACACCGTACGCCCGAACTACCGAATCCGCCAAAGGCGGAAACAGTCGAAGGCTCTAGGGAAGAAGTACGTTAGCGATCACCAACCGCTGCACCTCAGAGGTCCCTTCGAGGATCCTCGAAGTTCACCCCGGCGCTCCGAGGGACTACCGGCTCCTCGCGGAAGTCTGCTTCATACGGCGATGCCCCCGGGGGACGCCCCGAGGACACCCAAGCGGGCGCTCAGCTACCTGACTGCGCGCGGGACAAGCACACCCGGGCGGGTCAAGAGTAGTTGTAGAAGCCGCGACGCGTCTTTCGCCCCAGGCGGCCGGCATCCACCATCTGGACCAAGAGAGGCGCCGGCCGGTACTTTGGATCACCCAGGCCCTCCTGGAGGACGCGCAGGACCGCGAGACACACATCCAGCCCGATGAGATCGGCAAGGGCCAGGGGACCCATCGGGTGCTTCATACCAAGCGTCATGACGTTGTCAATGGCGTCGACCGTCCCCACCCCTTCCATGAGCGCGAAGATCGCCTCGTTGATCATGGGCATCAGGATCCGGTTGGCCAGGAATCCCGGAAAGTCCTTGGCCTCGACCGTGGTCTTCCCCAGGCGCTTGGCCAGATCGTGGGTGGCCGCCGCGGTCTCCCCCGTCGTCTCGACGCCCCGGATCACCTCGACCAGTTGCAGCAGGGGAGCCGGGTTCATGAAGTGCATGCCGATCACCCGGTCGAGCCGCTTGGTCGTCGCGGCGATCTTGGTGATCGAGATGGAGGAGGTATTGGTGGCCAGGATGGTGGCTGCCCGGCAGGTCTTGTCCAGCTCCTGGAAGATCGCCTTCTTCACCGTGAAGTCCTCGGTGGCAGCCTCGATGATGAAGTCGGCGGTCTTCAATTCCGGCATGTTCGTCGTGGTGACCAGCATCTTCAGCATTTCGCCCTTCTGACCCTCGCTGATCTTCCCCGACTCCACCAGCCGATCCAGCCCCTTATCGATCCGGGCGCGTGCCTGTTGCAGGATACGGTCCTCCACGTCCCGCAAGAGGATCCGAAAGCCGTTCTGGATGGCGACCTGGGCGATCCCCTGGCCCATGGTGCCGGCCCCCACCACCCCGATGGTTTTGATCTCCATGGCGCCTCCTCTGCTCTCCTGGAGGAAACCGACAATGAATTCCGACCGTCAATGTCGACAGCGAGATCCGGGTACCCCCTGGGTGGCGATAGCCGATCAGGGCGCTTCTTCCGCTGTCGCTATCGCTGTCCCTGTCGACTCAATTCGGTTCGACCGCCATCGCCAGCGCTTCCCCACCGCCCCCTGCCCTCTCCGCTCGATCACTGAGCCTGAGATTCGACTGCTCGGTCCGCGTTGATCCCGTTGAGGGCGAGGTTGGTCAAGCCGTCAATCACCGTATCCAGCCTGTAGCCCTGCAGGTTCCATCGCTTCAGATCCCACACCGCACACAGGAACAGGATGCAGACAGCCAGCAGGTGGGGTTCCTTCACCGCAAACTGGCCGGCCCGAGTTCCCCGCTCCAGAATCTCGCGGAGGATACCGACGTAGGTGCGATCCACTTCGAACAGGCCCTGCAACCCCTGCCGGCCCAGCGCATGAGACTCCTGGTATATGAGGACCACCGCGTCCTGGCACTCGTCGTAGGTCTTGAGCGTCTCTTCCAAAGCCACCTTCAACTGCAGGCGCGGATCCTGGATTCCGTGCGTGGCTTGCAGCATTCGGGCCTCGAAGGTCTCCAGGATTCGGCGGTACACGAGGTGGAGGATGTCCTCCTTGGTCTTGATGTAGCTATAGAGAGTGCCGATCCCCAGGCCGCACGCCTCCGCTACCTCGCGGACGGTGGTTTGGTGAAACCCCTTGCGGGAAAACAGCTTCAGGGCAGCGTCACAGATCTGCGAATGCCGCCTGCCAATAAGGTCCTGATCTTTGACGACCGTTTCGATATCTTTTGTGGGTCCGTTTTTCCCCATGGCCATTCACGGGATGATGTGAGACAAACGAACGCTCGATCAGGTGCAAAAAATCGTATAGAAGCCGGGCAGTTGTGTCAAGGCATTTCCCCGCATTCTAGAACGTCGTTAGGGCTCCTCTCTCGCCGTTGCTGAGTTCGGGGCCATCACCCTTTTCCTCGCCGCGTTCTTTGACCCCCCGTCCTTACCTAGCTCTCATCGGCTCAAACGAGCAACAGGACCCTCTGGGGCGGATCCTGCCCCTTCCGGAACTCGACCTCATCTCCCAGGGATTTGCCGATCAACGCCCTCGCCACAGGCGTCTCGGGCGTCACGACCCGAACCGTGCGCGCTCCATCCCCCAAGGTGATCTCCATGCCACCACAGACGGGTAGAATGAAGTAAAGACGCTCAACCGGACCTTCCGCTTGACCGGTTCCGACTACACATCCTAGCGCGGCTCTTTGCGGCGCCTCGGGCAACCGGAATTGCTTGAGCGTGCGCAGCCAGAACTCCCGCTCCTGAATGTTCCCTGCCAGCGCGTTTGCAAGGTACGAGGCCTCAATGCCCGTCACCTCGCGCTTGCTCTTCATCACGTGGGGCGAGTCTAGCGTCGCCTGCTTCGCCACAGCATAGCCTGAACCCAGCCTCCGCAGTGTTTCCTCCACCTGCGCAATCGCATCCTGCAGCAGTTTCGCCTTGACAATAGTGATGTCGTCCACACCTATCCCTTTCGCGATGTGAGACTACGTTCTCACCTGGTTTCGCCCGGCGTCCTTGGCGCGATAGAGGGCTTTGTCTGCCGCCCTGATCACTTGGTCCGGCTTTGCGTTACGGTCGTCGCGCTCGGCAACACCGATGCTGACCGTCACCACCACTGCTCTCCGAGCGCCGCCCTGCGTTCTCGGAGTGTTCGGCTTCTTCCGGGGCCGGTCCGGCCCGCGGAGGACGAAGCATGATGCCTGAACTGCCTTTCGCACCGATTCGAGATGGGGGATCACGTCCGCAGTTGACTGACCCGGGAAGACCACCGCAAACTCCTCGCCGCCGTAGCGGAACGCCTTTCCTCCGCCAGACACGCGTTCGAGTTTCGAGGCGACCATTCGTAGGACTTGGTCACCCACATCGTGCCCGTACCGGTCATTGAACTGCTTGAAATGGTCAACGTCCACCATCGCCACCACATACCGGTTTCCAAGCTTCGGGAGAGCTTCATTCAGCGCTCGCCGCCCTGGCAGCCCCGTCAGATCGTCATGGTAGGCCATGCGATAGGACGTCTCGAAGAGCGCTACTACGAGAATAAGTCCGGCTGTGGCGAAGTAGTTCGTCGCAACCCATCCCGCACGGCTGCCGTGCAGCGCGACGAACGAGGCCACCAGCGCCCACAGGAATCCACCCTCGATGGCATTGCGATGCAGAATCACTCTGATCCCTTGAACGACCATAGCTAGGCTGAATGCCAGCAGTGCCGGCTGAGGTATTGGAGTCCAGGACACCAGATTTGCATTAACAAACTTGTGCTCTAACCCCACGGCGACGCCGCGCAGCGCAGGAAGACCTATGCAGGCGACGATGAGGCATTGCACCAGGATCGGGACGAGCCGGGCCAGGCCTGGCAAGTTCAGGATTCCCCGTTCGCTGATCATGGCGAACGCCACAAGGTTCAGCGGCAGAAGTATCGAGACGGCATCGAACACGGTACGGCCCACACCCGCCGCCATGGCATCGCCGGTAGCAAACTGCAACAAGGCCCGATCGGCCAGAGCCAGCACCACGATCGCAAAGACAACTCGACTACGATTGAACAGCCATCCGAGGAAGACCCCCGCCCCCGCGACGACATAAGGATAAGCACGGACATACGGACCCATCGAATCTGGCAAGCTGCCCGGACGGAGAAGGACCAGGGCGGCGAGCAAGAACAGACCACCAGGCAGGATCACAGCGTACGGGCGCTTCATGCGGGTGATTCTGGCAGAACCGCGGTCATTTCCAAAGCGTTTTTAGCCCGGACAGTGCAATTGAACCGCCAAGACGCCAAGGACGCCAGGAAACTCGCTTGCTCAAGTTCTGATGGGGGAAGCACCGACAGGCGGATCGGAGCATCTTGGCCAGGCACCTGGCTCTGGGTTATTGAGATGAGGTGGAAAATGGAGCAAGGAGAGCCACGCCCCTCACGGGGGAAGCACACAAAACAGGAAATTGCGGTCCGAAGATCGGTCAAGAACGGGGTGTGCGAGGGAAATCAGGCGGGAAAGGGTCGGCAGGATGGCTCACGCGGCCTGCAGGGCGAGTCGTGCTTCGAGCTCCCGCAGCGCGCGGGCGGCCCTGTCCCTTACCAGGAGGCTCTTCTCCCCAAGCATCCGGCCCAGGCTCTCAGCGGCATTGGGCCCGCCGATCTGCCCAAGGGCCGTGCAGATGGCGCCTCGAACCGCGTCGCTCTTCCCCGCCGATCCGCCCCACCGCCCGTGAGACTCCTTGCTCCCGTCAAGGTCGAGGGCTTCGATGAGGACGGATTCAATGCGGGGAAGCAGCGACGCGGCAGTCCGACCCACCTCGGCCAATGCCTGGCAGGCCTGGATTTGCAGTTGATCGTCCTCTTCCTGTTCGCCCTCACGTCGCTTCCGCACTACCTCGCACAGGAAGTCAACGACCTGGGGATTCGAACTTCCCACGATCCCCAGGCAGACGAGGGCGCGTCGCTGTACTCTTGTGACTGGATCCTTCAAAGCCGCCAACAGTTCCGGTTCCGCGTGGCGACCCGCGATCCGTACAAGGGCCGCCAGCGCTTCCTCGCGAACGCACGCATCGGGATGCTGGAGGAACCGTCGGACGGTGTTGCTGGCCTCGAGGCCGCGGATCTGGGCCATTGCCGCCAGGAGATCTCGCACAGACCGAGCAGGCAGCTGCGGTCCTTCGAGGGCTAGCCGTATCTCCCAGAGGGCGCTCGCGCCGATCTGCGTGAGGGCGGCAATCAGGTACCGGCGGAGATCTGCATCTCCCGACCGTGCCAACAACTCGATGAGGGGCGAGACCCCCCGACACCCAAGGGTTGCGAAAACCTCTATTACCTTCTGTCGGGTCTCAGTGGATCCTCCTCGGAAGCGCTCGAAAAGGGCCGGGAGGAGATCGCTCTCAGCCACGGCTAACCGAACGGTCTCAAGGAGAGACTTGAAATCCGCCGCAGAAGGCAAGCTCGTGGCGGACCAGGACTCCACGGCCCGCAGAATGGTCAGGGCGGATTGGAATCTCCCCTGCCCCAGCAGTTCCGGGACCACGCGGACGTAGGGTGCCGCGCCGGCCGGATCTTCGGTCATGCCGCGGAGCCGCTCCAGATGCTGAGGTTCATCGGTCAGGTACGTCTCGGCGAACTGCTTGGAAGCAATTGCCTCCTGGAGACTCAGCGCTCGATCCCCCTCCGGGATTGACCGGTCATGGATGCAGGCCGCCATTCGCTTGCGGGGCTGAAGCTCTTCGGCGGAGGATCTTGGTGGGGGGGTCCCTGCCAGCACGGCTCTCCTCCTTATGAGGGTTCTGCCAGAAGACTTCAAGGTGCTCACAGTCCCGGGGCGCGGGCCGATTCCACTCCAGGGCCCGGAATCCGCGACACGGAATGTGCATCCTGAATGCCAAAGGCTGGGGAGGGTCGGAAGTCTCCGTATTTCCAGCAAGTTATCCAGGCCGGAAGAGGTCGAGATCGGATGGAGATGGGCCGGGGAGAACCCTTGCCTGTCCGGGACTGCTCCAGCCAGTCTTTCGACCGCTTGCGCTGTCAGGATGCCTGTCTGTCATGCGGGCCACATTCGCAGAGGTGTTAGGGAATTCGGTTGCCTTCTCGCCACGAATGGGATAGCGTCCCACACCAACGACTCATCTTTTGCCCTGCTCTCCCTCACGACGCGAAGCCCAGAGGAGGAAACTGCCGTGGCGAATCCAGAGCGGCCCCAAACGGGTGCCAACACGTTCCTGAAACCTGGATCGCAATGCGCCCAATGGTACCGCGAGGCCGTCCGATTCATTCCCGGCGGGACCTCCAAGGCGAACCTCTACATGCGCCCCCACCCACTGTATGTTCGGGGTGGCAGCGGCTGCTGGGCTACGGACCTCGAGGGCGTGGAGCGTCTCGACTGCGTCAATAATTTCACCTCGCTCATCCACGGCCACGCATTTCCGCCGGTGGTGCAGGCGGTGACGGCACAGCTTTCCCGGGGCACTAATTTCGCGTTCTCCACCCCGGATGAATTGATGCTGGCAAAGCTCCTGGTGGAACGCGTGCCGGGGCTGGATCTGGTCCGCTTCGGCAACTCGGGGACCGAAGCGGTGATGATGGCCATCAAGGCCGCCCGGGCCTTCACCGGTCGCGATCGAATCGCCAAGATCGAGGGGGCCTACCACGGCTACTACGATGACGTCCAGGTGAGCTTCCACTCGACGCCGCCCGATTGGGGGCTTGACGATGCCCCGGCGAGTCTGCCCAGTAGCGGGGGCATCCCGAAGCACCGGATCCAGGAGACACTGGTGCTCCCCTGGAACGACCCGGACGCCACGGAACGCTTGCTGACCCGTCACAAGAACGAACTGGCGGCCGTCATCGTGGACCCCCTTTCCAATCGGATGGGTTTCATTCCGCCCGCCCCTGGCTATCTCAAACATCTGCGCGAGGTCACCCGGGCCTACGGCATCCTTGTCATCTTCGACGAAGTGATCTCGCTCCGCGTCGGATACACGGGAGGGCAGGGGCGCTACGGCGGCGACCCCGATCTCACCGCCATGGGCAAGATCATCGGGGGCGGGTTCCCGGTGGGGGCCACGGGAGGCAAGGTGGAGGTGATGGCGGTCTTCGACCCGGGAAGCAAGGGGCCGCGGATTCTCTCGGGCGGCACGTTCAGCGCGAACCCGGTCACGATGACGGCCGGCCTGGCCGCCATGCAGGCGATGGATCGCACAACATTCGCGCGACTAGAGGACATGGGTGCGCGTCTGCGGGCTCGCCTCAACGACGTCTTCACGAAGAGCGGCCAGCCGGGGCAGGTTACTGGCGACGGTTCCCTGTTCCGTTTTGTGATGGTCGGCCGGTTGCTTCGGAACTATCGCGACACTGTGGAGCCCGGGGTCGACGAGCGGTCGTACCGCCTCTTCATGGCGCTACTCGACGCCGGTATTATGGTGAATAATAACGGCCTGGGCTGCCTGAGCACGCCGATGGGCGAAGCGGAGCTGGACCGGATCGAAGCCGGCGTGGAGCAAGCGCTCTCCACGCTGGCCAAAGAATAACGCTGCGACGCCGGCCAGGCTTCCCCTGGGCCTGCGAAGCTCCGAGGGTACGAGGCTCCTCTAAGCGTACTCGACGCTCTCCCCTGGCTTCCACCGCCCCACCGTTACGTGCGGTGACCGCGTCCGGACCTCCTCCAAGAGCCTGGTGAAGTCCAGCCGCTGATTGGGAAACGTGTCGAAGTGGATGGGGAGAAAGAGCCTCGGATGGATGAGGGCGGTGGCATAGGCCGCCTCGCGGTAGCCCATATTGTACTTCCCTCCCACCGGCATGACGGCGACGTGGGGACTGTAGAGGTCGCGGATGATGGCCATGTCCCCGAAGACGCCCGTGTCCCCCGCATAGTAGATCGAAGGTCCCCCGTCGAAGGCTAGGACATATCCGACGCTGCCGGATCCCGGGACCGCGATCCAGTCCTTCTTGAAGTCGTCTCCCAGGATCTCGGAAGTGTGGAGGGCGTTCACCATGGTGAAGGTGAACCCATTTCCCCGCCAGCTTCCTCCGATATTGAGAGGATAGGAGCCCTTGTCGTATTCGACCCCCTTCCGGTGGGCGTAGAATCCGATCTCCGGGCTACAGATCAGCGTGGCTCCCGTCTTCTTGACGATCTCGATGGAATCCCCGAGGTGGTCGTCGTGGCCATGGGTCACGCAGACCACATCTGCCCGGGTGATGTCCTCGATCTTCAGGTTACAGGCGGGGTTATCCCGGATCCACGGGTCGAAGTAGAATACCTTGCCCCCGCCCTCGACCATGAGGGAGGCGTGTCCCAGCCAGGTAAGCTTCACCGTTCCCATGGGTGTCCTCCTTTGCCCGAGGTCGAGCCCAGAGGCGCCCCGGTCGGGGCACCGGCTGGATCGACGCCCAGCCTTTCGCCGCTGGTATCCTGCTGCTTCCGGATGTGCTCCTGGATGGCTTGCGGGCTGAAGAGCCGCAAGGTACACTTTTTCGCCAGATCGAGGAAGATGTACTCCCTGGTCGCGGGAAATTGGTCACGCACCTTCTGCCAGTCCATGGAATTCCCTCCGGGCGACGCAGATGTCCGTCGACGCGCTGGAATGGCCCGCTAGCCCCAATCCGAAATTATCAACCGCCAAGGACACCCAGCGCCGGCGCTGGGTACCCGGAACGCCAAGACCGGATAAGCTCCTTGGGTGAAACAAACCAAGCTTCTGAAGGCCCCACGAACGCGTTTTCGCGTTCTTGGATCGGGAGATCGAAACATCGCATCTTTGGCGACCCGGGTACCCAGCGCGAGCTGGGTGATCATGGCGGTTCAAGGTTTTTCTCGGATCAGGGCTAGAGCTGCTCCGGAACCAATCGCAGCTCCTGGCCGGGTCGGACCCGGACCGGCGCCGGCTCCGGAAAGACCGGCGTGTACTTGAGGCCCGAGCCCGTGTTCACCAGGACGATCCGCTCGTGGCCTCCCACCAGGCCTTCACGGAGGGCCCGGCGCAACGCCGCCAGCGTGGTCGCTCCCTCCGGGCACGCCAGGAGGCCTTCGTGTCTAGCCATCTCAGCCAGCGCGGCTATCGTCTCCTCCTTCTCCACCGCGAGCGCAGCGCCTCCCGTTTCCCGCAGCAGCCGCAGGATCGCCGCACCCCCCGGGGGATCAGGGGATCGCAGGCCACCTGGAATGATGTCGATCGTCTCCCACGGCTCGCAGCGGTCCTTTCCCTCCGCGAATGCCTTCACGATTGGCGCGCAGCCGGCATACTGCGTCACCAGGAGGCGCGGCGTCCTTCCCTCGACCCACCCCATCTCGCGTAATTCCCCGAAGGCCTTCCAGATCGCAATGGCACCCAATCCACCGCCGGTGGGGTAGAAGATCACGTCGGGCAGCGCCCAGCCGAGCTGCTCACAGAGCTCATAGCCCATCGTCTTCTTGCCTTCCAGGCGATAGGGCTCCTTCAGGGTGTTCACATTGAACCACCCGTGGCGGCGCGCAGCCTCCGCCACCACGGCCCCGGCCGCCCGCCACGGTCCCTCCAGCACAAAGAGGTGAGCGCCCATGGATGCGCACTGCTTGAGCGTGCAGGCCTGCGCGTCCACCGGGAGGACGGTCACGCAGCGAACCGACGCCCGCGCCGCGTACGTTGCCCAAGCCGCGCCGGCGTTCCCCGAACTGTGGAGAATGACCGTCCGGATACCCAGTTCGACGGCCCGAGTGATCCCCACGCTGGCCCCTCGATCCTTGAACGTGCCCGTCGGATTCGCGCCCTCATTCTTGATGAAGAGCGCATTGCACCCGAGCGCACGTTCGAGATTGTGAGCGCGGTAGAGGGGGGTCCAGCCCTCTCCCAGCGTGACAGCCCCCTCGGAATGGGTCGCCGGGAGGAACGGCGCATACCGCCAGAGGGACGCGGGGCCGACACGGAGACTCTCCCGCGTGACCGATCGGCGGATCGGCGTCCAGTCATACCGGGCCAGGAGCATCCCCCCGCACGCGCAGGTGTTGCGGGGGACATCCGCAGACAGGATGGCACCGCACGAGGCGCATTCCAGATGCGTGAGAAAGGACATGACGGCGTGCCTCCGCTGATTCGAGCTCAGACCATGCGCCTGCTCACCTTCCCCCAGGAAGGTGTGACGAGAAAGCTCGCCTCCATGTTCTCGATCATCCGGCGAAACTTGCTCATGGGCACCGAGAAGGTAAAGGCATCACTGGGGACGTGGGGTCGCGCGGAGACGTCAAACAATCCGAGGACCGCTCTCGGACGCTCGGAGTCCCTTTCAAGATACGGATATTGAACGATCGAACCACAGCCGGCGGCAAAGGGCGAGAACACGCCGTTCGGCTCGACCTCGTCGAAATTCGCGAGCGTGAAGAGGCCAGAGACCACATCCGGACGCGCGAAGAAGATGACCACTTCAGGATCATCGGCCTCCTCAAGGGCATCCCAGCGCTTGAACACGATGAACCTGGCAGGCGCCCTGAAAACCGGAGCCTTTGCCATCATCTCCTTCACCAACTCCGGCGACTTCTTGTAGCGTTCTCCCGAAAGCTTTCCCGGGATGCCTGATGACAGAAAGTACTCGAAGTCCGGCATGATCTCTTCCGAAAAACCGAGGTATCTCTTCGCACCCCCGCACCCGACCGAGCCCGCGTCAAAGCGGAGAGATTTTCCTTTTCGCACCTGGGACAGGGCCGCGATGAGGCACCGATGCCCGATGGGAGGTTTGGCTGCCTGGGCTGAGCCTTCCCGATCAGTGTAATAGAATGCGATTGGCAGCTCGGCTCCATCAAAGTATTTTCTCCAGCGCGCCATGAACCAGTCCCGCAAGCTCATTTCCATGGAACCTCCTCCGGTTGCACATTGCCTTTGCGCACCTTCCGTCCTCTCCGCCCATGAAGGTTTCTTCTCTCTGCCCTCATTTCATGGGACCGGTCGGAATCCATTCACTCGCTTTGCACAGAGATTCCTCCGCTTCAACGATCAAGCCGAGAGAGATATCGTGGCGCCCTCCTTCGTACGGTGTGGAGAGCCACGCCTCCAGGATATCCAGCGCCTCGAACACGCCAGTGATCCTTCCGCCAAGGCAGAGGATATTGGAATTGTTGTGTGCCCGTGTCATCTTGCCCATATAGGTGCTCGTGCACAATGACGCCCTCACTCCCTTGAACCTGTTGGCAATGATGCTCATGCCGATTCCCGTCGAACAGATCAGAATGCCCCGCCGAATGTCACCCCTGGAAACAGCGCCCGCCACCTTCGCGGCAAGGTATGGATAGCGAACGATCTCCGTGGAGTAGGCCCCCACGTGGTGAACGGGAATTCCCATCTTCTTCAGGTGTTCGATGATCTGCAGCGCGAGGTCGTATCCCCCGTGATCGTTTCCGATCCAGGTCGCATCGTTATTCATTCGCCCTCTCCTTGTACGGTGTTGCCCCGTCTGAAACCGCGCCCTTCAATCGAATCACCATACCGCCGAATCTTCTTCGGAGCAAGGGGTGTCAAGCAATCCATCAGGCAGAGGGCTCTTCTGTCAATGGTCCCTCCAATTCCCCAATCCCGCGCTAAGCGTCTAACTGCTGGATCTATGGAGCCTTCCTCAAACCTCCTGGGTGAGCAGAAAACACTTGACATATCGGGGTGGGCACAGTATATAGTGTGTCCATGTTATCCCAAC
>Ga0315285_10000188_pt1 | contig 61318 bp, 95 predicted proteins | sample YL17G09_36_MG_FD_203698 | JGI IMG/M metagenome (GOLD analysis project Ga0315285, IMG submission 203698) | Sediment microbial communities from Yellowstone Lake, YNP, Wyoming, USA - YL17G09_36 | ecosystem: Environmental > Aquatic > Freshwater > Lake > Sediment | place: USA: Wyoming | collected... | reverse complement strand
CGTGGGGGTTCAAAACATAGAAATGTGGGTTTGAAAGCAGAAACTGAGAAGTGTAACGTCATCGCACGTGAAACCCCTTCTGTTTCTGCTGAGAACATTAAAGATGAGGAGAAGAAGGATGAGGTGAAATAGATTATGGTTGAGCGGAAAATAACAAGAGAAGAATATGAACGAAAGATTAAAAACAGAAACGAATGGATTGTAACATTAATTATATTATTATTATGCAGTATTACAATAATTATAGTTAAAGACAGTATAATAAATACATACAAACAATCAATGGAAAATGCGTCAGAAGTAATAAAAGATGCGGTAAACGTAGTATATAATGTGTTACCTAAATGGATAGAAACAGCAAAATTTTGTAACGAAACATTACATAATATATCAACCCATTGTAAGGAAACAATAACTAAATGTAATGAAGAAACTGTTTATTGGTATAATATTTCCAACGAATGGGAGAACTTGGCAGAAAAAGATTATGGGTGAGGAAAAGACGATAATATGGGGTGGAATGACGGAAAAGATAATGTTCCAAAAGAACTTTATGAAATAATTGAAGAGATTATACATAGAGTTTAGTCATCGGCAATTTAGTCCTACTAACAAAGAATGAAAAGGTGAATAAGAATGAAAGACGATGTAGAATTCAAAAAATTAACCAAGAAAGAAAGATTAGCTTGGAATAATCTCTACGATTATTTCTTTAAGAATGTCAAAGCCAGAATAGGAATACCTAAAAGCATTTTAAATAGAAAGGAGGAAAAATAAATGGCAGAAAGAAGAATATTTGATGAAAGCCTAGATAAGACAATCTGGGAGAAAGGAAAAGATTTTGGGAACAATAAGAAGATAATAGTTGGAGTATACAACTATGATGACAAAGGAAACAAAATAGGCTTCAAGAGATTGGAACCCGCTAAGAGAGAAGATAGAACAGAAAGTTACAGAAAGCTAGGTAGAGTAACTAGAGATGAAGCTTTGTTTCTAGTTGAAGCTATAAATGAAGCAATACCTAAATTGGGGTGATTTGATTGAAGAAAGAAGATTTAGATTATGAAAAGAAACTAGATGATTGGTTAGCTAAAATGATAAAGAAAAAAAACGAAAAGAACTTCAAAATAGATGGGTGGAAATTATTGGTGGCTATTCCGGCACTCGTCGGCGTTATTGCGTTAGAGACTTGGATAACTCAACTGCTTTGGAATTGGTTAATGCCAATAATCTTCGGTTTGCCGAAAGTAACATTTTGGCAAGCATTAGGATTGCAACTACTAACAACGGTTCTATTCACATCAATAAGATTGAAGAAATAATAATCCTCGTGGAATTCGAGAGAGTGGTTAAGTAAATTGATTTCAAACATAGAAAAGTTAAAGAGAGAGTATGGGTTTGATTTCCTTAGTTTTACCCACAATAAGATAACTAATATGTTTGAAGTCAAAGCCGGTAAGTTCAATAAAAAAGGAGCCAGTAGAGGGATTTGGGTAGATGTAGAGGATTGGCTCCTCTTACCAGGCATACATAAGATAACAGAAATAGATGGCTTATCCGGTAGGAAAAAGATAGTTGGGGATGTGGAAATAACTCAGGACAAGGTAAAACACCACATTAAGATTATTATGAACATTTTAAAGACACAATACGAAAGTGTTATGGAAATTGGAGCGTTTAAGGAACTTGAAATTAATGGGCTTATTCAACACAAAGGTTTTGAGTATGAGGTTAAAGAATGAACACGAAAATACGAGTGTGCATCTAATGATGTATCACTTCATACTCATTAAGGGTATGCACAGCCTACAAAGTGTGCATCAGGCTGAGACAAGCCTATTGGGAGGCGACTGCTATGCAATCGTCAGCTAAGAATCCCACACCTTTTAAGGGTGGGAGTGTCAAACTAAGATTGCTGTAGAAGAAGCTTTAATAGCATATAAGGAAAGAGTAAGAAAAGCAATTCCCAACATCATAAAATTATTTGCTGGATGGAATCCTGATGGAAATTGTGTTTGTGGCTATGATACGGAAATATTCGAGACTCTTGATAATGCGATAAAAGCTGTTGAGGAGGAATTGGGAATTTAAATGGTTAAGAAAGATAAAGAAGAAAAAAACGAAGAAGCAGAAGTTAAGAATAAAGAAATTAAAGAATTAACTGATTTGCCCGGAATAGGAAATGTTACTGCACAAAAGCTTACCGAAGCAGGATTTGATACTCTCTTAGCGATTGCAGTTAGCACACCGAAAGAAATAGTAGATGCTTCTGGACTTACAGAAGTTATGGCAAGAAAGATAATTAAAGCCAGCAGAGATAACCTCAATATGGGGTTCATTACAGGAAACGAGGTTAAAGAAAGGAGATCCAAACAGAAGTTTATAAGCTTTGGAAGCAAGGCGTTTGATAAGATGCTTGGTGGTGGGTTACATATCGGTTCAATTACAGAACTATACGGACAATGGGCCAGTGGTAAAACACAGATAGCACATTTACTTTGCGTTACTGTTCAAAAGGATGATCCAACGGCAATATCAATTTACATTGATAGTGAGTCATGTTTTAGAAATGAGAGAATAGAACATTTCGCAAAGGGATTAAAATTAGATCCAGATAAAATCTTAAATAATATTAAAGTGGCTAGAGTATTCAATACAGATCATCAGATGTTTATGGTAGAAAAAATTGAGGAACTTATTAAAAACGGAGAGAATGTTAAACTCATAATTGTTGATTCTTTGACTTCCCTATTTAGAAGTGAATTTTCAGGCAGGGGGCAATTAGCAGATAGGCAACAAAAGCTTAATAAACATATGCACGCTTTATCTAAGATGGCAGAAATATACGAACTCGCCGTTTGTGTCACTAATCAAGTTATGGCTAAACCAGATAGTTTCTTCGGAGATCCGACAGAACCAATCGGAGGGCACATAGTTGGGCATAATTCACAATATCGCATTTATTTAAGAAGAGGTAAGAAAGGAAGCAGGGTTGCCAAATTGGTTGATTCGCCAGAACTACCAGATTCGGAATGTTGTTTTAACATTACAGAAAGTGGATTGGAGGATTTAGAATAAAAATGAATGAGGAAAAAATTCAAGGAGAAAACAGGATATCATATAAAAAAAGCAAACTAATGCCGACAGGAGAATGCTTAGAAAACTTAGAGATTGAGGTATCTGGAAGAAGCCTAGCTGAAGTCAGAAAGCATTTTGATGAAATAAAAATAGGTGATTAAATGGCAGGAGCAAAAAAGAAAGGAATGCCAAGATCATTTAAATGTAAATATTGTAGTAAAACTTACGCGATTGAATATATGAGAAGTCGTCACGAGCAACATTGTTCGGAAAATCCGAATAGAGGTAAACTATGGTAAAGGAAAAACTAGGAAAAGAAACAATAAAAGTCTTAAAGAAGATGTGTGAATACGCAAAAGTAGATTTTAACAAAGTGGATTTCTCAAAAGACAGTTGGTATTCGAAATACGAATGGACGGAAAAACAAAACGATAAGTTTAAGAAGTGGTTGGAGAATTACCTTTATAAGAATAAAGAAGCAAGAAATGAATTAATGGCATTTCCTATGAAGAATAAAGAAGCCATTAGAAGAGTGGTGAATTGGTGGATGTTGGATTATTCTTGGAAAATAAAAGATGATGCGATTACTGAACAACTGAAAACAATCCACGAAATAGGAGGATGAAAGAATGAACGTATTTGGACAAACAGAAAAAGGATTTTGGATAATGTGGATAATTAGTGCATTGATAGGTTTAGGAATATTAGGCTTTATAGTGTGGGTAATCATTAAGTTAATGCAACATTTTAATGTAATATGAATGAATTAAATGTTTTCAAAAAAGCAAAGGAACTAATAGATAACAATCTAATCTCATTTAAAGGGAAAATTAACATAGATGATTCTATAAAGTTCTACTTTGAAGTAATAGGCAAAACGGATACCCATCAGGTAACTTTGGAATTTAAGAAGCTAGAAGGTAAGATTCCTTTGTTTCAGAAGTTCTGGTTTTGTTCATGTAGTTTCGCAAGTATGAGGGGATTATTACATAGTGTGGAGTGTTCGCATACTCTCGCTTGTTTAATGTGGGTTATTCTTCATTCAGAAGAAATAGAAGATATTGGTGGTGTTTGAAATGGAATTAGATGAAGTCATTCAAGTATTGGTTCACACAGAAAGGAACATATTGATTACCCTTTTTTGTTTACTCATCTTTTGCATTATATTATTAATTTTTACATTAAGATGAAGAAAGTTGTTTATATAATAGGAGCGTTGAAGAACTGGAAAGTAATTGACTTGGCAAACAAGTTAAGCAAAGAATTCCCTAAATGCGAGTTTTTCTGCAGCTGGATCACCCCGGGACCCAATGCAGATTCATATTTAAGAAGATATGGAAAGAAAAGAGGTTTGAACTATAAGCAAACATTACAGGATTGGGGAGCACGACACGTGTTTTCCTTTGATGAAACACATTTAAATCGGGCAGATATTGTAGTGATGCTTATGCCCTGTGGACGGTCAGGACATCTAGAACTAGGGTATGCGATTGGAAGAGGAAAATTAGGATATGTGCTATTCCCTAAAGAGCCCAAGAGGATTGATGTGATGTACCAATTTGCTAATGACTTGTTTTTTAATGTCGATGATTTAGTTAAAGAATTAAAGAAAGAGGATAAAAAATGATTGATGAATTATATATGGTTTGGATGGCTCTTGAAAACAACGAGGAAGAAGATGAAAGGGAGGATGAAGAAAATGTTTGAAGTGGGAAAGAAGTATTGGTTCACACAGAAAGGAACAATGTTACGCGACGGAACAACGAAAGAAAAATTTGTAATGAAAGCAAAGGTTCTTGAAGAAACGCCTTTTTTATTAAAAGTAGAGTGCGATAGTGGAGTTCAAAAATTCATTGTTACAAGCAATTTAATTGATGTTAATGAAGCAAAAGATTAAAATGAAGAAGAAAGCTAGATGCTTCTTTTGTGGAGATTACATAGATGGAGAAGCACATAAAGAACTCTGCCACGGATGGAAAGCCAAGGCAGATGCTTGGCTAGTTTTCCTTAAAGAGAATCCTAAACCAAACAGAAAAACAAACACATATAGAGTATTTAGTAAATGTTCAAAATGCACTCTAGGAGTTATTAAATGGCATCCTGCTTGGAGGCATTATTGCTATTTTCCGACGATAAAGTTTGAAACAATACTTTCGAATAGATGTTTGTTAAGCATAGCAAAATTCATAGAGGAATTAAATGAAAAAAGTAACTTGTGAAAAGCATAAGGAAGAAGGAGATATAAACTGCAACGATTGTAAGAAAGCACTTAAAGAGTTTTGTGATGAGAATAATGTTTGTTTGGTGATGGAATGAAGAAACAAGAACGCATTATTCCGATGAACAAGGAATTTAAAAACGGAAATATAAAATTAGACTATCAAGATGATTGGAGAGGTTCATATTATTCAAATAAATCTTTCCACATTGAATTTATTCCATATAGAATGTTTCTAATTACGAACGAATGTGTTACGAAACTCAAAGATAAAGATTTAAAAAGGATGATTTATTTTGAAGCGATAAGAGCAATACATGATGCTATTCACGCAGTTGAAGAGGAATTAAGAGAACAAAAATGAAGAACCAAAGTTTTTACAGAAACTTCATAAATAACTACTTTGACAAACATTATAAACGAGATGAAGGAAAAATAAATGTAAGCAAAGCAGATGGAAAGATTCATAACCTAATCGTTTGTGCAATATGTGTGAATTTGCTTGAAGAAACAAATACAACATTCATTACACAAGCGAGGTTAAGATGTGGAGTTAGACCTGATGTTTTGTTCTTCCGAGGGAACCAAGTGTTTATCGTCGAGGTAAGGCATACTGAAAACGAGAAAGAATCAGGAGAGAAACTAAAGAAACTTCCGGAAGAACTAAGAGAATTTGTTATTTACATAGATTGCAATAAGGATTTAAGAACGGAACTTAATAAAATAAAGTGAGGGATGAAGATGTTAGTTAAATACGAATGGAGAACAAGAAGAGATACTAAAAATAATGAAGTGGTTTATACATTTTGGATTGGTTATTTCTTACTCGGATTCATACCGATTTATATCGAAGTTAAAGAGAAGAGATGGAGTGGATAAAATGACCTTTAAGAAATACCCGGAAATAGAAAGATTGGGAACCGAGGATGTACAAGAGATATTAAACTACTCAGAAGATCCAAGAAAAGTAATGAAGGATATGTTAGAGGAAGAGATAAGCACAATATTTTTAGATTATTCCTTCTTAGACTTTAAAGAGATAAGAAGTGTCGTTCCAAAGATGTGCTATAAGGTATTGTGTGAGGTTATGAATGAACGGGCAGGAATACGCTAAAGCTTATTGTTCTGAATGTTATGAAGGTGAAATAGTTCGGGGGAAGATTAGTGGAGCATTATTCTGCAATAGATGTTATCGAACTGCAAAGATAAGAGAGGTTAATGAAATATGAAACCCAAAAAGAAAAAGAAGAAATCAAGAGATGAACAAATGTTCGAATTCTACTATGGCGATTAATCTATCAAAAAAGATTCAAAAGATGGAAGACTTAGCAATAACAAAGAAATCACTAGATGCTAATGGTGTTGCCTATTTAAAGGGCGAAGTTATTAAGTATATGAACCGAACAGGCAAAAGAGATATTAAAGATGTTTTACCTATCATAGTGAATTATGTTTTCAGTATGGCCTTCCTAGAGGGCGTGAATGGGTGTATTCAAATATTGAGGGAAAGAGAATGAAAGTAATTTGTCCAAACTGTAAGAAAGAACAGAAGATTAGTTGGAAGATAACAGGATTCGGATTAAAAACAATGAATATCGAATTAGAATGTGTAAGGTGTAAATCACCGATGAATATCGTAGTTACTTTCCTAGATGGAAACAAGCACAAAGATGAGGTTAAATCTGCAAAAGCAGATTATATATTATGAGAGCAAGCAAAGGAAATATGTATCGGTTTTGTAGCCACACTCATAATCCGATAAAGGGCAAGTGCAGTCACGATTGTATTTACTGCTATATGAAGATATTCCTTCAGAAGCCGATAAGATTAGATGAGACAGAACTTAATGAAAATCTTGGAGAAGGAAATATAATTTTTATAGGGAGTTCAACTGATGTGTTTGCCGAAGATGTTCCTAAAGAATGGATTATGAAAGTCTTTGAACAATGTAAGAAATTTAATAATACTTACCTTTTTCAAAGCAAGAACCCGGGTAGGATGGCAGAATTCTTAGGATTCTATCCACACAGAACAATATTCGGAACGACAATTGAGAGCAACAGAGATTATGGGATAAGCAAAGCACCAGATATTAATTTAAGACAAATGTATTTTAGATGCTTACCTGGCAGAAGGATGATCACTCTTGAACCTTTAATGGATTTCGATTTAAAAGAGTTCGTAGATATCATTAAATCTTGTGAACCAGAATGGGTTAACATCGGAGCCGATAGTAAAAATCACAATCTTCCAGAGCCGAGTAAAGAGAAGATTCTTGCATTAATTAAAGAACTTTCACAATTCACGAAAGTTATACAAAAGGATAACTTACGGAGGTTGTTAAAATGAGAAGATTAATAAAAATAAAATATGTTTGGTATGAGGGAGAAGAAGGAAGTTCTTATCTTTTAACTTCAAATAACATCGAAGAAGAGAAAGAAATAGATAGTATCTTAAAGAGGTTCATTGAAGAAACAACATTAACAATGAACGAACTGGGTAAACTTCCTTACGATGATGAAAGAAAGAAATGGTTCGTTAATTGTCTTCCGTCGGCATACGAGAAGCTAATTGAGAAATGCGAACTTAATGGATTTGAAGAAATAGAAGTGGACTTCAGAAGCGACGATTACAACTTTAACCCGACTTATTTTGTTGAAGATGAGTGTAGCGAGAATCACGAAATGAAGTATTATTTAACTAAACGAACAACGACTTATCAAGATGAGGAATTAAAAGATTTACTAGAATGATTGAAATAATAAATGAAGATTGCTTAATAGGGATGAAGAATATCGAAGATAATAAAGCAGATATGATACTCACAGATCCTCCCTTTAGAATAGCAATGGATGAAGAAGCAGATAGGAAAGTCAAACAATGGAGAGGGTGAGATATAATCACAAGTGAGTGGGATAAGTTCGAGACTAAAGAAGATTTTGATGAATTCAATAAGAAATGGGTTAATGAATGTTACAGGATTTTAAGACCTAAGGGATGGTTTTGTGTATTCAATCATTGGAGAAACATACCTGATTTCGTTAAATTAGCAGAAAGTATAGGTTTTAAATATCAGAATCTTCTTACCTGGTTTAAGCCAAATGCCGCATTGAGTTTTCCGATAGGTTTAGTTCAGAGTTGTGAATATGTAATTGTATTCTATAAACAAAGCATAGATTCTAACTTCACAAAGTATTTAAACAAGTCTTCCATAATGAGGGATTGTGTAGTTATGAACGCCATTTCTCCATCGGAGAAAGAAGAAGCCATAAGTCACCCAACTGCGAAGCCAAAGAGGCTTATTAAGATGTTCATTAACCAATTTACTGAAGAAGGAGATGTGGTACTTGACATCTTCTCAGGGAGCGGCACAACGGCTTGCGTGTGTGCTTTAATGAAAAGAAACTTCATAGGATTTGAAATAGATAAAACTTATTACGAACAAAGCCTTAAAAGATTACGAAATTATAAAGAGCAAACTGGGTTAAAAGAATGGGTAAAATAAAAGTTAAGAAATTAAAAACACTAAAAGATTTGGAAAATTTTAAAGAAAGAGGAATAATGGTTTATTCACCAGATTTAAGGGCGGAAGCAATTAAACATATAAAAGAAATAAAAGAACACAAATGGACGCTTGAATTGAAAAAAGATGGTAATGAAAAAATACCCGTGGATAAAGTAAATACATTTATAGCAGAAACATTATTGCTTGTTTGGATTCAATATTTCTTTAATTTAACAGGAGAGGATTTGAGAGATGGATAAAACCGAATTCACAGATGTAGAAAGAATAAAAATGGAAATGGATAAATATATAGAAGAAACAGTAATGACTTTACGGGAAGAAAGAGAATGGAAAAAGAAAAGAGAGGAACTTAATAAAAATGAAACTTCTTAGATGGTTAAATAAAATATATGCTGACTTATTCGGTTATTTTTGGCTTCCTTGTCGTGTTTGTGGAACTCACTTTGGAGGACACGAATGGAAAGATGAGAACACCATTTGGTTTAATCAATATGAAGGAGAGGGGGTTTGTTCAAAACAATGTGTAGAACTATGGAGGTTAAGAAATGAACGTAACAAAAAGAAACTTTAATGTAACAGTCAAGCTAAGTAGGAACTATGATTCTGTAGCTTTCAGCGAGGGATTAGAATTCGAACTAAATGATGAAGAAAACAAGGCAGTAATAGAAGAGGAGTTCGAAGATGAGAAAAGAAGACTATCTCAAAAGGTTTATTCGGAAGCAAAGACATTTATAAGCGGATTACAGGTAGAGAAAGCAAGAGGAACAGAAGTAATCAAGAACGGAAAGCTAGATGTAGATATTAAGAAGATAGATTTAAGCTTCAAGAAAGCAAATGAATTGGAGGAATGAAAATGAAATGGATAAAAAACTCAAGCATAAAAGATGGAGAAATAATAGAATTCCAACCAACAAAAATGGAAGGGAAAGAACACTTCGCATTATGGAATATAAAAGATAAGCATTGGATACAAGAAGGAGCAATAATAGTGACGGATAAAGGAGATCAACAAGTAAACAGGTATATAAGCTTAAATGATGAAGAAAAGAAACTATTCAGAAGAAACCTAAAATTCAACAGAGAAGTAATAGTTAATGGAGAAAGAACAATGATGGCTCTGGGTGTTGAAACAGAGAAAGCATTAAGAACACAAATGGCAGTAGTAAAGACGCTAGGGAAAGAACCACTATCATTCACTTACCTGCTTAAAAGAGAAGGAACGGAATTAAAAACCAAATGGGGAATAGCACTAGGTAAAGAAGCGGGATTGCCAGATGGAGTAAGATCGGAAAGGATAATAACTATTAACTTAGAATTAACGGAGATGGAGAAAGCCTATGTAAAGGCATTAAAGGATTACGATACTTACCCTGAAGCAAAGAACTACACTAATGCAGATAGGGTTCTAGTGTTCGTTCAAAAGCTAGAAATGGATGAAGATAGAGCAAAAAGGATTGTTTCAGAAAACTTCTAAAGGTGAATCAATGGATGACATAATAAACAGAGAAGGCATAATCTTATTTGATTTTAAATGTCCACACTGCAAAAGCCAGGACATAGATATGAGAAGCTTAAAGATTGAATATCGTCCGGATACGATAGATAATTCTGATTTAAACCATTTTGTTGGAAAAGAAGCAGAAAGACTAAATCATCTTCCAACAATAGGAAGTTCCATATTGATGTCAGATAGTACAGATTTAATAGTTGCCTGCAATAATTGTAAAATAGCAAGCAGAATAGATGGGGATATTGATAAAAGAGAACTAAGGAAATGGGTTAAAGTAAAGTATGGGGAGGGAACAACATGGATTTGAAACTTGATATTTCACTAAATAAAACATTCATAGATATTGAAAAAGAGAAGATTAAAGAAGCCGAACTTCCAAAACTAGATTTAAAGCTAAACGAAGAAGAAAAGATTCCGGAAAAAATACCTAGCCTATACGATATAAACAAATCATTCGATGTAATTAAGGTAAAGAACCACGATGGAATAGTTGGAGAATATGCAGCGAGAATGGTGATATTCACCAGCTTCATACTTGGAAAGAACTGTGTTTTGCTCATCGGATCCAGGGCTTCCGGAAAAACTTGTTTAATGAATATTATCGGAACATATGCTCAAAATCCGGGAGATATAAGGAAATCAAGCGATAAAGCAGATTATCGAGATTCTGATTTAAATAAGTTCTCTCATTTCATCATACCTGAGATTAACAAGATAAGTGATTCGTTTACCGAAGTTCTTAAAGATATCGGTGAGGGAGAAGTAAGTATTTATAAAACCCTAAATGATTTTAAGATGCCAATAGTTTATAGAATAGAACCGAAACCATTCATTAGTTCGGTAGCCGATGAGAATCCAAATAGCAGCAGATTAGGAGAAGAATTGATTAGCAGACTTATCACCATAAGGACTGATGCGAGCATAGAACAGAATATGGCGGTTATGAAATATAAATTAAAAAGAGCACAGAACCCATTTTATAGAAAAGATATAACTCAAAAGGATATATTCGCTTACCAAAATTATGTGAAGAATTTACCTAATATGAATGAGTTCGTTTTTGTTTATCTGCCTGGAGAATCAGTTATTAAAGCGGTTCCACCTTTCTTTTCGGATGCAAGAAGAGATATTCAAAAATACATAATGAATACATACGGAATTACTTTATTTCACCACAACGATAGAATGATTGTTGAAAAAAAGAACAAGAAATTGATGTTGGTAACTCCGGCAGATGCTTGGTATAATCATATAATCTTTAACGAGATAATCGTTCAATCAAGTTTGAAATGTAGTGGAATGGAAAAGATAATCCTTAAAATACTTAGTTCATTTGATGCAGAAGGAAACAAAGTAATATTATCATATAAAGAATTACACGATTTGTTAGTTAGACAAGGATACACTCCAAGCCTACCAACCATTAAGAAGTATTGTCAAAACCTATATGAGAACGGTTATGTCGTAAGGCATGAAGAAAAGAAACCATTCACATATGAAAGCGGAGATTTCTTTAAAGACTTTATGGCTAGCGTCGATTGGAAAGAAGTAGTATCTGAATGTAAGAGAGCAGTCATAGAGCAATTCGATAAAGAAATCGCAGAAGATTATATCCGAAGATATTGCACTGAACCAATCATTGTGACATCTCCCTTCTCAGGAGAGAACATTAACTTATTAGATTATAAAGAACCCACAATTTCTGTGATTGAGCAAGAAACTGAAAAAACTGAAGAAAACGAAATAAAAGTAGAGAAGAAACTCTCTGATTTTGAAGAAAACAATAACGATATTTCTGAATCAATTGAGGAGAAATTTGAAGATAACGGAGATGAAGAAGAAAACAATAACGGAAAGAAAGGAAAGGATGGTAGGGATTATGTTAAGTTTATGATAGAAGAGGCAGATGATAAAGGATTAGTTGATTCTATCAAGTTTGATGAGAACTTTGGAGAAGATTACGCAAATAAATTAACGGCAACAGGCTTGATTTTTGAGCCGAAGCGAAACAAGTATAAAACTTTAGATTGAGGTGAAAAGAATGTACATACACATAAATGAAAAGTATTTAGAAAAGAACAGAAAGAAAGCCAAAGAAGAAGCAATTTCTTCATTATATGAAGAGGAGAAAGATAGTTTGTTGTTCGAGGATCTGAAAGGAACAATAGAAGTAGATGAATTCACAGATGGAAAACTATTGGTTCACGAGGATAATGATCTCGGTTATTTCAGTACCGAGATTATGATAGATGATGACTTGGCTTTCGATATAATAGAATATATGAAGAAAAAAGGAGAAAAGATTAAAAGATTAATCCAACTCACAGATTAGAATGGCATTTAGCACTCCGGAAGAGTATCTTCAATACTATTTTGAAAAGTATGGTCCATATAAAGTTCAGTTATTTGATTATGTGCCTCACGATTGGGTAATCTACGGAAGCAAAGAATACAAGGAATACGTTAAGAAACTCCAAACAACCCCGAATAATCGAGAACGAATGGTAGATGAAATAGTATTTGATATTGAATGCCCGAAACAGGAAGGAGATTTATTTAGTGAGAAACAAAAGCTTCTTGGTTACGAAACTGTTAAAGAGATAACGAGAAGATTAAAGAATGTTTGGAAGCTAAGTTACTCATTTTGGTCTTCCGGAGGGGAAGGTTATCACGGTCATAGTTTCTTTCCTGAACTAGCAAAATACAACCAATACGATAGGGATGATATTAAAAAGATTTTGCTTAAAAAATTAGGTTTCGGATTCTTAACTGCTTCAGAAGATAAAGGAAAAGTAGATAGACAAAATACTAGATTCATTCAACTAGAATGTGCAAAGCATCGCAAGGGAGGAATAAAGACACTTATTGAAGAAAACTATGTCGGAGATAACAAGATACCTGAAATAGTCTTACAAGAGTTCAAGAAGAACAAAAAAGAGGATAAAACATTTAAACCAATAGAATTTAAGACGAATGATAAGCCTAGTTGCATAAAGTTCTTCGAGCAAGAGGATTTTAAAAGCCTAAACGACGGAGCAAATAGAGGATGTTTTGTCTTAGCTGCTTTTTATGCCCAGAATGGTCTTATGAAGAAAGATGAGTTATTTAAATATTTAATTAATTGGAACCGAGAATTTTGTAGTGGAAAACTACAAGAAGGATACATTCAAGCACAAGTTAATCAAGTATTTAAACAAACAGCCAGGCGAATGGGTTGTAAGTTTAGAAAAGACTTGCTTGATGATTTGGGCATGAGGAAAGTCTGTATGGGTTGCCCTTATACTGCGAAGAAGAAAGAAGAGGATATTAAGAAAGAGGAAATAAAAGATGTTGATGAAGGAACAGTTAATAAATAAGATTTTTCAAGGAGATGCACTTTCTGTTCTTTTGAAACAGAATAAGAATTTCGTCGGTATAGAATTAAATAAAGAATATATAGATATTTGTAATAAAAGATTGAAGCCCTATTTGGAGCAAACCAGGCTTGGAGAATACTAAATGACAAAAAATAAGATAGAAAAAGTAGATTTAAACAAAGCACTAAGCAAAGACGAATACTCACAAATAGAAAAAGATGTAATGGAAATACTAAGCGAAACAAACAACGTAATGAATCTAGCATACCAGAATCTAGTTAAGAAAATGGATGAATACCAGAAGAAGAAGAAAAGCGATTTAAATGCAACGCTATGGGTTCACAGGTTAATTATGAAGCACCTAGTTCTTTATCCGGTTAAGTCTTTAAGGATTCAAACCAACCAGAACAACCAAAGCAAGGAGAACGCTTATGTCTATAATGTAGCTATCGTAAAGGATATAATAGATGATGAGCTAATTGTTTCTGGGGCGATGGATAAGCTAAATGAAGTTATTTCAAAGACAGTTGATAAGAAGCTTTCAAAGGAAGATATGAAGCTCGTGGATTATGTGGGTTGAGAGGTTAAGAAAATGAATTATAAAGTAATCGAAGTTAATGCAAATGGAAGGGTAACCTTCATCGTTGATTTAGAACCAATGTCCGAAGTTTGGATTAAAGCAATAGAATCAATGAAAGATGATAAGATTTGGGAATTATGAGGTGGATTAAATGCCAAGTTTAAAAAACATAAGAATGAGAGACTTCGGAAGCAAACCAAATACAAAGATATGCTTGTTTTGCCTTAGAAGCTTTACAGTATTTGGTGGGCAAGAAGGAGACGACTTTTGTTGTAGAGCACACGCAATAGAATACGGAAAAGCAAAGGAAATAAGGGATTTTGAGAACGAACTAAAGAAAAAACAAGTTCGCAGATTGTAGAATTAGGTATCATAATCGAAAGATTTAAATACTAGTTATACTATTAATCTAAATTGAAGTGCAAGATAAGAGAAAGGAAGGACAGAATAAAGAGAAATGCAATATTTCTGGATGCGATAATACCGGTAGGAAGTTCGGTTCACTAGGTTCAATAGATATATTCTATTGCCCGGAACACAGGAAGATAGGTGAACGCATTATGAATCACCTATGGGATGATAAGAGAAACTATTACCGAACAGAGTTGCTTTATCATTGTAAGCACAGTCTTATGTTTGAAAGCAATCCAAAGCTCTGTGATGAATGTAATAAGAAGATAGTTGATTTCTTAGGTAGTGCAATCGAGATGATTGATTTTGGTAAGGAGTTTATGGAAGAAAACGAGATAAAAGAATGACTAATTCGAATTATCGACGTGGCTATATTTTTGAGAGGATGGCATTTAAGGAATTAGAAAAAGACGGATATTTTCCAGTCAGAAGTTCAGGAAGTCACACACTTGTAGATTTAATAGCTTTTCCACTTCAAGGAACATTCCTTATCGGAATAGATAAAATACCTAAAATCAAGTTAATTCAACTAAAAAGAGTAAAAGGAAAATATTATAATTTTAACAGTGAAATCTCAGAATTCAAGATTTTAAAGTTATTTGATTGTTGGGGTAAGAAAGCCCTTTCAAAAGAATTATGGATATTAAAAGATAGGTTAAGGGGAGTTAGAAGCAAACCAGAGATAGAAAAGATAGAAATCAAATGAAATGGATGTTTGCAAAATTGATGAAGAAGACGATAGGTATGTTTTGGGATTACACACCCCGACAATAGTACACAAGATAAAAGTAAATGTATATGATATATGGAAACTTGTTAAAAGAGATAAGCGGATAAAAAAGAAAAACCAAGAGGATAAATTCATAAATAAATTCACTAAAGTTATAACCCACGAATTCATTCATAAGGAAATAAGTGATGTTATGGGAGATTTGTATTTAAAACAAGAAGAAAAGATTGTGGATAACATCGTTGGAAGAATATGAGTAAAAAAGAGCTTTTAGAAGAAGAATTAGACTTAACAGATTATTCAAAAGCAATTATTACAAGTTTGGATTTAAATCATTTTATAAAATTATTTTATCTAAAACAAACCTAATATAGGATAAAGTATTTAAACTATTACATTCATAGGGTATTAAAAGAAGATGTCTTTGAAAGGAAGATATAATATAATCAAGTAAAGGGCTTCTGTTAGTTTAAAAAGCTAAGAGAGGCTATAATATACACGAGGGGTGTAAAAAAAGATGGATTGGAAAAAGATTGTTGTTGGTGGCGTTATCGCTATCTTGGCAGTTCTTTTAGTGCTATCTTTTGTCAGCTACGAATCCAAAGTAGCGGATATAAAGACACTAGAAACTGACTTGAAAGACGCTAGTGCAACTAACGATTTAAACACAGCAGCGATAGAAAACCTTAATAAAGCTGTTAAGGGATTAAATGAGAAAGTATCAACTCTAGAAGCCGAGAAAGTTGATTTAGCTAATAAATTAACTGAAGCACTCAAAGAACCAGAAACTCCTGTCGAACCCGAAGTTCCAACAGAAGTAAAGCCCGAGACTTACAAGGAAGACGACTTGAAAATTGGTTCAGATGTTGATACGATAACGCTATCAGATAGGAAACTTTCTAAGCTATTCGATGGAACAGTATTGTTTGATGGAGACGATTACGATGTTGAAGAACTTGTAATATTCGCAGGATTGAAGATTGCGAATGACGATGAGGATTATAGTGGAGAAGCATTCCTAACTGTAACAGAACCTGGTATAGAATATAAGGTAATATTTGATGACGACTTGGTACTCGAAGACATTGGAGAAGACGACAACTACCTAAACATTAATTTCTTGGGGCAACCTATGGAAATAACAGGATGGAATGGAACCGAGATAACTGTAAGGAGAGGAGCAGAATATACTCTTAAAGAAGGAGAGTCTATCATAATAGATGGCAAGGAATTGCTTGTTCTATTCGTTGGTGACAACGGAAAAGCAGAAATAGCTTTTGATGGAATTGCCGAAGTCTTCACCGAAGGACAGACAAGAAACTTTAATGGAGTGGATGTATTCCTTTCAGAAGTCCTGTATAATAGCAGGATGGGAATGGTTACGGTTAGAGTCGGTAATGACGTTAAAGAGACATACAGAAGTAAAGAAGAATTCGTTGAGGATTCAATTTGGAATTGGGTTATTACAGATAATAGTCTAGGAGTAATTCTAGGTGAAGAATTTGTAGGATTCGATGCAGAAGAGGATTTCAACGCACTTGCATATGGAAAAACTCTTGGATTACCATACGATTATGTGGTTATGAAATTCGATGGGCTATCTACTGAAGATATGACTAACATAAAAGTTGATAAGAGTGGTGCATATACGAGACTAACTGGTAAGTTCGAATATGATTTAGAAACCTATACAAAACTTTACTTTAATGGTAGTGAATTACTTGACCAAGACAAAAACGCTTTAGGTCTAACAATTACAGTTGTAGATATTGAAGATAGTGACTACGAACTTGAAGTTTGTGATGAATTCCTATGTGTAAACACAAAAGACACAGATGACAATTTGCTCAAGTTTAATATAGATACCTTCGACGGAGCATACTTCGATACTGCACCTATGGATGAAGACGAATCATATATCAATAGTGTTGGTATGAGAGTTAAAGCATTTGACTTTGAAGATAAGAAATTCGAATTCTCAGTCCCTGAAAAAGCAGTAACAGCAACTCTATCTTTCACTTTAGGGTGAAAATAAACTATTTTTTATGTTCAGAAGATGGGATTAAAACTCCCATCTCTGGAATTCTTTGTTAATCTACTTATTTTTATATTAGCTATCATCGTGACTTTTCTTACGATTTACGGAGCAATTAGGTAAGTTTAGGATAAAGTATTTAAATAAGTTCTCATATAAGTTTGATATACCCAATACAACTTCAACATACCGATTAACTACTACCGAGTAATTCCGAAAGATTTAAATATCAATGAATAAATAGGCTATATAAATGGTTATTGAGAACAAGATTTCTCGTAATAAAGAAAAGACAGGTGAAACACTAATGAATCTTTCTAGAGAACCAAGAATATTACTGGTTGATATCGAGACCAGCCCAATGATAGCATATAGTTGGGGACCGAAATGGGAAACTAATTTGATAGAAATCCTTGAAGAAAGCCAAATACTAAGCTACTCAGCAAAATGGCTAAATGGAAAACATATAACCAGAGGACAAATAGACACTAAAGGCTACAGGTCACACTATCTAAATGATAAAGAGCTTGTGATAGAAATAAACAATCTACTTAATGAAAGCGACATTGTAGTAAGCCAAAACGGCAATGATTTTGATATAAAGATGATAAAATCAAGATGTATTCTTTACGGATTAAACCCGCCTAATCCTTTTAAAACAATAGATACGATGGTAGAAGCCAAAAAATGCGTAAGACTCCCAAGTTATAAAATGGATGATTTATGCTCTTACTTCGGCCTCGGAAGCAAGATACCGACAACATTCAACCTATGGAAAGATTGTATGAAAGGAGATAAGAAAGCTTGGCGACTAATGAAATCCTACAATCAGAACGATGTTATCCTACTCGAAAAGCTTTACCTAAAACTAAAACCTTATATGAAAACCCACCCTAATTATGGGGTGTACTTAGAAGATGAAGTTTGCCCGAGATGCGGAAGTAAGGATTTGCAAAGAAGAGGATACGCGAGAACACTTGCTTGCGTCTATCAGAGATTGCAGTGCAAAAATTGTGGCTCGTGGAGTAGAAGTAGAAAGAACGAAGAAAAGCACAGTATTTTAATGAATGTAAGTTAAAAATAACGCCTTCCCGCCACATTAAATGCGGAGGGTATTCAACTATGACTGAACAAAAGACTATTAGGATTTTGAATTTGTATGCTGGAATTGGTGGTAATCGTAAGCTTTGGAGTGGAGATATTGAGGTTACTGCTGTTGAGAATGTTCCCGAAATAGCTAAGATTTACAAGGATTTCTTCCCACAAGATAAAGTAATAATCGCAGATGCTCACCAATACCTCTTAGAACACTTCAAAGAATACGACTTTATCTGGAGCAGCCCACCATGCCCAAGTCACAGCAGATTAAGAAAAGGATTTTCCTGTAATGTTGGAGCAAAAGCCATATATCCTGATATGAAATTATATGAAGAAATAATCTTTTTAGAGGGATATTTTGAAGGGAAGTGGGTGGTTGAGAATGTAATATCTTGGTATAATCCATTAATTAGACCTTATGAATTGGAAAGACATTATTTTTGGAGCAACTTTGTTATACCTGATAATAATATGCAACATGGTAAAGTAAATCTAACAGGAGGATACCATGAAACAGAAGAAGAACAAGTTGATAAGCTAATAAAAGAGTATGGTTTTGATATAAAGAACCTTAATGGAAATAGAAGATTATTATTGAGAAATTGTGTTCACCCTAAACTCGGATTGCATATTTTTGAATTAGCTTTTAAGACTAAGCAAATGCAACTATCCTCAATTCCTCCCACAACTGCGGGTGTCCTTGAGGCGACTTTATGACTAAGATGATTCAACTAGTGTTGGAAACCAAAGATATCTCTAGTTTGCCCACTTTTTTAAAAGAAATGGAAGATGAATTCCTTAAACAGAGAGTGGTTACTGTAACATCAGCAAGCATCTTCAACAAGACCGGAAAGAAGATGATGACACAAGAAAAAGACGATGAGTGAATCACCACACCCTAAACTCTGATGAGTTTGAGGATGTGGCTTCCAATTAACGAATTGGAACGTAAGGATTTCACTAGCATAAGTTGAGGAAGAGAATATGAATACAACAACTACGAGAATGGAACTACAAGAACGGCAGGGTGCTTCACTAGCTTTGCCCTCTTCGGCAGAATCGTTTAAACTAAAAGATGTTATAATTCCAGAGAAAAAGAAAATAAGACTAGCTTGGTTCAGCAACCATTTTAGTTTGCCCACAGGCTTTAGCCGTGTGACAAGATCGGTCTGTGAAAGATTAGCAATGGATCCTTTATTCGAAGTTCACCTAATAGCGGAAGGGAGCCTAGAAAAAGGAGATGCTAAATGGCATAACTGCACTCTTTGGGGAGCGGGAAATGATATGAATAAGTTTATGGAACGAACAGCACAAATAGTATCCACTATAAAAGCCGATGTTCTAATATTTCTAGAAGATACATTCACACTGGGTAACTTCGGATTCCAATACATAAAATGGCCTTGTACAGTAGGAATTTATTGTCCAATGGATGGAAAAGGAGTTCCAGATATGGGCTTAGAAGTTTTAAGGAATATGGATTTCATAATTCCGATGAGTAATTACACTAAGTTTGTTTGTGAAAGGGAAGAGTTTGAATGTGAAAATGTGATTCACCACGGAGTTAACCTTAATGATTTTTGCCCTGTGAGTAAAGAGAAACAAGCAGAATTAAAGATAAAATATGGATTCGAACCAACAAATTTCATAATTTTTAACATGGCTAGAAACTCAGCCCGCAAGAACACACAAACACTAATACAATCTCTTTACAAATTCTTAGAGAATAAACCTGAGAATGTTAAAGCCTTGCTTCACATAATGAATCCAGATATGAAAGAATCAAACCTATATAGCTTTACGGAGAGATTTATGAGTGCCGAAACAGGAAAGAACCTATTAGGAACAAGAATAATAATTAATAGTAAAGGAAGCAATCCTAATAATCCATTGAGTGATTCTGAAGTAGCCGAATTATATCAGTTAAGTGATGTGATTGTTTCCGCCGCACTCGGTGAGGGTAGCGGGTTAATACAGCATGAGGGAATGGCTTGTGCGAAGCCGATAGTTCATTGTGCTTATTCAACTCCGATGGAAATTTTGGATGATGAATCTTGTGGAATAGGAAAAAGAGGAATAACGGTGCCCAGTAAAATAGACATCGTAAGTAGCTATAATGTAGAACACGGATTCGTAGATGCAAATGATTTTGCAGAAGGAATTAACAGAGTTTATTACGATAAAGAACTAGCTGATACGCTTGGTAAGAACGGGAGAGATTTTGCAGAACGATTCTTTGACTGGGATTATCTTGTATTTAATCAGTGGATTCCGACTATAAGAAAGAATGTATGAGGTAGATTAAAATGACAAAATTACCGATAATTATGAAACGATATGGTAGAGTAGATTTCAATAAATACGGAGAACCAATCGTCACTTATGTTGAATTAGATGAAAATGATTTAAAGAAAAAAGAGGTGAGATAATGGCATATATATGTCCGAATTGCAATAAACTTTTGCAAGAAAGGAAAGAAATGAGATATGACGCAATAGGAAAGACAAGAGGGCTGTCGAGATACCTATATTGCAATATATGTAATATGGAGATAAAGAACCCTGTTTTAAAAGAAATAAAGATGAGGTAAGAAAATGACTGAGGAAGAAGATAAAAAGAAAGCAGAAGAGGAAGCAAAGAAAGTCGAAGAAGCTAAAAAAGCTGAAGAAGAAAAGAAAGCAACCGAAGCTAAAGCCCAAGAAGAGAAAAAATATCCGACATTTGATGAGGTAAAGAAACTACTAGATGAAAGCTTAAAACAACTACAAAAAGACAACCCGCCTAAAGAAACAGCAACAAAGACAACTACAGAGATAAAAGGAAAGAACCTAACGGATGAAGGAGGAGATCTTGCAGAACCAACAGGAAGTAGGATAGAATTAAACTTTAAAAGCAAGAAATATATTATACAACCTCCAAGTGATTGGGATGACTTAGATAAAACGAAGCTAAAGATAATGATAGAGGACGCTATAAAGAGAAACGATCCGGCTTTCTATCTCGATAAGGCAATAAAGGTAATAGAGATGCCTATTGAATGAGGTTATAAAATGGATGATCGATTTGGTGGAAGGAAAGTATCAACTTGCTTAGCTTGTAGAAGAAGAGTAGAAACCTTCGGCGGATATTGCCAAAGATGCAGAGTTCTAGGTTACGAATCCACTTGGAGAGATACCGAAACAAAAGAACAAATGGAAACTAGACTAGTAGAGGAAACTAGAAAGCGAGAAGAAGAGAAAAGAAAAGCAAAAGAACCTGAATTAACAGAAGAAGAACTATCAGATATCTTACAGAAGCGAACAAGAATTTACGAACGCAAAAGGAAAGGAGAAAAAGACTTCCTTCCAGAAAGCGTAGATGCTAACATTAAAAGACCAGAATCAATTTAGGTAATGAAATGACGCTAAAGATTGCATTTTCAGTAGATGATGTTGCACCAATACCCACACACGGGTTGCTCAGAGAAGAGGATAATCTTAAATATCTTTTTAAGTTAAACAAAGAATTTGGTGTCAAGTTCACTCTTTTTGTAGTTCCTAATTGGGAAGGAAAAGCCGATATCTTGGAACACAAAGATTGGGTTAAATGGTTATCTTCTTTCGATTTCTTAGAGATTGCCAATCATGGATTACATCATTATAACCCTAGAAACAAAACCGGTATGGAGTTCGTGGATGTTAATGAAGAAGTTGCTGAACAACTACTTAAAGCATCAATTACTAAATTTAGAGAAGTGGGTTTAGAGCCTAAGATTCTTAAAATTCCCGGGTGGAAGTTTAATTCTGAACTAATGAGTTTATTTCCTAAACTAGGTTTTAAAGGATTAGCCGATCATTTCGTTGGAGTTCATATAATTAAGATGACAAATGGATTCTATCGGATACCTTATACGTTATCTGCTGAGAACTTGCATAGCAAACACTACAAGGATTTGCTTATTATTCACACGCACATCGCGGTTGATAAGCAAAACAAGAACGGTTGGACAGATAAGCTATTTGATGAAGTAAGGAATTACTTAAAGGAAATAATTGAGTTAAATAAGGGAGATGTTAAGTTCGTAACATTCTCGGAGTTAATTGAATGAGTGGTATCGAACAACTAACAGAAGATTTAAAGCGAACTCCTTGTGAAAAGGATTATAAAAAAGAACATTGTTGGAGTAGCATCGGTGTTGTCGGAATGAGACCTTATGTAGTTCTAACATGTAGTCAATGTAAAAGAATAATATATGTGGAATTAAAACCACTTATAAGAGTGGGTGGTTCAGATTAAACAAAGTCCAACTAGCATAAATCAATGGTTTTTTTGCCCAAGATCATATTACAATAAATATATCGTCGGATTGCCAACTTTTCCGAACATTCACACAATAAAGGGCAAAGCAGTTCACAAAGTCATAGAGAATATGTTCTATAACACCAAATACATCGATCCGTTGCAATACGTGTCAAAAGAACTAAACAGAGTTTGGAACTTGGAAACTGTTGAAATGAGTAAGGAACAAGAAACTAAAGAGAAAAAAGATGCTCTTAATATACTCGAATTGTTCGCATTCATACACCAAAAGAGAATGGAGGGATTAGTTCATAACGAGAAAGCAAAGGATTTAAGCCATGCCTGGAACTTACTCAAGCCTCGATTTCAGGAAAAGTCATATGAATTTGAAGACTTAAAGGGGATAGTTGATCGAGAAGAAGAAGATTTTGATGGAACGGTATCACTAATAGATTACAAGACGAGCAACAAAGTATTTAATCAGCTCAATCAAGAGTATGTTAGGCAGGCAAGACTATATGCTCTGATGTATTACCGACAACACGATAAGCTACCTGATTATGTGAAGATAAATTTCCTTCGATTTGGAGAGGTATGGCCGATAGCAGTTACTCCGGATATGATTAAACTAGCAGAGATAGACTTAAAATTTGTTCAGGAAAACACAACGAGTGTTGAAGAAAAGGATTATCCTATGAATGTTACTAAGCGTTGTGAATGGTGTGATTTCAAAAGTGAGTGTTTTAAGAAAGAAAAACAAGAGGTGCTAAAGGATGTTATACCAACCATCGTGTAGCGAATCTGTAATCCGTTTAGATTTGGAAGATTTAAACAAAAGATTCACAGAAGAAGAAAGACAAGAAATATTTAAAATCATAAAAGAAGATTATCGTTTAGTTAGTGAAGAACCAATAGAAAGTTATTCTCATTTGAGAAACGATGAAAATCGTAAGTGCTTTTATTGGTATCAAACAGAACCTGATATCGGAACTTTGGAATATTTAAATGAGAAAGGAGTTAAATGGGATGGAGAATTTCCATTTGCAGTAGATGATGAATACGACAAAATAGCTACCGAGCACGAAGCAGAGGAATTAAAAGATAAAGAATGAAATTCGCATACTTCACACATTGGAACCTACCACATAACAAGATAAAAGCCAATCCGAAACTAGCAGGTAACTACACACCGGATGATATGATGCCATTCATTCTAGATGCGGATATATTTAACTTTACATTGCCTATTTTAGAGAAAGATTTAGAAGAATACGATTGGGTAATTATGAATAACGATAAACACTTTTACGATAACAAAGCGATGGTTGAACAATTTCTTAATTATTTTACTTCATATAATTTAAAATCTAACCATTTACCCACCAAATTATGTATCCTTCAAGAAGGACCGATATTTGATTGGCAAACATGGACTATGGAAAGACAATGGACTTATAGAAAACTAATGAAACTAGCAGATTTGTTTATCTGCAATAACAAAGAACACATAGATTATTATTTAGAATATTGTAGAAAAGTAGCCATCTACAGAGTTCCACTTATCTTATCAGATTATGTTCAAAGGAAACTAAAGGAAAAATCCGATTCAATAATAATTAATGGTGACTTTACAGATTGGTACAATGGAAACACTAGTTTAGATATTGCTAAAGCAGCAGAAGGATACAATATAGCTTTTCCTTCAATGGGAAGAAGCCAAGAGAATGAACTAAACTATTTACCTTTACTTATTCCTTCAGGTAAGTTTGTTAAAGTACCCTTCGTTAAATGGGATGTTTGGGCAGATATAATCAGCCAATGTAAGTTCGGCATTAATATGATGACTGCAATTGCCTGCGGAACATTTAGTGTACTTTGTGCTGCTTGCGGAGTTTTATGTATTGGAAATGAAGAGTTTGATACGCAAAGATATTTATTCCCCAATTTAAGTATTAAATCTTATGAGATAAAGAAAGGAAAAGAACTTCTTAAACGGCTCATCGAAGATGAAGCGTTTAGGAAAGAACAAGAGAAGATAATGAATGAAAGAATCAAAGATTACGATATCGAAGTCATAAAGAAAGAATTAATGGAGGCATTTAAATGAAGAACGATTTACTCTATAAAAATAAGAAAATAGCAGTTTGGGGATTAGGATACATCGGCTACAGCACAATGGCACATTTCGCAGCAAAAGGAGTAAGTTGCATAGGATATGATATTAACGAGAATACTGTTAAACGAATTAACGAAGGAAAATTACCTTACGATGATACTATGTTTTATTGGATAGGATTCGATACGAAGCCTCTTGTCGAGAAAGGATTAATGAGAGCAACATCTGATTCGAATGATTTATTTGCCAACGATATAGTTGCTCATCTGATTTGCGTTCCCACCGAGAAAGATGGAGAACCGTGGGATGAACCACTATTTAATGTTATCAACAATATAATTAGTGGATTACACAAAGATTCTGATTCTGATGTCGTGGTTGTTGTTGAAAGCACGATTAGCCCAGATAAGGTAAATGATATTATAAATGCCTTTAAAATTAACGAAATAGATGTTACGGATGAACACAGTAATATACTTCTCGGAACCGCACCCAGACGTGATTGGTTCGTTTCATCAGCATATAATCTCAAAACTCTTCCAAGAGTCGTCGGTTCAACAACCCTCTGTGGAACCTATAATATAGTGCGAATGTACGAAATTATCTGTGATAAAGTCTTAGAAGCTAGTGGAATGAAAGAAGCTTGCCTAGTTAAAAGTGTAGAGAATGCTTATAGACAACTAGATATTACCTTCGCTAACGAATTGGCTTTAGCCTATCCAAATGTAAATATAAGAGAAGTTCTTGAATTAGCAGCAACTAAATGGAACATCATTCTCTTCCATCCTTCTGTGGGAACGGCAGGTTACTGCATAAATTTAGCTCCGAAGTATGTTTTAAGAGGAGCAACGAAACCAGAAGAGTTAAAGCTAATAAAAACCGCAATCGAAACAGATAGAAAGCAATCTTATGTAGTTGCCCAGGCAATATTGGATTCTGAATATAAAAATATCGGAATTATGGGGTTAGCTTACACTAAAAATCTAAAAGTGGATGTTCAGAGTAGAACAATTGAAATAGCTAAATTCTTGACAGAAAACGGTTTGAATGTTAAAGTGAATGATCCATTCTATTCAGAAGAAGAGATTAAACAAAAAACGGGATGCGAAACATTCAAATACCCGGATGATTTAGATCAATTCAATGTATTGCTTGTAATAGATGACCACGATCAATACAAACAAGTCAATAAAGCAATCCTCTTAGAGAAACTAAGGAAAGTTAAAAGGATAATAGATAATGTCGGACTTTGGAGTGATATGAAGGATTTAATTAATAAAGAGTACAATTCTTATGCGGGCGGAAAAATTATTTATTCAATGATTGGAGAAGAAAATTGGTTGAAGATAAGATTATAAAAATACAAAACTGGCTAAAGAAAAAACTAGAAGATACTGGAACAGAGGGTTTCGTAATAGGTTTAAGTGGCGGGGTTGATTCTGCCGTTGTTTCAGCACTATGTAAAGCCGTTACGGATAATACTTTAGTTCTCATTATGCCTTGTCATAGCAATCTAAAAGATGAAGAAGATGCTAAACTAGTTATTGAGAAATTCAAGTTAAAATATGAAAAGATTGATTTAACAGAAACATATGATGTACTTAAAAAAGCTTTAAAAGATGAAAGGGAATTCCCAACAAGATTACCACTCGATTTAGCAAACATAAAGCCCAGATTGAGAATGACTACACTATATTACTTCGCAAACAGATTGAATTATCTTGTTGTAGGAACGGATAATAAAAGCGAATCCTTCCTCGGATTTTTTACCAAACACGGAGATGGAGCTTGCGATATTCTACCGATAGCTAATTTGCTTAAAGATAAGGTTTATGAGCTGGCAGAAGGATTAGATGTTCCGAAGGAAATAATAGATAAAGAACCATCGGCAGGTTTATGGGATGGACAAACTGATCAAGGAGAACTCGGTGCCGGTTATGAAATAATAGATAGACTAATTAGATTAAATGAAAAAACAAGACATAAAAGGGAACTTCCGGAAGCTTGTGATTTAGAATGAGTGAACGCAAAGTATTTTATTTTACTGAGAAACTTGAACCAAAAGAACTATTCTTATGGTCAGAACTAGATAAAATAGATAGAGATTTGGCTTTCGCATATACGATAAAGATAAACAAAGGTTCTTTCGAGAAGCCAGATACTAAACAATTTCACTCATGGGAAACAGATGATTTCAAATTCTCAGAAGGAGATGCTTTAGCAGTTGCCTCACTAATAAATAATTACCCTGAAAATTCTGTTTTTGTTGAGATGGGTGTTTGGAAAGGATGGAGCACAAGCCTAATATTCCCTAAATTAAAGAAAGAATATAAATACTACTGTATTGATTGGTTTAAAGGCAGTCCGACAGAAGCCTGTGAGGGGGCAGATTCGAATGTTGTTAGGAAGTTATTTGAAAAAAGGCTATTGGAGAATGGAATAATAGATAAAGTTCACATATTAGAGGGAGATAGTGTTTCAGTGGCAAAAACGGATTTTAAAGATGGTGAAATAGATGTATTCTTCCTAGATGGGGCACATGTAGAACCATATTTCTCCGATGATGTAATTGCGTGGCACCCGAAGATTAAAGTTGGCGGAATATTTAGTGGACACGATTGGAATACTGTCGGTGGAGTTGCTGAACAATTATTTACCCGAGATATGAGGTATGAAAAGATAGATTTACCTGAAGAAAGATTCGGCAAGCATTGTGTGTGGGCATATAAGAAGGTGAAATGATGAAAACTATATTTGTAATCGGTGGTTGCGGATTTATAGGAAGAAATCTGATAAAAGAACTACTTATGGATAACGAGAATTATGTAGTCTGCATAGATAACTTATCAACTGGAAAAGAGGCGAACATTCAACAATTTATGAATAAAGTAAGCTTTACATTCGCACAAATAGACATAAAAGATGAAGATGCCGTATTTAGGATTTTTAATATTCACAAGCCAGAAATCGTGTTTCATCTAGCTGCCGAACCAAGAATAAAAATATGTGAAGAGAACCCGATTGAAACCTTTGATAACAATGTTAAAGGAACGCTTAATGTGTTAGAAGCTTCTAAAAGATTTGGAACAAAAAGATTTGTATTTGCCAGTAGCTGTCATGATTCTGAAACGAAACTCGTTACGAAGAGAGGATTAATTCATTATAAAGATATTCGCGGAGATGATATTGTTTTTACTCTCAACAAAGATGGCTTTATAGAAGAAAATCAAATAAACAACATATTAATATACGAATACGATGATGCCTTGATTAAGGCGAAAGGAAAAAGAATTGATTTCGCCACCACTCCGAACCACAAAATATGGTACATATCTAGTAGGGGAAATCTAAAGATAAAAACCAGCGATGAATTAAATAAAATTAAAAAGAACTCTTATGTTGAACTTTTTGATTCTATTGGGTTTCTCGGTAACGGAGAGAAAAGATTAGATAAATATTATATCTTTTCAATAGAGGATTTTTTCCTTTTGGCAGGGATGTTCATAGGAGATGGCTTTCTAGTTCACACGCATAACAAAGGAATCGCAAAAACGGGTTTGTTAAGAAAAGACTATCTTAAAAAATGCAGAGATACAAAAGGAAGATTTAAAGAACTTGAATCAAATCCGAAACCATATTCACACAAATATACCTATATACAATTCGCAATACCTAACTACACAAAAGATAAAGGCAGAAACATTCTTATTAAATTACTTAATAGATATAACATTAAATTTAGTGAAACTAAAGATGTCGTATTTGTGCAAGGCAGAAAAGATTTAAATAGTCTGTTTGAACAATTTGGAAGGGGCGCCCACAATAAAAACGTCCCCCATTGGATGCTTAATTATCCGACGCCAATTCTTAAAAAACTTTTTGATGGTTTGATGTTAACTGATGGTTCAAAACGAGGTACGACTTATCATACCGTTTCGCCTAAATTAAAGGATGATTTTGTAGAATTGTGCTTGAAAATAGGATACCTTCCTTCCGTTGTGGAACAAGACGATGTTCGTTCAGTTATTAAAAATAGAATAGTTGAACGTAAACATTGTTATAGAATATATGTAAGTAGAACGAGACGACATTTATTTGGTCATCATTTCACCAACCGCAGAGTGTATAAGGGGGATGTTTGGTGTTTGAATGTTCCCAACGGAAATTTTCTAATTGAACGAAATGGGAAATATGCTTTTTTAGGTAATAGTAGTGTTTACGGAATCCCGAATGTTGATTGCGTTCCCGAATATGAAGAAAGAAAACCCCTTTCACATTACGCTATTCATAAAGTAATTGGGGAAGAACTCTGTAAACTATATTGGAAATCCTTCCAATTGGAAACAATAATATTAAGGCTCTTCAATTGCTACGGAGAATATCAGAATCCGAACAACCAATACGCTGCTCTTATTCCGAAAACAATTCAAAAATGCTTAGATTACGAATCGCCAGAGATTTACGGTGATGGGTTACAAACAAGGGATTTCGTGAACATTAAGGATGTTGTTAGAGCATTTATTTCTGCAAGTGAAATTGAAAATAACCTATGTTATGGAGATTGCTTTAATATCGGAACAGGTATTGCGACAACAATAAGTCACACAGTTAATGAGATTCAAATACAAACAAACACAATAGAACTAGACATTAAATATCGCCCTAAGTTAAATGAAGTAAAAAACATAAAAGCCGATATTGATAAAGCAAAAGAGTTATTGAATTGGGAACCACTGATTGATTTACCCACGGGATTAAAAAGAACGATAGAATTCTATGAAATACACTGATTTAGTATCTGATGTAATTGAATTTGGAAAGTTTAAAGATATAGTTGAAGTAGAAGCGAAAGTTAGAGAAATAGAAGAACTAGAAAAAAGCTTTCAGAAGAATCCAACAGACGAATACCTGGCAGAACATTATTCCAATACGCCGTTTTATGTTTTTGGAGTTTCAATAGGGAGATACTCATTCTCAACGGTAAAGAACTACATAATTACGATGATATCCTTATTCACACATTCTTATAAAATACTAGATTTTGGTTGCGGGTATGGGAATAGTTCTATTATTTTGGGCGAGAACGGTTTAAATGTTACAGCAACAGATTTTGAAGGAATAAACTTGGATTTTGTAAGATTCAGAAGTAAAAAATACAGGGTAAATGTTAAAGCAGTTCCATTGGATAAGTTAGATTGGGATGAAAAATACGATGCAATAGTCTGCTTTGATGTACTCGAACACCTAAAAAAACCATCAGAAACATTAAACAAATTATTAAATATGTTGGTTCCGAGAGGATTCTTATTCATAACGAACGAATTTTCAGGACCAGATATTGAAGCACCACACATAGCTTCGAAAGATGAAGCCAAAAAAGTAATGAGTTTGCTTGGTGAAAGGATGGAAAAAATAAATGCGATTCAATTACCGAATAAAAGATTACACCCAATACCTAATTACCCCTTAACATATATTTTAAAAGGTGATAAGAATAACGAATAAATACTCTGTAACATCCAATCTTCCAAAGCTATATAAACACTTGGATGAACTAAAAGACTTTCAAAGGTATAAAAGTCACCCAATAATGATACACTTTATGTTGACGAACCAATGCAATTTAGCCTGTGAAAATTGCTGTTTTAGCGCAGTAAGGAATGATGGGAAAAATATGCCTTTGGAAGAAGCAAAGGAAATAGCAAAACAATTCAGATTATTGGGGACGAAAGCAATAGAAATAACCGGTGCGGGAGATTTTACAGTGTATAGAGATATAAATGAATTTATTCGTTACATCAAGGAAATAGGTTATTCTGTCGGCGGTAATACGAATGGGATTTTAGCTAAAAAAATAACGGAATGGGATAAATTCGATTGGGTAAGATTATCGATGAATACGCTTGATTTCTATGATGAAAGCAAATATCCGTTGGATTACATAAGAAGTTTTAATCCATCACCTAAAATAAGCGGTTGTTATGTATGGAATAGTCAAGGAGAAAAGAATATTAAAGGGATAATTGATTTTGCAAATAAGGAAAAAATAACTGTGAGGGTGGTTCCGAATTGTATTCAATCTAAAGAAGGAATTAAGAAAGAAATGGATTATATAATTAAGTTATTAGATAAATATGAAGACAATAATTATGTTTTTGCTAGCGATCACAATATGGATTTAGGAGAACGACGGAACAATAATTGCTACATACATCACATTAAACCCTGTGTCTTTACAGATGGTTGGGTTTATAGTTGTCCCAGTAGCGAATTGGCTGTCGAGAATGAAATTACTATGAAACCAGAATTCAAAATTTGCAAAGGAACGGATGTTTGTGAATACTATACGAAGAACTTCGAAGTTAAACAACATAATTGTAGCTATTGTAAATACAAATCTCAAAATGAATTTTTAGAAGATTTATTGATGGAGACAGAATTCAATGATTTTGCATAAAGAAGAATACGGAAAAGATTACTTCGAGTTCGGAGAACGAAAAGGCATAAGTTGTTACAACCACTATAGATGGCTCCCTGAAAGAACACTTATAACGGCAAGTGAAATAACAAGAAGAGCACATATAGGAAGAACTGATAGAATATTAGATTGGGGGTGTGCCAAAGGCTATCTAGTTAAGGCTTTACATCAACTAGGGTATAAAGCATATGGAACGGATACATCACATTATGCTATTAAAAATTCAGATTCTGATGTTAAGAATTATTTATTTAATACCGATAAACGTACATTCTCGAAAAAGGAATTTGATATAGTTATTTGCAAAGATACCGCCGAACATATTCCTTATGATAAAATTGATGATTTTTTGAAAAAGATATGTTTTGTAACGAAGAAAAAAGCAATATTTATTGTGCCATTAGGAAATGGGAAGATATATAATATCCCTCGTTACGAGAAAGATATCACGCATAAAATAAGGGAAACTCTCGGTTGGTGGGTTAAGAAAATAGAAGATAATGGATTTGAAGTTGTCGTAGTAACGGATGATTTGAAAGATATAAAGCCAAATTGGAACGCCGAATTGGGGAATTTATATGTTGAGGCGATACCTAAATGACTGAGGAAGAACCATTTGTGAGCATTTGTGTGCCACTATACGAACGAGACGAGTGGTTCGATAAACTAATTGAATCAATTAAATCTCACGATGCGGGAATACCTTATGAAATCTGCATAGGGGAAGGACACAATGCGGCAAGTGTTAATAGAAACAAAGCAATGAGGCAAGCAAAAAGCAATTACATACTTCAATTAGATGGGGATGCAGAAATCATCCAAGATAATTGGCTTAAAAATATGTATGAAACACTAAAATCAGATAGTAAAATAGCAATAGTTGGATGTATATTAGAGTTTCCAACCGGAAAAGTTGATCATCCGGGAACAATTCTAGTTACAGATGATGAGTTAAAAAACAACAAAATAGATTATTTTTTCAAAGCCTCACAAGATTTTATAAGGGAATTTCTTAAATGGAGAGTAACCGCGAACAATCAAGTAATACCATATGAGATTAATAAAGAAAAAATAGATGGTAAGATTTATTCAGTAAACCAATGTAGTGGGGCCTGTTTCTTATTCGATAGAAGAAAAACCGGAGAATTTCTTGAAATATATCGAAAGGCTGGGTGGGAGGATGTCGATCTTATGGCGAGAGTTAGAGCGATTGGTTATTTAATATTCGTAGATGGGAGGGTTAGGATAAAACATCCAAACCATGTTAGAACAAAAGAAGAACAAGCAATGAGGGATTCTTTAGATTCTGAGAGGGGGTTTAATCCAGTTAACTTCACAGAATATGCCATTAGGTGGGGATCGATGTGAAGTTAAACAAAAATATCAAGATAACATTCATAGTTCCACCAGCATCGTTTTTGATTAATGAAAAGGCAAATCCACCACTTGGGGTAGCTTATTTAATATCTTATTTGAAGGATAAGGGATTTGATAATGTTTTATTTTACCACATAGTCGGTAATGCACGAATCCCAAGAATAAATAGTGATGTTTTTGGGTTCAGTTTCGTAACTTCACAAGTAAACGAAACAAAGAAACTCTTAAAATACTATAAAAAAACTAATCCGAAAGCAATTTTTATTTGTGGAGGAATACACCCCACAATTAGACCCGAAGAATGTATTGATATGGGGTTTGATTATGTCGTAAAGGGAGAAGGCGAAATATCTTTGGTGAAACTATTAGATTCAATAATTAAAGGAAAAAAACTTCCAAGGATAATAGAATCACCAAGAATAGAGGATATAGATTCATTGCCCTTTCCGGATTATAAAGCAATCAAAGCAGAAGAATACAAATTTATATTCGACGATAAGAATTTTATGTCAATAATAACTACCCGTGGATGCGCATATAATTGCCATTTTTGTGCCAGCAAAGTAATGTGGGGTAAACAGGTAAGGTATCATTCTGTCAAATATATTAAAAAACTTATAGGGAAGCTAATAAAAGAATTTGATTTAAAAGCCATTATGTTCCAAGATGACACTTTCCCTTTAAAATACGATAGATTTAAAGAAATATGCTATTACTTGAAGAAACACAGAATCGCCTTCAGGTGTTTGGTGCGGGCAAATCTACTTACAGATAACATCGTCAAGATTCTAAAAAATACCGGTTGTATTGAGGTGGGTGTAGGAATAGAAAGTTTTAATAACAAAATGTTAAAAACTATGAATAAAGGAACTACGAAAGAGATGAATATAAAAGCAATTTCCATTTGTAAAAAATACAGATTACCTATTAAAGTATTCATTATGTACGGCGCTCCGGGGGAAACACACGAAACAATAAAGGAAACATTATCCGAATTAGAAAAAAACCCACCGAATGATTTAGATGTAAGTATATTGTGTCCGTATCCTGGAACTGAATTTAGAGAAAATATAGATAAATATGATTTGACTTTGTTAAATGAAAAATATGGTGATGCGTATATTAAGGGGAGAATTGGAGAGTACGAAAGTAAAATAAGAACGAAGAATTTAACTCCGAAAGATTTGGAAAACTACAGATGGGAAACATTCAAGAAATACAGTAGGTTAATGAAAAATGTTTAAATACGAAAAACCAGATTATGTAGATATAATCGTCGGATGTGCAAAAAGAGATTCCGAACAGATGAGAATACTTGAACAATCCCTCAAAGATGTAGATCCAGGATATTCATATAATTTAATCGTCGTTGAAGGCATTAGACCCGTGTTATTAAATAGGAATGAAGCTTTAGAACAAACAACCAGTAACTATGTGTTCGTTTGTGATGATGATACCAGATTCATACAAAAAAACTGGTTGAAAGATTTACTCGATGTTTTTGAGAAATACCAAGATGTTGGGATTGTTGGTTGTAAAATAATGAATAATGATTTAACAATAGTCGAACATGGGGGGGTCGTATTACTAAAATATAACAAGGATGATGTTTTTCTTAAAATAAGTCAAGAATTTAAATCGCTTGAGGCATTAAGAGAGATAGATGGGATATGCGTGGTTAGGAAATCAAAAGACGATGTGCCTGGAATAAAAACAGAATATCTGCCTGCTTATGATAAGATATCCCCTATATGGCAAGTAGCTGGTTGTGCTTTTCTAATGGATAAGAGAATAAATGGTTTGTTTTCTAACCCAACGAATGGTCGTTGCCTTGAAGATCTTGATATGATGGCTGAAACAATAGCAAAGGGATATTCGGTTTATTATAATGGTTTAGTAACAATAGTTAATCCGAGTATTAAAAAGGAAGATAAGGATAAAGAAACCATTAATTCAACTGAAAAAACAAATATTCTTCCGTACTTCGTTAAATGGGGCGTTTTCTAATGAAATCAATTTGCCTATATAACCCCCCTTCACCGTGGTTGATAAGTGATAAAGACCTTGTTCCGCTCGGAATACTCTATTTATCAAGCTATTTATTAGATAAAGGTTTTGATGTTAAATTAGTTGATTTGTCAGGAGATGTGTTTAAAACAGACTATCATATCCCAGAAGCAGACATATATGGGATAGGATTTGTAAGTCCGCAATTCACATACGCAAAAGAAATCCTTAAAAAGATAAAAACGACCAACCCAAATGCTAAAGTAATTGCTGGTGGAATACACGCAACTAGTATGCCACAACAAGTTCTAAACGCGGGATTCGATGCCGTTGTGAGAGGAGAGGGCGAGTTATCCGTAGAAAGAATATTAAATAAAGGAATAGAACAAAAGATTTACAATCTAAATTTTATTAAAAACATAAACGAACTCCCAATGCCGGCTTACCGATTGCTAGATATGAATTCCTACGTTAAGAACCTCGGAGTAATGACTTATATGAAATCCGACTCCGAAGAAGAAAGAGAAGTTAATATAATGGGAACTCGGGGGTGCAATCATAGATGTACTTATTGTAGTATGTATAAGGGACCGACTAGGTGGAGAACTCCAAGAAACATCATCAAGGAGATTAGATTCTTACAGAAAAACTATGGCGTAAACAGGATTAGTTTTTGCGATGATAGTTTGGCAATAGATAATGTTTGGTTAAGAAAGCTATGTAAAGAACTGAAAAAAACAGGCATTAAATGGCATTGTTTAGCAAGAACAGATCAAGTAGATTACCATCTTTGTAAAGTTATGAAGAACGCCGGCTGTATGGGGATTGACTTCGGAATCGAAACCGGTTCACAGAGAATGCTTGATATCATAAGAAAAGATACGACTATAAAAGTTCAAGAACGAGGAATAAAAGCCGCTTATAATGCAGGAATAAAGGTTAGAGCACAAATAATGATAGGATTACCACAAGAAACAGAAGAGGATTTTCAACAAACATTTGATTTTATAAAAAGAAACGATAAGTATGTGACTAAATGGGGAGTTCACACATTTATACCTTACCCCTGTAGTCCCATTTGGCATAACCCTGAGAAGTTCGGTTATAAGATTAATAAGGATACTGATTTCTCAAACTACCAAACAATAGGTAAGCCTGGAGAATGGAATTTTATTCCTAAAGAAAACGCAGAACAAATAGAACGATGGAGAAACACACTACTAGATTATATAAATCAGAAGAATATTTTCATAACAATTGAGGTTAAAAAAAATGATTGAAAACAAAATAAGTATAGTTATTACGAATCGTAATACTTTGGATTTCTTGAAGCTTGCAGTTAGAAGCATATTTGAGAACACAGAAAGTAAAGACTACGAACTAATTATCATGGATGATAATAGCACTGATGGAAGTAAAGATTGGTTAAGAGAAAACAGGAACATTTATAATTTTAGTTATAATACACACGATGAACTAAGTAGAAAGGGAATCGTAAATATAGTTCAAGAAGGAATAGATTTAGCAAACAACGAAATAATATTTGTTGGACACGCGGATATGATCTATGGGAAGAAATGGGATACTAATTTGCTTAAGCATCTTAAACCAAAAACAATTCTTACATCTACCAGAATAGAACCTGGAATACACGGAGCAGAAAAGTGCAAGATAATAAAAGAATTCGGAAGATTCGCAGATGAATTTAAAGAAAAAGAATTCAATGAATATGTAGCCGAAGTTCAGATAGCTTTAAAGGATTATAAAACTGATGGTGTTTTCGCTCCAAATATGTTTTACAAATCCGATTGGATTGGTTATGATAAAACATTTATCCCTCAAAGTCGTGAGGACGATGATTTATATTTCGCAATGAAACAGAAAGGTTACAACTTCATTCAAAGTTGGGATAGCTTAGTTTATCACTTCACTTGTAGAGGGAGCAGGTATCAAACTAAAGAGTTAAAGGATAGTGATGAATGGAAAGCAAGCAATAGCAAGAACACCAAGAATTTCATAAGGAAATGGCGTACGATACCATTGCATACTGAGAACCATCATCCGATAATTGCACCCGATATAAAAATAACTACTAGTGTTTTAATGAAAAACGAGGGGAGCAGAATATATAATTTCCTAGATAAATTCGAACCTTACTTTGATGAGATAATAATAGCTGATGATTACTCGGTAGATGATTCGGTATCAGAGATAAAGAGATATATCAAAGATACTTTAGAAAAAGGACCGACTAATTTCAAGAAAGATAAGATTAAGATATTCGAAAGAAGCTTGAATATGGATTTTTCCTCGCAGACAAATGCCGTTACGGAATTAGCTACGAATGAATGGGTGATGAAATGTTTCGTTCCAGAAACAACAATAATAACATTAGAAGGACAAAATAATATAGCGGAGATAATTCCCGGTAGAAAGGTTTTAACAGTAGATGGAAGTTTTCAAAGAGTAAAAAAAGTATTTTCTAGAGAAATGAATGATGATGTTATTAAATTAAAAACAAGATTTCATTCAGAATACATCAAGTCAACTAAAGAACATCCCTTCCTTTGTATAAGAAGAAAAAAATATAAAAAATGTCCTGGAAATTTAAATATGTGTAATCAAGAATGTCCTAGACAATATGCTAAAAAAGGAAATTGTACACAACCATACTTAAATTTTAAAAAAGAATGGGTAAACGCAGAATCGTTAGAAATAGGCGATATTCTTCTTATTCCGAAACCAAACTTCAAAACTAAAAATTTAACATATGATTTGGTAAAAAGAAAGAGAGTGACTCCTGATTTATGTCGTTTATTTGGTTATTATTTGGCTGAAGGAAATACTGAAGGGAATGGACGTATATCATTTTCATTCAACAAAAACGAAATTGAATATCAGAAAGATGTTATCAGTTTAATGAAGAAATATTTCAATTTAAATCAAAGAAAATCATCTTTTAATAGTACGAATGGCATTCAACTTAGATTCCAAACAAATAAAGGGGTTGCTTCTTTCTTTAATGAGTTGTTTGGAAGGGGATGTTATAATAAAAAACTTCCATCACAATTTTTTAATTTATCGCAAAAACACAAATTAGAGCTTTTTAAAGGGTGGTTTTTTGGGGATGGTACAAAATCAAAAGATAATATTAGTGCAATAACAACGAGTAAAACTTTAGCCTATCAATTTTCAACAATATTGTTGTCTATCAATGTTCTTCCAAGAATAGAATATGTAAAATATAAAAATCCGAAACAACAAAAAGCATATAAATTGCTAGTTGGAGGAAAACAACTCGAAAAATTGAATATTAAACATCCCTTTGTTTCAATGAGAGCAAGAACTTATAATTTGTTTTGGCAAGACGAACTTTTTTTCCATATTATTTTAAAGGATATAAAACGAGAAAAATATGTTGGAAAAGTATATAATTTGGAGGTTGAAAAAAACAATACCTATGTCGTGGAGAGATTAATTGTTCATAATTGTGATGTTGATGAACATATGGATGAAAGAAGCCTTAATAACCTGAGATTTGCAATAGATGCGATAAGTAAAGAAAATCCGAATGTGAAGGTAATCGGTGTACCTAGAATAAACACATTGAATGGAGTTCTTGTTAATGATATTCCTAGAGATAAATGGACTTCAGAATACTTGACTAGTCAACCACAATTCAATCCAAGAACCAACCTTGACTTAAAAAACCCAGATTACCAATTTAGGCTATTTAAGAAAGATGTTAAATGGGTTAATCCAGTACATGAAGTTCCAGAACCGGTTGCTAATAAAGAAGCTGATTCTGTAATAATCACACACAATATCTTCTTGTTTCATCCTAAGACGATAGATAAGCAAAATAGGCAAAATGAATTTTATAACGCAATTATACAAAAAGTATCTAAATGCGATATAAAAAACATCAACTTCAACTCAATCATCTACACATGGGAAGGAATAACAAAACACGCAAGAGAAGAAGCGAAAGAACTAAAAAAACTAGGTTACAATATTTTTCTCACATCAGGGCAATATCAAAGTGGAATAGATGAGGAAATGAAGAATATGTATGATGTATTTGACTTAAACGAACCACACATAAACTACATAAACCAACCACCTATTCGGGAAAACAATCCATCTCTTTCGGTTCTAGGGAACCTATGGAGACCTAACTTAGTTGCTTATTTATCCTTTGAAGGAATACCTCCGAAGCAATGGGTTGATGTATTGAATCATCAGAATGTTAAAATGATATTTGTTCCATCTAACTATGTGAAAACTTGTTTCATAGAAGGGGGAATCAAGGATAAAGATAAGATTAAAATTATTCCTCACGGAATTAATCCAGAACAAATAAGGAAAATAGAACCCTATCAATTCGATAAGTTTACTTTTCTTTGGGCAGGTACGACGAATAATCGGCGCAAAGGATATGATTTAGCAATAAGGGCTTTCCTAGATGAATTTGATGGTAACGAAAAAGTTCAATTGGTTCTCAAAGTGAACAAGATTTATGATCCTAGACAGAACATTCATAATCTAGTGAAGAAATATTCTAATGGAAGAAAAACGGACAATATCAAGATAATTGAAGAGAACTTAACAGATGATGAAATGTATTCATTAATAAGGGGTTGTAACTGCTTAGTACACCCACACCTCAGTGAAGGTTTTGGAATAATAATGTTAGAAGCATTAGCACTAGGAACGCCACTAATCGCAACAAAAGCAAGTGGAAATCTTGATTTCTGCAATGAAGAAAACACTCTCTTTATTGAGGTAAAGGATAGGCTTGCTTACGCACCATTCATCTTTCCTTACGACAGAACCAAATGGTATCAACCTAAGATTGAAAGCCTTAGAAGGCAAATGCGTTATGTTTACGAAAACTACGAAACCTGTAAGAAGAAATCAGATATTGAAGCGGAGAAGGTATTAACTACTTGGACTTGGGAAAACACAGCTAAACTAATGGATGAGGAGTTTAAGAAGCTCTGAAAGTGTCAATAAACCTGATTCTCGAAAACACCCCCTTCTACAGCGTCAGATTGTTGAGAAATCTCAACTTTCAGACACCCAAATTTTGAAATATCAAATGATCCTACCCATAGACACAAAACATAGGGTTGGACGGGTAGTTTCACGTATAATTAAGGTTTTTGTGTGTAAATTAAGAGTTTTTCCTATAAATGTGGTAATCAGGGCAACAAAGATTATGACCATTGCATAGATAACAACTTGCTGCGTTTCCTGTGCGATAAATTTTTGCTTCACCGGATTCTATTTGTCTTAATACTATATCTTCAAGTTCCGGCTTCTTTTCAATTATTAAATCTAATAATGTCTTTCTTGTGCACTGCAAAAGATTCACCCCTTAAATAGTTTTTCATTGAATACAAATTCTCCATTAACAATTATGGGAACATAAAGATTATAAAATCCTTTATCTCTCACATATGTTATTCCGAATGCGTGAACCCACCTATTGGGTTTACCATACTTATATTCTGGTGCCCTATTACAAAGACAACCAATACTCTGAGCTGAATGATAATCAACCGGGTCTTCCATATGAACCTTTGTGAACATCTGAACATCATGAGTGTGCCCATAAGCTACACTCTTATCGAATGATTGGCTTGTTTGGCTTGCATGATTTTTACCTAAATAATTCCCGTGAAAAACAGTTAATTTTCCAACTTTGTGCATCCCCCTATAATGATTATCATTTTTAATGATGGTATAAGGTATCCATTTCCAACCTTTCTTTTCAAGTTCCAAAGCATTCTCAGGTTCTAATAAGCCTTCGAGTTGAGGATTACTATTTATTAATCGTTCAGCCCAAGCTTCATGGTTGCCCCCCATATAAACCTTTCGGCACTTAGAACCAACCAATTTACTTAAAGGTTCAAGAATTTCCATATCGAAACTTTTATAATCAGCTAATAGTCTTTTACCTTCAAAATATTTTATGTTCCTTTTTTCTTGTTTCCAATGATCGATGCTTCTCATTTCCATAGCATCACCTAATAGAACAATCTCATTGGGTTTGAAATAATCAATAAAACTAAACACCGCACTTAATGCCGATTTGTCGTGGTAGGGGTGATGAATATCCGGTAATAGAACTATTTTTTCCAATGAGTTCATAAGAAAAATTAATTGATTAATATCTATTTAAACATTATCCAATTGGTAAAAAGGAAAACAAAAAAATCTATACTGGTTGCTCTACTTTAAATAATTTATAGAGCCAATAAATCGCTACAGGTATAGCTGCGGCAACATAAGCCTGTATATCTATACCTAAACCGGTTCCAACAAGCCACAAAGCCAACGCCGGTGCTCCGAGTTTTATTATGGTTTCTAATCCTTTTAACAATTCATATTTGGAGAATTTTCCATCTTGGGTTGCGTTCTGAAACCAACCTAGTAATCCACTGATTGTCGGTAGAACGACGATTTGCCATAGTTGTGTCCAATCCATTATTTTACCTCCATCATGTTTTTCCTGCTATATGTGATATTAAGAATCCCAATACTATACCGCAAAGAGTAAGAGCTGTTCCTCCAGTCCAAAGAGCGAGTTTTACTTTACCACTCATCCTTTCGTGTTCTTTGCCGTTACTTTCACAGAATTCTTCAACCTTCTTTTCCAAATCTTCTATCTTATTAAAAATAGTTTGGTTAGTAATCCTTATAAATGTTTTATTTCCATTGTTGCGTTTGGGCATTAAATTATCACCTATAGTTTTTTTATTTCTAATTTATAGTTTGTCGTACTCGTTTCTTCGTTAAACACGAACCAAATGTTTTTATAAGTGCTATTCGTTTCATTAAAATCAGGATTTTTGTATTCAAAAATATCTTTATTAATTAGGGTGAATAAGTTTCGGTATTGCATTAGTTTCGGGGTGTAATACCAGCACCAATCTAGGAAAGAAAAGTTTAATGGATAATTTTTAGGTTTATACGCTAAATATGCGTGTCCACCGGAGTTTCCTTTTCCATCATCTACTACCCCGGCCATAATTAATAATCTATTTGATGGAATTCCTTTCATTCTACAAAGAACATATGCTAAGATGCTTCCATCTTCACAATCGCCCTCACGATTGGATAATGTTTCTTCGGCAGTGCACCAATACTCATCCATATTCCAATGATATAAATCTCCCACATAGGTTATGTTATTGTGAACCCACCATAGAACTTCCATAACTTGCCTATCATAATCGGCTACCACCGGTATTTGGTTGGTTATGTTGTTTAATTCTACAGAATTAATTGATGAATCAACTTGTTCTTTAATCCAATTCTTCAGATTAACTGATTTTCTGTAATCGCTGTGAATTATGTAACTTATGAGTTTATCTATTAATCCTTTACTAATTGTATCGTAGATTGTTTCTCCGAACAAATCAAGCAAATTATTATCGAATTTAATTATTGACATTTTTGTACCATATTTTTCTTTAAAGGTTTTTAAAAAAATCTTATCATAGTGTTTTCTCTGATGCGAGTCCCGCCGTTCCATTACTGCCTGCTGTTCCGGCAGCCGCGGCTCCTGTAGGGGTTCCTCCTTCGCCCCCCGTTCCGGCAGTTACGCTGGTGGTGAAGTCAGTATTATCGGTGAAAGTCACTATTATTCCTCCACTGCCGCCGCCTCCGCCACCTGCACCGGCACTTCTTGTTCCAGCTCCATCTCCTCCATCTCCTCCGTTTCCTCCATTAGAATTCAATGTTAATGTTGAATTATTATCCTGAGAAACTATGACAATCAAACCACCTGCGCCACCGCCGCCTCCGCCGCCGCCACCATCAGTGGTGCTACCGTTTGCTCCGCCGGCACCCCCATCTCCTCCGTTATTACCGAATCCTGCTCCAGAACCGCCTCCGCCTCCTCCACCGGCACTGCCGGCGGTTGCCCTACCGGCACCTCCTCCACCAGCACCACTTCCGCTAGCATTTTGCTGAACTGCTGTTAAAGCATATAAATTCCTCACCACATTCGCAGGTGTTGTATTCGCAACGCCCCCTGTTCTTGCAGAACCATCGCCTCCTCCAGTGCCCCCAGGAAGGTTAATAAAACTTATTCCGACACCAGCATCTCCCGAATCTGCACCAACAGTACTGCCGGCACCGCTTCCTCCGGAACCATTCGCACCTACCGTACCGGTGGAACCATTAGCATTAATAGTTCCTGAACCGGATATATTGTGGGCGAATAATCTAATAACTCCGCCATTATCGCCCCCGGCTCCGCCAGTTCCGCCAGAACCGGTTGGGGATCCTCCCGCTCCGCCAGTTGCCGTTCCCGCTACAGTTATTGTTCCTTCAAGCGTTAATGTTCCAGAAACATAAATAATTGTTCCTGATTGAACAGTTAAAGTTTTTCCAGAATCAATTGTTAACGAGGTATAATTCTTAACTGCTGCAGTTGACCAGTTAGTATCCGTGCTTATTGTTAAACTTCCATCGTTACCATCACCATATGGGTGTCTATTTCCGAACAACCCAATTTCTTGTCCGTAAAGTTTATCTCCGTCCGGTTTCGGATAATCTCCTTTAGCCATCGAATATCACCTTTTATTTTCTTATTTATAAACTTTATCCTTAATTATACATCATCTTGCTTGTAAATAATATCTACTTGATCTATTTGTAGGGTTTCACTCCCAATTATCTTCCATCTTATATCTGAACCAGTAGACCCGGTTGTGAATTGTCTCCATATATCATAATCAATACCGAACCAGTTAGTTCCGTCGGTAGTCATGCTTCCGACAGTCAGATAGGTTTTTGTTCCGGAAACACTCATTTTAACTCTATCTATATTAGTCGTATTTAAGCTAATGTCGCTTCCTATGTTTAGGCTTTGAATTACACTTCCTGTTGAGAATAATATGCTTCCAGTTCCCCAACCCACTGCAGAGGTGTTCGCCGTATCTTTATAAGTTGTAGCGGAGAATGTTTCTGAAAAATCTTCATAAAATTTACTTTCAATAGCACGGGTAGTTGAAGAAATAACGAAACCCAATCTATCTGTTCCGAGAACACTAGCAGTATCGTGACCTAGAATAAATGTACTTCCAAGATCTGGATAAACCTTATCTGCTCTTATGCTTACTGAATCTACATAAATAGTTTCTCTAGGCATTTCAAAGTAGCTTAGATTACCAAACATCCCTATTTGTGCTTGCGTATCCACATCTAGGTTGCTTTGGTTATCTCCTATGATTGCTCCTAACTCACTCATTTTATTCTACTGTATATTTTGATTTTACAGATTCTTCATCTTCTTCTAGATAAAGTGTAGTTACCCATTCGTTTCCGAAACTATGTTGGACATCATGAACTCTAAGTTTTTTACCTGGATTTGCTACCGTATTCCACCAACCCACAGATGAATCAACTACTAGAACTAAGTCTCCCATTTGGTAAGAACCTACGCTTCCATGAATTAATTCCACAGTTGCTTTGAATCTTGGAGATCCGAGTGTTTGAACAAGTTCGTTTCCGGTTATTCTGGCTTGGGCTTTTGCTTCTGTTCTAATAACTTCATTAAAGGATTTCTTCCCACTAGTTGATTGAGCATACGCACCCGTAGTATTATAAGGGTATGTTGTTGCTCTCGAATAGAAGTGAAAATCCCAATCTGATCCAGCCGAAACTACACTAGGATATCTATCCGTTCCCCATTCGCTTCCGATTAATGATTCCGAACCAGTAACTCTTTTCTCTTCAGAAATAATCTTATCAACTGTATTTGGTGAAGCCAGATAACCGAATCTTGGTCCATATTGTCCAACTGATTCTGTGTTTAATGCAAAAGCAGTTATTCCATCTCCCTCTAAATCTGTTCCGGCTTTAATAATCAAGATATTCTTAACATCAAACACATCCTTCACGCTCGTAATTGTGGAGTAATTAGTTCCTCTAGTTAATGTGCTTCCGACTATCAAAGATACTGGTTTCCAGACTAATTCATTGATTGTGATCGTTCTAAGTATCCCTTTAACATCTGGGATGACTGGCGTGTTTTTTATGTAACAAAGATATGCTCCAGCATCCTCATCTCCTGTGTTTTCTACTGTACTCAAATCTTCTATTATCTTATAAGTCGGTTGCCAAATCTTCTTATAAGTTATTTCTTTGAAAGCTTCACCATTTACCTTTGCACTAGCAATATTTCCGTAACTTCCAGTTATTCCAGTTGGGTAAGTCGTAGAATTTATTCCTATTTCCTCATCATAAATATAAGCATTATCTAGTGCCGCATAGATTCTTTTATCTAAGCCAACCTGTGCATAATGTCTTAATCTTTTAATTATCTCAGTAATTATGATGGGAGATTTGTTTGTGGTTGTTACTACATCATATGTTCCCAAAGCATATCCCTGTAATAAAGCTTCTGTTCTATTCACTCCTTTAAATGTTACATAAGAATCTTCTTCTGCTTGATTATGATCAAAACTATTAATGTTCCCGGAGATGATTAGTTCATCGTTCGTATTTGCACTTCTTCCAATGATAGCATCGTAAGCAGAAATCTCACATAAATCCCCTATTTTTATATCATTCGGGCTTCTAACCGTGCTATCTGCTTGGAGATTAAAGCTACCAGTTGTCAAGATTAAATCGTTCGGCATTCTCAGAGTGAATGTATCTTTCGTAGTTTCTATTCCAGCTCTCACATCTGCTGAGAAAATATTTGTCAAATCTAAAGGAATAAGGCTATATCCTCCTAGAGAATCTGTTTCATTTCTTTTATATAGTGATACTTTTAAAACTGGTGAATCCATTCTTAAACACTTCGCCTAATCCTCACTTTCATATTTAATTCAACATCAAAACTAGTATCTTTAGTACCTATAGCTGATAATTCTCTGAAATAAACATCGCTTCCAACAGATGAACCTACTCCGAATCCGAATTCACCTATATTACTGCCTGTCATTTCTACTGTTGATAATGAAACTGCACCTATCGGGTTTCCATCAAGCCAACTCCAATTCACAGATTTTCTCATTATTCCATTATCTAAGTAATATGATCCTGAATTGAATGTTGTGCTTCCAATCCCAAATTCACAATAAGCTGGCGGTGATGGGCTTAAACCAAGCACATAGCTTCCTATTTTTTCCAAGCCAAAATCACTGGTTCCCATTATAATTTGTCCTCCATAAAAGTCATATTAAATGTAATCTCATTTAAACTATCTGATGAATCAGAAAACGATAAATCTTGTATTATAATTGGAATTTCATTATTAGTTGCATATGGATTCTTAACTGATGTATTGCTATCGTGCATTAACGCACTCCCTAGTTTTGCATCATAGAATCTGTATGTTTTGGGTACTGTAAACATTTGTCTTAATCTTGCCGGCGTAGCTGCCTGGTTTGTCGCATCAAAGCTTCCAGTTCCACTTTGATCCATTAAACCAGTTATTGATATCATTAATACATTCATTCCCCCATAAGTCACTATTCCTTTTCTTCTGGAGTAGTTTGTTTCATCTCCTATCGCCACTTCTGTTCCTGTTATGTTCCAATCTATTTTTGTAACTGGTTTATAGGTAAGTATGTTTCTGTAGTTATAAGATGTTGTAAGTGTATTGAAGTATAGTTTGCTTCCTGCGAACAAAGCACTATTTGTTGGCGTTGTCGGATCTTTTATGTAAGCTTCTCTCGTGCTAAGTGCTGATAATCCCATATCTAATACCCCATCTCTGTATCTTTGTTTGTTTCTAAAGTGGTGTAGTTGGTAGTTGCTGTTCCAATCACTTTCTCACTTTCCATATAGTTGCAACTTCCAAGTTCATTGAATGGAACTACTATGAATTTCATTGTTCCAGTTAAGTAACCCGATGAATCTGATTTCTTATCAAAAGATAATCCTCTTGCGTTATAAAAGATTTCTTTATATGATTCATCATTCGTTCCTAATGTTCCGTAGGTTCCAGTATAGTTTATCCATTCTAGTTTAATCTTATAGTAATTATAAGTTTCTGATAATTCATTCTTTCTAATACCAGAATAAGGTAATGAATAGCTTCCGGCTATATCGTCGAATGTAAGAGATCCTGCGTTGCTATCTACATCTAGTATTACATCGAAGCTTACATCTGCTGGAGTGATTGGTTTTCTGTTTTCAAAGTATCTTCCTTGGCAGGCTTTGTATTCTATTCCTCTTTCGAAGCCCGCTTTGTTATAATTGGCTATTCTTCCACCCATTGCGTAAGTTGTTCCGCTTTTTGCGTTAATTGTTATTTGGCAATCAATTCCACCTAATACATTGCTTCCTATGCTCATTTTAGCTTACCGTCCTGTTATCTGTTCCACTATTTGAATAGGCAGAGAATTCTAATATGATGTTTCCTTTGAGTACATCATCTGCTGAATGTTCAAAATTAAGTCCTTTAATCCTTCCTTCCCCATAAGTTATTGTGAGATTTGGATTTGAAGCATATAGTTTAAAAATTGCTGTGTTTAAATAAGATCCCGTTGATAAGGTTACTCCGAATGTCGTGTCTTGTGCCGTAAAATCGAAAGTGACTTCATAAGGATTTCTTGTTGATAATTGTCTTCTGGATGTTCGCCTTCCCATCGTCGGTATGGTTGTTTCTGTTAAATCTCCACCTGATTCACTATAATTGGAGACTTTGGTTGTAACTATCGTGGTTCCTATTACTATGCTTCCCACATCTCCAGGATAAGGATTTGTCATTATGTTCTCCTCTTTATTTCATCTATTATTCTTTCTTCTTCAGCAGTTTTCCTAGTGCGGTTTCTTTCTAAAAGGCTTGCTTCTCTTTCGAGTAGGTAAATTGTTTCTTTTAATTGCCTGTTAAATTCTTCTACTGCTTGATTCATTTTATAGTTCTAATTTTTACGAATAAATTTCCGTAAGTTCCACTGGTTTTCTTTTCTTTTTCCTTTTCTTCATTTGCTTTTTCTAATCTTTCTGCTGCTTTGTTTAGTCTTTTTGCTTCAGCTCTCAGTTGTTTTGTTGATTCTTTAACTTGTGAAACGAATTCAGGCATCCAAATAGTTAAATTATCATTCATTTTGTTGCCGAACTTGTCGCTCCTTGTTTTGCCCTATTGTATCTTTCTTGTGCTGATGCTGCTGCGTTTGCTGCACTTTCATCATTCGATAATGCCGTCGTAGATGATTGTATTTGTTTATTGAATGTATTAACTAGGAAATCTCCTAAACTACTTGCTGAAGTCTGTAAGTTTTGTGTGTTCGTATTTAACGCTTGAACTTTACTAATCGGTAAAGTTAGAGAATCACCCATATAGGATATCCTCGCATTCAAACCGTCTTTTCCGCCGGGAGTTCCAAAAATATCATTTATATTAGATAATTTAGCCTGTAATGGATCAATACTCATCCCAAGATTAGATAATGCTTCGGATGTTTCTTCGGATATTCTACCAGATTCTTTAAGTAACCTTTCTCTCTCAGCATTTACATTAGCATAACTGCTCGTTCCCACAAAAGTCAAAGTTGGCGTCGTAGTTGTAGTTAATGTTGAATATGCTTGTTTTAAATCATTTGTTGAAGATATCAAACTATCTGTTGATTCTTTAGTACTAACTAGATTAGTTCCAAATGTTCCGAATATTTCCTTTGCTTTGCTTAGTTTATCTTGCGTCGTATCAATGCACATCCCTAAATTATTCATTGATTCAGTAGTTTCTTTTATGGGAACAGGATTTAACCATGATGAAAAATCAGGAACATTAGGCGTAATTATTGTCGGTGTTGTGAAGGTTGATTTTTTATTCAAAGCATCTATTGCATCGGATAATTCATCTACTTCAGTCTTTGTTGTTGAACTAGATGTTCCTACAGTATCAACGGCCACGGCAAATTTGTTTTGAGAATCAATTGCTTCATCTGCCCAAGCAATGGCATCCTTTCCAATATAATTTAGATTATCTTGTACAACATCATTTACTTTATCAACTGAATCTCTTATCGCATCGTATCTTTTTGAAATGCTTTCTAATTCATCAGTTCTTCTCGTACCTACGAATTCAACTGGTTTTATTTCGAATCCCTCTAACCAACCAAATGGCTTCTCACCAAAAATCGTTATTCCACTTAGTTTTTTGATTAAGGGATTAAGTATCTTGTTAATTACCCAATTTACAGCTATTTCAAATGCTTCAACAATCGCCCATTTGATTCTTACAAAAACTTTTTCTATTTGTTCCTGAAAGCTGAAATGTAATTTTATTAGAGTAGCCAATATTCCTAAAACTGCACGAACGATGAAGATGCCGATATTTCCTATTAATGCCACTATTCTAACAACTAATTTAAGTAAGAATACGAAAATATCGTTGCCTAGTTTCTGTATTCCGTACCATATTTTATCTATATCTCCTTCAAATAATCCTTCAAAAATCATACCGAAATCTTTGAATAAATTAATTATGAAGTCAAATACGAGTTTAAAGATGCTTCCTATTATCCAGAGTTCGTTACTTACAAAGTCTCTTATTCCTGCGAAATTGGTTTTCCAAGCAGCAACTAATGCCGCTATCGCTATAATAACTAAGGCAATGGTTGCCAATAAGCTTCCGAAACCCAAATCTCCAATTAAAGGAATAGCAACTTTTATTAATCCAAGTTCCTTTAATAATGTAATTACTCCATTTATTCCCAACCCTAGTTGACCAAACATAAAAAACGCAGTACCGATAGCAAATCCGACTCCCACTAAAATCGCTATCAATGTTCCATTCTTATCTATAAAATCTACTACTTTATCAATTACATCAATTATGGCGGGAAGCAACGGTAAAAGTGCTTCTGCGATTGCTTCGCCAATTGCATATTTTACGGTTTCGAAAGCGGCACTTAATACACTCATACCTTGTGCTGCTTCTGAAGACCCCTCGTTAATTTTCATAAATGAACCTAAAGTCGTGGTTGCTAGACGAGAAAATGTTCTTTGAATCATCATTCCGAAGAACATAACTGAAAGATAATACATTTTAAATCTTGCACCGACGTTCTCGGCACCCAAACCGAGTTTTTTCATTTGTTTTTCGCTTCTTTCCACATTTCTAGCGAAATCCGGAAATTGTTTGGCATTCACCTCTATAGCTTTCATTTGTTCAGAAGTAGCTTTGGCACCAGTTCCTAATTGAACAAAAGATCCCTCTGTCTTACCTAATTGAACTCCAAATCTTTTTAACCATTCATTTTGAATAATTATATTTTTGGTTTGTTTAGAAAAACCCGTTAAATCCGAATAACTCTGTAAATCTTTAAGAATGGGTTTTGTTACTTGTTCTGTTTTACCAAAATCTTTTTGGAAATCTTTCCATCCTCCTTCAGCAATGGATTTAGATAGCCCCTTTAGAGATTTGGTTGAAGCCCTTGTACTTCCATCTAATTCAGTTAAATACGTCCTATTTTTGTGAGCCTTTAAACCAAATTGTTCTAGATATGAATTTACTTTCAATAATTCAACAGATTGTTCAGCACCCCCCTTTAATTTAGAAAAGGCATCTATACCTGAAAATTTCGTGCTGACAGTATTTAGTTTATCTAGGGATGTTTTAGCCTGTTTAAATCCTGTTGAATTAAACACACTATTTATTAAAATTTTGAGTTCTTCGTTAACAACCAATTTTATTTCCTTCTTTTACTCTCTCTTTCAATTCGCTTATGATCCTTATTCGTAATCTCGTTTTCTAGGTTAATCAAATCAAGCAAGGCGAAGTATTGGCTCGTATAAAAGTTTTCTGTAATGAAGTGTTCTACCCTATAAGCCGGTAATTTCCTCATTATCACATACATTCCTTCAGCAACCGAATCTGTTAGTGTTGAGGGTGGTCTCGGGTTGTTTATTCGCCTTAAAACTTCGTCTTTGAAACTTCTGCTTAGTTCATCTCTACTTTCTGTTCCGCCCCCAAATCTTTTTTTGGGGCTGGAACTTCCATACCACTCAATTCCATAACTTTCTTAACTATCTCACTTGCTAGCATACCATCCATCTCATCAATGGATTTCTTTAAGTCTTCATCTGTTAGTCCTTCTTCTCCAGTTGATGGTATTGCTTTTCTCAAGGTAGTGTATAGTAAGAAGTTGGTTGCTCCTTCTGTGTCTTTGTTTTCCGAGAATGTAGCGAATTTTGCTAAATCTGGGAAACTAAGTCCCTGTAATTCTATATCAAATAGTTTTCCATCTGTTGTTTTCTCTGCAGGTATGATTAACTTACCTTTCTTAGCCATTAAGGCATTTAACTTATTCTTCATTCTTTTCACCTTTTTCTTTACCGAAATGCTTTTTATCGTTTTTTTCCTTCGGTTTTAAACTTTCTTTTAAATCCTCTAGTTCTACATTTATTTTGTTTATTTCTGCCGCTAGTTGATTATCTCTTTCTATTAGCATTAGTGTCTTGGCATCTATTGCTTCTTGTTTCTTATATTCATCAAGAAGTAGCTTTACTGCTAGCCAATAACAATGGTTTGCTTTAGATTTTGAGAATTCATCGAATACTTCGAACACTTCCTTTGGGAATGTAATTGGTATTCTTCTAGCTGTTCCGTTCGTTATCCTTTCTAATACCACATCTTTAAATCTTTTCTCATTCTCTTCTTCCATTTCAAATTCACCTATTTTAAGCTTCTGTCGTTGTTACTGTTTTCCCAGCTTCTTGGGTTATTTGTTCAGTATCTCCCGCTTTCATTGGTTTCGCGTTTGTTCCACCAATTGTGTTGCCACCGCCCTTCGTGTTAAAGGTTGCATCTGAACCATCTTCTTTATCTTGTTCAAATAATTCTTCCTCGGTTGCTCCAAGTATTTTTAAATCTTCTGTGTAAGGCATATTTTATCACCTATTTGTCTCTTTTTTCTAAAATATTTTTCTTCTCAAGAACACTTAGTGGGGTAAAGTTCCTTTCAGGATCGTCTTTTAGCTTTCTATCGTGTTCGTAAGCTTCTTTCCCAGTTACATGAGAGGATAAGTCTCCTGATGAGATGAATCTTTGATCTATTAGTTTCCCATAAGCACTTGATTCACTATCGTATTTTATCTTCTCGTTTGCTGGATTTTTTAGTTCTTCTTTATTCTTTACCATCCCATATCACCTTTTAATTAAATAAAAAATAATTTTATTTATAAAAGCATACTCCCTAAACCGTAGCCGAAAAGTGTGTCGGCAGTACATTCCCATCCACCGTAGCTTCCGGTTGTTGTACTTCCAATTGCTGCGTGTTCTAAGTGGCTACATTCAATGTCATATCTTTGTCCAGATCCGTTTGCGTCCGCTGGTGCTAGTTTGAATGTCATCGTTCCGGTTAATCTGTCATCTGCTGCGTTGTTTCTTTCGAATGTAACTCCCTTTGCGTTATAGTAGAGTATTTTATATCCTTGGCTACCTGTTGAGTTTTTCCATTCAAGCTTAACTTTAAAGTTATCCTGATCTCCGCCAGAAACCACTTTTATTGATGAACCGGTTGTTCCACTACCAATTGCAGTTATATCGTCGCTTAAAATCTGTGCCCAGGTAGTATCTGCGTTATCTACATCGAATGCTACTTCGAAATCTTCCTGTGGTTTTGATACTGTCAAAAATGCTCCGCCGAAGTGTGCTATTGATTCGGTAGTTTTGCCACCACCAGATTCGCTGAAGTTTGTTACTTTCGTTGTGATAGTCTGTACTTTATATGTGCTATCTCCTCTTTCTATTTTTATTTTGCAGTCTTCTGGAAACCATGCTGCTTCCGTTATGTTTCCTACTTGTGTTGTTCCCATTATTTTTCACCTTTTTTTAACTATTTATTATTTCTTTACCTAGCTTTTCAATATGAGTTCTCAATTCTGATTTCATACTATTTCCTGCTGCTTCCATGTATTTCATTCCTGTTTTCGCCCAAGGAGTTGCGTTCTTACCGCCTATATTCATTACTCCTCTTGGGAAGCCTCCGAAGGCATCTTCTTCTCCTCTTGCTAATGCAGCTCCTTCGGCCCACGATCTTAGTTTTGGTGTTTCTCCTATTGGCACGTTTCTTCTCACAATTAATCCGTTTTCTACCTGCCAAGCGTGTGGTGCTGTTGCGGCTAATTCAAAGATATTTCTTTCATTACTCTGTTCCACATTTCTAACAACGATAGATTTGGCTAGTTGTCCTTTATTTAACCAATCGAAGCTTGATTCTTGTTCTTTTACTCTTTGTCTTGCTACGTCTCTTCCTCTTTCTGCTATTATTCTTCCTGTTCTGTTTGAGTATCTTGGAATATTAACTTGCATCCTGCCTGTTTTAGCTAGTAATTTAGTATAATCTTTAGGATCTAATCTTGTGGTAAGTCTAAATCCTGTTGTTGCTCCTGCGAATCTATTAGGCATTATTCTCTCCGCTTATATATGAATTGTTTTCTTCCGTAATAAAATGAACTTTCAGCATTATAATCTACTTCATCAGTATCTCCTATGTTTGTTAGTGAGAATCTGCTCATCGTGTAGCTTCCTAGTGAAGTTTCTACTTGATCAAGTAATTCAAGTATCAAATTTATGTTCTTTAATCCTGTGTATGAACCGATATCTCCTCTTTTAGTGAAAGCCCATATATCTAAAGTTGTTGGTTTTGTTTTTAAAAAGCTAGTTCCGAATGTTCTATCATTAGTTGATTCTGTCGTAAATTTCACCTGGAATTTAGGCATATATTTATTGAAGATAAGTTCTTGTTCGGGTCCAAAGACATAACTTCCAATCCTAGTTCCACCATATTCATCTACTAGGTTAGAGTTTAGTCTGGTTATTACGCTTCCCACTAGTTCATGTGGTGATGTCATATGTTACCAACTTCGTTGGGCTTTTAGAGGAACAAACATCGTTTGTTCTTAAATCCTGATTTCACTCATCGAGTTACTTTCATATCTTGTTTGTTTCTCTTATTTATAAACATTATCCTCTAGTCTATCTTGCTGGAAGTGAGCTACGGCTGATTTTTTGTGCGATGTAATCTGCGTGATGTCCTAATTCATCCCCCAAGCTATTTAGCTTTTCCATCTCGATTTCACTGGTTGTTATGGCTTTCGGTCTTAAGCTTTCTTTACAAATATCTATGATTCTAGTCATTCTTCTAGCATCTGGAGTTTCAACAAGCCTTCCATCAACTATCTTGCCTGCTTCTATCAATTGTAAAGCCGCTAGGTTCTTGCAGAGTGTGTTGAATATTTGTGGAACCCATTCAATCCAAAGATATTCTCCCTGCTGATCGGTGTAAATTCCGCTTGTGAATTCAATAGTTCCATCACGATTATTAACAATATAGCTTCCAAGAGGCACAAGTTCTTCACTAGATGTTCCTAGTGTTACTCTTCTTACTTGGTAAACTGGTGCATAATCTCCTGTAAAGTCATATCTTGGGCTCCCTGTAGAATCAACATACAATACTGATTTCTTTATTGGATCTCCGTATTCTGCCCAAATAATCTCCGTAGCGTCCTTTATTGAATCATAAACTTCATCACTGCCGATATCACTGTTTCCACTTATTCTTGCTATTCTTTTAACTTCTTCAAAGGTAGCTAGTAAAGATGGAGTGTAATCCGTTGTTATTGGTTCAGATAGAAGGCTTGATCCTGTTCCGTCCCAGAATTGTATTCTGTAAACATAATCTTCTGTTCCACCACTATCTGTGTAGCTTAGTACCCAGCTTCCGTTTGCGTCTTTTGCTGCTGCCGTTGCTATTATCGTTCTCGTTCCGGCATCATCAGCCACATTGCTTGTTGCTCGGTATATTAATACAGATCCCACGCCAGAATCCTCAGGCGGTATCCAATTCAGACAATTTACCAAAATATTCACCTCGTATTTGGATTTAGAGAACCTTTCTGTTTTCCTTTATGAGCCAAACTTATATTCTTTTTACCCTGTTCGCTTATAATCCAGTTAGTTCCCACTATATCACCTTTGTTTTTTCTTATATTTAAACTTTATCCTTTCTAATATGTTCCAACATACCTAATCTTACTTATCTTGGGCTTCTTAGGCTTCACTAATGTGCCAATTGGTTTTCCTATTTTTGGAGTTACAAATATTCCTATCGGTTTTGCCGTAATCGGAGAACCACGCACATATAATATTGTTGGTTGTGTAACTCCTTTCCATCCTAATGGGAAAACATATGAATCAGAAGTGATTGTCTTAGTTTCCCCCAATCTTTGAATATGAGCATCTGAAAATATTGTTCTTTCTTCTAATCCGAGAATATAGGAATCTGATTTAACAGTCTTAGTTATATCGATTTCTTTTATGTAAGAATTGGATAGTATTGTTTTTGTAATGTCAATTCTTTTAATATAATCATCTGATTTAATTGTTTCGACATTTACCGTCAGAACATAAGCATCTGATAAAATAATTTTAGAAGTACCCGATATCTGTATATAAACATCTGATTTAATAACCTTAGCCACACCCAATTGTTTTATATAGGCATCAGATTTAATTATTCCCCCCTCAGCAAGCCTCTTTATATAAGCATCCGATTGTGTGGTTTTAGTATTTACTATCAGAATATAAGCATCCGACTTTATCGTCTTAGTAATATCAACTTCCTTAATATAGGAATCCGAAAGAACTGTCTTCGTTAAATCTATTTGTTTTACGTAGGAATCTGATTTTATAGTTCCTTCTTCAGCTAACCTTTCTATATATGAATCGCTAAGTATTGCCTTTGTTATTCCAGTTACTTTAACATACGCATCCGAAACCGCAGTTTCCGTTATATCAATTCTTTTTACATAGGCACCCGATAAGATTGTCTTTGTTAAACCAACTTGCTTTATGTAAGAATCTGATGAAATCGATGCTTTCTCGGCTAACCTTTTTATATAAGCGCCAGAAGTTATCGTTTCCGTATTGACTATCAGAATATAAGAATCTGATAATATTTCCGTTATACCTAATTGTTTTATATAGGCATCCGAAACTATGGTTTCTACGATATCTGTTCTTTTCACATACGCATCCGAGGCAATCATTCCCTCTTCTGCTAATCTTTTTATATTGGTACTCGATGCTATGGTTTTTGTATTTATTGTTAAAATATAAGTATCTGATTTTATTGTACTTTCTTCAGATACTCTTTTAATATAAGCATCTGAAGATGTTGTTTCGACATTTACTGTCAGAATATATGAATCCGAAAGTATTGTTTCTAAATTAACTGCTAAGATATAAGCATCTGATGTTATAATTTTAGTAATATCTATTTCTTTAACATGAGTATTGGATGTTGTAGTTTCGGCATTAACTGTTAAAATGTACGCGTCCGATGATATTGTTTCGGTGATTTCTGCTTTTTGTATGTAAGCATCGGATAATATTGTTTTAGTTATGTCTTTTACTCGTATATAAGAATCAGATTTTATTATTCTTCCTATCCCCAATCTTTTTATATAGGCGGTTGATGTAATGATTTTATCATTTTCCACAGTTTTTATATAAGCACCAGATATTATTGTTTCACTATTAACTAATGATATGTATGAATTGCTCGTTATTGTTTTGGTAATGTGTGCTTCTTTAATATAAGCGTCAGATAGAATTGTTTCTTCTCTAATTGCTGATGAAATGTAAGCACCCGAAATAATTGTTTCGGTTATTCCGGCGGTTTTTACATAAGCATTACTTACTATTGTATTTGAAGTTCCTACTTTTTTTATGTACGCGTCTGAAAGTATGGTTTTTACAGTATCTATTTTTTTTATATAAGCATCAGATTTTATTATGGTTTCTTCAACAACCCATTTAACATAAGCATTTGATAAGATTGTTTTTGCATTAATTGTTTTTACATAAGAATCACATAGTATTGTCTTAGAAGTACCCAATACCTCAATATAAGCATCTGAGAAAATCGTGCCCCCGAGTGCCAAGTTCTTTATATACGCATCACTTAATATGGTTTTTGTTCTTAGAAAAGATATTTGAGCATCTGAAAGAATAGTTTTAGCATTTACAATTTTTATATAAGCGTTGGAAATAATAGTTTTTGCAGTTCCCACTATTTTAATATAAGCATCACTTGAAACGATTTTAGATGTCCCGATAATTTTAATATAGGCATCGCTAAGAATAGTTTTACTGGTTTCGGCTACTTTAATATAGGCATCTGAAGAAATAGTTTTTGTTCGTAAAAGTGATATTTGCGCATCTGATGATATTGTTTTAGTGATATCGATGGATTTTATGTAAGAATTCGAACTGATGGTTTTTAAATTAACTATTACATCATATTCGGAACTATCGTATCTTCCTATTCCATAAAGGGCTGAGTATTCTGCCATTTTTTGTTTTCTCTGGCATCACTCAACCAAACAACCAGAATTTAATTTCTAATTTTTAATCCATTTATTGATTAATTTTTATACAGGGTAATCCTCCTGGTGGACAACTGTATTTTATCCCTTCATTCCCTCCAGTTGGCGTTGTTTCTTCTTTTACTATAAAAACTGGCGTGGCTTCACTACAATAATAATTGAATGTGTTTGTACTATCCCATGTTTTGCTACAATAAACATACCTTTCGGCAGTATTGGTTTTGCATAAGTATTGTCCTTCATGTGTTCCCGTTTCTTGAAAAACCCACCCAGTTGTGCATCTCAGAGTTTTGCCTGTTTCGTTAAGCAAAAATTGTGTTCCATTAGTCAGTATGAGTAATGTACTCAAGATGCTTATTATAATTTTGGCTTTGTCATCCATTTTTTATCATACTAGTTTAAGGCTTAAAGGCGTTTGAGCTAACGAATAATTACTCAAATATAATAGTATTATCATATACAATCCTATTAATATCAGGTTTTTTTTCATGTTAGGTTTAGGTATCCGTCGCTGTCAATAAATACGTATCCTGTCGTGTTAAAGTTTATGTTATCGCAAATGATTGTGCTGCTTATGTTTATTGTGTCTGTAGTTGTTCCGTTAGTGAAAGTTAAGTTAAATCCTGCATTGTTACAAGCAGAAGTTATGTTGCAGTGGTCAGGCATATTAATAAACCAATTAGCAGGACTAACAGGACAAGAACAAGTATCATTTCCTCCTACTGGCGGTTCTCCTCCAGCTTCAATCTCTATTACCACATAGGGTTCTCCCATTATCCAATCATACCTTGTAGTGCTTATTACTGGTTCTCCCATAATCCAATCATACCTCGTAGCAATTACTAAAGGAATAACAACAATTATCATTAACAATAATATCTTCTTGTTCATATTCCATTCACCACTGGTTTTATATCAACAAATATTCCCATTGTTGCATCCTCATAAAGTCCTAATTTAACTGTTACATAAGCCCATCCTTCCTGTGCTGGAGTGAATGTTGTATTAAAACCAACCCAAGTACTATTATCAGTTATTGCCTGAGTAGAACTCACAACGCTTCTACTGCTTCCTGTTAGAGTATCAAAATATTCCGCTTCAACAAATAATTGAGAACTATTAGGCTTAGTACTCCAATTATAACCTAATATGTAGATTGATACGTTTTGTTCACTTGCAGGAACATATAACTGAAAATCACCCTTAAGATTATTAGTTATGGTTAAGGGAGTCTTTACGCTTGTGTAAGCGTTTGGTAGCATATTCGCAGAACTATTAGCTCCTCCACTCCTAATATTCGTTCTATCATTAGTAACTACTCCATTATAATAACTAGCAAAATTATTTCCTAAAACAATGTCCTTATTTTCAACTCTTATTATTCCCGAACTACTTATTTCTAAACTTGAATTTAATAATATATTCCTTCCGTAAGCAGTTATCCCGAAATTTGGTGTTGTTATGTCATAGTCATTGTTTGTCAAATTAACATCTTTTAAATAGGCGATACCCCCCAAATACAATCCATTCGTCGTCCCAACGGTTCCCGAATTAATTATTCCCCCATATATTGATATGTATGAATTAGTTGTACTAATTGAATTACCTTGTATATTATATACTTCAATATTATACAACTTACTATAATAATTACTTTTATAATATCCTTCCGTATTAGCTGCATTTGCATCTCTAAAAACACAATTTTCAATTACTGTTCCATGATTAAGATAATCGTAAAATATTCCGTTTGCATCTGATGAATTTTTAAACACCAAGTTTTGGAACTCCCAATAGCTGTCTTCGTTCAAATTTATTTGGTATGCCGTCCCGTTAAATGATATATTCGTTTTTGTGTTTATTCCGTCTCCCCAAGGGTCTATCGTGCTATTACAACCGATTAAGTAAATATAATTGGTTCTGTTTCCGTCTTCGTCAAAAACAATATCTGCTGTTGTGTATTGGTGTTCTTGTCCTGCTCTAACATATGCTATATCTCCCGGAGTTCTTACTGTTACATTAGTGTATTGTCTAAGTGTCTGCCATGCGCTTCCCGTTCCTGTTCCATTGTTACTATCAAGACCGTTTATGAAGTCTATGTAGTATGTTGTTCCTATTGGGTTTCTGTCAAAAGCTTTCGCTGTTCTTATCTCTTTCTCAATAAGCACAGAGGCATACTTTTCTTTTAGTCGGTCTATCGTTCCTGTGTAATAATCTTTTTTCTCTTGAGTCTCAATTATATTATTCAAGTCATCCATTATTTTAACATTAGCTTGTATATTCTCAAGTAATCCACCTTGTTTTTCAGAGTCTTTCTCTTTCTCCCTTAAACTTTCCAGTCCCTCATTCTCAGTCAATAATTTGCTTATTTCTGATTGCATCTCAATTACTTGTTGCGTTGTTGGTGTTGGCTCATACTTTATGCTCATATAGTCTTGTTCTACTCTTTTAATCTCTTTAGGATAATAACTTTCAAGATAATCAAGTTGCGAATCGTGTTTTACTTGAACCCCCCTAAAACTTGTTAATGTGTTTAGTTGTTCTGAACCCATCTTGGTGTATTTACTCCAGTTAATTACATCTACGCTCTTGTTTATTGGAAGCTTTATTCCTTTCCCCATGTCTCCTCCAGCAGACAAGGTATTAAATGAACCAATGAGTAAAAGTCCTATTATTGCCATGAAAACAATTATCTTTTTATTCATCATTCCACCTTTCATTTTTATCCACAGTTTCCTACCCTTCCGCCATTACTAAATATTATGCATTTGACTGCTGTAATGTTCTCGCTTACGCTAATATTAGCTGGGAATGTGAATGTTCCTGTATTACCGAATGTTCCTGCGCTTATGTTTCCTGCTCCGAGTAGTGTTCCGTTGAGTATTCTTCCCCCTACTAAAGTGTTGACTGTTTCGTTAAGCATCCTAGCTCCTACAAGACTTAGTACCGTGGCATTCATTGCTCTTGCTCCTACTTCGCTCATTAATGTTGCGTTCATAGCCCTGGCACCAACTTCTAGCAGTAAGGTGTTATTCTGAGCAGTATTAGTAGCATCAACAACCGTAGTAAGAGCCTTTAAGCCAATGGTATTGTTAATGCCCTGAAGGCTAAGGTCAAGACTGCCATTCATCATGCGAGCGCCCACCAATAATAAGACGCTGTTGTTCTGGGCTGCGTTAGTGTTATCGGTTATCGTTGTATTGAAAAATCCTAATACCTGAATGTTGTAGCTAGTATTAATTCCTGCTATGCTGTTGTTCATGTTAGTCAAACCAGCATCCAAAGTCCCATTAACTATCCTATTACCAGCGTAACTGTATAATGTAGCGTTCATAAGCCTAGCACCGACTTCACTCATTAGGGTATTATTCTGGGCAGTGTTCGTGTTGTCTATGATTGTAGTGTTAAAGAACTTCAGCACTTGTATGTTGTATGTCGTGTTAATGCTTGCTATCGTATTATTTATGTTGGTTATGCCCGCATCAAGAGTTCCATTCACCATTCTCGCTCCTACTAATGTCATTACTGTTGCGTTCATCATTCTTGCTCCTACTTCTGAAAGTAGGGTGTTGTTAAGCAATGTTTCATTAAAAGTGAATTGTAATGTGCTTAGGTATAGGTAGGTGTCGTCTGCTGTGTATGTTGTGTCTGTGTCTGTGAATTGTGCTGTTAGGTTGTCTCTTCCTGTTATTGCCAGGTTTAGTGTTTCTGTTGCTCCGCTTGTGCTGAATCCTATGCTTGTTGTGTAGTTGTTTTGGTCTGTGTCAATATCTGTGAACTGAGCAGTCAAATTAGCCATACCAGTCCTAGCCAAATTAATTGTTTTAGTGGTCGTTCCATCAACACTAATCGCAGTAGTATAATTATTTCCGTCTCCGCTAGCAGCTACCGCGCTGCATTGTACTCCGCTTGTTGTTGTGTTCTCAACGTACTGTCCATCAGGGCAATTACCAGTCAAAGCCTTCAAGTTAGCTGTAGAATTAACATTAGTTAAGCTGTTGTTTTGTGCTGTGTTTGTGTTGTCTATTATTGTTGTGTTAAAGAATCCGAGAACCTGTATGTTACTGCTAGTGTTTACGCTATTAATTCTTAATGTTTCGTTGAATGCACTTGCTAAGGTTGTTATTGTGCTGTTAAGTGTTGTTCCATTAA
>Ga0315285_10000186_pt1 | contig 61431 bp, 71 predicted proteins | sample YL17G09_36_MG_FD_203698 | JGI IMG/M metagenome (GOLD analysis project Ga0315285, IMG submission 203698) | Sediment microbial communities from Yellowstone Lake, YNP, Wyoming, USA - YL17G09_36 | ecosystem: Environmental > Aquatic > Freshwater > Lake > Sediment | place: USA: Wyoming | collected... | reverse complement strand
TCATTCAACACATATCGCATCATTAAGCCGAACAATGTCTACATGCTTTTGACTGCAGCAGGAGGAGACCAATACTCCTACACCATAACTGGAACCGAAGTGCTGGGAGACATAACCTATTCCATATCTACTTCAGACACTTACGGGAACTCCGCCGTAACGCAAACATACAAGATAGCAATCGACGACTTCAACGTTGAATGGCCAGCAAAGGAACTGACTGTTTATGTAGCTCAGACAGCCACGGTACCTGTGACCATCAGATCTTACAATAACTTCGTGTCTGCTGTGTCTCTAAGAGCAGTGGCCTTGGGCTTGAACGCCTTACCAGGAGGGTTGGCTGCGGAGTTCAGTCCAGTTACTGTGACGCCGCCCCCAGGTGGAGCGGTCACGTCACAACTCGTTATAAGATCAACCTCAACTACCTTCATCCCCTCCGGACTATACAACATGAAAGTTGAGGCATGGGCTAGCACACAGAGGGGAACAATTACCAGGAACTCTTCAATCGCAATCCTCAAAGTTCCCGACTTTGACTTCACAGTGAATCCAACATCCCAAAGTGTTGTCCGACAAGTTATTAATCAGATTACAGAACGGGTAACACCTTTCAACATAACGGTGAACATACAACAAGGCTTCGAATCAAATCTCCAGTTCCGTGTTGCCGGTCTGCCCGGTACGGGAGTTTACTATCGATGGGTGATAGGAAATGCGAATTGGCACAGCACAGGTAATACTTTGGTCAATCTTGAGATAGTAACCCAGTCAGTCGCCACGGTTGGGTCTTACACTCTCACTATATATGTTACAGGTGGGGGCTTCGAGAAATTCAAGCAGGTCTCGTTCATCATAATGGAGAGTACACAGAGCTAGCGGCTTCACAGATCCTCAGTAGAAATTCCTTTGTTCTTAGGGATATAGCCTATTCTGATTTAGTTTCTGAATAGCGCGTGCTGAATGCGTTTGAGAATATGTTTGTGAACCTTACTGGCTTCGTAGGACCTCGATGCTTGGGATGAGGACAATAAGCTGGGCAGATTGGATAGAGCATGGAACTACCCAGCCGTCCGGGCTCATCAGAGATCGAAACTATGCTGATCTAGTCCAAAACAGGAGCTCAAAGATCTGCCTCGCGTGCAGAGGAAGCAAAATGCTTTGTGGGAAGGCGAAGTGTCCGGTCGTCGTTCGGGCCGAAGCTTTGGTCAAATTCCAAGGTCTCTTGGATAAAGAATTGATCGAAGGTTCAACACCGCCCGCGGTTTTTGTTGGTCGAATTGGATACCCGAAAGTCCATATCGGACCTATGATCCCCCCTTTCTACGGCAATACTGAGATTCTGGATACTCCTGAGCTGTGGATGGGGAAGACAATAGAGGAAGTGTTAGACTATCGTGTCTCACTGATCAGAGGGAAGTCAAGATCTCACATTTTTGAGGTTCAGAAACCTAGCAAGCTACTGGCAACTCTGCAAGAACTCGCCATGGGATCGAGGCCTACCCAGACAGAAGCAGTGTTCACGAAGAAGCCCAGAGGAGTTGTACTCTTGAGTGAGGATATGCAACCATTTGGGCCATCTGCTCCCCTAAAGAGTCTTACAGTGTCAGACATTGCAGTCGACAGACGGATAGAGCGATTCTTCTACGATGGGGATTTGAAAGCCTCTGACGCGATCTTTTCGCTGTACAAAGATGGAGTCCTTGTAACAAGAATCCAAAGATCCTTCAGCTTGGGGATGTATGGTACAACCGCAAGACGGAGACTTGTGCCAACACGATGGGGGATCACTTCAGTCGATAGCACAATCGCATCACGGCTTGTGGATGAAGTGAAACATATGCCTACAATTGATGAGTATCTCGTCTACACTTTCGAGAACATTGGAAACATCTACACCGCGATCCTCCTCCCAGAGAAGTGGTGCTTCGAATGGATCGAAGCATGGTTCCCCAAGACCTTCTGGAACCCGCATGGCTCAGCACCAGAACTTATGGGGGACTTTGAGCCTTACGAGGGGCGAACAGCTTATGCAAATGTCGGCGGATGCTACTATTCTGCAAAGTTAGCCCTTGCTGAGAAACTCAAACTCGAACGGCGACAAGCATCTAGTCTGATACTGAGAGAGATACATCCAGAATATATCCTGCCAGTAGGCGTCTGGAATGTCAGGGAAAGTGTGAGGGAACTGCTGAAAACTAAGCCTGCCAAATTCGATACGTTCGAAAAAGCACTTAGCCAAGCCCTCTCAGTTATGACCACTCCTAGGAAGAGTTGGGTTGCAGAGAGCAAAATGATTAGAGGAACTCTCTTTCAAAGAAAGATCTCCAAGTATCTCACACAGCCCACCGTCTATGCAGGCTGAACGTCCGCAATCGGCACGTGCATTCTTGAGAGTCTCACCATTCCGCTCTCTAGTCACGTGCAAGAGTACCTTCATTCCATTCGTCTCTTTGCATGCCCCCAGCTTTAGTCTCATGAGTGTTTTCTCAAACGTAACGATAGTGTAATATGACGCAGTCAGGCTCCTAACAATTAACCCGAGCTCTCAGAAAGACATGGAACAAGACAAGATGTGAAAAGTATGGGTGTCGATCTTAGAGGCATAGTAGAGAAGAAAAAGACCTCTCTCGAAGAGCTTCAAGGGAAGAGTCTGGCTATAGATGGTTACAACGCCCTCTATCAATTCCTTGCAATAATAAGAGGGAGAGCTGGAGAACCGCTCACGGATAGCAGTGGAAGAGTCACAAGCCATCTGAGTGGCTTGTTCTACAGGACTGCCAATATGATTGAGAGAGATATCAGAGTGGTGTATGTTTTTGATGGTAAACCGCCTACCATGAAAGAAGTAGAAATTAAGAGACGGATGAAAATCAAGAAGGACGCCCAAGCCCACTACGAAGAAGCTCTCACCCGTGGAGATGTGGAGGGGGCAAGGCGTTATGCTCAGATGACCTCCAAAGTAAAGGATGAGATGATTGAAGATTCGAAGAGACTCCTCAGCAGCTTAGGTATTACTTGGATACAGGCACCCTCAGAAGGTGAGGCTCAGGCCGCTTACATGGTTTCCAAGAATGAATTGTGGGCTGTTGCAAGTCAGGACTATGATTCTCTGCTGTTTGGAGCCACACGATTGGTGCGTAATCTTACTGTGACAGGTAGAAGGAAGCTTCCTGGGAAAAGCCTCTATGTAGAGGTGGAACCCGAAATCATCGAACTGCAGAAGGTCTTGACTAGTCTGGACCTGACCAGAGAACAACTCATCGATCTGGCAATACTCATCGGAACAGACTATAATCCAGACGGATTCGAAGGCATTGGTCCAAAGACCGCTCTCAAACTAATAAAGGAACACAGGACCCTGAATAGGGCTTTAGAGAATTTGCCAGCTGGATCCGGTGGAGAAGATCTTGCGATGATAAGGGACATCTTTCTAAAACCGGAGGTCACTGACGACTACCGAATTGAATGGCGAGAACCTGATGTTGAAGCAACTGTGCGATTCCTTTCCGGCGAGAGAGACTTCTCAGAGGAGAGAGTCCGGAGTACACTTGACCGTATTTTGAAAAGTAGAAAGGAACGCACTCGGACTACTCTTGAGAGATTCTTCTAATACCGCATCAGCTTTCTGCCTAATTTTAGGCTCTCAAGGGCGTGACCAATCCTGTTTAGGAGATTTTCATTCGAAACTGTACTGTCAATTAGCTTACGTATCTCCACACATTGGTTTGCATACATTGAGGCAAGATTCTCATCTCTAGCCATTTGAGCTTCCACGCATTTCTCAAATGTCTCCTTTTCCCTCTCCTTGAGGCTGAGAAGCATCGTGTCCAGTTTGCTCGTCTCCAGCCTGATCTGTTTTTCGATCCCCCATTGAGAAACTGGCGTCTCCAGCATGACGATAGGGAAGTATTTGGTGGAGATCTGCCCTCTCTTCTCAAGTCTGCCCAAGACAAGCTTGACGCTTCGACAAGTCCATCCGAGACCCCCTGAGATTTGGTCTATGCTCAGTCCTGGATTCTTAGATATGAACTCCAGAAGCACCTTTGCCTTGGTAGGTTTGATTTGCCTCTTTCTAGGCACGTTCAAAAGCTCCTAGGAATTTGTCCATACTGAATAAGATTCAGTATTCCATGTTTCGCTTCTAGTTCTTCCATCCAGACTTCCCCCTAAGGGGTACAAAGGCGACGCCGCCGAGATCTTCCTTAGATATATGACCGTCAGCATGTTTTCTAATACTTAGAAGCTTCTGATAGTGGTATATTGGCCCTACAGGTATTAGGAGGCAGCCACCGATGTCTAATTGGTCTATGAGTTCTTTAGGGAGATCGGGGGCCGCACTGGTTACAATTATTGCGTCATAAGGAGAATACTCTTGCAGACCTTGCGATGCGTCAAGATGTAGCACGTCAACTCTATCAGAATACCCGGACTTCTTGACGTTCTCTTGGGCAGCCTTGGCCAATCCCTCAATTATCTCGACTGACCAGACATGCCCCCACTTCTCTATCGGCTGGTTGTTCGGGGCGACGGTCTCCGCGTAGACACAGCTCATGTAGCCACACCCTCCGCCAACTTCCAGTACTTTTTCTCCAAGCACAAGCTCCGCATACTCACAAAACATGGCGGTCATGTGAAGCGCACTAGTTGTCTGGCCATACCCTATTGGCAGAGGAGCGTCAACATAGGCCTCAGCAGCAACTCCTTCCGGGAGAAACTTCTCCCTAGGAACAACAGACATCGCCCTTATCACACTTTCAGTACGAAGTATGCCTTCTTGCACAAGAAGGTCGACAGCTTTTTTCCTCAGTTGTCCGTAATTCTCCAGGGAATAAGGCCCTCCTCGAAACAATAGCTGATTGCGGATAATAAAAGCTTGAAATGGCCTCAGACTAAGTTCACGCCTGGCACCTCGGTGAATTTGAAATGTTGGAAGCGATAGAGAGGATCGAAGCTCACGGTCACAGCGAGATAAGAGGCACACATAGATCAGCTTTTGAGTTCACCAGAGAAGAACATTTGACATCAAGAGGAGACTGCATAGTCGCAGTGGGTGCAAACAAGGGAATTTCTGAACTTTCGGAGAAATTCAAGAGGCTGGCTGCAAGAGACTCAGCACGCATAACGATTCTGATTGAGGTTGATCAGATCAGCGAAGTCGCAGTAGGCAGAGGGAGTGGCTTGCTCACTTTTTGCAGTGATAGCGACATTGTTGCAAGAAAAAGCACGTTCACGTGCGACCGTACAGTGATGGTTGAATCCAACAAGGCAGCTCTGGATTTCAATCGTGACTTGATCAGGAGCTTAAGAAATCCTGATACAATCGCGAGAATAACTATTGCAGCACGTATCTAGTGGACTTCTAGATCAATAGCCAACTGCTTTTCCCTTGGCGCCACGGTTTTGACATCTCTCATGAATTTAATAGCTTTGACTGTTCTACCTGAATTTTCAACTCTAGCCTTTAGGAGTGAAACAATGGCTTCGGCAGAAGCCTTTTCTGACGTGATGGTGTAGAAATGTATCAAACCACCCTCAGGTCTGAGAAAATCACAGGCTTGCGTTATGTAGGGTAAAGATTCTTTTGGCAGGTTCATTATGATGTGGTCTGCAACATGTTCGAGCAGTTGTGCAGGGGTCGAAGCTGAATCCGCCAGGATGGCAGAGACCTTTCCTCTGAGATCATTCATCATGATGTTCTGCAGCATGAATGATACAGCTTCTGGATTGATGTCTATGCCATAAACCTTCTTTGCCTTTCCAAGTTTTGCAGCCATGATTGAGAATGGGCCTACGCCAGCAAACATATCGACAATGATCTCCCCAGACCTAACGCTGAGGGATACTCTTTGGCGCTCGTAGGATAGCCTCGGGCTGAAGTAAGCCTTTCGCGGATCAACGCGAAATACACATCCATGTTCGATATGCTCAGTGAGGGTGAGGTCTTCTCCTGCCAGTATCTTGAAATCCCTTGTGCGGAAAGTATTCGTGATCGGGCTCGCCTTAGCTAGAACGGTCTTGACATGAGGATTCACCTGAATCAAAGCTTCCGCAACGGCGTCAGAGTAGTCTGATAGATCGCGCGGTATCTCGAGCAATGCAATGTTCCCGATTATGTCGAAGGAACGAGGAATATGAGATAGCAGACTCGAAGGAACAAGACCTGTAAGCGCTTCTGAAAGATCTCTTGGCCTTTTTCTCTTGGTCCTAAATGAGTGGCTGGAGATCTTGAATCCCTGCAATTTGGCCTGGAGGACAGAGAGTTCCTCTCGTGATGGTTTCCGGCGCAATGGTATTATGATCTCGCCATTTGCCAAAGTAATCCGGAATCCTCTGCCAAGAAGGCCTAGTTCTCTTGTTATGGTCAGTGCTGTCTCGCCACAGCTCTTCGGAACTACAAGAGATGGCTGCTCAAACAAATCGATCTGCGATCCTCTGAGCCAATATCTCTTGATTTAGGCCTTGCTCCTTCAAGGAAGATCTGTTCAATTGATTACGTCAAGTATAGGTAGATCGACAAGACAATCAGCAATAGTCCACTAACTCTTTGGATCTTTGAAGTTGCCCCAACAATTCTCTTAATTACCATGCGCCCGGCTCTAGCCACAAGTAACGTTGTTACGACCAGAGGAAAACTCATGCCAATTGAGAATACTAGGAACATCAGAATGCCGTCAGTGATATCCCCGAAGGTAAGCGCATAAAGCATAATGGATATGAATACAGGAGCTGAACAAGCCAAAGACGCCAATCCGTAGGTTAAACCATACAAAAAAAGGCCTGGCAAGCCCTCACGCCGGGTTGCCCGCAATCCTAGGTATACGCGTGGGTACCTGGTTCCAAGCAACATTGTGATGCCCAACACGCCAATTATCGTGGCGGCCAGATAATGGGCATAGGGGATCAGTCTCAACAAGGTGCTTCCCATTATGTAAGTGACTACGCCTAATGTCGAGAAGACTGTTGTCAAGCCTAGCCCACAGACCAAGCCTCCCTGAATTGCCTTACGAGTGCTGATCTTGCTACCAAGATAGTAGGCCACGTACCCTGGAAGCAGTGGATAACTGCATGGAGCGAAGATAACGAATACCCCGCTAATCAGCGCCAGGGACAAATCAGTCAATTGCACTTGCAGAACCTACTTTCAAGCTATCTGTTCAATCTTTGTTTAGTACAGATATCTTATTCTTTCCCCCCGAACGGATCACAGAAGGTTCGGAGGTCTTTCACCTGCCCCGCTTCAGATCAAGGCGCGCAATATAAGACTGGGGGGCCTCTCGAGGATGCTTTACTCACACTTGTGTCGGCTGTCAGCTGAGCACGCCCGAAAAACAAATATGTTATCCCAACTGCTTCGAGAATCCTAGTCATAAAGAAACCAACCGCGAAGGCAGCTAATATGAATTCGGAGAAGCTTCTCAGCAAGACTCCTGACGTATCCGACGTCTCCCTGCCCCCTCAGAACAAAGCCAGCTCAGAAACAGCCAAGAAAGAAATAGAATCTCTAAAGAAGGCCTTGGACGAAGAGAAAGCAAGATCCGCAGACTGCCTGAACAGACTGAAGTATTTCCAGGCAGATTTGGAGAACCTGCAGAAAAGGGCAAAGAAAGACACCGAGGAGATTGTCGCAAGAGCCAATCAGCAATTGATCTCAAAGCTTCTGGTGATAGTAGATGACATGGAAGCAGCCACGAAAGCCACCTCAGGGGACGGCAAATCTGAAGCTCTCAGGTCGGGATTCGTGCTAATCTTGGACAAACTTCGATCCATACTGGTGAATGAAGGTCTTGAAAGAATCGAAGCTGTAGGTAGGCATTTTGACCCGGCGGCCCACGAGGCAGCAAATAAAGTCCTGAGAGAAGACCTTCCCGACGGAACTGTAGTCGAGGAGATCAGGAGTGGATATATGCTGAAAGGAAAACTCCTCAGGCCAACTGTCGTCGTTGTCGCAAAGAAGCCACATGAATCCCTTCCGAAAAAGCCGAATGAATAGAGATCGTGAGAACTAAGGCTCAATATGTAGGGTACGCGCGCGTACGTTACTTCATAACGTGCTAGTCCACGAGAATCAGTCCAGAGAGATCCAAAATATTTTTCTTTAGGAAAACCCTTTCCTTATAACTCCGAATCGTAGATTATCTTGCCACTAGCCTTATGATTGGTGATTTGAATGAGCAGTTCCCAAGCATCAAAGATAATTGGTATAGACCTAGGGACAAGTAACTCCGCAGCAGCAGTTCTCCAAGCTGGCAGGCCAGTCATTATCCCCAGCGCGGAAGGGACATCAATGGGTGGAAAGGCCTTTCCATCATATGTCGCATTCGCGAAAGACGGGCAACTTCTAGTTGGTGAGCCTGCCAGAAGACAAGCCGTTACCAACCCGGAAGGGACGGTGATGGCGATAAAGAGGAAGATGGGTACTGATTACAAAGTGCGAGTATCAGGCAAGGAATACACCCCCCAGCAGATATCCGCCTTTATTCTACAAAAGATACGGAGAGATGCTGAAGCTTTTCTGGGAGCCAAGGTTGACAGAGCTGTGGTGACCGCTCCAGCCTATTTCAATGATAACCAAAGGCAAGCTACCAAAGACGCTGGTTCGATAGCTGGCCTTGAAGTTGTTAGGATAATAAACGAGCCGACGGCAGCCGCCTTGGCTTATGGCCTTGACAAAGTTGAGAAGGAGCTGAAGATAATGGTCTTCGACCTTGGAGGCGGCACACTAGACGTAACCATTATGGAAATAGGGAAGCCAAGTCCGTCAGAACCTCCAGTTTTCGAGGTTAAGACTACCAGTGGGGATACACAACTTGGCGGCACTGACATGGACAATTCGATAGTCCGCTATCTTACTGAAGAGTTCAAGAGAAGCACAGGAGTGGACATAAGCAATGATAAGGTGGCTGCCCAGAGGCTCAGAGAGGCAGGAGAAAAAGCCAAGATAGAACTCTCCACAACTCTAACCAGCGACATAAACCTTCCATTCTTGTCAGCTGACTCATCAGGTCCAAGACACTTCACCTTGAACTTCACTAGGGCAAAGTTGGAAGAGTTGATTGCCCCAACAATCGAACGTTGCAGAGAACCCATGAATCGAGTGCTCTCGGACGCCAAGCTCACTCCTGCGCAAATAGACAAGATAGTCTTGGTAGGGGGTCCCACAAGAATGCCGATGGTTAGGAAATTCGTCGAAGACTACATGGGCAAGCCCGCCGAGAGAGGTGTCGACCCTATGGAGTGTGTGGCTATGGGTGCAGCCATCCAAGCGGGTGTGATTGCCGGAGAAGTGAAAGACCTGCTTCTTCTAGACGTGACACCGCTTTCACTAGGAGTAGAAACTCTCGGAGGAGTATCCACCAAAATAATCGAGCGGAACACCACGATTCCCACAAAGAAAAGCCAAGTTTTCTCCACAGCCGCAGATTTCCAGACGAGTGTAACTGTGCACGTCCTTCAAGGCGAGAGGGCTATGTCAGCTGACAATGTCTCACTTGGTATGTTCAATCTAGTGGGAATTCCTCCAGCACCAAGAGGAGTGCCTCAGATCGAAGTTACCTTCGACATAGACGCCAACGGTATCCTCAACGTCTCAGCTAAAGATATGGCTACCGGAAACCAGCAAAAGATAACGATCACAGCTACAACAAAACTCTCTGACGCCGAAAAGGGGAGAATGGTAAAGGAAGCTGACAACTACGCAGAACAAGACAGAATCAAGAGAGACGAAGCCGAGACAAGAAACCAGGCGGACACTCTTCTCTACACAGTTTCAAAAACACTGAAAGATTTAGGTGACAAAATTAGCAAGGATCAGAGAGACAAACTTGACAAAGCATCTGCAGATCTGCGAACAGCTCTGGGCGGCAAGGATATTGTCACAGTCAAGTCGAGAATGGAAGATATCTCCAAGATACTCCAAGACGTGGGTGCTGCCGCTTACCAGCAAACTGCACAGAAAGCTGCTCAGACACAATCAACCTCCGGGCCTAGTGAAGAAGGTGGAGAAGAGAGAAACGTGGTAGACGCCGACTACAAAGTCGTGAATGAAGACAAAAAGACTTAGCCTGCGTATCATGTCCTTTCACTGGTGGCTTTCTTGAGCCAAAAGGACTACTACGAGATACTAGGAGTATCGAGAAACGCCACAAAGGACGAACTCAAGAGCGCCTACCGTAAACTTGCCCTCCAATATCATCCAGATCGCAACAAATCCCCCGAAGCAGAAGACAAATTCAAGGAAATCTCTGAAGCGTATGCCGTTCTGTCCGATGATGAGAAGAAGAAAACCTACGATCAATATGGTCGCGCAGGCATAGGCGACAGATACGCACCAGAGGACATCTTCAGAGGAGTGAATTTCGAAGAAATCTTTAGGGACTTAGGCTTCGGAGACTCCGGATTTGGAATTTTTGAACAATTCTTCGGCAGAAGGGGTTGGGAAGGGCGGACCCCCCAGAGAGGCTATGACCTCCAGTACGACTTCGAGATAGGTCTCGAAGAAGCTGCAAGAGGTCTAGAAAGAGAGATCACAATACCGAGGGTAGATGATTGTCGAACATGCGGAGGAAGCGGAGCGAAACCTGGAACCAGCCCGAAGACCTGTCCACTGTGTCGAGGATCTGGACAGATAAGACGGCGACAGTCAACTGGACCAGGATTCTTCACAGTGATGCAGATAACCACCTGTGACAAGTGTGGAGGGAAGGGTCAGATCATCGAAACACCTTGTACCGAGTGCAAGGGAACAGGAAATGTCAGGCGTAACCGCAGACTAAAAGTAAGAATACCACGTGGCGTGGATGATGGTTCCACTCTCAGGTTAAGGGGGGAGGGTGACAGCGGTCCTGGAGGAGTTCCGCCAGGAGATCTATATGTGACCATTCACGTCAGACCACACCCAATCTTTGAGAGGAAAGGCGAGGATCTCTTATGTGAAATCCCCATATCTTTCGCGCAAGCAACCCTCGGGTCAAGGATCTTGGTTCCGTCACTGGATGAGCAAATCGAGCTGAAAATTCCTCCGGGAACGCAGTCAGGCACTCACTTTAAGATCAAAGGCAAAGGTATGCCGAGAATGGATGCTCCTGGTAGGGGGGACGAATATGTCAGGGCCAATGTCAAAGTACCTACAAGACTCATAAGGAAGCAGAGAGACCTGCTGATTGAGTTTGAAAAAGAAGGAGAAGAAATGGATCAGTAGTCTGAATCGACCTAGGAACTGGCGCTGAATCAGGATTAGTGACTATTTGTTCGTGGTTGCAGCAGGCCTTACTCCTAGATTGGCTTCAAGTTCGATGTTGTTTCCCTGACGAATTATGCTGAGCTTAACTATATCTCCAGGCTTTTTGTAGTATTCCAAGTCGTTGAGGAGATCCTCAAGTTTCTTGACGGGTTTCCCATCAATATGGGTGATTATGTCCCCTCCAACTGTAATGGTTCCTCCGTCTATGACCTCGGTTTTGTTTCCCATACGTATTCCTGCCTTCTGAGCGGGGCCATTCTCAACTACTGACATCACTAGGAATCCTTGTGTCTCTGGGAGATTCATTCTCTCAGCTATCGAAGATGTCATATCTGTGCCTGCGACCCCAAGCCACGGGTGATCATAACGGCCTGACTGTATCAACGCTGGCACTACCCTCTTGACCAGATTTGATGGAATTGCAAAACCCACACCAGAAAACGCGCCTGTTTCTGACTGAATCGCTGAATTGACGCCGACGACTTCTCCAAGGCTGTTGAGAAGCGGTCCCCCACTATTGCCCGGGTTTATCGCAGCGTCAATTTGAATCTCTCCGGGTATTAGATATCCGGCGGTCGCCGGAAGTGATCTGCCAATCTGGCTTACAATCCCTCTGGTCAGTGACCAGCCCAATCCAAAAGGCGCGCCAACAGCATATATTGACTCGCCCACGAGTAGTTTGGATGAGTTACCCAAGACGACTGGCTTGAGCTTACCAGTGGAGGTACTTACCTTCAAGACCGCCAGGTCAGAATATACGTCTGTCCCGGCTATGCTTGCTTTGAAAGTCGTTCCGTCTCGAAAGTTGACTTCGACAGCATCAGCTCCCTCTACAACATGATTGTTGGTGATGATGTGACCATCCGTATCGTATGTGAAACCGGTGCCTCGAGCTGAAGGTTCAAGTCCCTTCTCTCCCATTTTCTGGTTCAACACCTGAACAACGGATTCTTCAATGCGAACATAGATCTGGTAGGGTCCAATGCCCTCTTCGTTTCCTTTGCCCAGGAGTTCCAAGCGCGATTGAACGTTATCAAGGCGCGCCTGAAGGCTTACTAGTTGGCGCTCAGTCTGAATATAGAGGTAGCCAAGAGTGCAAGAGAGTACAAGTAGAACTATCAGAGAGCCTGAACCCAAATAGAGCGGTAATCTTTCAGAACGTGGGGCACTCATGGAACAACACCTTTGAAAGGGGGTCATGTAAAACTGTCCCTTATAGGCTTTTGTCAGTCCACTGCGTCGAGAGTATTGTTGCGCGCGCTCTGACCAATCGGAGTCTTGCTCGAGTGGCTAGTCTCTTGGAGGGTTCGTCTGTCATTGAGGGTCGTTATCGTAGAGTGCAAGCTTCCGCGTAGTGCCTCACGGGTAGATGAAGTCTCTATGATGGCCCGGAGTATTGGGTGCAACGTTGTGAGCGAGATGATTCAGAACAGGAATAGCGTGCACCACAGTCACTGCATTGGTGCCGGCAAACTCGAAGAGCTCAGGAGGTTAGTGCAACAGGAGAATATCGATATGGTTATTTTCACGAACACTCTTCCCAGCAGTCAAGTATTCAAGATTCAACAGAAGATTGGCGAAGTCAAAGTCATCGACCGCAATCTACTGATATTGGCGGTGTTCAACAGTAGGGCTATGACCAAGGAAGCCAGGCTTCAGATAGAATTGGCAAGATTAAGGTACACGTTCTCTTGGGGTAGAGAGTTCATCAAGATGAAGGGTATTGTCGGTGAGCAAGTCGGATGGAGTGGGCCAGGCGACTATCCTTTCAAAGAATACGAGAAGGCTGCCAGAAGAAGAATAAGTAAGGTTAGGATGAGTCTGGAGGATGTTCAGCGAAAAAGACTACACTTCGAGAAAGAAGACATATGCTCGGCTTTCCGACTGTTGCCCTAGCTGGCTACACTCAGAGCGGAAAGACGACTTTCTTCAACAGATTAGTGTCTGAATCAAAGGAAGTTGGTCGGGGGCCATTCACAACTCTGTCATCTTACTCCAGACTTGTGAGGTGGAAAGGCTCAGAATTTATACTGGTTGACTCCATAGGCTTTATCGAAGACATGCATCCAATGATCGTTGACGCTTTTTTTGTTACGCTTGATGAAATAAGAAATGCTGATCTCATCCTGCTTTTCGTCGATCTGAGCGAGCAGCTAGAGACTCTTAGAAGGCAGGCTTTGTCCATTGACAATATCACGAGAAAGATCGATATGCCATCGAAAGTGATTGTTTGTGGGAACAAAGTTGACTTAATCGATGATGAGGATGAAAGACGGGCTGTTGAGCTTATTAGTCATGTCCTTCCTGGAAGGAGAATTTGTACATTGAGTGCTAAGGCTGGCAAGAGTGTCGAAACTGTAGTTGATTGTGCTCTGACTGAGCTGGGAATTGCAGTTCTCTGAAGGGATTCTCGACTGCCCGCCGAATCTCTCTTATGAGGAGAAATCTTGGCGCCCTATAGCTCGCGCTCTGACGCCGAAGGTTGGATAGCCAGAAAACATATCGGTATTGCGAAAGCTTCGCGAAAGAAAAAAGGGAGAAAGTAGAGGTTTGATTTGTCCTCTACAGGTATGCGGGGAACGGAAGATCTACTAGTTCAGGTCTAAAGTACTGAGGTGCCTCTGATTGGTGTGGGTAGTATATCCGTTTCTTGTCTTTGTCTTTTGGCCAAACGTACCGTGTTCCAGGTCTCATTATGCATACGTTGAAAGGGGCAAACTTCTTGTTCGCTATCATCTCAACATCAGTAGGGTCTCCTTCGACTATCCCCCAGTTTTCATAGTGCATCGGTATCATGACTTTCGTCCCAAGGCACTTTGCTGCGCGGTATGCATCGTATGGATTCATCTTGTCAGTCATGCCGTCAGGATTGTCTCCGAAGGTTATCAATGCTACATCGATCTCGTACTGTTTTCCATGCTTGAAGAACATGTTTGAGTAGTGGGAATCACCTGCGTCGTACACAGTTCCATAGGATGTCTTCAATACAAAGTTGCATGCTTTTTCATCCATCAGTTTGGCGAATTCCTCCATAGACATCTTGTGGATGTCTTTCTGTTCTGTTATCAAGACTGTCCTGTCAAATGACTCCACGGCGCGAACTTCTACATCTTTTATTTTGACTACGTCGCCTGGCCTGACAATCACAATCCTATCCTTTGGGACCTTCCATCTTTCGAATACTTCTCTGCCCCTTGGAGGTGCGACGAATTTGCATTTTGTGTTCTCCACAAGAGGTTTTATTGTGTAGAAATCCATGTGGTCGTTGTGTATGTGGGTGGAGAAATATGCATCACATTCTTTGACTGCCCATGGATCTAATACGTGGGGGACACATCTGACCCAGTACGTTTTCTGTGCTCCTGTCATTCTCATCACGCCGGAGTATTTTGAGTAGTCGTTGCGTTCTACAGCTCCTCCGGAGCCACTGTATTGGTCTATGCAGATATCTGCCCCGCCGGCGCTTTTCATCCACCATGAGGCGCCTCCTAGCCACCATAGTACGAATGTGTTTTTCTCAGGTTTTGTTTCCGCTATTTCCTTGTTAAGTAGCGTGCCCCATTCTGGGAACACATCTCTTAGCCATTGGTCTCTTGTTAAGGGCTTGTCTGGGAGAAGGTTGAGACCTCCGTCCGAGACCCCTTTGACTTCAGACATTGATCATTCCTCGAGTTGAGAGATACGATGTGACAGAATTTATATTGTTTTTGCAGCATTTGCGTGTCTCGATGGTTGAGAGTCTGGCTGACTTTTTAGCGCGCGCTAGTGATGCATGGCGTTATCTTAGCGTTAAGTAGCTCTTTGCCGATAGTGCCAACGATATCTTTGGGCGGATTCTGTGACACGGCAGGTCTCACGGCCTATCATTTAGGTTCCAAAATCTGATAGCTGCGCTCATCTTCTGGATAGATGAGGGTTGTGTAGAGCGGAGCACTCAAGAATGCTTATATCAGCTCACGGTGCTTCTTGCTGGCAAAGGCAAGGGTTAGGGTAGAGCGTGCTCTCTTGGGAGCCATGTTACATTTGAAGCGCACTGTTTGATGCACATTGGTTTCGGTCAAGGAACTATGTAGCCGCTTCGGGTTTGTCAAAATGCATGGGAACTCTCTTATTGACCGGCTGTTGGGGAGCAAGGACGCATTTCTGATGCCGTTTCTAGTTCCGATTGTTGTACTCCTTTTGATCGACCCGAATCATTTCATATTGGGATGGAACGAAGGCGCCGGGGGTGGTTTTCTCTTTGCGTTCGTCTTTTTGATGCTTGAGTGGTATGATGTAAGGAGGCTTCTAGAGTTTAGATTAGTAAGAAAAAGAAAACTGGGTATTGCCGTTTTGGCATGCTTAGTTGCAGCATACTTCGTGGTGGTTTATGCCCTTAATCAGAACGTCTTGGTAGCGCAATTCGGCGCCAAATTAGGGTATAGTAGTACCCCACAGATCTTGAGTTGGACTAGAATGTGGGACTACATCATTTATGCGCTTTTCATTTCAGCTGTCGTTTCGCTTTGGCTAGGCATTAAGAGACTCAGGCAGTTTCCAACTCCAATAGTCTTCCTTTCAGGCATGGCGTTCATACTGCTGTTGGATGCCAGTTTCCCTTACGGATCTATGGAATCACTTCAGTTCCTTATGCAGCCAATTCTCATGGTTACCGTTTTCTTGCTGAGGGCCGTTGGTGTCAGGGTAGACCTTGTGGGTTATGAGAGCCTTGCGGTTTGGGGTAACAAGGGGTTCCTTTTCATAAACATGTACTGGCAATGTGCAGGAATCCTGAGCATGACCATATACCTGCTTGTCATCGTAATCCTGATGGTCAAGTTAGAGACCTCTGTTTTCAGAAAGTTGATCTACGTAGTCTTGGGGGCCATAGGTACCTTTCTGGTAAACATAATCAGGATATTTCTGATAATATACTATGGCGCATTCATAGACATTAATCTCAGAATGTTCCATGAATCGATAGGAGAGGTTCTTTTTACGATCTGGATTGTGATATACCTAGTGACTATCACTTCAATCGAGACACATTCAGCCAAGAATGTGAAATCCGATGCAAGTACGATCCCTATAGCGCGCGCGCTAACTAGCCACTCGAATTCGAAAGCCTGTGCCTTCTGAGATGCCACCAACACATATCTGGATTTCAATCTGTCTCTCAGTTTCAGTTCTGTATTGAGTCTTCAGCCCGGTAGGGCGTCTATCCCAGCTTGAGCAACGAGTCTATCCTGTTCCGCTGTACCCGAGCTGCAACCGATTCCTCCAATAACTTCTCCCTTAACCAATATTGGTAAACCTCCTCCAAATATCACGAACCTGCACTGATTACTTACGTGAATCCCAAATGCCGGTTTTCCGGGCGATGCAACCTCAGCATACTCATGCGTTCCCCGTCTACTTGCAGCAGCTGTGAACGCCTTGTTTATCGCTATGTCAATGCCGGTGATCTTTGCGCCATCCATTCTCTCGAAAGCAAGAAGGTTTCCCCCTTCATCCACGATAGCTATATCCATTGGTACCCCAGTCTGTCTGGCTTTGCGCTCAGAAGCGAGTAGCATTACTTTCGCTCCCTCAAGAGTCAGCTTCATTGAGCTCCTGTAGATAGAACCTTCACTATCCAATTTGAATCACGGAGACTCTTGATAGCGCGCGCTCGATAAATCAGTATCGAATCCTTGCTTGTGGGTGGCGTATCCAGTTGATTCTTCCAGATCTCTTTCGCCAATGTCAAAAAGGGAAAGAGGTCCAAATAAACATATAAAGAGGGGCTACATCCTATACGCTACTTCGTATTGATTTGGGACTTAAGTTAGCAATAGAGATCATAGCTAGAATTATGGGCGTAGGCGTTGATACGATAATGAATTCACTGGCTGAATGCTCCAGATCTCGATTCATGGTGATATGATTTGGAGATATCGACAGTCAAACGAGAAGGGAACACAATAAGGTTCATGGTCAGCGGAGTCACTCCGGCTTTCGCAAACGCTCTGAGAAGGACCGTTATAGCTGAAGTTCCCACGATGGCCATAGATGACGTCATGATAATCGAGAATACTTCAGTCCTATTCGATGAGTTCTTGGCACACAGACTTGGGCTAATCCCTCTAACAACAGATCTGGATGCCTATACTCTCCCGGAGAACTGTGAGTGCAGGAGTGAGCTGGGATGCAACAGATGCAGGGCTTCATTCACAATGGAGGTCGAAGCAACAGACAGAACCACCACGGTCTACTCTGGAGATCTGAGGCCGGACAATCCCGCCATAAAGCCTGTGGGCGAGAAGATACCGGTAGTTAAGTTGGCTCCCGGTCAGAAGCTGCGGTTGGAAGCATATGCAAAGCTCGGACGAGGACAAGAGCATGCTAAGTGGCAGCCCGCATCAGCCTGCACACACAAGTATCTGCCTACGGTATCCGTGGATGTGAGTAAGTGCGACGGCTGCGGAGACTGCGTAAAGTTTTGCCCAAAGTGCATACTGGAACTGAAGAACGACAAACTCACTGTCAGGAACGTAGAGGAGTGCACTTTGTGTACTGAATGTGTCAGACATTGTGCTAAGAGGCCCTGCCCAATCAAGCTTGATTGGAGCGAAGAGGACTTCATATTCTACGTTGAATCCACAGGTGCACTTCCAGTCACACAGATAGTGGAACAAGCAGCCAAGCAGATTGGTGAGAAAGCCTCAGAGTTATCCCAGCTAATTAAGCGGGCGAAGTGAGAAAGAACATGAGCGACAAGACTAACCCTCAGTTGCTTGAACTTATGAGATCTCTCCGGAACGCATCTAAAAAGAACAAGGCTCCGATATGGCTAGCAATCTCACGCGCTTTGGGTAAACCAAGGCGAAATATGGCGCAGGTCAATGTCAGTAGAATTGCACGATTCACATTGGAGGGGGAGACTGTTGCTGTGTCAGGAAAGGTCCTTGGATCAGGAACTGTGAATCACAAATTGACGGTCGCCGCCCTGAGTTTCTCTGCCAGTGCTAGAGAAAAGATAGGCATAGTGGGCGGCAAGTGTCTTACGCTCCCCGAACTTCTCGAGAAGAATCCCAAAGGTACCAAAGTCAAGTTAATGAGGTAATTGACTCATGTCCACTAAACCGATAGTTATCGATGCAACCAACTTGGTATTGGGAAGAATGCTTAGCTATGCGGCAAAGAAGGCTATAGAGGGTCAAGATGTCATTATTCTCAATGCTTCAAAGGCAGTTATATCTGGTAGAAAAAGAAGTATTATCAGACGAGCAAAGGTAAAACTAAGAACAAGGACCCTGGCATCTCAAGATACGGCTCCGCCTCACCCGCGCAAACCTGAGAATTATGTGAGACGTGTCCTCAGAGGGATGTTGCCTTTCAAGAAACCCTCGGGTAAGAAAGCTTACCGTAGAGTCAGAGTCTACGCTGATGTGCCAGTGACCTACGCCGATGAACCACGCCATTCGGTCTCAGGTGCGGAAGCATCAAAACTAAGGTGCCATTACATGTTGATAGGGGACCTATCAAAAGAAATAGGAGGAGTCTGAAGTGAGTGAAAGGAGAAAAGTTCTGATAGTCAGTGGAAAGAGAAAGACTGCTATTGCCAAAGCCATAGTGAAAGCCGGGAAGGGGCGCGTCACATTCAACAACTACCCAATTAATGCTGTAACCCCCGAGACTGCGAGAATAAAGATGATGGAGCCGCTCAAAATTGTAGGGGACAAAGCCAAGGGCATGGACATAAGGGTTCAGGCAGAGGGAGGCGGCGTAATCGGTCAAGCCGAAGCTGCAAGGATGGCAATAGCTAGAGCAATCATGCGATGGATCAAGACCGCCCAAATCCGACGGGCCTTAAGGGGCCAGGACAGGGCCATGTTGGCCGGCGATCCTAGACGCTCAGAATCTAAGAAATTTGGCGGTCCCGGAGCAAGAAGAAGGAAACAGAAATCATACCGATAGTCAAAGACAAATGCCGATTGTGCTCTCCTGTTGATGATATGCCATGATAATACCAATCCGCTGTTTCACCTGTGGCAAAGTCGTTGCCGACAAATGGGAGGAGTTCTCAAACAGGGTAAAAAATGGAGAGGCGCCAAAGAAGGTGCTCGACGAATTGGGGGTCTCCAGATACTGTTGCAGAAGAATGTTCATCTCACATGTAGACATTATCGATGATATACTGAAATATTCTGAAGCTACTACCAAGAAATCTCAGGAAGTCTGAGGTCTCGCCATGAGCAAAGCAGCTATCATAGAGAACATCAAAGCAAGAAGAATATTTGACAGCAGGGGTAGCGAGGCGATTGAGATTGACGTTATGGGATCAGGAGGTTCAGGTCGGTCATCCGCTCCTTCAGGGGCCAGTAAAGGAAGATGGGAGGTGAAATCATATCCCGACGGTGGTGTGACCCAGGCCTTGAGGGTGGTCAAGGAGCTCATAGCTCCAGAACTAATTGGGGTAAGTGTTGATGACCCCAAGACAGTGGATGTTAAACTCCATGGGATGGACCCGTCACCGGACTTCAGCAGAATTGGAGGAAACACTGCCTACGCAGTCTCACTTGCCTCAGCGACAGCAGGTGCAGTTTCAAGAGCGATGCAATTATTTGAGCACTTGTCTGCGGCCGGAAGTTACAGTCTTCCATATCCACTTGGTAACACAATAGGTGGAGGTCTACATGCGAAAGGAGATCGGACGGATATTCAGGAGTTCCTGGTTTTACCCACAAGCTCAAAGAGTTTCGCACAAGCTGCTGCAGCTAACATAAGGACCCACAAAGAGGTTTCTCGTCTAATAGAGAATAATGGAGTCAACCTCGCCGGGAGGGGTGACGAGGGTGCATGGGTTGCGCCGCTAAAAACCGAAGAGGCCTTGGAGATATTGACGAAGGCATGCAGGACCGTTTCAGATGAAACCGGCGTAGAGCTCAGGGTGGGTGCCGACATGGCTGCCTCAACCTTGTGGAGTGAGAAGGCAAATGAGTATCTGTACCAAAGGGACAACAGACGTCTTGACGAAGGTGACCAGATTGAATTCGTACTGGAACTCATCAAGAAGTTCAAGTTAGCATATGTCGAGGATCCCTTGAATGAGGAATCATTCGAGTCATTTAGTGAACTCACAGGTAAGGTGAAAGGCACTCTCATATGCGGTGATGACCTCTTCACAACAAACATCAAAAGATTAGAGAGGGGCGCCAAGGAGAAATCCGGAAACGCGATAATCATAAAGCCCAATCAAGTAGGTACCCTAAGTGATTCATTCGCCACCGCAAGATTTGCACAGCAAGAAGGCTACGTTCCAGTATTCTCACACAGGTCAGGCGAGTCATGTGGAAATGAGATCGCGCATTTAGCCATCGCCCTTGGTGCTCCAGTAATAAAACTTGGCGTCTTGGGCGGAGAGAGAATTGCCAAGATAAATGAGTTAATAAGGATAGAAGAGCTTCTTGGTGAAAAAGCCGGAATGGCCAATATTGGGATCTAGGTGTTAAGATGAGCGCAACAGAAAGAGAAGAGATGCCAAAGGCTGAAAACCTTCTGCAACCACTAGAGGAACTTCTGGCCGCGGGTCTCCACATAGGAACTCGGGTAAAAACAAAAGACATGGAAGAACACATCTTCCGGGTTCGACCTGACGGGTTATTCATACTGAACATAGGTAAGACTGATGAAAGGATCAGACTAGCTTCCAAGTTCATCAGCAGATTCGATCCCTCGAGAGTGGTAGTCGTATCCTCACGGCTGTATGGCAGAACCCCTGTGGAGAAGTTCTGTGAGCTGACCCGATGCATGCCTATAGTCGGTCGATTCATGCCCGGATTGATCTCAAACCCACTTCAACCAAGACACACTGAGCCGCAGCTTCTTATGGTCACAGACCCCAGAGCTGACTGCCAGGCAATAAAAGAAGCCTCAGTTGCCGGAGTTCCAGTTGTCGGCCTCTGTGATACAGACAACGCCTTAAGCGGCGTGGACTTGGCAATCCCCGTTAACAACAAAGGGCGAAAAGCCCTAGCAATGGTCTTCTGGCTACTCGCCAGACAGGTTCTGAGGAACAGAGGAGAACTGCCTCCAGACGGAGGAATCCCCCAGACGGTTGACGACTTCGAAACCAAGCTCACCGCCATAACTCCAAAGTACGGCGCTGAGGATTGAAGATACGCAATCCTGCACAGGCAGGAATGTTCTACTCAGGATCTGCCCGTCCACTGGTTAAAGAGATAGAAGACTGCTTCAAACACAAACTTGGGCCTGCCAAGCTTCCTGAAAGGAGACAGGAACCCCTAGCCCATCTCGTAGCATTGGTCTGCCCGCACGCAGGCTATATCTACTCTGGCCCAGTTGCGGCGACTGCCTACCTGGAGCTTGCAAGATACGGCAAACCGAGTACTGCAGTCATTATCGGGCCAAACCACACAGGAATGGGTAGCGGAGTCTCTTTGATGAACGAAGGGACATGGACTACACCACTCGGCCGGATTGAAATCGACTCAACACTTGCTAATGCAATACTAGAAAATGCTCCAATCATAGACATTGATGAAAAAGCTCACACATACGAACACTCCATAGAGGTCCAACTACCATTCCTCCAGTATCTGTATGAGGACGACTTCAGTCTCGTCCCGATTTGCATGATGATCCAAGATCTGGAGACAGGCAGGGAAATCGGCGAAGCCATAGCCAAAGCCACGAACGACTCATCATGTCTTGTTGTGGCATCATCTGACATGACTCACTACGAGCCACACAACATCGCCAGTGAGAAAGACATGTCGGCCGTCAGGGCAATCGAAAGGATGGATGACAAGGAGCTGGATAAGGTTGTGCAATCAAATTCAATATCGATTTGTGGAATAGGTCCAATTATTTCCGCAATGACCTTTTCCAAGAAGCGGGGAGCTACAAAGGCACATCTGTTGTCCTACAGAACGAGCGGAGAAGTATCTGGGGATTACTCATCTGTTGTCGGTTACGCAGCAATAGCGTTCGTAACCTAATTTGGTTTTCCTCAAGGAGATCTAATAGTGATTGTCGGTCAAGCGCCTGCAAAAGTCATACTGACAGGAGAACACTTCGTAGTTCATGGACAGCCCGCGCTTGCCGCAGCTGTAAACTTGTACTCTAAAGCCACCGTGAGACCTGGAGTCTATGGTATCGTTCAAATATCATCGCCAGAACTTGGAGTCAAGAGAAGCTATCCGACAAGATTGATCAATACAGTGCCCTCCTCAACCCATGACGACTCTGCACTCGAGCCTCTCAGACTGCTAGTAGGAAAAGTACTGGAAGAAGCTGGGGAAACTGATATTGGTCTAGACCTGGAGATAATTTCCCAGATCCCGGTCGGCGTTGGTCTGGGTTCTTCAGCTTCCACCGCCGTCTCGACCACAGCAGCTTTAGCGGAGTTTCTGAATCTTCACTTTGAAAAGAACGATATACTGAAAATCGCCTCCGTTCAAGAAAAACATGTACATAAGAAACCTTCAGGAATCGACGCTTCAACGATCACTTACGGTGGAGTGCTCTGTTTTCGAGTAGGAGAACAACCAATCAGACTACAGTCGAACGATCAGATGAGCATTGTAATAGGCAACACCGGATCTTCTAGATCAACAGGCGTTCTCGTTACCAATGTGAGCAAGCGTGTCGCAGTAGGAGACAAGGAACTGACAAGAATTAATGAATCTGCAGGAAATCTCACACTCCAAGCGGTACAAGCCTACAAGGAACGGGATTTCGACAGACTCGGACAGTTGATGTGCGCAAATCATGAGCTACTAATGCAGATAGGTGTTTCAACAACTGAACTGGACACATTGGTTGAAGCTGCAATGAGCGCTGGAGCATTTGGAGCAAAACTGACAGGGGCAGGAGGTGGAGGCTGCATGATAGCCCTCTCCAGACCCGAAGACAGAACTAGGATTGCAGATGCCATATCTAGCAATGGAGGTAGTGCATACCTCGTTGAGCTAGATACCCTCGGTGTCAGAATCTGCGAGGATCAGACAGATATGCATTAGCAACATGAGTCAGAAGTAGAATAATACGCTTTCAATCTGGTCCAGTATCTGGTGGGGACACGCATGTCAAAGAAGATAGCCTTAAGGAAAAAAGGACACCTAAACATATCTCTGAGAGAGAATGTACAGGGGGGTATTAGTTCCGGTTTCGAAGATGTACTTCTAATTCATCAGGCCCTCCCTGAGACCAACCGATCTGACATAGATCTCTCGACGAAGATGTTCGGGCGCTCTCTTGATGCTCCGCTAGTTCTAGAATCTATGACCGGAGGAGTGCCTGAGGCAATGAAGCTCAACAGGCTACTTGCAGAGTGCGCCGAGAAGTACGGATTGGCAATTGGCGTTGGCAGTCAAAGAGCTGCTATCGAACGCCCCATTTTCGCCAAAACGTATAGTGTTGTTAGAGACGTTGCGCCAAATACGTTAGTCTTCGCAAATCTCGGTGCCCCACAGTTCGCATCTGGATATGGCATTGAAGAAGCCAGTGTTGCAGTCGATATGATTAAGGCGGATGCTTTGGTCATACATGCAAACCCACTTCAGGAGTCAATTCAGATTGAAGGAGAAACAAGCTTCAAAGGAGCACTACCGAAGATCGAAGAAGTGGCGCGGGCACTTAGAGTCCCTGTGATTATCAAAGAGACTGGTTCCGGTATGTCTCGAGAGGTTGCATCTCAGATAGAGAAGGTCGGTGCAAAGGGGATAGATGTCGCAGGAGCAGGGGGAACAAGTTGGGCCGCAGTCGAGTATTTTCGGGCTTTGCAGGGTGGACACAGAATCCAACAGCAACTAGGAAAGATCTTCCGAAATTGGGGAATACCGACATGTGCAAGCTTGGTTGAAGTATCGAGATCAACCTGTCTGACAGTGATATCATCTGGAGGCTTAAGAAGCGGACTTGATGTGGCGAAGTCAATAGCACTGGGAGCCGCAGCGGGGGGATTTGCCTTACCTGTGCTCAAAGCAGCAAAGCGCGGGAGCAGATATCTGAATGAACTGATAGAAATCCTCATTGAAGAGTTAAGGACCACCATGTTCTTGGTCGGTGCCCGAAATATCGATGATCTAAGAAATGTCCCGCTGGTCTTGACGGGTAATACGGCTTATTGGTTGAATGAGCGAGGATACTCAACCAGAGACTTCGCCAACAGGCGAATTCCGGCCTGAACAAGAGATTAGAGAATACTATCAGCAAACACATTTTCTTATTAGAGAGCCAGCCCATACACTAGATGCGTGAGATGGAGATATGGAAAGAAGTTCACAGCTCACGGGATTCTATAATCTCAGCCCGCCTGAAAGGCTGAAACTACTTAGGGATTTTGCTTCTCTCAATGATGAGGAAGTCAACGCTCTCCAGTCAACAGGATCACTGGACATCCAACTTGCTAACCGGATGATCGAGAACGTAGTCGGCGTTATGCCGGTCACTCTAGGGATAGCCACGAATTTCCTGGTAAACGGAAAAGACTACCTTATCCCGATGGCCATCGAGGAACCCTCGGTTGTGGCTGCAGCAAGTAATGCTGCGAAGATGGCTAGACCCAAAGGAGGCTTTACAGCTAGCAGTGCACAACCGATCATGATTGGCCAAATACAGGTGCTTGGAGTATCAGATCCGCATGGTGCAAAGATGACCATCCTCTCAAATAAGGAGGAGATCTTGAGGAAAGCCAACGAACAAGATCCCATACTTGTTACAAAGGGAGGCGGCGCCAAAGACATGCGGTGTAAAGTCCTGAATACAATAGTCGGAGAAATGGTGGTTGTTGAACTATTAGTTGACTGTAGAGACGCAATGGGTGCCAACGCAGTTAACACAATGGCTGAGGCCGTAGCCCCAACCATTGAGTCCCTCTCCGGAGGGAGAGTGCGCCTAAGGATAATCTCTAATCTGGCAACTGAGAGGCTAGCTCGCGCAAGAGCAGTCTTTTCGAAATCCGCCTTAGGCGGCGAGGAAGTCGTAGATGCAATAGTCAGTGCCTACGCTTTTGCATTAGCCGATCCTTACCGATGTACAACACACAACAAGGGAATAATGAATGGGGTCTCAGCCGTTGTGCTGGCTACCGGGAACGACACAAGAGCCGTTGAGGCTGGTGCACACAGCTATGCAGCGCTTCACGGAGTGTGCAGGCCACTGACTACGTGGGAGAAGAACCGTGACGGTGATCTCGTAGGGACAATTGAACTTCCGATGGCTGTTGGACTCATAGGTGGTGCCACAGCAATCCACCCAATAGCCAAGATCGCGATCAAGATTCTAGGTGTGAAGACCGCCACAGAACTCGCACAGGTAATCGCTTCAGTTGGTCTAGCACAGAATCTTGCTGCTATCAGGGCCCTGACAACAGAAGGTATACAGCGGGGTCACATGACCCTGCACGCGAGAAACATCGCCTCGATGGCCGGTGCGACCGGTGAGATGGTGGACATGATCGCCGACATGATGGTCAAAGAAAGAAAAGTCAGAATGGACAGAGCCAAAGAACTTCTTGAAGGGCTGAGACAGAAGAAGTAGAAATGTCTCGACTTGCGATCTTGTGCAGTTAGATCTATCAGATACTGCCAGCGATGAAAGCAAGAAGTCCAAGAAACATCCAGATCATGACTCGGTTCTTTGTTCGTTTAGCATTCTCTCGATCGAAGCTCCTGACCAAGGTTATGCTAGACATCACAAATCCTGTATCAGAGAGCAGTACTAAGGGGATATATCCTAAACCCACCAAGCCCAACAACGATGGTGCGAAACTCAGACAAACTGCTATCATATAGAGTGCCACAGAAAGCCTCGAAGCTTTCCTAGGACCATGGGCTACGGCGACAGTTCTGATCATACCCGATCTGTCACCTTCGACGTCTATGATCCCTTTTGTAACCTCTCTGCCTAGGTTGGCGGTGAACGCGATTAGGGAGAAGAACACCAGGGCAGGCGTGATTCTTCCAACGGTAGCTCCCCCGAATATGAAAGGTAGTCCTATGCATACGCTCACCAAGATATTTCCTAGGAAACCCGTGCGTTTGCCCAAAGTGTTATAGTATAGCATAAGAGAAAGCGCGAAAGCCGCTATCGTGAGGCTAGCCCAATTTAGCATGGCAGCGGTGACAAGTCCGGTTGCGCAGGCAATTGCCCCAAGAGAAATGACCTGAAATGTTGCGAGAGTGCCTGAGGGTAAGGGCTTTTCAGGTCTGTTCACGCGATCGATTTCAAGGTCGTAGTAATCGTTCAGCGCCATTGTTCCGGCCATTAGCAAGGAGGCCGTGAGTGAACCCAAGAGCGCTTCTTGTAGAAGGGGAAGTCTTCTCAAAGCAATGAATTCCCCAATTGTGACTGCAAAGCCTATCATGACGCAGTTTATCGGTCTGACTGTTCTGATGATGGCTATCAACTTTGAAAGGCAAGTATGGGCTACCGAGTTATCTGAGTTGAGCCTGCTCAAATTCCTGATGCACCCTTGAATTGTGTTTTCAATAGTTGGTTGATATATCTATAAGAGTGATCCATTATCACGCCAAGATCCGCTTCAAGAAATTGATCAGGCGACTGATTAAAATAGTGAATTGGTTCAGAGGTAGGGCCATGCCTGAAGGTTTTCGGACATTACGGAGCTTCGTCTTTGTACGCACGCGAGAATCCTAATATGATTAGAGTCGACATTATGAAGTGACGCGAGATGATAGGAAAAGTCGAAAAGCATCTCATGGATGTTATGGAGAAGAGGGGAACGATACATCTTTCCTTGCTGGATCCGCAGAATGTCAGAGTTGAAATGGTAGAGGAGCTAGTCAAGAAACTCGCCGACATGGGCTCCTCCGCAATTATGGTAGGGGGCAGTACTGTAGTATCTCAGCGTGAACTTGACGACGTCGTCAAAGAAATCAAGAAGGGGGCTGATCTTCCAGTAATCCTGTTTCCAAATGGAGTGACTGGAATAAGTGAATACGCAGATGCCATTTTCTTTGCTTCTCTGATGAATTCCACTAATCCCTACTATATCATGGGTGTTCAGGCTCTAGGCGCTCCATTGGTGAAACGCTACAAGCTGGAGCCAATTCCTATGGGCTACTTAATAGTTGGCACAAGCCTTGGTGCTGCAGGGTTTGTAGGCCAGGCCATCCCTATCCCTCCAGAGAAACCTGAACTCGCCTGCATGTATGGGATTGCAGCTGAGTACCTTGGAATGCGTTTTGTCTATCTTGAGGCCGGATCTGGATCGGAGAAACCCGTTCCACCAGAGATGGTCAGATGTGTGAAGAAGGCCACGGGTGTGAAACTGATTGTCGGTGGAGGAATAAGAACGCCTGAGCAGGCCTTGGACGCTGCAAAGGCCGGAGCTGATGCAATCGTTACGGGCACATTGATTGAACAGGCTTCCATAGACAATACTGGAAACCTAATCTCTAGCCTTCGGAGACGCTAGATCTCGGCCAGAGGCTTGGTACTCTTGCATCATCGTAGCTTTCTTTTCACAGGAAAGATGCTACCTTACTACAAGCTCGTACGGGCGTTGGCGTTTCCATCGATATTGAGGATTTTGTTTCTTCTTCTGATCTTCAATCTCATCGGAAGCGCCTTTGCCTTCGCCTTCGCAAGGCCCACTTGGGAGAGTATTCTGTACGGTCTGTTCTTTGGCTTCTCCGTGCTCTTCGTCCCCGCAATTCTTACAGATGCAGTCTCAGCCTACCTAGTCCTCAGAGACGATCCGCTTTTCTACGTTCGAAGATGTCTGGCTCTGTCATTGTTCTCCTGCATGTTATGGGTTCTAATACTTGGCTTCGGAGGAATGCTAGAAGGCGGTCTGAAGCTTAACTTTTTTCCGCAGCAACCATTCTATGTTGCTTTGTTCACTGTCTTGCCTTTGAGAACTCTAGCTGTTTTCTCGATGTCATCGAAGCAGGCGCATAGAAAGTTCCTGTTCTCGTATATGCAGCCCTTGGCATCTTCCGTGGCAGCAGTCATAATCTTCAATTTGAACCCCTCACTTTTTGTTAGAGCTTTCTCTGCTGCAGCTCTCTTTTCGCTGGCATCCGTGTCAGTTCTTTTGAGATACATTGAATCCAAAGGTCAGAGTGCAGTCAGAACATCGCCTCTGTGGGTATTCAGAGCGTTCTTGGTTGATTGGCTTAATCGAGAGAATGATATGTTTGAGCGTTTCTTGGAGGAAATTGGAACCGAAGAGCAAATAAGGGTAACAGTAGTTCGATTCCGTGACAAGAGGAGTAACCGGCCCAAGGGGCTGCTCGTAGTATCTGATTTTCATCCGGGGCCTTTTCTAAACGTCGGCAGCAGCGCCCTCCCATACCTGATTCAGAAGAGATTCGAGGCTGACGGCATGGTAGTATCTGTTCCACATGGAGTCTCGGGGCATGAACATAATCTGGTTTCACAGGCGCAGAACATGAAACTGATTTCGGCAGTCGAAGGCCTTCTGCAGAATTCGGAGCTCAACGAAACCGTGTCCAATTTCAAGAGGGTGGAGGTTGGATCAGCAAAGATAGGCGCTCAACTTGTCGGGGATTGCCTGCTACTGACTCTGACGCAATCACCAAATGACATGGAAGACATACCTTTCCACCTCGGGAAAGAGGTGGAAGGACTTGCCAAGACCAGATTCAAGCATGTAGCGGTAGTTGACTCACATAATTGCATAACCGATGCGCGGATATTCACTGAACAAGAGCTCGTAGATCTGAAAGAAGCTGCTTCCCAGGCAATTGAGTCTCCTCTGAGTTCAAGAGCCGAGTTTGAGATGGGTGCCGCAAAAAGTGCCTTTGAAGTCGGGGGGCCTGAAGAGGGCGCAGGACCAGGAGGGATAAGCGTGCTCGTCCTAAAGACCTTTGGGCAGGTGATAGCATACGTGACAATTGATGGCAACAACATGGCATTGCATCTCAGAGAGAAAATACTCGCCTCGTTGGAGTGTCTTGGTATCGATGGGGGTGAAATAATGACTACTGACACGCACGTCGTTAACGGGCTTGTTCCAGCAAGGCTTGGCTACCATCCTGTAGGAGAGGCAATGGATCACAACGTAGTAATTGATCTTGTTAGGGCCACTGTTGAAAGGGCCAAACAGGACCTAGAGGAGGCTACGGTCTCGGCGTCCTCAGGGAGTGTTAGGGTGAAGAGCCTGGGGTCCAAGTCTCTTGAGAGTCTCCTGTCTTTCATGTATGGGGTTGCTAAGCTAGTGGCACTGTATATGTTGATGCTATTTCTTGGTTCGAACCTTGTTGGACTCATGATCATTCGCTAAGTGGTATGTCGTTTGAGTCTTCACTATATGCAGCTTCCCCGCGAAGTGATAGTTGGAAATGGCATTATGCGATCATTGGGTGAAGTCTGCGAAAAGCTCGGCTTCAAAGGAAACGTTCTGATAATGACTGGCCCAAAGATGATTAGTCTGGCTCAAGGAGATGTGACGGACTCACTGAAGGAAGCATCTTTCTCTGTGAGCTACTTCACAGTCAAATCCGCAACAATGGAATCTGTAAAGATGGCTGAGGAAAGGATCAAGCAAGTGAGACCATCAATCGTGATAGGGCTGGGAGGCGGAAAGGACATAGACATAGCAAAGCTCTCCTCAGCCAACAGGAGAGCGCCTTTCATAAGTGTGCCAACAACCGCATCTCACGATGGCATAGCAAGTTCTCATGCATCGATCAAAGGGCTCGATAAACCTTATTCCCTCAGAGGCCAAGCGCCTTTGGCAATAATTGCTGATATTTCAGTAATCTCGAAGTCACCATACAGGCTGATTGCGAGCGGCTGCGGGGACGTCGTTGCCAAATATACTGCCGTAAGAGATTGGAGGCTTGCTCACAGAGTCAAAGGGGAATACTTCGGTGATTATGCCGCGGAACTGGCACTTATGAGTGCAAGACTAGTGATGAGAAATGCAGGCTCGATAAGAAAGCTCGGCGAGAACGCTGTCAGAACCGTCGTCGAGGCTTTGATAAGTTGTGGTGTTTCAATGAGCATAGCTGGAAGCAGCAGGCCCTGCAGTGGTTCCGAGCACATGTTCAGTCACGCCCTTACTATGATGGCGCCCAAGCCCGCCCTTCACGGTGAACAGTGCGGCGTGGGAGCGATAATGAGTGCTTGCCTTCAAAAGGCGAATTGGGAGTTACTCAGGCAAGTACTACAAAAGATTGGGGCTCCTACAACTTCTTCGGAGCTTGAAATAGAAAATAAATTCATAGTAAAAGCCCTCACAATGGTTCATAAGGTTAGGCCTGAGAGGTACACCGTATTTGGAGAAAGAGGTCTTACAGCCTCTCAGGCTGAGAGACTTGCAAGAAAGTCGGGCGTCATATAGTCAAAAGAATCTGGTCCTAGGTCCTCGGGAACTAGGGGCTAGCTAGTGTTTCAGTACTTCTGACGCCTTTCATGGCATTTATCTGGGCCGTTATGGACTTCAGTTCTTTGTACTCTGAGACTTCCATGAGAGCTATTATGTCCCATCTTCCGTAGACCATGTATGTCTTCCGTACCTGCTTGAACTTCTTAACCTCTGATAACGTGTCCTCGATCCTTGTTGGTATTGTCTTAATCAAAACGCAAGCATTCAACATTGGTTCTCACCCTCAGATCTTCATCTCCGGCAGAGTTTCAGTGAATACTACCCCGCCAATCTTGCCCATCTTCATTACGGTAGACCCGAGAGTCTCGTAATCCGGGATCTCAATATCTACAACGACATCATATCTGCCTAAGACCGCCATAACGTTCTTTGTTTCCTTGAATTGCTTCATGCGGTCCACTACCTCATCGAATCTTCCACGTTCGGTCCTTATCAGAATGCAAGCCGAGATCATATATTCATCCTCTCTATCGTTGCTTGAGCAACTATAAAACCGCTTTCCTTGCCAAGGATTTATCTTCCGTGTGCCGTTATCGGCTGCTCGTAGAACTGCACTCAAGGCATGAATCTGGAGTAATTTCAGAAACACTAGGTGGCGTCTTGAGAAAAGCCATATCTCTTCATGCATAGGAATGAGGCATCAAGGGTATGGAGCAGCACATGCCAAGATTCAGAAGGATACGAGAGCAAGACTTCCTCGAGATTATGCGTTTGGCTGAGTCATGTGATCCCATCCCTCTCGAGAGAGACTCGATATACCACTTGTTTACACGCCACTTTGGAGATACTTGCTTTGTCGCAGTTGATAAAGGGAGAATTGTAGCATTTCTCTTGGGTATTATTTCGCAAACCAACCGCCGAATTGGTTATGTACATAACATCTGCGTCGATCCTAATTGGCGAAGAAGAGGAATAGGTAGAAGACTCTATCAGCGCTTCATGTCTAAGATCGTAGATCAAGGGTGCAGAAGAGTATTCTTGATAGTAAATCCCGCAAACATAGTCTCGATCGAGTTCCACAAGAGGCTGGGTTTTAGAGAATGTCTAGATGATGAGCTTGTTGAATTGGGTGATGTGAAGGCCATTAGAGACTACAACGGTCCCGGCAAACACATGGTAGTACTCTGGAGAGTTGCAAGTAGTTGATATCAATGGTTGGACAATCAGGTGATAAGGTGGTTTTCGTCACCAGTAATCCAAACAAAGTGCTTGAAGTAAGGGGAATTCTGGGAGAATACGGAATCACGTTCGAGCATCTGAATCTGAGATATCCTGAAATCCAGTCAGATTCTCTTCATCAGATAGCTTCGGCAAGCGCTAGGTATCTTTACAGGAGACTGAAGTGCCACCTGTTCGTTGAAGACTCTGGAATCTTCGTGGATTCGTTGAACGGTTTTCCTGGGCCATACTCTTCATATGTTCAGAAGACTATTGGCAATCCAGGAATACTGAAGCTTATGGAATCAGTTCCCTGCAGAGGTTCAAGATTCGAATCAGTCGTAGCATACATCAAATCAGCTGATGATCTTCATCTTTTTTCGGGAATAGTAGAAGGGAGCATCTCCAAAAAGATGAAGGGGAAGGAGTGGGGGTTTGACCCGATATTCATTCCCCTTGGGTCAACTCAGACTTATGCTGAAATGGGCATCGAGGCGAAGCAGAGACTTTCCCATAGACGTGCTGCTATCGAGAGGCTCGCAATATGGATGACCAGAAAAGTATCAAAAAGATAGAGTCAAAGCCTCTCGCCAGAGTACCTGCCTCTGCACTCGATCTCTCTCACCTTCTTCAGGACTCTCAAGGAAGATTGGTTGCCAACGATTTTCTCGTATCCAGACAGGATTGCCATCATGGCCTCCTGCGAATGAAAATGATGTGTACTGTCAAGCACCCTCTTCATTAGATGAAGGTCGACTCCCATGTCTTCCTCATTGTGTGAGTGAAAACTCAGGCCAAAGTCTATCAGGACTACCTTGTCTTCCTCTAGGCGGATCATGTTTGAAGTAGTCAGATCCCCGTGTATGAGTGATGCTCTATGAAGTTGCCCTATATGCATTCCAATGCCTTCACATAGCTTCACCCGATCTTGGTGATTCAACTTGTCAAGTATCTCTTTGACTCTTGGCCCCTGTACATACTCCATGACTAGTGTTGCATTATCCATGTCAACAAAGTAGACAAGAGGCGTCGGCACCGCTGCCTTTTTCGCTTCGTGTAAGTTCTCAGCTTCGCGTATGGTTCGAGAAGTCCGCAATCTATAGTCCAAGCTCGGATGTCGGTAAGCTTTCGGCATTCTTACTTTGAACATTGCCTCTCTTCCATACCAATCTGAGCGATACAGGCTAGCTTCGGCACCTGTCTTGAAGGGGATCATCATTTATTATCTCCAAGTGACGTCAACCTGATCAAGCCGCCATCTCGGTTTCACAAAGCTTTTCTCAACTTTGACTGTGATTCCACTACGAAATTCTAGAAGGCCATTCCAAGCAATCTGTGCACCAGAATCTCCACTGTATTTCCTGTCAACAACATAGAATCTCGTATCATGATCCTTCGCGACCGATTCGAGCATGGATTGAAACCTCTTGTTTGCGGCGACCCCACCAGTAAGTAATAGCTCTTTTTTCTCGGTATGAGCTAGCGCTCGCTCGGTTGCCTCAGCCATCATTGAAAACGCGACTTCCTGAAGGGAGAAGCAGAGGTCAGGTAGCGCCGCCCCTTTACCATATGCGCGTAATGATGCAGACAGTAGACCTGAGAAGGCTACATCATTACCCTTAACTGTATAGGGTAAGTCGATGAAGTCCCCTCCGCTTTCTGACACTCTCTCAATTTCTGGCCCTCCAGGCGTCGCCAGGCCCGTCTCCCTTGCGAACATGTCGAAGAGGTTACCGATCGTAATATCCTCCGTCTCGCCACAAATTCGCCATCTTCTAGCAGCAAAGGCTGTGATAGCACTGTGGCCGCCAGAAACAAGAACCACTAACGGGTCTAATGCCCCAGTAGTCAAGCACGCGATCTCAATATGTGCCAAAGCGTGGTTGACCGGCACCAGAGGCTTGTGAAGATAGACTGATAAGGCTCTCGCCACCGTTGCACCAACCCTTAGACAAGGACCCAAGCCGGGTCCGCATGCAAAGGCTATCACGTCTAGATCTCTTGGCCTTATTCGCGATTTCTTCAAAGCCTCAAGGATGACCTCATGTGCTTTACTGTTGTGGTGTTGCGCTGCTTCACTCGGGTGTATCCCCCTACCAAGTGGGGGTACGTAGGCGGCTTTTGCGTCTGAACAGATGACTCCTTCGCCTGAAGCAACTGCAGCTCCGAAGGTATGTGCTGTGGATTCGATCCCAAGGCAGAAAGGGTGTCTCATCGATTTTCTCCATCTGATTATCTGTAACGTCTGATAAATCAATTCAAATTATCTGGAAAGGTTAAAGTAAACGCTGTCTTCAATAAGGTAGCCACTCAGATTTTGAGATGAGACATATTGGCAGGTCCTCCAGTCCAACCTGAAATCAACATAGGTACACTGGGTCATGTTGACAATGGTAAGAGCACTCTAGTTGAGGCCTTAACTGGTGTCTGGACCGCAAAGCATTCAGAGGAGCTGAGAAGGGGTATTACAATAAGGATTGGGTATGCTGACGGCTATTTCTACAAATGTGCCTCACACAGAGGGGTGACGGCTTTCTGTGCCAAGCAGACTTGTCCAAACTGCGGTTCAGAGACCAAACTGTTGCGGGGTGTAAGTTTCATTGATTGTCCTGGACACCATAGTCTCATGGTTACAATGCTCGCGGGAGCTGCGCTAATGGATGGGGCGCTCTTTGTCGTTGCAGCAGACGCCAAATTCCCCCAGGCCCAAGATCGTGAGCACCTGCTGGCAGCGGAGATGGCTGGAATCCAGAAGCTGATAATCGTACAGAACAAGATAGACGTAGTCGATCGGCAACGTGCCATTGAGAACATGGGTGAAATTCAGGAATTTGTAAAGGACAGGCCTGCAGAGAAGTCGCCTATAATACCTGTTTCAGCTCAGCATGGTGTCAACGTCGATTTGCTTATAGAAGCGATTGAGAAGGAGATTCCAACTCCCAAGAGGAACCCCTCAGCATCGCCTCAAATGTACGTTCTCAGATCTTTCGATATCAACAAGCCGGGCACTAAGGTTGAGCAACTGCGCGGTGGGGTCTTAGGTGGGTCTATAGTTCAAGGAGCCTTTCGTCGTGATGACACGATAGAGATAAGGCCTGGCTTGAGAATTGAAAGCGGCGGCAAGACCTCCTATCAGCCGATATTTACAAGGGTACAAAGCGTTCATGTGAGCCAAGGTGACGTCGAAGAAGCCGGCCCAGGAGGCTTGGTGGGGGTGGGCACACAACTCTGTCCATCAGTAACAAAGGCCGACAGCCTTGTTGGCAGTATCGTTGGGAAAGAGGGTGGTCTCCCCCCTGTTCTTGATAAAGTCACCTTGGACGTGGAGTTATTCGAAAGAGCTGTCGGCACTGAGGAACTTGTTGCTGTTGAGAAGATAAGGACCAACGAACCACTGGTTCTCAATGTCGCCACAGCTGTAACCTCTGGAGTTGTTACGTCAGCTCGAGAGAATATCATAGACGTCTCATTGAAGCGTCCAGTCTGTGCAAATGCTAGTTTCAAAGCCGCTCTGAGCAGAAGAATAGGTGACAGCTGGCGTTTGATAGGCTATGGGATTTTCAAGTGATATTGTTGCCCTACAGAGTGGTCTTGGATTCAAACTTCTTTTTTCTGCCTCTGACTTTGCGGATTGATATCTTCACTGAGATTGAGGATCTCTTGTTAGGGCGTGTTCAGTATATGGTCATCAAGCCAGTTAGAGAAGAGGTTGAGAGGCTTTCACGGAGGGGCTCCAGCATCGGTAAGAGTTCACAGTTTGCGAAGAGGCTTATGGAGAAGTGCAGAGTCATCGATATGGAGGTAGAGCCATCCGAGAAGGTTGACGACGCAATTGTAAGGTTCTCAAAAGGAAGTAATGTGATAGTCGCAACTTCGGATATGCTCCTCAAGAAGAAACTAAGAGATATAAACGTGCCAGTAATCTATGTTAGGGATTACTCTCGGCTTGAACTCGAAGGATTTCCAATCAAGGATGGTAACTTGGATTAGGCCGAGATTGATTCAAAAGGTTGATCGACTTTGTTCAAGCTGTTAACAATGGAAGATGTGGTCAGAATTCCACCGGAGAAATTTGGCCGCACAATAAAGAAGGTTGCAAGAGAGCAGGTTAGACTAAGATACGAGAACATGATAGACGAAGAGTTGGGATACGTAGTATACGTGGTTGATGTTGACGTGGAACCCGTAGGTAGAATCCTGCCAGGTGACGGTTCAACTTATCACAAAGCCAAGATCCAGCTTCTGACATTCTACCCGGAATTGCAGGAGATCGTGGAAGGCGAAGTAGTTGAAGTCACAGACTTCGGCGCCTTTGTAAGAATTGGACCAGAAGATGCACTTGTCCACGTTTCACAGATTGTTGACGACTACATAACTTACGATGAGAAACACGGTGTCCTACAGGGCAAAGAGACCCATAGGACTTTGGGCAAAGGAGACCGCGTTAGAGCCAGGATCATAGCTGTAGGCTTCCCAAAGGGTGGAGCCAGCGGTAAGATAGGCCTCACTATGCGTCAACCATTCTTGGGTCGCCTTGATTGGATTGAAGAAGAGACAAAAAAGCAGCAAGGTGAGGGAAAGGGCTGAGTTGGCAAAAGAGAAAGCCTGCAAAAACTGCCATTTCATAAGTATGGGGAACATATGTCCCAACTGCAAGTCACCTAACCTCAGTGAGGATTGGTCTGGTCTTGTAGTAGTGATGGACCTAGAGAGATCTGAGATCGCTAAGAAGATTGGCGCAAAGAGCCCAGGGAAATACGCTATTCGTGTGAGATAGAGTCCTGACAGGGGGCTTGGTCTTTCTTCCGTTAGAGGATGTGCAACGTGACCAAGCTGGTTATAACAAGGGAGTTGAGAGCATTGCTCAAGATCCCACTGGGGGATCTCCTGACAGGCAACGAGGAGGAAACCATGACATGCTTGGAGAAGCTAATTGTCAAGGAGAAGCCGCCGAGAGTTATCTGCGTGGGGGATAAAGTATGTAGAAATGCCATGAGGGCCGGTAAGAAATCATGGATAAAGATCGTAGACGGAAAAGAGATGCGAAAAGAAACAGGACTTGACGATTTCGGCGGCAACAGGATTTTCCTAGTTGAGAACACTCCTGGAACGATAAACGGAATGGCTTGGGAGGCTGTTGCAGAGGCTATCAAACATGATGGCTCACTTGTCGTCGTCAAGGGTGAGGAGGATCTTCTGACGCTTCCGGCAGTCCTTGAGTCTCCAGAACGTTCGATGGTTATCTACGGCCAACCACCACACGCAGGAATAGTCACGATCAGAATTGACAAAGATAAGAAGGATCTTGCAAGAGCCGTGATTGATGCCATGATCCTTGAGCCGGATCAGGCCTAGGCTTTCACGTAGTCTGTGTAGCTACAGGACCCACATGTCCACCTTTGACTAGGATTCATGTGATGTGCCATTATGTTTCCGCACCTCGGACACTTTCTGTTCTTAAGCTTGATTGACTTCTTCTCATAGCTATAGTCATACAAAGTGCCCAACCCAGGCTTTTTCTTAGCTGGCTTCTTTTCCTTCTCTTGGCTCATTTTTTGGCACTCTTATTTCTTAGGCTTCTCCATCTCAGCCTTTGCCTTGTCTTCGGTTTTTCCCTTCTTGGCTTCCGTCGGTTGGGGCTTTCCCGTCTCTACGCCCTTTGATTTCTCTTCCGCCTTTTCCTTCTTGGTTTCTTCTCGCTTTTCCTCTTCCTTCTTCTGTTTGGCTTTGCGTTTTTCAGGTGGCAAGTTTCTTGTGATTATGTGCTCAGGAAGAGCATCTTCTGCAAGTTCTCTTGACTCATATATCTCGATGTGGCAAAGTGACTTATCAGACCCAGTCTTCCCTTCAATCTTGACGACATACAAGTTCTCGATCTTTTCATCGAACTGTTTGGACATAAATTCTCTCAGAGTCAGTCTCTCTGGAGTTCCCTTCTCGTCATGTGATACTTCGACAATCATTTCTCTGCGTTTCAGGACGGGATTACGCTTATCTTCGATTACTTTTGCCTTCATTTGATCTCTTCATTCCTGTGAATCATTTCTCTTGGGATTCGGTTGTGTCTTTAGGTTGTGTGTCAGTCTTCGTTACTACCAGGTTTATTTGGTATGTCTCGTCCGTTATCATTCGGCCTCTGACAAGTTTCCTTTTGCGTTCCCCATGTTTTCCTCTAAAACCTAGACTCTTGGTCAGGACCAAGTGCTTCTTTCCACCGCCATGAACGTCTGCCCTGAGAGGTATCCCGTCTTTGTCGCTACCTCCAGCTATTCTGATCTTCTTGCCGCTTAGACCAACCAAGGACCCGTCCAACGTTTCTCCCAGTGATCTTCCCAGAAAGGGCTTCGCCTTGGGCCCATCTACCTCTGTGACCGAGGCTTTCCCAGTCTCAGCTTCAGATATCGTGAGCTTAAACTTCGCCAATTGGTATCTACTCGTTAAAGCAAGTATCCTACTACGCTTGATGACAAACATATTAATCTGCCGAGACTTGATTGGTCAGGTTCCTCGGGCTCTAGAAGTTCCATAGCGGATTCTCTTTTCGCATTATTTCTGTTAGCTCGTCAAGAACAATGATTTCTTCGGGACTCAAATGGTCCCTTAGTCGGGTTGACAGCTCTCTTGCTGATTGTTCTGGAACAGCAACGTACAGGGTGGCGTCTTCCGCGACATTTCTTCCCATGACTGCCTTATCCACTGAGATGGCAACCTGCATTCCGGTCCTTGCCTCATCGATGTCTTTTCCTTTGTCTTGAAGTCGCTGAATAGTCCCGACAGCTTTACCGTCTTTGCCGATCAAAGGACACTTCTGTTTGGCTGTTCCGGCTAAGATCTCTACTCCAAATATTGCTGGTTTGCTGTGTCTGAAGACAAAACCTGGAAGTACACGCATCTTTGCGGGTTTGAGGTGACGGTCGAGTTCGGCCCTGAGATTCGCGGCTTTTTCAGCCTCAACCCATCTTGAATAGCCGTCAAGTAGATCATATATCACATCAGCGCGGAGTATCGTGATGTTTCTTCTGGTAGCCTCTTCCTCAGCATCAGGGAGCAATCTGACGTTGAATCCCATTATGACGCCTAGCAGACGATCCTTGTCTCTGACTACCTCTGCCTCAATAACTTCGCGTCTAGATATGTCGCCAACGTCGGCTATTCTAATCGGAGTGCCAGACTTCGCGAGTGCTGTCGTTATGGCCTCAAGAGCTCCAAGCGTGTCTGTCTTGACTATGATTCCAGTTTTGTCAGTCTCTATTCTGAGTCTCTCGAATTCTTCTCTGACCATCCCTGAGTATGTCATTGCAGACTCGCCTTCAGGAATAGCATATAGTGACGATCCGGACAGAGCATTCTCTAGTTCGGGAGCTACGATCTTTATGCCTGAAGCGGCCTTTACGGAACGTACATTCGAGAACTTGTCTCTTGGATCCCTTATTTCATCCATGGGCTTAGGTACAAGAATTGCTCGGACAGTGGTAATTATGGGGCCTTGCTTACCCCCCAGAGTTATCCGTTCACCAACACTGAGGGTTCCATCATAAACTATCGCGTTGATCGTTATGCCAAGACCAACTTCTTCTTTGACTTCTAAAACCGTTCCCCTTGCGGGGCCGTCAGTAGTTCTGAGTTCTTGCTTCATGAATGATTGTGTCAGGCCTACTACTAGAGCAAGGAGTTCCTGTATCCCTTCACCAGTTTTTGCGCTTGTCGGGACGATTGCGATGGTCTTGGTGAAGTCTCTGACTCTGTCAAATCTGTCCGCATTCAAGCCAAATTTCGATAGTGAGCCCATAACAGTGTAGATTCGGTTGTCAATTTCTCTCTGCACTTCTGGCGCCTGAAGCCGAATCCCGCTGCTCATGGATTCTGCATCAACCTTCTTCCAACCTGGTACGAGATCTACTTTGTTTGCCGCTATGACAAACGGAGTCTTTCGTGTCTTGAGTATCTCTATAGACTCCTCGGTCTGTGGCTCAACACCTTTTGTAAGATCTATCACTAGAATTGCAATATCGGCGGCTGAACCTCCCCGACGGCGCAAGTTAGAAAAGCTCTCATGGCCGGGAGTGTCGATAAGCAGGAGACCTGGTATCTTGATTTCAAACCTGAACTGTTCAAGGGCTCTTCCATAAGTTTCTTTGATAGCTTCTGTGGGTATGAGGCTTGCGCCGATCCACTGTGTTATCTGCCCCGGTTCTCTCTTTGCTACAGAGGTTCCCCTGATCTTGTCAAGTAGCGTCGTTTTGCCGTGGTCTACTTGGCCCGTTGATTCTATGTCATTGAATATGATACGTGTGACCTAGAACCACGACGATTGGTTGACGCATCGACAACGCTAAATTCTCCTCTGGGTTCCATTGGTTGCGCGCCCTCCTTAAGTATTATATGGAGCAAATCCTGCCCATGTCAGCCGGCCAGCGCGCTCCTTCTCAGGGACTAGTCGGCGAAAAGAGATATCGTGTCTCAGTAGGTTTGTTATAGCTTAACACTTCTCTGGTGTCGAAAAAGATTTTGATCTCACGCTCTGCGTTCTCTTGGCTATCTGCTGTATGCACAACGTTCTGTGTGGTGTTCAGTGCGAAGTCTGCTCTGATGGTTCCAGGGGTTGCTTCTTGTGGATTTGCCGCTCCGACTAACTTTCTGGCTGCGGCTATTGCATTAGGGCCCTCTACAACCATCACAACTACTGGGGCTGAGGTGATGTGTGAAAGAAGCTTGTGGAAGAACTCTTTTGTCCTATGCATTGAGTAGAGGTTTTCAGCTTGGGCTTTGGACATTTGGATAAGCTTTATTGAGGCTATGTTCAGACCTTTTCTTTCTATTCTTGACACGGTCTCTCCGATTAGCCCTCTCATTACCCCCTCAGGTTTGATGAGAACAAAAGTCCTCTCCATAAGAGGCTACCACTATTGTTTTCTTTGCTTGCGCACGTAGTGTTGGGTCCACTTGAGCTTTCTGGCGTCTCTTCCAAGCTTGAGTAAGCTTTTGTTGCACTTGGTTGAGCAAAAGTAGAGTATTACCCCATCATTTTTTACGTATGAAATTCCTGAGGCTGGGGGGAACTCATCTCCACAAAAGGAGCATTTGAATGTGCGTGGCACTTGTTCCCCCCCCTCTCTATCGTATTTTCTTTGCTTCTCTCTCGGTCTCTCTGAGCATCAATAGGTCTCCAAGCCTCACGGGGCCCTTGATATTCCTGGTTATGATTCTGCCCTTGTCTCGCCCTTCGAGAATTCTGACCCTGACTTGGATTACTTCGCCGGTTACTCCTGTTCTGCCCACGATTTGTGTGATTTCAGATGGTATATTGATCTCTTCGGCTGATTCTCTCGCTGTTCTCTGAGGGGCACTGCTCAAGTGCTAGTCGCACCACCTTTCAGGAGCTTCTCGCTGGCGCTGACGAGTTCTTTGACGGCTTCACCAGCTTCGCCCGGCTCAACAATTGATATCGCTGCAGAGCCAACCTCAATTCCTGCAGATCTTCCGAGTTCGAGCTTTGTGGGAACGAACAGGTATGGGATCTTCCTTTCTTCACAGAGTATGGGAAGATGAGCTACGATCTGAGGTGGTTCTACGTCTTCAGCTATTAAGACTAGTTTTGCCACTCCTCTTTCAATAGCTTTTGTAGACTCATTTGTACCTTTTCTGATCTTTCCAGTATCTTTGGCTACTTGCAGCACTTGAACTGCCTTTTCAGCGATCTCTTTTGGTGTTTGAAATTTCACATAGAATTGTTTTGGCATCCGATTCGACCTCATCTGCCATTGTTAAGTAGACAAGCGACCGTGTCTGTTTAATCAACCTTTCGTTAAGCACACTTTCGAAGAGCAAGTTATGGCCGAGCTGTAGGTGTGCCAAGTAACCTGACTGATACCTAGTGTCATTCGTCTATTGATCTGAGCGGCTCGAGACTGGTAGGATGTTATAGATTGCTTCGTTTCACTATGTTGGCGATTTTCGTTTGGAGGCCCCACAGTTCTATGAATCCAGTGGCCATTGTCTGATCGAATGTTGTGTCAACATCGTAGGTCGCCAGTTTTCGACTGTAGAGCGACATCGGAGAGGATCTGCCAACAACCCGGCAGCTGCCTTTATAGAGTTTGATCCTGACAGTCCCACTTACTCTCTCTTGGGTTTTGTCTGTGAATGCTTGAAGATCTTCCATCAACGGATCCATCCAGAGTCCTGAGTAGGCCGCTACAGTCCATTGTATGTCAGCAAGTTGCTTGAACCCCAGCTCGTGACGGGTAAGGACGCATTTCTCTAGATCCCTGTGAGCTTCAATAAGCACTGTTGCCGCGGGGCACTCATACACTTCTCGGGATTTGATGCCTACTAGGCGGTCTTCGATATGATCTATTCGTCCCACTCCATTTCTCCCAGCTATGGTGTCTAATGTCTTCAGTACCTCCACGGGACCCTCTTCTGATCCGTTCACCGACTTGGGAATGCCTTTCTCAAATTCTAGAGTCACATATTCGGGCTTGTCTGGGCTTTTCTCGGGCGATGCAGTTAGCTCAAATACATCTTCAGGAGGCTCTGTCAACGGATCTTCAAGAATTCCACATTCAATTGCCCTGCCATAGAGGTTTTGATCTATGCTGTAAGGGCTCTCGGGCTTTATTGGGATCGAGATGCCATGTTCTTTGGCATACTTGATCTCTTCTTCGCGCGAGAGCTTCCACTCCCTTATTGGTGCTATGATCTTTAGTTCTGGGGCAAGGGCGGCTATTGTGACATCAAATCTGACTTGGTCGTTGCCTTTCCCAGTACATCCATGAGCTACTGCGTTCGCTCCTTCTTTCTTGGCAATTTCCACCAGTTTCGAAGCTATGAGGGGCCTAGATAGTGCTGTGGATATTGGATACTTCCCTTGGTACAGTGCATTAGCTTTGATTGCGGGATGCACATAATTTCTGACAAATTCCTCTTTTGCATCTATCGTGTAGTGCTTGATGGCTCCAACTCTCTCGGCGTTCCTGCGTATCCAATCCAAGTCTTCTGCGTGTCCGACGTCAATTGTGACGGTGACTACGTCGGAACTGTATTTCTCCATGATCCATTTTAATGCTACTGATGTATCTAGTCCTCCGGAATATGCCAAGGCAACCTTGTTTCTCATTCTGGATCCTTCTTGAATGAATTAAGACCGGGATTATAGTTCAACGGTTGAATGATAAGTTTTCTTTCAAAAGATGGCTTCCCTATTGCATTCAGCTCCAATTGGATGTCGGGCTATCTCTTTGAGATCTCTATGAGATATTCTATGATCTTCTTTGCGATATCGACTCCAGTAGCTGCAGCCGCGCCTTTGAACTCTATTGTGGAGTTCACCTCGTGCACAACTATTCCATCGGGGCTCTCCATCGAATCTACTGCCAGAACGCCTCCGCCCACAGCTTTTGCCGCCCTTATAGCTACATCTTCCAGCTCGCCAGTGATCGGGCATGGAGTAGTTGTTGCCCCAAGAGCTACGTTCGTTCTCCACACGCCTGCAGGGGCACTTCTATAAATCGAGACGGTGACTCTGTCGCCCACAACGATAGTTCTTATGTCCCTTGGTGGGCGGTTGACCATTTCTTGAATGTAGTGTATTTGAAGTAGTGAGCTGTTCATCTGTTCCCTATGTTCAAGTATGGTCTCAGCAGTTGCTCGATCGTTCACGGGCGCTATGAGTCTTCCCCAGCTTCCAATGACGGGTTTGATCACTGCTGGATAGCCAATCCTGTCCATTGCTTCCAGAGCTGCTTCGGGCGTAAACGTTACACAGGTTTTAGGCGTAGGAACCTTGGCCTTGGCAAGAGCCAAAGATGTGAGCAGTTTGTTTCCGCAGACCAGAGAGGTGTCAAATGAATTCACTACTGAAAGGCCGTTCTTTTCGAGAACGGCTGTTACATGCAATCCTCGAAAGTAACTGATACATCGTTGAAGCACGACATCGCCGTATGTTTTGGCGTCGTACCGTGTCTCAACATCTAAGCACAGAGTCTTTGCGTCAATAAGCTCAGTTTGTAGCCTTTTGCGCCTAGCAGCCTTGATTAGGGCTTTCTCTTCCCAACGTGTTCGGTCAAAGATTATTGACAACTTCTTCGGCAAAAACGGTATCTCACTCTCCCCAATCTTCACCGACTACCTCGGCTACTTTGAGGCTGCATTTTCCATCTTTGTCGATCACTAATTCAAATTCCAGACCGCAATCAGGGCAGGTGACTATCTCACCGTTGACAGCGTCCTTCGGTACTGCGATCTCACCATCGCATTCAGAGCATCTGCACTTCATTCTGTTTCTGGCTCTCAGCTAGAGAATTTTTTCTGCACGAATCCTAAATGCGTAGAGGATGATAAGCTTAAAAGACTTTCTTTTATGAGTTCATCTCCCTTGGAACTACCATTGTCGAAGTATGATCATTGTGTTTGTGTTTGATACTCCCTCTATTCCTCTGATTTCTTCGACGCAGTGATTCACTTCAGTTATGTTTGAAGCTGAAATCAGTACTGCTATGTCGTATTGTCCTGTGACTTCGTGGACCGTCTCAATGTTTGGGATCTTGATGAGCTCTTGTGAGATCTTTGATGTTGGATGTGAAGGGCTTACTGAGAGCAGGGTGATTGCTCGCGCACCGCTCTTGAATCCGACTTCGACTGTGAATTTCTTGATATCTCCAGATCCTAGCAATCCCGCAATCCGCTTTCGGACCGCTCCCTCTGATAATCCCATTTTCTTTCCTATGTCAACGTAGGCGGATCGTCCGTCTTCCTTCAGTATATTGATTATCTTCTGATCAATGTCGTCCAAGGATTTCTTCAACTCAATCTTCCTGCGGGTTTATGGGAATCGTGGGGCTCTCCTTTTTGACTGTTGGATTTCGTATTGAGATGTGTGCTTTTCAGATTTAAGGGTATCAAATGCCATTATCGTACTTTTTGTATTGATTATGTAATGAGGAAAGGAGCAGAAGACCGTAATCTTTAATAATGGTACGATATCTCTCTAGGAGTTCTAGGCGCATCACATTGAAGAACTCCCCTTGTCCAGACTGCTCGGCTGAGGTGAAAATACCCGAAGATGCCGTCGACGGCGAGATAGTAGTCTGCCCCGATTGCGGACTAGAATTGCAGGTCAAGAAGGACCCAGCTGGAAATACAGAGCTTGCGCAAGTAACCAAAGAGAGAGAAGACTGGGGAGAATGATTGACCAGCCCCGTTGGGATGCTCTACGATCAAATCAGGCCTGAAGAACGTCTCCTGATTGATGCTTCAAGAAAGAAATCCCTAACACTAGGTCTTCACAACTCTGAGGATTTCTACCTTAATGCACACGAGATCGATCATAAAGAGCCATTCGAAGAAGTAGTGCTCCAGAGATCCATAAGCTACTTCAGGAGCATACATCTCACCGCCTTATTAGAAAGCAGAGGAATAAGAGTAATCAACTCATCAAAGAGCGCCTCGCTATGCGGCAATAAGCTTCTGTCTACTCTTGAGCTATCAAAAGCAGGGATCCAGACTCCACGCACAGCTGTTGCCTTCAGTATCGAATCAGCGCTCAGAGCACTATCCGATATAGGATATCCTGCTGTCCTCAAGCCCATTATTGGAAGCTGGGGAAGACTCGTAGCGCCACTGAAAGACGAGGAGTCGGCAAGAGCAATACTTGAAGATCGTGAGAACATGTTTCCGCTCTATCAAGTCTACTACGTACAAGAGATGATCAAACGTCCACCGAGAGACATTCGCTGCTTCGTGATAGGTCGCAGCGTCGAAGCGGCGATATTCCGATACGCGTCAAAGGATGAATGGAGAACAAACACGGCCCGAGGTGGACGTGTGGAGTCATGCAAAGTCACACCTCAAATGGAAGACCTCGCCTTAAAGGCTGCAGGTGTCTTTGGTGAGGGAGTCTACGGAGTTGATATGATGGAAAGCGAGCGAGGCCTCACGGTACATGAGGTGAACCATACAACAGAGTTCAGGAATAGCGTTCCAGCTACAGGTGTAGACATCCCCGGCTTGATTCTGGATTACGCGCTAGAAATGGTGAGAAAGTAAATTGAGGATCTCAATAATCGGTGCTTCGGGATATGCGGGTGGAGAACTGATTCGAGAATTACTCTCGCATCCGGAAGTCGAAATAACCAACGTAGTCTCAAGAAGCCACGTGGATGAATATGTATTCCGCATACACCCAAATCTGCGTGGGTATACGGAACTGAAGTTCTCTCCGCTGAATCTGTCAAGCATCACGTCGAATTCTGATTTGGTCTTCACATCAGTTCCCCATGGGACCTCAACGGAGATTGTGCCCAAACTACTGTCAACAGGAATAAAAGTAATCGATCTGGGTGCAGACTTCCGACTTAAGGATCCCGCAGATTACCCCAGATGGTATGGGTGGACACATTCACATCCAGAGCTTCTCACCGAAGCCGTCTACGGGCTTCCAGAGCTTCACCGAGAAAAGATCAGAAAAGCAAAGCTTGTGGCATGCCCAGGATGCATGGCCACCGCGACAATCTTAGCGTTGGCACCGCCTATCAAAGAACAAATCATAGAGCCTGAGAGAATAGTTGTTGATGCAAAAATAGGCTCCTCGGGAGCCGGAAATGTTCCTACGAAATCCTCTCATCACCCTGAAAGAGCCAGTGGCGTTAGACCCTACAAGACAATCGGTCACAGACATATCGCGGAGATGGAGCAAGAACTCTCACTCTTGACAAATATTCGGCCAAGGATATCCTTCTCACCACATGCCGTCCCGATAATCCGAGGAATCTTGGCGACTGTACATACATTCACAAAGAAAGAACTAGAGCTCCCAGAGCTATGGAAAATGTATCGTTCGATGTACGGAAAAGAGCCATTCGTCCGTCTAATAAGAGATAGGAAGGGTCTCCATCAACTGCCTGATCCAAAGGTCACAACCGGCTCAAACTTCTGTGATATCGGCTTCGAACTTGACCCTCACATCAACAGGCTGGTTATTCTCAGCGCCATAGACAACCTTGTGAAAGGAGCTTCTGGTCAGGCAGTACAATGTCTCAACATAATGCTTGGGATAGACGAAAAGACAGGGATTCCCGGACCAACCATCTACCCAGTGTGATTACCTATGCTATTGGTGGTTAAGCTCGGCGGAAGCACTCTCGAAGAAGGCGTCTCAGAAGGATTTGTGCAAGATGTCAAGAGAGCCACTTCACAACATAAAGTCGTCATAGTACACGGCGGCGGCGCAAGAGTAACGGAGACGGCGACAAAGCTTGGGAAAGAGCAGAAGTTCGTCGTCTCACCAGAGGGATTTCGTAGCAGATACACAGATCGGGAGACTGTAGAGATCTACACAATGGTCATGGCTGGAAAGATCAACAAGGAGATGGTCCTAGCACTCCAGCGCCAAGGTGTAAACGCAGTTGGGCTATCAGGTCTGGACGGATCGCTAGCGACAGCCGAAAGAAAGAAGCAACTTATGATCATGGACGAAAGAGGAAGAAAGCGAATCATAGAGGGAGGATATACAGGCAAGATCACCAAGATCAACACAGACCTAATCAATCTTCTAGTTCAGAACGACTATACTCCAGTTATCGCGCCGGTGGCCATAGGTTCTGAGTATGAACCCCTAAACACTGACGGCGACCGAATGGCTGCTAATATTGCAGGGGCGCTCAAAGCAGACATGCTGATCCTCCTGACAGATGTTAAAGGAGTCGAACTAGATGGCAAACTCATCCCCAAGATGAACGTTCTCGAAGCTAAAGACGCTCTCCCTCGGATAGGCCACGGGATGATCACTAAAATCTACGCCGCGATCGAAGCACTGGATCATGGGGTGAAAAAAGTGGCAATAGCCCCTGGACTTGAATCGTCTCCAATATCGCTATCTATAGAGGGCAAATGCGGCACTGTGATAGAAAGATGAATGAAAAAAGAATACTCGAGATCGAACAGACTGACATGGCTAACACCTACGCCAAAAAGAGTATTGTGATAACTAGAGGCAAAGGAGCAAGACTATGGGACATCAATAATCGAGAATACATAGACTGTATGGGAAGCTACGGAGTCTCAATAGTTGGCCATTGCCACCCAAAAGTTGTCGAGGCCGTAAAACGACAGGCTGAGACACTGATCTCCTGCCACTGCTCATTATACAACGACTCCCGGTCAAGACTGCTCGAAAAACTGATTCAGATCACACCAAAAGGACTGGACAAGGCATTCCTATCGAATAGCGGTGCCGAAGCTGTAGAATGTGCCCTAAAACTGGCAAGAAAACACTCAGGAAAGAAAGAAATCATCGCGATGATGGGCGCTTATCATGGCAAAACGATGGGTGCTCTCTCAGCAACCTGGGAAAAGAAGTACCGAGATCCATTCCAACCACTAGTCCCCGGCTTTAAACATGTTCCATACGGAAACACCACAAAACTGAAGGACGCCTTGACACCTGACACGGCCGCCATAATCGTTGAACCTATTCAGGGAGAAGGCGGAATAAGAGTTCCCCCAGAAGGGTTCCTAAAAGAAGTCCGAGAACTCTGCGACGCAAGGGGTATACTGATGATCGCAGATGAAGTTCAAACTGGCTTCGGCCGGACAGGAAAGATTTTTGCATGTGAACATTCAAAGATTACTCCTGACATACTCTGCATGGCTAAGGCTGTCGGCGGGGGTCTACCGCTGGGAATAACAATTTCAAAACAAGAGATAATGTCGTCACTGAAGGTCGGCGAACACTCAACAACGTTCGGCGGCAATCCGCTGGTGTGTGCGGCAGCCTCCGCCGCAATCGACGTACTTATCGAAGAAAAGCTTACGGAAAGAGCTGCCGAGCTAGGAGCCCACTTCATAGATGGACTTCGGAAGCTCCAGGCCAAACGTACAACTGTGAGAGAAGTAAGAGGTCTTGGTCTGATGATAGCCGTTGAGTCTCGGTTCGATGTCTTCAACATCCTTCAGAGGATGCTGACTAACGGTGTCATTGCCCTAGACGCAGGAAGAAATATAGTGCGTTTCCTCCCCCCGCTGGTCATTACAGAAGAGCAGCTAGACACTGTCACCGATGTTATGGACAAAGCCTTGATGGAGGAAGAAAATGAGCGGATACGAACTTGAACTGCTAACTGAAATGCTCCACCAATACAGTCCTAGCGGTGAAGAAGCAGTTCTTGGTGAACACCTGAAGAAAGAACTTGAAAAGAACGGTTTCGAGGTTCGTTTTGATGGTGGCGGAAATGTTATCGGCACAAGGGGCAAGGGATCTCCGACCCTATTACTGGCAGGACACATGGACACAGTCCCTGGAAAGCTTGCTGTCCGAGTAGAGGGCGACAACCTTTACGGAAGAGGAGCCGTTGACGCCAAGGCCCCGCTTGCAAGTATGATCATAGGTGCATCCAGAGTCCAAGAGCCCAAGGGCAGTATAATCATCGCTTGTCTGGTGGATGAAGAAGGATCGGGTAGAGGCGTTAGACAACTTATCAAAGATGCTCTCCAGGTAGATTATGCAATATTTGGTGAACCGAGCCACTCTTGGAATGTCACCATCGGCTACAAGGGAGGCATCCACCTGATGCTCGAGTGTACGACATCGGCTGCTCATTCATCCGCGCCGTGGCTTTCGGATAATGCCATAGAGAAAACGTACGAATACTGGGAACTAATCAAGAAGGTCAAATTCAAGGGCGAGAAACCCGAAAGCCGATTCTATTCTGTGACCTCTTGCTTGACCAGACTGAACGGTGGAGGCTCCTCAAGCATGATTCCGTCACGATGTGAAGCGGAGATTGACATGCGCATCCCCCCACAGATATCATCCGATGCCATCCTGCAAGAGCTGCAGAAGATCCTCGGGGAACTGAACAAATCAAGTCCCAAGACTGAACTCAAGGTCAAGTCCCTTGGCACCGTTACTGCATATGAGGCTGATCCGCGCTCCCTACTCGTTAGAGCTCTGACATACTCAATCAGAAAGACGTGTCAGAAAGCGCCAACGCTCTTGAAGAAGACAGGTACAGGTGACATGAACGAGCTGGGGTCAACTATGAAGATACCAATGGTATCATACGGTCCAGGCGATTCTCACCTTGACCACACAACTGATGAACACGTATCGATAAGTGAGTATCTATCTAGTATCAAAGTCTACGAGGAAGCCATCCCTAGGCTTTTCGATCTTCATAATTCGCAGACATCAAGGTGATTCAATTGAATGAGAGGAAAATAAGCCACCGCGTACTTCTTCTGGACACCACCTTAAGAGAAGGAGAGCAGACCCCCGGTGTTACCTTCACAATAGAGGAGAAGCTTGAGCTAGCAAGAAAATTAGACGAAATTGGAATCAACATGATTGAAGCTGGGGATCCCAATGTCTCAGGAGATGTCAAAGAAGCAGTTCGAAGGATCGCGAAGGAAGGGTTGAAGGCTGAGATACTGGCCCACTGCAGAGCACTTGTTCAAGATGTGGAAAACGCAGCCTCGTGCGAGGTTGATAGGGTCGCAATTTTCCTTGGAACTTCAAAATTACATCTTCAATACAAGCTGAAGAAAGATGGCGACAACGCAGTAGCCTTGGTGTCAAAAGCCGTAGAACATGCCAAAACCCAAGGATTGAAAGTAAGATTCACAGCCGAAGATGCTTCAAGAACCGATCGAGATTTCCTGCTGAGAATCTGCAAGGCAGCTGAGGAAGCCGGGGCCGATAGGATCAGCATACCCGACACGGTAGGGATAATGACGCCAGACAACGTTCGAGAGCTGTTTCAAGATCTCAGCAGCAAACTCAAGGCGGAATTGGATACGCACTGTCATAACGACTTAGGCATGTCTACCGCCAACACTCTTGCAGCACTTGAAGGAGGTGCTACCGCAGCTCATGTAACAATTAATGGACTAGGAGAAAGAAGTGGCATAGCTCCGCTCAGCGAAGTGGCAGTTGCTCTAAAGGTAGTGTACGGCATTCAGACGGTGAGGCTTGAACAACTTCCGGCACTCTCCCTACTTATTGAGAAGCTAAGTGGCATAGTTCCTGCACCTAACACGCCGATAATAGGCGAGAACGCTTTCACTCACAAAGCCGGAGTCCACGTTGCAGGAGTTCTGGCAAATCCATCAACATACGAGGGCTTCCCACCAGACCTAATCGGAAGACAAAGAGACATAATCATAGACAAATACACAGGAATTCACGCTGTGAAATCCAGACTGGAACGATTAGGTGTCGCCCTAAGTGAGGCCCAGGTAATCCAAGTCGTGCAGGCAATAAAGGAGAGACCTACCATCAGCAGATTCAGAGACGCCGACATAATTGGGTTAGCTGAGCAGGTTACCGGCAAGAACCTCAAAGCAGAAGTGCCGAGTAAAGTCGAGGCGATCCTCAGAGTGAAATGTGAATCAAACGTCTACACTACAGCAATCGCAAGACGGCTCAGGGCGCTGAAGCAGATTAGCAAAGTCTACGAGGTTACCGGGAATTACGATATTGAGGTATCCATAACCGCAGATTCGACAGTCGAACTCAACGATGTCCTGGAGAGAATACGGGAGATCGAAGGTGTTCATGCCACCGAAACCCAACTGATCCTGAAAAAGTTTGAACCCTAGCATTTACCAATAGACTTATAGGTAAATGTACGGAGTCTATGAAGAATCTTGACGATGAGTGAGCCCGAGATGTTCAGAGCAGCATTTCCCAAGCTACGTCGAACTCTGCACCCGATAGTCTTGCTCCTTGTCGTAGTAGTAATTCTACAGTAGCCTAAACAGTATACTCTCCGTTGTTGCTGTTCGGGCTGTATTAAACAAATCCAGAGATGATGATAAAATGGCAAAAATGTCAGGCGCAAAGGCACTGGTCGAGTCCCTAGAACGAGAGAAAGTCGAGACCATATTTGGATTACCTGGCGGACAGATAATCCCCACCTACGACGCCCTCTTGGACTCAAAGATCAGACACATACTGGTCAGACATGAGCAGTCCGCAGCCCACATGGCAGATGGGTATGCAAGAGCTAGCGGAAGAACCGGCGTATGCTTGGCAACCTCAGGGCCCGGTGCGACAAACCTGGTTACTGGAATCGCGACTGCGCAATTGGACTCCTCACCAATCGTGGCAATAACCGGCCAAGTATCAACCTCACAGATAGGTCTGGATGCTTTCCAAGAAGCAGATATGATCGGCTTAGGTAGTCCTATTACCAAGTACAGTTTCCAGCCACGCAAGGTCGAAGAGATACCAATAACGGTCAAACAGGCGTTCTTGATAGCATCCACAGGAAGGGCAGGGCCCGTACTGATAGATATACCTCGAGACGTCCAATCAAATCTAGCTGAAGTGGAGTTTCCAGAGAAGGTTGAGATAAGAGGATACAAGACAGTCTACAAGCCAAATCCCGAACAGATCAACAGAGCAGCCAAGACCCTCGCGGAGGCAGAAAGGCCCTTCATACTGGCAGGCGGTGGAGTGACTCTGTCAAACGCGTCAAATCAGCTTCAAAGACTCGCCGAACTACTATTGGCGCCAGTTGCCACATCCCTGATGGGAAAAGGCAGTTTTCCAGAAGATCACCCGCTCTCGATGGGCACCATTGGAATGCACGGTTCGAGAGAAGCAAATCAGCTGGTCTATGAAGCCGATGTTCTGCTGGCAGTCGGTTGCCGCTTCAGTGACCGAACCACAGGGAAGATCGACGAATTCTGCCCGACCTCACACGTTATACACATAGACATAGATGCGACTGAGATTGGGAAGAACAAGTGCATCGATACGGCTATAGTAAGCGATGCAGCTGAGGCACTTGATGTCCTCTATACAACCTTAGTAAAAGATCTTAACATCAGAAAGGAAACTCCATGGTCAAAGAGGACTAAAGAAGTAAAAGAATCCCTGGCAGACAAAATTGAAAACTCGGGGAAAGAGCTGACCCCTCCCAAAGTCCTGAAAGAGCTAAGGCGACTATTGCCTTCACAAACCATAGTCACAACCGAGGTCGGACAGAATCAAATGTGGGCCTCGCTGTACTTCAAGGCTTTACAGCCACGAACATTCATAACCTCTGGAGGATTTGGTTGTATGGGATACGGGTTCCCAGCAGCATTAGGTGCAAAAGTTGCAAGACCCGATGTACCAGTCGTAGATATAGCGGGAGACGGAAGCTTCAGGATGACAGAGAATTCTCTTGCAACATCAGTGATCGAGAAGATTCCAATTACAGTCCTAATACTGAACAATGGGATGCTCGGAATGGTTGCCCAATGGCAGAGGTTATTCTATAATCGTAGATACTCGGCCGTCAAACTTGGGAACGTGCCGGACTTTGTCAAGCTGGCAGAGGCCTATGGGGCTATAGGCGTACGTGTTGGATCGCTCAAAGAACTATCAGAAGCAGTGAAGAAATCTCTCAAGAGTGACGTTACTACTGTCATAGATGTTCCGATAGATCCTGAAGAGGACGTACTTCCAATGGTGCCCGCAGGATATAGTTTGAAGGACGTCATAGGGTGAATGCTTTGACAAGGACTTACATGATCTCTGCACTGGTTGAGCACAAACCTGGTGTACTTTACAAAGTATCGAACATGTTCTGGCGTCGTGGCTTTAACATCGAAAGCATAGCCATAGGTACAGCAGAACAAGAAGATCTTGCCAGAATGACAATAACTATCAAAGGCGAGGAGAAAGACGCGGAGCAATTCGTTGGACAACTTGAGAAGCTCATAGATGTTCTCAAAGCTACAAGGCTTGACCCAGAGAAGGCGGTGATAAGAGAGCTTGCCCTCATCAAACTGAATGCGCAAGATCCCAAAGTACGCTCAGACATATTTCACTACGTAGACGTATTCAGAGGAAGGATAGTAGATGTCTCGCCAGAAACAGCGACGGTAGAGATAGTTGGGACCAAAGACAAAATTGACGCCTTCATCAACCTTACAAAGAGTTTTGGTGTAGTTGAAGTTGCAAGGACAGGCGAGACTGCACTTATAAGGGGACCCGAATCTGTAAGAATAGACGAATAAGGTGAACCAAAATGGCAAAGATATATCACGACAAAGATGCAGATCTAAGACACCTTGAAGGAAAGACCATAGCCGTCATTGGCTACGGAAACCAAGGGCACGCTCAAGCCCTAACCTTCAGAGATTCAAAGATCAACGTAGTAGTGGGACTGAAGCCTGGAGGAAAATCCTGGAAACTGGCTGAGCAAGAAGGGTTCACGCCTCTAACGGTGGCTGAGGCCGCGAAGAAAGCGGACATTGTCCACATGCTGTTCCCAGACTTGGAACAACCCGCTGTCTACAAACAATACATTGAACCAAACCTGAAAGAAGGCAAGACAATTAGCTGCTCACACGCCTACAACATACACTTCAAACAGATAGTTCCGCCCAAGAACGTGGACGTAATCATGGTCGCACCGAAGAGTCCAGGCTCAAGGCTCAGAGAGATCTACAAGGAAGGCTTCGGCGTTCCAGCACTAATAGCAGTCTACCAGAATCCATCAGGAAAAGCCAAAGAGACAGTCCTCGCGATGGCCAAGGCCTTAGGCACAACAAAAGCAGGAGTAATAGAAACGACCTTCAAAGAAGAGGCTGAGACTGACATAATCGGTGAGCAGATAGTTCTCGGTGGTGGGTCGATGGAACTGATTAAGAAGGGTTTCGAAGTCTTAGTAGAGGCTGGCTACCAGCCTGAACTTGCCTACTTCGAAGTTGCAAGTGAGCTCAAACTCATGGTCGACCTACTATACGAAGGTGGGCTGACTAGAATGATGAAGATGATCTCCCACACGGCCCAGTACGGCAGTATGACCGTCGGACCGAAGGTCATAGATGACCATGTGAAACAGAACATGCGAAAAGTCGTCAAATTCGTGCAGAGCGGCGAATTCGCAAGAGAATGGAGCGGTGACCCGAAGAAGAGCATGGAGAGACTCGACAAGCTCATGAAAGAGCTTGGGGAACATCAGGTAGAGAAAGTTGGAAAAACGATAAGACAGATGGCTGGGACAGACAAAGCAGCTACGGCCTACTAGGTTATTGAATTTCGTACTTTTTTCTCAGATTACGTAATTCAGTAATCTTTTTTTTACGTAAATCTTTAATAGCAGTACGATATAGGATTATTGCGGTAATCGCCCGAAAGGTGCAAGAACCTGAACATATTCGAAAAGATACTGGCCAGAGCATCGGGAAGAAAAGAAGTCGTGCCAGGAGAAATCGTCGAAGCAAACGTAGACATGGCGATGATTCACGACCTGACAGGGCCACTAACAGTCGACTCATTCCACAAGATAGGAGCCGGAAAAGTATGGGATCCGAAGAAGATAGTCGTAATCTTCGACCACCTAGTCCCCCCAAGCACAATCCGAGCAGCAACACTCCAGAAAGGTCTAAGAGAATTCGTCAAAGAGCAGGGAATCAAAAGCCTTTACGATATCGGCCAAGGAGGCGTCTGCCACCAAGTCTTCCACGAGAAAGGATACGCGAGGCCAGGAGAACTCATCGTTGGGGCCGACTCCCACACATGTACCTACGGTGCCTTGGGGGCTTTTGCCACGGGAATAGGTTCCACAGAGATGGCCGCGGTATTCACCATAGGCAAAATGTGGTTCAGAATTCCAACGGCCCTAAAGATACATGCCTCAGGAAACTTTAGGAAAAACTCAACACCAAAAGACCTCATACTCAGAATAATCGGAGACATAGGCGAAGGCGGGGCCATATACAAGGGAATGGAGTTCACAGGTTCAACGTTCACAAACATGAGCATCGATGGTAGACTGACAGTCTGCAACATGGTTGTTGAAGCTGGAGCAAAAGCCGGGATAGTCCCACCAGACAACAAATCCATGGCCTATGTGAGGTCCAGGACGAAGAAACCACTCAAACCAATCAGAAGTGACAATAACGCAACATACGAAGACACCCTGGAATATGATGCCGCAAAGCTCACCCCACAAGTAGCCTGTTCACCATCAGTCGACAATGTCAAATCAGCCTCTGAGCTGTCAGACGTGAAGATAGACCAAGTCTTCATAGGGTCATGCACAAATGGTAGAATAGAAGACCTTCGTCTTGCCGCCTCAGTCCTTAAGGGCAGAGAAATCCATAACGGGGTAAGAATGATCATAAGTCCAGCCTCACAAGAAGTCTACCAACAATGTCTCAAGGAGGGGCTGTTCAACACCTTCATGGAAGCGGGGGCAATCGTCACCAACGCCACCTGTGGACCATGCCTCGGAGGGCACATGGGCCTTCTGGCTCCAGGAGAGGTCTGCATAAGCACTTCAAATCGGAACTTCATAGGACGAATGGGAAGTCCCCAGTCAGCAGTGTACTTGGCCAATCCCGCAACCGCAGCGGCATCTGGCGTCGTCGGGCACATAATAAACCCAAATGATCTGAGGAGGCCATGATCTTGGACATATTTGGTAAAGCAGTCAAATTCGGAGACAACGTAAACACGGATGTAATCATCCCAGGCAAATACCTTGAGCTCATAGATCCGGAAGAGCTTGGTAAACACGCACTGGAAGGTCTAGATCCGAAATTCACACAGAAGGCAAAAGACGGAGTCATACTGATCGGCGGCAAGAACTTCGGCTGCGGTTCCAGCAGGGAACAAGCAGCAACAGCTCTGAAAAGCGCAGGTGTAAGATGCGTACTTGCAGAGTCCTTTGCAAGGATCTTCTACAGAAATGCAATAAATGTGGGGCTGCCAGCCTTGGAATGCATCGGGATCTCAAAGAAAGCAGACGAAGGAGATATGATCTCAGTGGACCTGAGATCAGGGACAGTGGAGAATCAAACAACAGGGACCACCCTGAAAGCCTCCCCCTTACCGCAATTCATTTTGAGCCTACTAGAGGAGGGAGGATTAATCCCCCATGTAAGAGGCCTGATAGGGAAGAGATGAAAGAACGCAAAATCGCCGTAATTCAAGGCGACGGCATAGGCCCAGAACAGACAGAAGCTACACTGCAGGTTTTAGAAGCGCGCGCTAAGAGTATAAGAGAAAAAATACTAAGGAGAAAAGAAGAACGATGGGAAAGAAATATAATATCGCAGTAATTGGCGGTGACGGTACAGGTCCGGAAGTGGTAGCAGAAGGATTAAAAGTCCTGAAAGCAGCTTCGAGTAAATTTGGTTTTTCGTATGATACGACAATGTTTGATTACGGTGGTGAGCGGTACCTGAAGACCGGAAAAACAATTACCGATGAAGAACTGGAAGGATTGAAAAAGTTTGATGCGATCTATCTTGGTGCAATCGGACATCCGGATGTAAAACCGGGAATTCTGGAGCAAGGAATTCTTCTCAAGATACGATTTGCGCTCGATCAGTATATTAATTTACGTCCGGTGAAACTCTATAATGAAGCCTATTGTCCCTTAAAGGATAAAAAACCGGAAGATGTTGATTTCGTCGTTGTGCGTGAAAATTCCGAAGGCCTCTACAAAGGACTCGGCAGTTTTGAAAATAAAGGGACAAAAAATGAAGTAGCAATTCAAATATCGCACAATACACGGAAAGGCGTTGAACGCTGTATTCGCTTTGCGTTTGAATACTGCAAGAAACGCAACAGCAAGAAAAAGAAACTCACGCTCTGCGGAAAAACGAATGTCCTGACATTTGCATGGGATCTCTGGCAGCGAACATTTGATGAAGTGAAAAAAGAATATCCAGACATTCAAACCGAGTATGTGAATGTTGATGCAACAACCATGTGGTTTGTAAAAAATCCGGAATGGTTTGATGTGATTGTTACTGATAATATGTTCGGTGATATTATCACTGATCTTGGAGCGATGGTGCAAGGCGGTATGGGTATCGCCGCGGGTGGCAATATTAATCCGGAAGGCGTTTCTATGTTTGAACCGATCGGCGGATCTGCACCAAAGTATACCGGGAAGCATGTTATTAATCCGCTTGCAGGGATTTGCGCCCTTGGGATGCTTCTGGAAAATATCGGTGAAGAAAAAGCCGGCAAGGCCGTTGAGAATACAGTGATTCGTCTTGTTCAGACTAAGATAGAAAACCTTTCAGCAGGAAAGATGGGGTATACCACCGAAGAAGTCGGCGATATGGTTGCAGGCGGGTTATAAGAAAAACACGCGCGTGCTCGCAAATATTGGAAAAAACTTTGCTTTATTCGAGCCAGTCCATGGATCTGCCCCCGACATCGCCGGAAAACAGATGGCTAACCCATGCTCAATGATCCTATCGTCAAAAATGATGCTCGAGTACTTTGGCGAAAGAGAAGGCCGCAAAGAATGGTCGGAAGCAGCTAACGCAATAGAGGAAGCCTTCATAAACAGTCTAGAGTCAGGAATCACCACACCTGATCTTGGCGGAAAAGCCAAGACATATGATGTCGGGAAGACAATTGCCCAAAGGATACTTGAGGTTTAAGGATTGACTGACCAGAAGAATGTCACAATATTCGATACTACTCTGAGAGACGGGGAACAAACCCCAGGCGTCTCATTGATACCTGAAGAAAAGCTTGAGATAGCCATAAAGCTTGACGAACTTGGAGTCGACACGATAGAATCAGGTTTCCCAATAGTGTCCCAAGGAGAAATCGAGGCAACGAAGCTCATCTTAAAACAAGGACTCAAAGCCAAGATCTGCGGGCTCGCACGACCAAACCAGAAGGACATCGATGCAGCTCTCGAATGCGAGGTACCATACATCCATGTATTCATAGCAACATCGGAAATCCACATGAAACATAAACTCCAAATGAGCAGAGAACAGGTCCTAGAGGCCGCAGCCAAATGGACAAGATATGCAAAGGATCACGGTGTGATTGTGGAGTTCTCTCCTGAAGATGCAACAAGAACTGATCCCGCGTTCCTAGAGCAAGTCTTGAAGACCGTCGAGGACGCCGGAGCCGACATAATAAACATCCCAGACACAGTCGGCACCGCAACTCCTAGCAAAATGTCCCAGATCATATCCCAAGCCGTGTCAGTAGTAAAAATACCGATCAGCATACACTGTCACAACGACTTCGGCCTAGCTGTAGCAAACTCCCTTGCAGGTGTCAGGGCTGGAGCTTCACAAGCGCACGTTACAATAAACGGACTTGGCGAAAGAGCTGGCAACGCATCACTTGAAGAGTTCGTGATGTCATTACATCTTCTGGAGAACCGAAAGACAAACATCGATACCAAACTCATCTACAAGACTTCCAGACTAGTCTCCAGACTCACCGGTGTGCCCATACAACCCAACAAAGCCATAGTTGGCGAAAATGCATTCGGCCACGAGTCAGGCATACACACTCATGGAATGCTCAAAAGCCCCTTAACCTATGAACCGATAAGCCCTGAACTGGTCGGAAGAAAGAGATGGTTCCAAGCTGGAAAACACTCAGGAGGACACGGCCTAGCAGCAAAACTCGCCGAAGATGGTCTACACCCATCTGAAGAACAGATGAAAGAGATTACACACCGCGTCAAAGATATTGGTGACAAAGGTAAAATGGTGACCGACGCTGAACTCTTTGCAATCGCAAAGGCAGTCATCGGCAGCGTTTCAGAAGAAAAGAAGATCGTAGATCTGAAGAACTTGACTGTTGTAACAGGAACCGATGTTGTGCCTACCTCCTCAGTCAAACTACTGATCGATGGCAAAGAGTACATTACCTCCGAAGTAGGCGTAGGACCAGTGGACGCCGCAATAAAAGCCATACATAAGATCGTGAGCCCCCTTGCTGACGTAAGGCTAAAGGAGTATCGACTTGAGGCCACAACTGGAGGCTCCGACGCATTGGCTGAGGTTCTAATAAAAGTTGAGGACAGTCAGGGCAACATTGTCTCTGCCAGAGCAGCAAGGGACGATGTAGTAATCGCCAGCGTAGAGGCAGTGATAGAGGGAATAAATAAAACCTTGCTAAAAAGCCGTGGAAAAGGAACCGACTAGCCGCCCTTTATTGTATCCTCGGCTGAAGCCTAAACAGTGACGTAATGTGGCCAAATACAATATCGCCCTGCTTCCTGGCGACGGCATTGGCAAAGACGTAATGGATGCCGCCAAGATAGTTCTTGAAGCAGTCAAGCTTGACGCAAAATATCCTGAAGGTGAGATTGGATGGGAATACTGGAAGAACGAAGGCAACCCTCTACCCCAGAGAACATTGAACCTTTTGAGACAGACCGACACGTGCTTGATGGGAGCAATAACTTCCAAGCCCGAAGACGAGGCTCAGCTTGAACTCAACCCTCAGTTGAGAGACAAGGGCTACAAGTACTACAGCCCAATAGTGAGATTACGCCAAGAGTTCAATCTTCACACCAACATCAGGCCCTGCAGAAGCTACAAAGGCAATCCGCTCAATTATAGAGAAGGAATTGACCTAGTTGTCTTCAGAGAGAATACCGAAGGTCTATACAGCGGCGTCGAATTCTGCCCTTTTCCTCCTCAACTTAAGGAGTGGCTATGTCAGAATCACCCCAAAATGAAGAGGTTCGAATCAACGTCTCCTGACGAGATGGCAGTTTCCATGAGGATTATGACTAAGAAGGCTTGTGACACAATTCTAACTCAGGCGTTCCAGTACGCAGCCAAGAAAGAATACAAGACTGTGACCGTGGTGGAAAAGCCGAACATACTCAGAGAGACAGGCAAGCTGATGATCAGGGAAGCAAGAAGAATCGCAAAGAACTATCCCACCGTCGAGCTTCAAGAAGCAAACGTCGACGCGATATGCATGTGGTTGCTGAAGAACCCTCTTGACTATTCTGTTCTAGTAGCTGAGAACCTCTTTGGAGATATCATCTCAGACTTGTGTGCGCAGCTAGTAGGCGGGCTAGGTTTTGCACCCAGTGGCAACATTGGTGACAACTATGCGATCTTCGAGCCAACGCACGGTTCAGCTCCAAAATACGCAGGTCAATACAAAGTCAACCCCTTGGCCATTATACTCTCCCTGTCGATGATGCTCGAATACCTTGGAGAGATCGGTATGGCAGAAGAAGTTGAATGTGCGGTAGCTGACGTCATAGCTGAAGGTAAAGTGAGGACCTATGATATGGGTGGTAACAGCAGCACTCTAGATATGGCAAAAGCCGTGTCCGACAGCATCGATGGGACTTGAACCTAGTCTTACTCAACACACTCGGTAGTATGTCTATCCCTAGGGCTTCAGCTACTGCCCACTAATCCCTATAGATGTAACATATTACGCCGGCTACTAGGACCAGAACAGCCCCTGCCCCAATCATTTGTAGTCCTATTACCCACGCGATGCTCAGAAGAACCGCACCTATCACAATGCCTCTTATTCCTGCATCGGAAAGCTTTCTCTTGGTAGTCATGTAGAAACAGTCGAATCCTAACACTGCTCCAATAATGCCGGCTATGATCGCGACCAAGTCTGGATACGAGAGCGTGCCAACCCTGAACGATGGCAGCACCTGCGCTACAGGGAGCCTCAGAACTGAAATGACGAGAACAACTATCGAGCCTAGAAGAAAGAATATGGAGGCAACATCCAAAAGCGTCTTTCTGCTGAATGCTTCAGTCATACTTTACCACCCGAGCACAATCACTATTTCAGTATTTAGAGATTTCGAGAGCTCAGATCGTCCGCGCGAGCTTCTTGCTAAAATGGCTAGAAATGGCTTTTAATGGACATCTTTTCATATCTTAATGGTATAGATTCCTTTGT